>Ga0335078_10015134_pt1 | contig 11449 bp, 7 predicted proteins | sample Lox_Sample_32_FD_206711 | JGI IMG/M metagenome (GOLD analysis project Ga0335078, IMG submission 206711) | Soil microbial communities from Loxahatchee National Wildlife Refuge, Florida, United States - Lox_Sample_3.2 | ecosystem: Environmental > Terrestrial > Soil > Wetlands | place: USA: Florida...
CTCTAGAATTTCTTTGACATTTCGCTCCATAACTAGCAATCCTTCCTTCGACAAGGCATGTGTAGCTAGGGCAGACGCAGGTGAAGAGATGTTGTAAGGCGCCTTCATGCAATTCAGTAAATTTGCGACTTCAGGAGAGGCAACAGCTATCCCTAGTCGTATTCCAGCTAACCCGAATGCCTTTGACAACGTTTGCAGAACAATAAGATTGGGATATTGTGGGACTACTGTGCACATGGAAGATTGTGGACCGGAAAAGTCGATATATGCTTCGTCGAGGATGAGGAGACCATTCCAGAACGGACGAGCTTGGGAGAGGAACGTGTGGACGGAGGAGGGCGAGATTACTTTTCCAGTTGGGTTGCCTGGGCTGGTGAGGAGTAGAAGTTTAATTGTTGGATCGGCCTTAAGATTTTTAATTATCTACATTAGTATCGAAGTAAGAGAACGTACTTCTGGTATATTCATTTGCCATGTTCCGATTTCGAGGGGGACATCAACTATATCGACCTCGTTGATCGCGGCGCTGACTTTGTACATTCCGTATGTTGGCGAACATGTCATGATCTTATCCCTCCCCGGTTTGCAGAACACCCGCATAACAGCATCAATCGCTTCATCACTACCCACGCCACAGAACAAATTATCAGGGGTTAATGTCCCCTGTTCCTTAGCTTGCTTATTTCGTAAATTGCAAATGAGTTGCTTTAGTGCCCGTTGATGAGGATCAGGGTATCGGTTGAGTCCGCTTATATAGTCTTCTTCATCTGACATACCGTTCGTAAGCGACGATATGGTCGAAGACGGCAAACTTGGACCATGTGCATTTTCATTCGCATCGAGCAGAATTCCCGAAGTATAATCGCTGTGGTTAGTGACCTCAAAAATGAGTGCAATACTCTCTGGCACAACGATATGGCTTCAATGTCAAGATATTTGGTCTTGCGCATGTGTTCAAATCAAATGCATTCTTAGAATCTCCTCCATTGAGTCCATTAGCGATCTCCGCCGACATCTTTCCCTGGTGCTCCTGAAGGCGGATGACTCGATCGCAACCTTTCCTCCAAAGTTAATTTTGATTCCGACCCGAACCTGCTCCCGATAAGATCACGTGCATAATCACGTGCACTTCACCGTCACCAAGCCGCGAATGTAAACAAACCCATTAATTATCCACAATTTAATTCATAATTCAATAATGCCCAGAAAGGCAGACGACAGGTCGTCTTCCCCAGATCCACTGGAATTACTTCCTCCTCCAAGATTTTCACCGTTCAAGAGAAATCCATATTCCCCGCATAAACAGCTGCAATTGCGTTTACTGGAACTAAATGCGGATATTGCAGACGACAAGGTCAAGATCGACCGCTTTCGGAGCTGACATTAGACTATTAGCAACGTATTACAAGAATTAAGTCCCAGTAAACGAAACTCATTTTCCTTTCTCGATGGGAATGTGGATGGACGGGAACTGTTTGTTACGACCAGAAAGTCTGTAACAAAACGAAAACCGAGAAAAAAGAAAGAGGCGGGGAATAATGACACACCAAAAAGAGGGAGACCACGAAAGAGAGCAGACCCGCCCACACCAAAAACAACAAAAGAAGTATTGGAAGACGGTGTTCCTGGTGAGAGACAGGACGAGCAATTTCCGGAAGAAGCCGACCTAGAGGAAATTGACTTTGTGGGTGTTCAAGCAGAACCCACAGTCGAGGAAATCGACGATATTTCAGAAGCAGTCTCGACATATGGAGATGACGAAGGCGGCTTCGGTGAATCAACCTATGACATCGAAAACTCTATTCTAGAGCAAGGACGAGATGAGACACCTCTACCAGTTATGCCATATCACTCGTTCCACTCTTCATCTCCATCGTCTCCTCCGCAATCACCCGTCTACGAAGAATACCAAGTTCCCATCCCCACCTCGTCCTCTCCAGCTAAACCCTCGACTCCCGTCTTAACTTCTCGTACTGTAACCCCTAGACATTCTACCTTCTCTGAGGAAGCGGAGATAAGTACCGTTCAGAGCAACAGACGTCGAGCTCGATCGCGAAGTCTAAGTCGGGAACGTAGGATGAGCTTTGCACCCTCTCAGTCCTGTCAGGGTCTCCCGTCTACCCCAAGACGACGAATCGCTGAGATACCCGATTCCGAAGATGAATTAGAACAGATGGAAGAAGATCAGGAATCATTGACTACAAAGTCAACTGAGGTGTCGTCCCTTGATAGGCTGGAGGACGAGGAGACAACCCAACGGGTGACGGTCATGTCAGTGCATAAAGAAGGAATGACACCTGTGCGGAACTGGGCTGCTGAGCTTGCTGAAGATGCTTTCCGCTTTGAAAAGTCTCCTTCAAAACTCGTTCAATTACCATCATTCAATACACCACGGCAAGTCACGGTTGAGGACGAGGAGGAGAATGAACCGCAAGAAGAAGATGATGAAAGCGGCTTCACCAATAATGATATCTCACACTTTGCACTAATCGAGCAGACTCCGATTGAACTAAAAGTCCACCCTCAAATAACCCGTCTCGAATCAATTCGTCGCGAATCGCCCATTGTCATCACCTCCTCTCCACCAGACACCCCAGCACAGCAACACTATCAATGGAAAACCATGATACCACCCCAACCCACCTCCCTCCATCCCGTCGACGCCGATGACGATATCTCCATCTCACACTTAAATCTATCAAGTCCCCAATGCGCGTCGCCAGCACGGTTAATCCTAACCGAACTAGGAAGCGACGTAGTAGATATCTCCAGTACGAGTCCCCTGGCGGCGAAAAGGGCAGCGAATATCCTCCTTCGAACACCGTACTATAATAAAGTCAACTTACGAGAAGGTGAAGATGGAAAGATATGGGATCAGGTTTCCGCGAGAGAAGAGGGGCTCGATTTATTGGATGAGTTCTCGTTTGAGGCGGATGATGAAATTACAGAGGATAGTGGTGCTTACTTGGGAGATAATGAAGTTGTTGGTGATACGGAGGAGGAAGAGGCGGAGGATGAGCAGACGGAGGAGATGGATGTTGAGTCACCCAGTCTTGTGAGACCGTCGCGCACAAGCCAAGGAGACTGGACGAAAGTAGACTGGAAGAGATTGGAGAAATGTCTTGATCTAACGGACGGAGAGCCCAATGATGCAATAGACCTGTTTATGGAACGGTATATTGGAAGGGAGAGAGAAGAAGTGGAATTGAGATATAAAGCTCTCATGGTCACACGACGGAGAAGAGCTTTGGAGGGGAGAAAAGTTGAGTTTTTGTTGAGTACAGTTGAATAGATAGCTTGGGATGATTGGTCACCCTGGCGTTTGGGAATATGAAATTGCTTCAGTAATGTATATGCACACGCTGCTCTTCCGTGGCCATCTCATGTGGGATTTTACATCTCCTTAGTCCCAATGATTCTCTGAAGGGACCTTGTCATTGTACACTATAATTTGTGGGCTCGCGGTATGCGCGGTGAAGTAGCCTCTAAATCCGAACTCTCCAGATGATTCCAGATCGGCGGCCGGGGTTTATCTCGTACCCCGCCGAAAATCGGCGGAGGACGATTGCGCGTCCCCTGATGATGCCTAAAAGGTAAACGTAAGCCCCTAACATACCACCAAACATGTCAGAGGCAGCCGATCTTCGACTGTAAACTTCCTATAAGCTCTTATGCTAATGGTATAGACTTGATGATGTCCAATATCGGTTTGCGCTAGCCGATACAGACGAGAAACTGGAAAGAACCTTAAATGTTTAACATCCTTTATTCTAGGTTAACGATAGGTATACCTTGTCCCCACGCTTCTGAAACTCAACACAACCTCACAAGCGGTCATAAGAAAGGTATTCATCAGGTAATCGATTGCTAAGTTAGGTCGTCGCAATATGCAGCCACCTGTCGAAACGAGTGAAAGCGTCGAATGTCTCCCTACCAACAGGGGCACTACTCGCGCAATTCCACAACCCAGCATTGGGTCCATATGTCAAGAACTTCAATCTTATCTACCTCGATGTAGCACTTTCCCGCGAACAAAATCTCGATATATACAGTCCACAGATCCTGCAAGGAGTATCTAAACTTCCTCCGTCGGCAGTAAAGGGTTATTTTCCAATTATGATGAGGGCCTTGGCTCGGTGGAAATTCGATTATGAGACGCCGGGATTACGAGAAAGGTTGAAGCTTGGTGATGCAGATGTGAAAGCTCTTGCAAAGTTATTCGAAAATCTGTTACTATATGACGGAACACTGGCATCGACCCCTCCCCCGCCGCCGTATGTCTCGAAAGAAGGCTTTCCGAATCTGAATGTGCTGAATACCGCTAAATTAGCGGCCGCGAAACTGACTCGAGGGGCATTGGGCAAAGATGGCAATTTAGCGCTGTTCATCGGAGCCCGAGATGGAAATAGTGAAGTCGCCGAGTTTTGCGCTGACGCAATTAAGCGAGGTGGGGTCGATCTCGAGGAGGAGCAATACATTCGAGGTCTATACGACTTGTATGCTACTGGGCCAAGAATAAACATTAAGATTGCAATTGTAGAGACTCTGGGAAAAAGTGTGTTGGCCGCTAATACAATGCCAAATATGCTCCGGCTCGTCGAAGAAGGATTCCAAGGTACTCGATATCTATCGCAAGCTGACTATAGGTGACACACACCAGAAATTGCAACGAACACATATCTCATTCGTACAGTGGGTGATGCGCGTCGGGTCAAATGCTACAGTGATTCCAATCACCATCCCTCTACTGTCCACCCTCATCTCTACACTTCAAGATCCTAACGCGGTACCAACCCTACGAGGATTCTTCTACATTTGCATCGGCCTTATTGCACACCGGAATCCCTCACTAATACAGCAACGTATTGATACTCTGCAATTCCTATTCGATGCAGCCGCCCGCGAATCCTCTTCAATCCAAGTCTCCATCACCGAATGTCTTTCAATGGTCTTCCCAGCCATCCAGAACCCACCGCCGGAGATTGCGAATGCATTACTATTTCTGATACAAGAAGCAGTCAAACGTGCGCCGAGTGTTGCAGTGAAATTCGCTTTCGCGTTTCCTTTTGCAAACGTGCCCACCAAGGGCGTGGCTCTCGCTGTTCTCGGTCAAAATCAGCTGACAACCGATCTACAATTAACGGCGAGATACGTGTTGGACCCATACTATTTCCGTGTAACAACACAAGTCAGTCGGACTACGCTTCCAGATGAGTTTTACGCTTTTCCGGCTTTTTCCGAAGCAATGGAAGGTTTGGTATCGTTAGAAGGATTGGATGTGATCGAAACGCTGCGATACTTGCGAGTGATAATGCTTCACGAGATCTTGAGTGTCAACTTTAAATTTGATAATGAATCGTGGCGAGATCGGTTAGATACAGCAGTGGGCGTCGATGAAACTGTCCGATCACGAATCCGCCAAGTATTGCACGAATGGACCATGGGACGTCATGCGGCTCTAGAAAAGTATTTTGACTATCTGCGGCGAGTATTAAGTTCTGGAAATGACGAACAAATTGCAGTGGCTGCTACATATCTTTTGGAACTTGTCTCGCTTGGCGGAAAAGAGATCTCAGGAGAATTGGCTCAGGATGTAAACGGAATTAAAGAACTGATATTCTCGCGAAATGAATTGTTACGGGAGAAGTCGGCTCGTTTATTGGGAATGGTCAGCGGCAGCTTGAGCAACATTGAATCTTTGATTCGTAGTCTCTTACGGTTCAGCGAAGGAAGTGTCGAAAAACAGCATGGAGCGATTCTAGCAGTAGCCTCTATTATTGCCAGAAGAGCCATGAAGGGCGATCTGACAGCGATACCAAAAGAAATTCTCAATAAATTTGCAACAGATCTCAGTCAAATCATCATCTCCCCCACTACGAATACAATTCTTCTCGAAGCGGGTCTGCAAGGTCTCTCTGATCTCTGTATATTTGGAGCCGGAGAACTCATCTCGTCCTCGGATCGTGATCAAATCAGCACAAGATTGCAATCTCTTTCGAAAACAACCCGCCATGGCAGTCTCCAAGATCGTTCTATTCTTACACTCGGGTATTTATCTTTCGCCCTTAACTTTCCGGAAGACGAACAAGCAATAAACATAATTTTGGAGGCACTATACGCAGTCCATGAACAGAAGCAAGTAGAGTTATTTTTCTCCGCCGGGCAGGCCTTATCTTGTGTTGTTGCTCGATGGGATTCAAAAGCGATGACCCCATTCCGTGATGCCGAAGTTCAGTTCTCAATGTCACATCTCCCTGCACTACTGGAACGAGTCCTCAGTGATATTCTAGAAGGTGTTAGATCACCAAAACATCCATTACGAAAAGCAGCAAGTATCTGGCTCCTCAGCCTCCTCCAATTTTGCGATGAAGCAGATGGCATAAAGCGAAATCTGGAAAGAATCCACTCCGCATTTGTTTCCCTCCTCACCGATCGAGATGGTTTCGTTCAAGACACGGCATCGAAGGGAATGGCGTTAGTGTACCTCCGTGGCGATAAGAAGATGCAAGAAGACATGATATGGAATCTTGTTGGCAGCGTTACCTCTGAAGTTCGGCCCTCAACCAGTGTTACTGGAACTATTGCGCCCGATACACAAGTATTTAGCAGCCTCAACACCGACGCAGGCGAAGTCTCGACATACAAAGAGATTTGCAACCTCGCTTCGGATACCGGCAACCCGGAACTAATTTACCGCTTCCTCGCTCTGTCCTCACATTCAGCTCTTTGGCAAAGCCGAAAGGGTGCCGCTATTGGTATCGGTGGATTGCTAGATCAGTTCTCGATGCGCGACTTTCTTGAACGGAATCCGAATTATGCGAAACGTCTTGTTCCCAAACTATATCGTTTATGTCGTGATCCGAATCCGGGAGTCGCAAAAGCAATGCAGGATATCTGGGACGCTGCATTTGGAAAGACAGCTAGCCCCTTAATAGTCAGTATGTTCCCTGATATCATGAAAGAGCTACTCGCTGGTATGGGTGATAAAACGTGGCGAACACGACAAGCGAGCGCGAAAGCCATGAGTGACTTATGCTCTGGCGTTGAACTCAGCAAATTAGAGCCCTACTTGGGAGATATCTGGAAAATGGCATTTCGAGTTGCGGATGACATAAAGGAAAGTGTGCGGACAGCGGGAGTGAGACTATCTCAACAATTGACGACATCGCTTATTCGGAGTGTTTCGGAAAAGAAAACGGGCCAAAGTGTCATTTCGACTGTTATGCCTTTCCTTTTAGGGAATTCAGGTCTCAATTCTTCGGCTCAGGGTGTTCAATTATTCGCTCTACAGTCTATCGTTAAGCTATGCGATGAAGCTGGACCATTATTGAAGCCGATGATACCGGAGATCGTGGACCAATTATTGGATGTACTGACTTCGCTCGAACCTCAGGAAGTCAATTATATCGGCTTTCATGTTGACAAGAACGATACTCAGGCTTTGGACGAAGCGCGGTTCCATGCTGTGAGATCATCACCTGTGATGAACGCCATCGAACGATCCATTGACCTTGCCGATGAAGGTAGCATGGGCGAGTTAGCACCCATCATATTCAGTAAAATGAAACGTGCCGCCGGTTTACCAACCAAGGTGCTCTTTCTTTTATACGGGCTAACGAAGGCTGGTTGTGCCAAACTCATCGTATCACTGGTTATGCGGAAGGCACATCTGTTCAGACCATATGCAGATCAAGCGCTGCAAGCTGTCACGAGCTGTCTCAATGATCGCAACGAAACTGTTCGGAAGACATATGCTGTAACAGCTGGCTACCTGGCTCGTCTCGTCTCGCATCAAAACTTAATTAAATATATCCAATCTCAAACACAGAAATATTTCTCAGAAGGTCATCATCCATCTGACTTACTCATGACAGACGAGACTCAACGAGCAATGTCGGGAATCGCCATCGAAGCCATCTCGCGAAATGCTTCGAGTGCATTTACGGCAATTGCTGCGTCTATCCTACCATTCGTCTTCATGGCTAAACACGACCCAGCAGAATCGGTCCGAGAGCCCTACACAGAGACCTGGAACGAGAATACTGGTGGCACGGGTGCTATTAAACTCTACATTCGAGAAATTATGATGCTTGTTGCAGGACATCTGGAGGACCAACAGTGGCGGGTGAAACAGGTCTCCGCGTTGACATTGGCGGACGCGTGTGAGGCTATCGGCGTAGATATTAAAGAGCACCTGGACCTGGTACTACCTCTGTTAATTAGAGGTGTGGGAGGGAGGACATGGAAAGGCAAGGAAGCTGTGCTTAAAGCACTTGTAGTGGTGGCGCAGAACGCGAGAGATTATTTGTCTGCATCTCAGATTGAGGAGATATCGAAGGTATGGAAATGGAAAATCTTACTAACGAAGATCCTGATGCGTGAGAGTAAGCGGAAAGATCTCGAGTATAAACGATATGCTACGGCGGAATTTGCCAAATACCTGTCAACATTTGAGTCGGTTAATCTATTTAATGAAGTCAAAGAGATCGTTGAGGATGGATTTGAGGAGCTCAATGAAGAGGATGAGAATGATCTACAGATGAAGCCTATGTACGAGATCGATTCTATCTATTTCTAATTCTAGACGTCTTCTACTCCGAGCAAACTTGTACGCTCTGGTCACAGCTGCCTACCGACCATCAATCGATCCCGAGACTGCTGTCAACGCAAAGTGGATTATAGGTCTCGTTACCTCTGAATTACCGAAAGCGACAGTCTGGTCGACCCGTATTGCACTCTGCAAATCCATTCAAACATTCATCGGTAACTGCAAGTCGGTGCCGCAACTGTCCGTACCCGAAGATCTCATATCCTCCTTATGGGCACGTCTGAAGATAGTGGCAGGAGATCGAGGTTACGAAAGTGTAAGGACAGCCGCGGCCAAAGCGATCTCAGATTTCATTAGCTGGGTTGATGAACATCCTGAATGGAATACCACTCAATCGATAATTAAATTGGAGCTACCAAGCATAATAGCGGAAGAAACATCTGGTGTGATTCGTGCGGAGTTAACAAGATGAGGTATGGGGCGTTATGGAGCTTAATTAGAAAAAGATTTAAATGTTGATGTCAAATTACCTCCTGAGCAACAAGAACAAATGCAAAGTCATCTTCAAGTCCTTTTCATCTAGCAGGGTTGCGAAGTCGTCGACATTAACAAACTTGCATTCGTCCCATCAAGGCTTCTTCCTGCAGTGTCCAAAATAGTACATGTATTTCTCTTGCACCGACGCTTTTCTAATTCCCATAGCTATATCCTGTCGCACAATTGCTCCTCAGAACTAATAGCACTCGATTTGAAGAGACACAAATGTGAGAAATCAGCGCTTATTGAGTCTGTCTGCTTCTGGTTCTGCATCGCAGTGCGTGCGCCTCCCCAAATCTGACGCAGATTTCTTTTTCGCCCTTCGCAACTTGTTCTAACATCATAAGAGAACTTTGTATTTTATTAAATATCGGCAAACTTTCCAAGCCCTGGAGCGGGTATATTCCGGACGTGAGCATTGTGTACCTATTCTCAGACCTCTCTTCATTCTGATTCCCTGATTCTCCTCGATCGGAACAAGCCACCAAAACTTTATTTCAGCTGCACGAATGAAATGTGCATACCCACCTTTACCGAACCAAGGTACGTAATAGAGCCAAACTATTGTCCCTTGAGGCAACCGCAAAAGAATGACGTCACACTATAAGAAACTATGATTATGGAGGCGGATTTGGAGGGAAGCACATGCGTAACCGCTTAACGTACCCTGTGACGCCTCATCGAGAAAGTTTATTTTTTCTCTACTCCAACCTCTGAGCGATGATGTTATTATTCTCCAATCATTTGAGGCCAGCCTCTATTTCGAAACAGGATTTATATTAAGACAGCAATGGCGCAGAAAACCACAAAGGAAATCAACTGCCCAAGAAAGCGTGTGCCGGTCTTGGTCGCTCTACTGCCGCGATAACAATACTAATCCTCTGAACTTCGAGGATCTAAAGCACGATTCTTGAGACGAGAGAGCTCTAAAGATGTATCAGACAGGTATTTAATTTCTATTACTTCATTTTGGAACAGTCGCTCATTTAGCAGCAAATAGACCGCGGCGGGCGACTGTGGTTGGGACACAGCCTTACGATCCATTATATCCTCGTCCGGATTCGAGACTTCGACATCACCGAAATCACTACCATCACTACCCTCACCACAACAATAATCAGATGTACCCCTGGGCGGCTGAACTAATTCAGCCAGTCGAACTCGTCCAACCCCTCCCGCCCATACCTCCAGTCCAATGCGAACCTGTTGAGCTCATAGAGCCTGTCCAAGCGGTATACCCGGAGCGATTCGAAGTCTATCAACCTGCTGAGATCATTCAGCCGGTTCAACCCGTCGAGATCGTTCAGCCTATCCCTGCACCACCTATTCCTCAACCTCCCCCACCGATTCCGGTTCAAGTGGTTCAACCACCACCACCGGTTGTTCGACCCGTCGAGATCGTCCAGCCAGTGCAACCTGTCGCCCCGATGCCGATGCCGATGCCACCTGCCCCTCCTCCTCCACGGCCAGTTGAACTTGTTCAGCCCGTCGAGATTGTCCAGCCAGTTCAACCGGTTCAACCTGTATGGCAACCGCCTCCGCCACCGGTTATTGCCCCACCTCCTCGGCCAGTGGAATTGGTACAGCCTGTCCAACCGGTGCAAGCCATCCCAGCTGAGATCATACAACCGGTGCATCCAGTCCAACCTATCGTACAGCCGGTTCGACCTCCACCGAGACCAGTGGGGGTTGTTCAGCCAGTCCAAGCAATGCAACCAGTCGAAGTCGTCCAGCCCGTGCAACCAGTTGAAGTCGTGCGACCGGTACAACCCATCCCGGTTCCGGAAGTTGGTCCTCTTGTCGCACGACCTGCATTGACTCGTCTCCGTTCAGTGTCAGCGGGACATTTACCTATGAGTGCACCGATGGTGAGCGCGGCCGGCATGACCACCACTATTCGTTATCCGAATGGAGATCTCTACGTAGGGCAAGTTGACGAGACTGGGGTCCCGCACGGTCAGGGCACGTATACTTGGGCGGATGGTTCACGATACGTTGGAACTTGGGCGTTTGGATTCAAGGAGGGATACGGAGTTTACGACGATATGGAGGGGTATTCTTATCGTGGTGAATGGCGACGGAGTGAGAAATTTGGATTTGGGGTCGAGAGTGGGGTTACTTTGGATGGGAGGGAGTATATGTATGAGGGGGGGTTCTTTCATAATCAACGTCATGGACTGGGGACGAAGAACGGAGACATCAAGGTCAGATATCGATATGGGAAGCGCGATGACAACTGTGTGATTATGTAGGTGGACTCTTATGACTTTCTTTCTGTCTTATGAGATTTTGGCGTTCTAGATGCATGGCATAATTTAGGTAGGTATCTTATCATTATTGGAAAATGCCCTCAAAAATTACCCC
>Ga0335078_10015135_pt1 | contig 11448 bp, 4 predicted proteins | sample Lox_Sample_32_FD_206711 | JGI IMG/M metagenome (GOLD analysis project Ga0335078, IMG submission 206711) | Soil microbial communities from Loxahatchee National Wildlife Refuge, Florida, United States - Lox_Sample_3.2 | ecosystem: Environmental > Terrestrial > Soil > Wetlands | place: USA: Florida...
AGGCAAATGGCTATGTGCTCGAACAACTATATTCGCCAATCATTGTGCTGACGAGCCCTGAGCATGAGGAACTGAAAAGCATCGCTCGCGGATGCATCACGCGGTTTCACGTTCACCACTACCTGGGTTTCGCAGCCAATCAATGGAAGCTTTTCCTGAAAGAAGAACCCCATCGCGTTAAGCCGCTTCTGTATGTGTTTCGCGTGCTGTTGACCGGGATCCACCTTATGGAGACGGGAGAAATCGAAGCGAATCTTTGCGTACTGAATGATCACTTTCGAATTCCATTTATTCCGGATCTCATCGCTCGCAAGACCGGCGGAGTGGAAGGGCAGGTTCTGGGTTCAGACGAGATGGAGTATTTCGAGCGGCAATTCACTGAGTGGGAAAAGCGGCTGATGGAAGCCGGGGGAAAGACGCATTTGCCGTCTGAGAATTCTGCAAAAGCAGCGCTGAATGACCTGCTGGTTCGCCTTCGCCTGCGTTTCAAGTTGCCATGCAATCAAGGCGACCCGCGCCCCTGAAAGAACTGACAAGATGAAGATTTCAATTCCTGAATTGTCGTTGGTTGTCCTGATCGGCCCTTCTGGGTCCGGTAAGTCGTCTTTCGGTAGGAAGCTCTTTCTGCCCACCGAAGTCGTGTCATCGGATGCGTGCCGCGGGCTGGTCTCCGACAACGAGAACGAACAGGCGGCGACGAACGACGCCTTTGACCTTCTCCACACAATCGTGCGGAAACGGCTGGGCCGTGGCAGGCTTACCGTCATCGATGCGACGAACGTTCAGCCGGAAGCACGCAAATCGCTTGTCGAACTGGCGCGCGAGTATCACGTACTACCGGTCGCGATTGTGTTCGATTTGCCGGAGAAGCTGTGCCAGGAGCGTAACGCCACTCGTCCCGATCGTCAGTTCGGACCCCATGTGATTCGGAATCAGGCTCAACAGATGCGCCGCTCCCTTCGCGGATTGGAGCGCGAAGGATTCCGGTATGTCTTCAAGCTCTCCTCTCCGGAAGATGTGGACGCAGTCTCAATCGAGCGGCAGCCGCTTTGGAACAACCGCCGGGACGTGCATGGTCCATTCGACATTGTTGGCGACGTCCACGGGTGTCTCGACGAATTGCTGGAACTCATGGCCACGCTTGGCTACGAGGTCGTCCGCCAGGACGCGGCGTTTACAGTCGTGCCTCCCGATGGCAGGAAGCTGATATTCGTCGGCGATCTTGTCGATCGCGGCCCCGCGACGCCAGATGTATTGCGGCTGGCGATGACAATGGTTGACGCCGGGCAGGCGTTTTGTGTGCCCGGGAATCACGACATCAAGCTTGTGAAGGCTCTCAAGGGCCGCGACGTGCAACTCACGCACGGCCTTGCGGAATCGCTTCAGCAACTCGAAAAGGAGCCTGCGGAGTTTCGAGGTCAGGCATTGAAGTTCCTTGATGACCTGGTGAGTCACTATGTCTTCGACGACGGCAAGCTTGTTGTCGCGCACGCCGGCATGAAGGAGTCGATGCAGGGACGCGGCTCGGCAAAGGTACGTGACTTTGCGCTCTATGGCGAGACGACCGGAGAGACCGACGATTTCGGTTTGCCGGTTCGCTACAACTGGTCGGCGGACTACCGCGGCAAGGCGCTTGTCGTCTACGGTCACACGCCGGTCCCGGAGCCGCTTTGGTTGAACGGTACCGTCAACATCGACACCGGCTGCGTATTTGGCGGCAAATTGACGGCGCTCCGTTATCCAGAACGTGAGATCGTGTCGGTACCTGCAAAGGCCACCTACTACGAATCCCGCAAGCCGTTCCTGCCGAACGAGGAGCTTGCTCCTCGCGCTGCGCAGCACGCGGCAGACGATGTGCTCGACATCGATGACGTGATCGGCAAGCGGCTGATCGATACGCAGCTTTTGCCGCGCATCACGATTCGTGAAGAAAACGCAATCGCCGCACTCGAAGTCATGAGCCGGTTCGCGGTCGATCCGAAGTGGCTAATCTACCTGCCGCCAACCATGTCTCCATCGGAGACCTCGAAGTTGCCCGGCCTTCTGGAGCCCCCGCAGGAGGCCTTCGCCTACTATCGGCACGAAGGCGTACCCCGAGTGATCTGCGAGCAAAAGCACATGGGTTCGCGCGCCGTGGTGATTCTTTGCCGAGACGAGGCAGTATCGGTGAAGCGCTTTGGCGTCATCGAGCCTGCGCTCGGCGTCGTGTATACGCGCACCGGACGGCGCTTCTTCAATGAGATCACTTTGGAGAAGGAGTTTCTGGCACGCATCCAGGAGGCAGCCGATCGCAGCGGCCTCTGGGATGAATTCGGCACAGATTGGATGTGCCTCGATTGCGAATTGATGCCGTGGTCCGTCAAGGCGCAGGAATTGCTCACGTCGCAATATGCGCCGGTGGGAGCTGCCGGAACTCAGGTGCTCTTGAGCGCCAGGAATGCGCTGGCGTCCGCAACCACAAGAATCGACACTTTGCAGGAACTGGCCAAGCGAACGGAAGCGCGTCTTGAGTCGCTGGCGAAGTATCGTGAAGCATACGGGCATTATTGCTGGCCTGTGAGATCCATTGACGATCTGAAACTTGCGCCCTTCCATCTGCTTGCGACCGAGGGTTGCGTTCACACGGACAAGCAGCATGGCTGGCACATGGAGAAGCTGACCAAGCTCTGCGCTCAAGATGAGAAGTTGCTTCTAGCCACGCCGTTCAAAATCGTGGACGTGAATGACACTACCAGCTGCGATCAGGCGGCGGAGTGGTGGCAGGTTCTGACTTCGGCCGGTGGTGAAGGCATGGTGGTCAAGCCCCTCGACTTTATCAGCAAGGGCCGGCGCGGATACGCTCAGCCCGCCGTCAAGTGCCGCGGGCCTGAGTACCTGCGCATCATTTACGGACCGGAATATCTGATCCCGGAGAATCTGGAGCGCCTGCGCTCGCGCGGCCTGGGTGCCAAGCGATCCCTCGCAAGCAGGGAGTTTGCCTTGGGCGTCGAAGCTCTCGAACGCTTCGTCCGCAAGGAACCGCTTCGCCGTACCCATGAATGCGTTTTCGGTGTGCTGGCGCTTGAGAGCGAACCAGTAGATCCGCGGTTATAGACGAAGTGAGTTCTAGTGAAGTGCCCGCTTCCATTTCCACATCTACGACGAATTGAAATAGGGCTGATCCCACACAATCAGCCCTGTGGCCCGCTGAGTAAATTTGGCAGCACTTTGGCAGCATTTAGTGCCAATTGTGCCGTTTTTGCCGACTCTGCCAGCTGATAAGTGCTGCGCCTTCTGCTATTTACATATCGCAGTACACTTTGACACGGAAGAGGTCGTTGGTTCGAATCCAATCGCGCCTACCATTTAACTTATTTATAATCAAACATATAGACGCAAATCTTTTGTGATGATATTCCGAGTTGGCGTATGCATTGCGATCTTTCGACGCATCGTGATCGCGTCGCATCGAGTCAGACGTGTGATTCTGTGAATTGCCAAAAGCCGCGGAATCCGTGGCTTATGGCTTGGAATGCGATCGATCCGTATTGATCGCCGCGCTCTTTTTCCAGGAAGAGGTCAAGCAGTTCGCGGAGACGTGGCAAATGACGGTGCAGGCTCAACAGTATTGCGAAAGGCTTCCAGAGGTTTGAGAAGTCCGTTGAGGCCGGTTCCGTCGCGTCGTGCTGCGGCCCTCTCGCCGCACTTGAGTGGTGGCCACAGTGGCGAGCGGAAACATAATCGATTCCAGAACCACACAGACACGGTAACAGTCCTCGGGTGCCTGCGAACTAATCTTTCTCCGGCCTGGATGCTTGCCGAGCATTGCTGCCTTGCGATTGGTGCTAACTGGTCGGATGGTTTCCCGGTTTTGCCGGGCGATCATCGTCGTCATCGTCGGAGTGTGCCTTTCTGAGCGACAGAGGAAGCGGCTTGTTGTGCATCATGCCCTTCCAGAGAATCCGGTTGTAGACGAGCGGATCGACACGATCAGCATCGGAAAAGTCCAGCCCCCTGGTGACGCGGGCCCAATAGACAGCGTTGTGTGTCGATTTCGGAACCTTCATGCCTACCGGCGCACTGGGAAGCGGCAGTTGCGTAGCGTAGAGGTAAGCCGATGGCGTAGCGGTAAATTGCCAAGGTTGCGGGGTTGTGGTGAAGATGTCGGTCATGGGGTGACCAAGAGCATCGTTCAGGTTCAAGTATTGCTTCAGTCCTAGGACTTCTTCCATAGTGCGGATGAAGTCAACGGTGTTGTAATGCGCGGAGATGACCGCTCCTTGTTTGACGTAGGCGCCTGCTACGAACGCGATGGTGCGGTGAGAATCCACGTGATCGGCGCCATCCTGCGCATCGTCTTCGACGACAAAGATCAACGTGTTCTGTGCATAGATGCTGTTGGCAATCTTCTGGACGATCAGTCCTACGGCATAGTCGTTATCGGCTTGCATCAACTCCGGAGTGTTGACCATGTCAAGGGCGGTCCCGAAACTTCCGGTGTGATCGTGCATGAGCCGGACGAGACTGAGGGCGGGCAGTCCGCCGCTTGCGTAGTTCGCATCGAACTCTCGCTCCCACTCTTTGTAGCGATAATAATCAGGAAAGTTGTTGTCGAAACCGCGGTAATAGGGGTCAGTGAAGGGGGCCAGCACCGCATTGCTGGAAGTGGCGACCACGGTATTCGACGAAGCGGGGTAATGTACCTCGGGAATCAAGCAGCCCGGCTGGTTATAACAGGTAGTGTCGATGAAGAATCCGTAGTTGCGCACGGTGAGACCGGCCCGCAACACGGCGTTCCAGATGTAGCCGGTGTTGATTTCGTTGTTGGGTCCGTCGGGAGCGCTTACCGCGGTTTGGCCGGGCAGCACATCCGGATCGTTCGGCGTTAAGGGATCCGCGGCAATGCGCGCGGACAGCGTAGGAATTGCCGTATTGACACTGCGGTTCAGTCCTTCCGAATCGAGGCTGAGTGCGCGAAACCCGTAAACTACCGGAAACTGATGCTCGACCACGTCGGGACTCTGCGCCGAAGTGCTCCAAAGCCATCCATCGTAGCTGACCTCGGAAGTGGCGTAGAAATGATCGAGCGTAACGAACGTACGCGCCAGACTATGCTCGTTGGGAGTAATGGACCGGCCCCACTGCACCAGGCTTGGATCCTGTTCGCCGATGGGCATGCCGTTTTTATCAACAAGATCGCCGAGCACCTGATCGTAGGTTCGATTCTCCTTGAGGATATAGATCACATGTTTGACCCCGCTGCTGACAGCAGCCATGATCTGCGCGTCGCCATTGCTTTCTGTTGAGGAGAAACGGTTGTTGGTTGCCACCTGCGCTGTCAATTGCGGCAGTTGAGCGGCACTCGGAATCGGGAAGCTCTGCAGCCCGGCTTTCGTCCGCTGCGGGTTGTATTGATTCATCGGAAAGCAATTCGGCTGAAAACTCGTCGGCCCGTAGCCATAACACCAATCGGGATTCGGTCCGGTGGGCGATTTGGCATTCGCCACGTACATCCATCCGGTGCGGCCCACGCTGACCGAGTTTGGATACCAGCCGGTCGGAATCAGACCGACTACGCTATCGCCGGAGTTGGTGCCAGTCAGTTGAATAACGGCCACGTCGTTGAGGTTTCCATTGGTCACATAGAGCTCGGTCTCGTCGTTGGAAAGGGTAAGACTGTTCGTGTTCGACCCGGCATAGATAGGGTTCGCGTTCGCAGAGTCGGAATTGGAAGAATAGAACGAGGAGGGGAACAGCCCGGCGGGAGCGATGACTGGAATGGTCTCAATGACCGTATTCACGGTCTGGTAGTGAGTTGGATCGGGATTAATGTCGATGACATCGATCGTGTCGGATTGATCTTCGGCAACATACAAGAGCGTCTGCGCTTTGTTCACGATCATCTTGTTGGGCTGGCCCTTCACGGCAATTCGCGTCGATACTGCGTAGGGTCCGTTCTTTCCAGTCGAAGTCATCGTCTGGCTCAGCGGCACAACATCGATTTCGCGATCGCGAATACTCGATATATATGCCACCGCGTTCGGCTCGCTGCCGGCGATCGCCACCCAGAACGGATACTCGCCACCCGGCGTTCCCGACGCTGCCGATATCAGGCTTTTGCCGGGGCGCAGATCCAGGTTCCCAGAGGCTGCAACGTTGCTCGTGCCTCCCGTCGAGACATTCTGAAAAGCCCAGTTTCCATATCCCCCGGTGAGGACCGAGATCGAATCGTTGTAGTAGTTGGTCACCACCATGGTCTGCCCGGTATTTGACAGGGCGATGCCTGCCGCGCAGGGGTACACCGCAACCTGCGCATTGACGGGCACCAAATTAACGGGCGGCACCGCGTTCAGGCCAACTCCCGCAGTGTGGCCGAGCCAGAACGGCGCTGCCGGGCTCTGCGGCGTTTGGTTAGGCTTGCCCAGGTTCGGCGTGTTATTAAGGTCCAAATACCAAAGCCGTGCGGCGGCATTGTACGAATAAACAAACACCATGTCCGCGCTGCAACTCGGCACGTAAAAATGCGCAGCTGTACTGTTGCTGGTTGGATCCCATGCGATCCCGAAATACGTCACGGGCACTGGCAACACTTGCTTCTTGATCGGAGCGCCGCTGGAAATGTCGTAAACAAAAACATATTCGTTGGAATCGGGCCCGTAGAACGAAGTGAGCGAGTTGCTGCTGTCGTTAAATACCCGGTTGTAGCCGGTGGTCATCACCAGCATTGTGTTGCCATCGGGGCTGATCGCGGTGGTCGCGGCATGGGTCGCCAACCATGCCGGATTGTCGGCGAGATCGGGATTGAGTTGTTGCACCTGCGCGCCGGCCGGCGCCAGGGGCGTGATCGTTTGATCCATATTCGGAATCGACTGCGACCAGGGGGCCGCATCGTCCACCGTGATGCTCACGAACCCCGTCGCATTTCCGGCGGAAGTCGACGCGGTAACTGTATAGGTCTCCGTCGCCGTCACGCCAGTGGGAGTTCCGCTGATCGTGCCCGAACCGCTGTCGAGACTCAATCCGTCTGGAAGCGGAGGAGCCACGCTGTAGCTTCCTGTCACGCCATTGCTCACCGCCAACGGGGTAATAGCCTGGCCCACCGTGTAGACGACGGTGCTGGGCGAGTAAGCCAGGTTCGGTGTCGCCTCGGCGTCGATGGTGATGTTGAGCGTCGCCTGCGCGCTCCCGAAGGCATTGCTGGCCGTGACGGTGTAGTTGGCAGCGGCCATTGCCGCGGTTGGCGTGCCACTGATAGCGCCGGTCACGGTGTTGAACGCGAGGCCCGTTGTCTTGAACGCGGGGCCCGACGAAGGTGTTGGAGCGATCGAGTAGAGTGTCGGCTCGCCTCCCGTGAAGCTCGGCAGATTCGCCAAGATGGGTGTTCCCGTGGTGTAAGTTGGCGCAGCGTTGCTGTAACTGAGATTCGCCGGCGCGCCGTTCGCCACGGTAATGCTCAAGGTGGTGCTGGCATTTCCCCCTGCGTTGTAGGCAGTGACCGTGTAGTTGGTCTGCGTCGTGGCCACAGTTGGCGTTCCACTGATGACGCCTGAGGCGCTGTTTAGGCTCAAACCCCAGGGCAGCGTAGGAACCACGCTGTAGGAGGCGACAGCACCACCGGTACTGGTCGGAGCATTCGCAGCGATAGCCACTCCGACGTTATAGGTAGCAGGATTGGTGGCGTAGGCCAAAGTCGCTGGAGCCGCGGGATTTACCGAGATGGAAACTGTTGCGGTCGTGCTTCCGGCTGCGTTGGACGCCGTAATGGTGTAATTCGCCGCAGTACTTACTTTCGTGGGCGTTCCACTAATAATGCCCGTGCTGCTGCTCAAGCTGAGGCCCGCGGGCAGAGTAGGAAGCACGCTGTATGAGGTCGCCGCTCCGCCACTTAGCGTCGGGGTGTCTGCGGTGATAGCCGTGCCCACCGTGTACGTCGCCACAGACGCGGCATAGCTCAAGCCCGAGGGCGGCAGTGGCGCCGGATTTAGATTGCTGCTGCCGCTATTACAACCGCACAGTGTCAAACCAAAGCTCAAAAAAAAGAAACACGTCCAGCGGATCGATCGCATAGAGAACTCCTGCGAGATTATTGGCTCATCACCTGACAATGAAGTGTCGGTTCTTAAGATATCGGCAACCAGCGAGTTCGCTTTTAGGCCGGCCTTCTATTTTGGAATTCCGCGGGTTGCGGCAGGGCCGAAGTTTGCCAACGAACGGGAAATGTGTGGCGTGACGCCTTGCGAATTGTCGCGGTCGGCACAAGGCTGTTTGGTAACAACTCTGGGCAAGGATCTCCCCGGCTGAATTTGGGAAGTGATCGAAATCACGCCCTCGCTGGGCGCCGCGTCGAACGATAAACTCCAGGATCGTTTGTGCCGATGAGGCAGGCACAGCCCATTGCCGCTCTATTTCACGAAAAACAGTCGGACAATGTTGCATCTATCCAATTCGGAAGGGGACCTATGAGCAAGAGTTTGCGCTGCTTCTTTTTTCTGGTGTTAGGGAATGTCTTGTGGATGTCGGGGTGCGGCGGCGGAAACACTGCGCCTGTGACTCCAGTTTCGCCCCCCTCAACGTATACCGTGGTGGCGATCTCCGACATTCACTTCAATCCTCTTGCCAATCCGGCCCTTTTCACCTCGCTCAATGCCCAGCCCGCCAGTCAGTGGAAGAGCATTTTCGCTAACGATCAGGCCACAAATCCTGCGCCCCCTGCGACGTTTGGCGCCGACACGAACTACCCGGCGCTGGAGCTCGCCCTTGCCGCACTCAAGCAGAATCTTGGATCGAGTCCCGTGGTGCTGTTTTCTGGCGACATGCTTGGTCACTATCTGCCGTGGTATTTTTGCGAACTCTATGCAAATCCCGCCGCAACCCTTACTCCACCCCCGAGCCCTGCTTGTACGCTGAATTCGACCGGCACTGCTGCAATGCAAAGCTTCCTGGACAAGACGATGGCCTTCGTTTCCACCGAGATCAGAGCCAACGTGGGGAACGTTCCGGTGATCTTCGTGCCGGGAAACATCGATACGTATGACATTGCCGGCACCGGGCCGAACGCTCAATTCCTTTCCGACAACGCGAGCACCTACTACACGCAGCTTCTGAACAGCAGCATAGACCAAGCGTCGTTTCAGAGCACATTCACGACACTCGGCTCGTATTCCGCGCCGATATTGAATTCGAAAGTGCTGGTAATCGCTCTCGACAGCAACCCGTTCGCGCAGTCACCCTACCTGCCGCCGCTGAACCCTTACGCCGAACTTACCTGGCTCGATTCTCAGCTATCCGCTGCGCAGGCTGCCGGCCAAACGGTGTGGCTCATGATGCATGTGCCCCCCGGCATCAACACCACGGGAACGGCGCAAAATGCCGCAAAAAAGGTTGCTCCCAATCCGGGTATGGACGACGAGGCCGCCATGATGTGGCAGGCGCAATACCAGGCCGAGTTCATGCTGATTCTCGCAAAGTACCCGGGCCTCATCGCCATGGGCATCACCGGTCACACCCACATGGATGAATTCCGGGTCCTGCCCACCGGAGATGTTCTTTTCGGAATTCCCGGCATTAGCCCGGTCTTCGGCAACAACCCGGCGTTCAAGATCTTCACCGTTGCACAAGCCTCGCAGATGCCCATGGACTATCAGACGATCAACTACAACCTGGCCGCTTCGCCTGCGCCGGCGCAATACAGCAGCCTTTACACGTTTTCGACTGCCTATGGCGCGACTGCCGGTACGACGCTCGCGTCTTCCTCCCAGCAACTCTATCCCCAGCTCACGCTCATTGCGCCCGCAACTGCCTCGTTCATCAACTACTACGATGCCGGCAACGCCACGTCCTTTCCTTACCCCACTGGTCCCGGCACGTTCATACAGATCCCCTGGAACATGGCCAACACCGCGAATTGGCCGCTCTACAGTTGCGGCATCAGCCAAATGGACGAGTCGGATTACGTCGATTGTGTGAACTCCTATTGAAACCGCCCATTCTCTTGTGGGGTGCGCAGTATGTCCAATGAAACCGGCGGACAAAAAGCGAAGAGGAGGCAATCAAATCTTGTTAGGAATGCCGACAAAACTCAGCTAATGATCGAAGCGCCTTTATTGCTATGGCGGTGCCTCTTTTCCGTTTGGGAGACAGAAAGGAGAGTTGTGATAGGCTGTCGCTTCTGGAGCATACGCAAAATACAGTAGCCTGCTGCAGCCGCGGCCAGATGTTTCAGCGTGTGTCCACTGACGATATGGAGAGCGGCAAAGATGGGCTTGTCGCACAGCTCCAATGCCTTTGCCAGCGCGTAGAAGCCAATCACCAGCGCGAGATCGGCGGTTCGCGTATAGCGGCGCGGAAAGAAAAACGAGAGCAGAATCACCAACGCCGAGTAGGCCTGCACGGATGCATAATAGCGCAGATCTCCACTGCCTCTCATTTCACTCCACTCCCACTGCAAAACGCTGACAAGACCGACGGATAACAAAATGGGCAGCAGCCAAAGACCGAGGCGAACACTGATACGCTCAGCGATGATTGCTGAAACCATCGCCATGAAAGTCACAGTCATCGGCAGCCGGTCCCAAAGGAGCCGCGCATTGTCCGGAGCGAGGTGATAGTAGGAAGATCCGAACGCGGTGAGCAACAATCCCGCGAAGACGAACAAGTATGGCCATCGCTCCCGCTTGTCGAGAAAGTTTGGAGCGATTTTGCGAAAGCGAGTCATGAGTAGGAACACGAGCCCGCAGATTCCCACAACGGCGAAGGGTAGATTAGACATAACATCGCCGAAGTTGGGGATTCCAAGAAAGCTTCTTTTGTCCGCGAACTGGTGATACGAGATGGGCTGCGGAATCCGCGGCGTCATGAAGTAGACAACGATCATGAGGCCGGCGAGAAGGATCAACAAGAACATACTCAACTTTCGAGAGAGCATTCGCTTCTCCTGCCAACGAGTTTGGGCTAGTTACCGGAACCAGAATCGGAAACGAGAAAGGAAACAACCTGATCCCAATAGCTGGGGTCGGGCCGATAAAACGGATCGTTATGCCGCAGGTTTGCAACGATCGCTAGCTTACTTCGTTCCGCGGATTCGTGATTCGCCGCGCAACATACGAAACGCGAAAGATGGCCCAATAGCTGATGAGAATTGCGGCGCTGGCCCAAAACTCCGGAAAGCTGAGTCCGGCAAAGCCTTCCGGATAGAGCTTGTATAGCCAGTAAAAGTGGTTGGCGTAAGTGGCCACGATGCCGCAGGCTTCCAGTTCGAACCAGCCCATGCGCAGCGCGATGGCTACGATGCCGAGAGCGAGAATCACGCCTGCAGCCAGCGAGTACACCGTGTCCTGGCTCAGCGCTACAGTCGAGAAAGCGAGCAAAAAGGCCAGGCTCGTGACCACCTGCGAGCGATAGCGCAGCGTGTGCACCACCATGCCGGCGGCAACGATGAACATGAGAATGCAATCGATGGTGTTCGAGCTG
>Ga0335078_10015136_pt1 | contig 11448 bp, 10 predicted proteins | sample Lox_Sample_32_FD_206711 | JGI IMG/M metagenome (GOLD analysis project Ga0335078, IMG submission 206711) | Soil microbial communities from Loxahatchee National Wildlife Refuge, Florida, United States - Lox_Sample_3.2 | ecosystem: Environmental > Terrestrial > Soil > Wetlands | place: USA...
TCGTCGCCGCCGTCTCGCCGGAGAATCAGACGTTGCGCACTTTCAAGGTTGAGCGAAGGCGGGCGGACGGACTGGCCTACGCACTGGCGATTGCCGAAAAATACCGGCTCACCTATGACCGGCTGAAAGCGAGGTTAAAGTCGTGAAGGCGCATCTGATGTATCGTGACCGGGATTTCGGACGGGAGTTGGAATCGCTGGTAATGCGTCCCTGGGTTGCCGAAGCCAGACCGAAATTGTTGCCGAACGAAGAGGCGCTGACGCAGGATTTGGAACTGAACACCTTGTTTGGGGCGATGGCTGGCGGTGACAATTGCCTGTTCGCGGTGGCGAGGCAGGCGATCTTGTCGGGTTTGCAAGACGATCCCGAAACCATTCTCTACCGCCAAGCCGTGTTGAAGGACTGTTTGCGGAACGAGTCCATCGTGCGAGACCTTTACGATATTGCCGTGGACGCGACCGAAGGCGAGCGGCGGCGTTGGTTGGGCATCTCCAGCCGCTATCCGCACGGCATATTGTATGATGCGCTTCGATTGCTTCAGGTTTTGATGGACGAACTCGCCAGGCTCAAACACGTCGCCGATGAACAGGCGGACAAATTCGAGTCGGAGGGTTTCACGATCTTCTTCCAGATGCTCAAGGCGGAATTGACGGACGATTATTTCGCCGCCGTCAAAAGCCAACTCAAGGAACTGGAGTTCCGCAATGGCGTGTTGATGAGCGCCCAATTGGGGGCAGGCAATCAAGGCGACAATTATATTCTGCGCAAATCGCTGCGACCCAAACCAAGTTGGCTTCAGCGGGTTTTTTCGTGGAACTCGTCTGCTTACACCTTTCACGTTGATCCCCGCGACGAAGCCGGTTTCCGGGTGCTGTCAGAGTTACAGGAGCGGGGAATCAATCTGGTTGCGAATGCCGCCGCCCAATCCGCCGACCACATCGCAAGTTTCTTTGCGATGCTGCGAACCGAGTTGGCCTTCTATGTCGGTTGCCTGAATCTGCACGATCAGCTTGGCCGGAAAGGAACGCCGGTTTGTTTGCCGGTTCCCGCGCCAACTGGTGCTCCCAAGTTTTCCTGCGCTGGCTTGCGCGATGTATGTCTTGCTCTCGTCAGCGCGGAACGCAGCGTCGTCGGCAACGACACGGATGCCGATGGAAAGAATCTTGTCATCATCACCGGCGCAAATCAGGGCGGCAAATCTACCTTCCTGCGCGGCGTGGGTCTGGCGCAATTGATGATGCAATGCGGCATGTTCGTGACCGCCGAGTCATTCAGCGCCGATATTTGTCGAAGCCTGTTCACGCACTACAAGCGCGAAGAGGACGCCACAATGACGAGCGGAAAGTTTGACGAGGAACTCGCCCGCATGAGCGGCATCGCCGACACATTGACGCCGGATTCGCTGTTGCTGTTCAATGAATCTTTCGCCGCAACCAACGAGCGCGAAGGTTCCGAGATTGCCCGGCAAATCGTCCACGCGCTGCTCGAAACGCGCGTGAAGATTTTCTTCGTGACGCATCTCTACGAGTTCGCGCACGCCTTTTGGGAGGACAAACTGGATGGCGCCTTATTTCTACGTGCCGAGCGACAAGTTAATGGACAACGGACTTTCAAACTGCTGCCTGGCGAGCCGTTGGAAACAAGTTTCGGGGTGGATTTGTATAAAGAGATATTCGATGGCGCATCACACGACCGGCGCGATGCGCCCGCCTTTCAGGAGGACAAATCATGACGACCCAGGAACTTTCTACGCTTGCCAAAGAACTTTTCTTCATCTGCCTTTCGGCGCTTGCAATAACGACGGCCATTGCATTGCTGTTATCGTTGATTCCAGTGCTGCAACCGGAACGAAAGCATTTTTGGCAGCGGTTTCGGTATTCCTTCGCGAATTGGAGTTTGCCGGCTTGCGCAGTGATTGAACTGTTGTTCTGGCTGATAACGGGCCGCTGGATTCCGGGTTTTTCATGAACCTCCAACTTCCATTTGTCGCTCGCACCAAAGAAATCACGCTGCTGCAACGGTTGCACGCACAGCGCAAACACGTCCTGATTCTTGGCGCGGAAGGCATCGGCAAATCCGCGCTCGTCGCGCGTTTGCGTTTATCCCTCCGCCTGTGCGTTTGTCCGGCATCGGAACGGTTGAGCGAAATTTGCGAAGCATTGGAGCGTGAACTCGGTCTTGATGCCGGCGAACTGCATTTGATTGCGCGTAAAAATCGCGTGCTGAAATCGCTCAAGGGAACGAAACGCGCCGTGGTTTTCGATGGCGCAAGTTGGACGACGCCAAAGCTCGCTTCATTTATTGAAAACGTCAGCGAGCGGGCGCCGGTCTGGTTGTGCGTTCGCTCGGAACGTCCGTGGGACATTGGCCGCATCTGGCCGTTACTGGTGCGCTTTGAGCACGTCGAGTTGAAACCGTTTCATCCCGGCGAATCACTCTTGCTGGTGGAAGCGGCCGTGCGCGGCAAGATGGTGCCGGTTGACACGTTGAACATTATCGAGTGGTTGCATCGTCACGCTGGCGGCAATCCAAAGATTTTGTCGAAATTGCTCGAAGAAATCGCACGCGGTCAATATGACTTGAGCAATCCACTTGCATTGCAACGGCTGAACTTGGACCGGCGCATTCACGAAATCTTTCCGCTGGCGATGATCAAAAAGGAAGCGAGGAACCGCGATGAGTGAGGCAATGCTTGTCGTGCTGGCTGGAGCCGTGGCCTTGTTCATGGCCACGCTGGTCCGGGCGGAATTCTCTCCCGATTTAAGAGCGGCCATTCGCACCACAATCGTCGCAGTCTTGGGGTGGTTTTTCGCTTGCGCTCGCTACGGATTGAAACCGTGGGCGGATTTAACGTGGCAGACGAAATGGATGCTGGCGCTCTCCGCGCTGGCTATCATCCTTGCGTGGTTGTTTTATTTTCGCGCAACTCGGACGAAAACCGTTTCACGAGTGGCCGCAATGGATCGCGTCAATATCGGATTGGCGGCGCTTTTCGTCACGTTGCTTCTATTGCAACAAATGTCAGCGCAATCCGCACTCATTGGAGTTGTCCTGATTGGCGGCACGTTGGTGCTTGCCTTTGGCTCACGATGAACGAAAACCACCAACGGCATCTGCTCGCCACGTTTCAACACGTGGACAACTTGCTTTCCGAAGCGGATCACATTCTGGCGTCCGCCGGTTCAGCCTCGCCGTTTCAGGAATACTCGCAAGATTCCACACCCGTTCAGCGCAAGGTGACGCACGATTACATTCTCCGCGTGCGCGAAACCATGCGCCGCATCCTTGAAGACTTGAAACTTCCGCCGAAGCCGCCAATTTCCGGTGCGCTCTGGGCGGCGCGTAATCATCTGGCCTTCGCCGGTATTGCGATTGTTGAAATCGAGCCGACGCACATGCTCGGCTACGGGAAACTTTCGGATGAGGACGCTCAAACGCTCGACAAAATCGTCGCCGAGTTGAATTCGGTTCTCCATCGGCTCAATGCCTACCTCGCGCAAGGAACGGACGCCGATTTGCAAACGCGCCTGCAACGGCTTGAACAAACAAAAGATGAGGTGAAACTCCTGCGAGAGTTGGAACGAATCATCACCGCGCACGGTTTGGTTGAATTTCGCGCGGTGCTCACATTTCTCCTCGACCGACTGGAAACGAAAGCATTTGAGATTGGCGTTTTTGGCCGGGTCAGTTCCGGCAAATCCTCACTGCTCAATCATTTGCTCGACGGCGAATTCCTGCCGGTGGGCGTAACGCCCGTGACGGCAGTTCCGACACGAATCAGTTTCGGATCGCAGCCGCAAGCCACGATTGAATTTGCGGAAAGCAAGCCGCAGACCGTTGAGCTGTCGCGCCTCTCCGAATTTTCCGCCGAGCAGCAAAATCCTGGCAACACCAAACATGTCACGCGGATTCATGTTCAAGTTTCGGCAAAGCGATTGCGCGAAGGCGTTACTTTCGTGGATACGCCGGGCCTTGGCTCGCTGGCGACTTCGGGCGCGGAAGAAACCGCCGCCTACCTGCCGCGTTGCGATTTGGGCATTGTGCTGCTCGACGCGGGCGCGGCCTTGACGCAGGAGGACCTCGTCGTGATTCAATCGCTTTACCGCACCGGGGCAACAGCGATGGTGCTCGTCAGCAAAGCCGATTTACTCGCGCTGCCGGACCGCGAGCGAATGATCGCTTACATCCGCCAGCACTTGCTTTCAGAACTGAATCTAGACCTGCCGGTGCATCTTGTCAGCGTGGTCGGCGCGGACACGCGGCTTTGCGATGAATGGTTTGAACAGGAATTGAAACCACTGCTCGAATCGCATCGGGAAAACGCCGCCGCGTCCTTGAAACGGAAAATCGGCGGGCTGCGCGAAGCGGTAGAGCGCATCCTTGAGAACCGACTTGAAGCAGCGCGTGGCGGCGACGCCGTTGGTGTCACAACTTCGATTTCCCAGGGCAAGGAAGTTGCCGAGGCGCTCCGCAACGCCGACGCGATGTTGGAAAGCGCGCAGCGAACTGCTGACTCGCTGGCTTACAAAATTCATTCGTTGGCGGAACAAGCCATTGAAGCTGTCGCTGATGATGTTGTTGTCGCTTGGAGCAAAGCGAGCGGCAAGTCCAAAACGTCGGCGGAAATCGTCTCCGACTCGTTGAGTCAAATCGTTTCGAGCCAAGGCGCAAAATGCGTCGCCGCGCTCGCCCAAGTGCGGGAGCAACTCGCGCAAGCGTTGGAATCAGCGCATCGCGCGTCGCGCGTCACTCGCGAACCGCCTGAAGCCTTGCCGGAACCGGGTGGATTGCCGTTGATTGATGTCTCGCCGGTTTCCCGCCTGATTGTGTTCAAAAAGCCGCTGCTGTTGCCGATTTTCGGCAGAGCCGCTTTGCGGAGTTACGTTCGCCAGCAGTTGAAGCAGCAGCTTGGTGATGCTTTATCCGAATTCTTGGGGTTGGCGGGCAAACAATGGGAACAATGGTATCGGCGCGTGCTGGCTGAATTGCGGAAAGCCTTCGCCGCCAGCGCCGGAATTTATCAAGCGCAGGTTGAGCAATTGTCGGATGCAGCACCCGACGAATCGGAACTTCATAAAGATGTAGAAGTTTTGAAAAGCTGGCCTGCGATGTTGAGTGGACCACCGTAAACAACTCCCATCTTTGCAATCGCAGGCCGCTGTGCTAGTCTCGCCTCCATGCTGCCGCCAGAACAAGAATCCTTACATAAAAATGCGCATTTTGCTCGTGATGCGGTGGCGGCTTATGCGGCAACATAAAGCAGGAGAAAAATCATGGACTTCGTCATTCACGCTTTGTTCAAAGAATTAAATGGCCCGGTTAAGGAAAGGTATCGGGAAAAACTCATACCACCCACCGAAGAGGAATCAGGCTTTGTCCAGAAAGTTACCAAACTGTTTCGCAAGCATCAATCCGGGCGCATATACGGAAGCTTTGAGGCAGACACGACCGCTTATCCGTTTTCGCGTTTGCTTTCCGAATGCACTGCCAATGGCGGAAATTTCTTGTCTTTCTCGAAGGCTGCTGGCGCTCTGCTCGTTTCGCGGATGAAGGACATTCCCGCCGCAACAGGCGGATATTTTTTCGCCGCACGATTCACGGAAGGGGACGAAGACCTTCTTCTGGTTTTGATGCTTCATCAAGAACGAGGTCATGCAATTGATGATGCGACATTGACGCTCAAACGCTCTCTGAATTTGCAGATGGAACACTTGGATTTAGCGGCACGAATCAGCATCTCTGGATGGCAGGCGGGCAGGCCCGAACCCGTCAGTCTCGTGCGCGGACGTAAAGAAGTGTCGGATTACTTCAAAAACTTTATTGGCCTCCACGAGCCCCGGACGAATACGGAGGGCACTCAGAAATTAAAAAATTTCATCGAGCAGTGGATGGATGCGAACAAGTATTCGTATTCAGAAAAAGAAAATGTTCGTGAGCGGGTGCTCGACTATGCCAAGAAACGCAAAGACGAACCGGTGGAACTCAACATCATTTCGGGCCTTGTTGATCCTGATCGACACGAAAAGTTTTTTACCGAGGCGAATGAAGCGGGATTGGGAGCAGAGTTTCACATTGATAGGCGTTCCCTTTCGCCGTGGGTGCGCGTAATTTTCAACGATTCAGACGTAAAATTGAATTTTGCCAAACGACTGCTTGGCAAGCGGGTGCGATATAACAAGCGCGAAAAGTCAGTTTTGATCACGGAAATTGAACTTTCAGACGAAGACCTCCGCTAATCATGCTGCAAGCCGTTAACAGTTTTCTCAAGTTGCGGCAGCACCTGCGCGGGGTGCGGGAGCAAGACGACGGCTGGATTCTTGGTCTTTTCGATTACAATCCGAAGGACACGGATGCAGTGGGTTTGCTTGCTGAATTGCACGACACGGGAGTGGTTTCAGAATGCCGACGAGAAGGTCATTTAGTTTTTCCACCTAAACTTGGAGATGCTGGCCTTTTGGAACTGCGAATCGATACCGGAAAACTGCCAGGCTACTTCGAGACCTATGACTCCCTGATTGAAAGAAATCCAGACACCCCACCTGGGGAATATACTGTTTGGGAAAAGAATGACGCATTTCATGCTGGATATACGGCAGCCTGTGCCTTGCTCCAATTCTTGAAGTCAAAAGCTGAGGTTTGGGATACAACCGGTCAACGTTTTTTTCTGGTTGATCAACAAGCCGTCGAAATTCCACTGATTTCTTACTCTGCTCAACAAACGGCAAACCTGCCCGCACGGTTGCCCAGCATCACTCGGTTTCTGGACAAAGGGCATTTGGACGCGGACGCACGATGGGCGTTTTTTCGCAAAGCCAGCCTGCGTCTGCTGCGAGATTTACCAAAGGAAAGGCGACTTGGCGTCCTGATGGAAAATCTTGCCAATGTTTTCGACCGCGCCCAGCAGGACCACTCGCTGTATCTGGAACGGTTTTCCTTTGAAGACCTGCTCAAAAACTTTGATGAGAAACGGCTCAATTTTGTCAATGATTTGAACCAAATCCTCGCATCCATTCAGACCGCGCTTATTGCGGTTCCGATAGGCTTCTTCCTCATTGCAGAAAAGTTCAAACCGGCTGGCGGATGGATCGGTCAAAACATTGTGCTGGCAGCGGGAGGACTCGTCTTCTTCGCGCTGCTGATAGTTCTCTCTTTGAATCAGGGGAAGACTCTTAACGGAGTCAAACTCGCCCTGGCTGATTTCCAAACCGAACAGCAGAAGAAGGTCACAGATAATTCTGAACGATTGAAAAAACTTCTCGCGTCCACGTGGAGTCAGTATGAGCGAATTCGGTGTCTTCTTTGGATTGTGCGTCTTCTGCTGCTTTTGTTTTCCACTATTATCGTTGCCGCATTGCTTTGGTGCTCAATTCCAGCTTGGCAACAGTTTTTGCCCTACACCGCTACGGAATCCATCTCGGCACCCACGACGAACATTGTGGTCATGCCGAAGACTCCATAGGATCATCGCGGTAAAGCTGAACTCCAATATAGAATGCCATTGCCCGGTTGCAGTCAGTGCGTCATTATCCATCCATGCAAGCGGTCGAATTCCGCGAGTGTGAAGCAAATGTCCAAGAAAGCTAAACGGATCAGTAACGCCAAACGCCAACAAAATGGCGCTGCTGCTTTGCACGAAGACTCACCTCCGTATCGCGTCAACGGAAACGGCTCACAACGCGCACGAACAGTCCCGCCGCCGGTCACCCGTCTTGTCGAAAGGAAAAAATTGATTCCCTTCGGCTGGTATGGCGGGAAATTTTCGCATTTAGATTGGCTGTTGCCGCTTCTGCCGCCATGTCATCATTATTGCGAGCCGTTCGCCGGCTCCGGCGCTGTGCTGCTCAACCGTCCGCCGTCGCCGGTGGAAACATTCAATGACATTGACGGCGAAGTAGTGAATTTCTTCCGCGTTCTCCGCGAAGAAAAGCAGCGATTGATTGAGGCCATCGGTCTGACGCCGTTCGCCCGCGAGGAATTTGCCATTGCGTGCGAAGTCAGTCCCGATTTGCCGCCATTGGAGCGCGCCCGGCGGTTTTATGTCCGCGCTCGGCAGGTGCGGACGGGCCTCGCGCAAACGGCCACGATTGGCCGTTGGGCGAACTGCAAAAACACCAGCCGCGCCGGGATGAGCGGTGTCATCAGCCGGTGGCTGGGCGCGGTGGAGGATTTGCCGGCGGTGGCGGAGCGGTTGTTGCGCGTGCAAATCGAAAATCGTCCGGCAACTGATGTCATCCGGCTTTATGATTCGCCGGGCACGCTGTTTTATTGCGACCCGCCTTATGTTCATTCGACGCGCGGCGACTCGAAAGCCTACGGCTTTGAAATGACCGACGCGCAGCATCACGAACTGGCCGAGGTGTTGAATTCCGTTCAAGGCATGGTGGCGTTATCGAATTACCAAGCGCCGTTGCTGGACAAGCTTTATCCCGCCACGAAGTGGCACAAGACGATTTCACCGGAGCGCACGAACCATTCCACCAAGGACAAGCGCGTGGAGGTGCTCTGGACAAATTACGATCCGCATCAAATCAAACAGAACGGCAAGCATTCACATGGCGAATTGTTCCAAGCTGCTTGAGGAAGCCCTAAAACGCGCCGAAAAGAATCTCGGCCATTCCTTCATTCATGATGAAGAAATCGCAGCGCGCGTGCTTTCGGTAGTGAATTGTCCGAGCAACCGGGCTGGCGCTCGGCTGCTGATGGCGTGCATGTTGGCCAAGGTGGACGACCCCAAGGTTGACCCGCGCAAGCCCTACACCAAAATCGGCAGCAAGGATTGTTTTTCGGGGCGAACTTATGACGAACGATTTATTGGCGATTTTATCACAAAACACCATCTGCCGTGTAATTCGACGACGGCTTTTCTCACACCGACGCTGCGGAACATGGACCAAACGCTCACGACCAAAGTCGTTTTGGTCGGGCGGCCAGCGGTGATGTATCAAGAAGCTTTGCGATTGCTGGACGACGTTCATGCCGGTCGCGCGTCCGCAAAAGACGTTTTGGATGAATCCATCCGCCTTTTGTTGCTCGAACGCGATGCGCGCAAAACGCGATTGAAAGCCCTGCTTTCGGGCGTTGGCCGTGTCCCCGGCGCGCTCCCACTCTCATCGGAAGAGACTGTGTATTTGATTGAAACACATCTCCGCTATAAAGGTTCAAGCCGTCTGCCGGTTTTAATTGTTGCTGCCGCATACGAAGCTGCGAAGGCGAAATTGGGCGAGCGTGTTTTGAATCTCACCGCCCATAACGCCGCCGATGAACAAACTGGCGCGGTGGGAGATATTCAAATCACACTGCTGGGCGAAAACAAAGTGGTGACGAGTTACGAAATGAAAAACAAAGCCGTTCAAAACGGTGACATTGACCGCGCACTCCAGAAAATCGCGGCGCAAGGGAAGCACGTCCAGAATTACATTTTCATCACCACCGAACCTGTCGCGGACGAGGTTCGGGAATATGCCCGCTCCAAGTATGACGAAACTGGCGGGGTGGAAATCGCGATTCTGGATTGTGTCGGATTTCTGCGCCATTTTCTGCATTTGTTTCACCGGCTTCGGAAAGATTTTCTCGACCAATATCAGGTTCTCGTCCTGAAGGAGCCGGAAAGCGCGGTTGGTCAGGCGTTGAAGGAAGCGTTTCTCGCCTTGCGCCAAGCGGCTGAAAGCGCGGATTGACCTTGTAAATTACAGGCCAAGCCGTATTTGCCGCGCTTGCCATCAGACCGACAAATGCTATATTGAATCAGGCAATGGAATTTGCCTCCCGCCTGTGGGAAAACGCCACTTCGGCTGATAATTCCTACCAAAACAAAATGAATTGGTAGTGAGTTATGAAAATGCTCATCCTATCCGACGTTCACGGCAACTGGCCGGCGCTCCGCGCTGTTCTCGAAGCTGAATCGGACGCGAACCGGATTCTTTGTCTGGGCGATCTCGTTAATTTCGGCCCGCAGCCCGCCGAGTGCGTGGCTTGGGCGAAGGAACTTGTGCCGCCCGCCTGGGTGATTCAGGGAAATCACGACCGCGCGGTTGCCTTCAACGAGGACCCGCTTTGTTCATCCGTTTTCGCAGGGCTGGCGGCGGCCACACAGCCGGTCGGCGAACGAATGCTCGCACCAGAACTGAAGGAATTTCTTGCCGAACTTCAACCGTCGCATCGCTGCGATTGGAAAGGCGCAAAATGCTTCGCCTGCCACGCGATTCCCAGCGAACCACTTTACGGCTACCTGCCGGAAACCGCATCCGCAACACTCTGGGATGCTGAATTGGCCGTGGCGGGGCTGCCGGATTTTCTTTTCCTGGGGCATACGCATCTGCCGATGAAGACGCGGCTGATGAAAACGCTCATTGTCAATCCGGGAAGCGTTGGTTTGCCGCTGCATGGCGATCCACAGGCGGCTTACGCGATGTGGGAGGACGGTGAGGTGACATTGCGCCATGCGGCCTACGACGTTGAGGAAACCATTCGCGCTTACGACGGTCTCGGAATTGCACCACAGGTCTTAAGGCTATTGACAGAAATGTTGCGAACCGGAAAACAACCGTCGCCAGAGCATTCCGGCAACGTTGTGAAAAAGCCAGCCGTGAAAGGAAGTGAACCATGAAAATGCTCCTCATTTCCGACATCCACGGTAACTGGCCGGCGTTGCAAGCGGTGCTGGCCGCCGAGCCGGACGCCGACCAAATCCTCTGCCTCGGCGACCTCGTGAACTACGGCCCGCATCCGGCGGAATGCGTCGCGTGGGCGATGAAAACATTGACCCCCGAATGGCTGATTCAAGGAAATCACGACCGCGCAGTGGGGCTGGACGAAGACCCGCGTTCGTCTGTTCCTTACAAGGCACTGGCGGCCGCGACACAAGAATTGAGCGCCCGCGTCGTTTCGCCGGAGATGAAACAATTCCTTGCCAGCTTGCAACCACTGCAACGGTTCAAGCTGGATGAAATCATGTGCGTTGCGTGCCATGCCGTGCCCTCCGACCCGCTTTATGCGTATCTGCCCGAAACCGCTGCGGTGCCGCTTTGGGAATCCGAATTGAACGGCATCGGCTATCCCGATTTTCTGTTCATCGGCCACACCCACAAGCCGACGAAAACGCGCTTTCGCCGGACCTTGGTCGTTAACCCCGGCAGCGTCGGCCAGCCCAAGGACGACGACCCCCGCGCGGCATACGCAATTTGGGATGACGGCGAAGTCACGCTGCACCGTGCAGCTTACGATGTCGAGGAAACCATTCGCGCCTACCAGAACACGCGCCTCGCCCCGCAAATGATTGACGCGCTTGCCGAAGTGCTGCGCACCGGCGGGCATTTGCCGATGGACCTGAATCCTTACGAACAGTTCAACGCCCATTTCCAAAAACATCCCGACAAACTCGCCGGCCTCTTTTATCTGCAAAAGCTATTGAACAAGCGCATCGGCGTGGACACGGACAACATGACCGCA
>Ga0335078_10015137_pt1 | contig 11447 bp, 9 predicted proteins | sample Lox_Sample_32_FD_206711 | JGI IMG/M metagenome (GOLD analysis project Ga0335078, IMG submission 206711) | Soil microbial communities from Loxahatchee National Wildlife Refuge, Florida, United States - Lox_Sample_3.2 | ecosystem: Environmental > Terrestrial > Soil > Wetlands | place: USA: Florida...
CGGTCGCGATATCGCGGTCGGCGATATAGCCGACGGCGGCAAGCTTGTCCGAGATTTCTTCGCGCTTGAGGGTCATGATATGCGCAACACACTTATTATTATTATCATGCCCCGCGAAGGCGGGGCATCCAGTACCCGTGGCATCGAAAAACCCGCTCCGGCGGGGATTACTGGATCGTTCGGCCGAGCCGGACGATGACAATCAGATATTGCGCGGGGACGCCGGCCGCTACCCGTGCAGCCCGAGCTTTTCCGCGGCGGTCCAGACCCGCCAATGATCGTGCGGCATCTGGATATGGGTCGAGCCGAGGAAGGCAAACGCGTCGTTCACCGCGTTGGAGAAGCACGGCACGCCGCCGACGTTCGGGCTTTCGCCGACGCCCTTGGCGCCGATCGGATGATGCGGCGACGGCGTCGTGGTCCAGTCGGTCTCCCAGTGCGGGGTCTCGACTGCGGTGGGGACGAAATAATCCAGGAACGACGCCGTGGTGACGTTGCCGTCGTCGTCGTAATGGATTTCCTGGCCCATGGCGATGCCGAAGGCCTCCGTCAGGCCGCCGTGAATCTGGCCCTCGATGATCATCGGATTGATCCGTGTGCCGCAATCGTCGAGCGCGTAGAAGCGGCGTACTTTGACCGTGCCGGTATCGACATCGATGTCGACCACGCAAATGTAAGCGCCGAACGGGAAGGTGAAATTCGGCGGGTCGTAGTAATCGACCGCTTCCAGGCCGGGCTCCATGCCCGGCGGCACTTCGTGATAAGCCGCCCAGGCGAGTTCGGTCATGGTCTTGAAGCGCTCGGGATTGCCCTTCACGCGGAAACGATCGACGTCCCATTCCAGATCGTCGTCGTGCACTTCGAGCATATAGGCGGCGATCATCTGCGCCTTGGCCTTGATCTTGCGGCAGGCCATGGCGGTGGCGGCGCCGGACACCGGCGTCGAGCGCGAGCCGTAGGTGCCGAGCCCATACGGCGCCGTGTCGGTATTGCCTTCCTCCACGCTGATGCTGTCGGCGGCGAGCCCGAGCTCGGTGGCGATGATCTGCGCGTAAGTCGTCTCATGGCCCTGGCCCTGCGATTTGGTGCCAAGCCGGCAGATGCCGGAGCCGGTCGGATGGATGCGGATTTCGGCCGAGTCGAACATGGCGATACCGAGAATGTCGCAGTTGCGCGACGGGCCGGCGCCGACGATCTCGGTGAAGTGGATGACGCCGATGCCCATCAGCTCGCGCGTCTCGCCGCGCTTGAACGCCTCGCGCTTGGCTTTTTGCTCCTCGCGCAGTTTTTTGTAGTTCACGGCCTCCAGCGCCTTGGTCAGCGCGGTTTGATAGTCGCCGGAATCGTATTGCCAGCCGAACGCCGAAGTGTAGGGGAATTGCTCGCGGCGAATGAGGTTCTTCATGCGGAAGTCGGCCGGATCCATGCCGAGCTTTTGCGCCATGATGTCCATGGCCCGCTCGACGCAATAGGCGGCTTCGGTGACGCGGAACGAGCAACGATAGGCGACGCCGCCCGGCGCCTTGTTGGTATAGACGCCGTCGACCAGACAATAGGCGGCGGGGATATCGTAGGAGCCTGAGATGATGGAGAACAGGCCGGCCGGCCATTTGGTGGCGTTGGCGCAGGCGTCAAACGCGCCGTGGTCGGCGATGGTGTAGCAACGAAGTCCCAAGAGCCTGCCGTCCTTGGTGCAGGCGAGCTCCATATCCATGTGGAAGTCGCGCGCAAAGGCGGTGGTGGAGAGGTTGTCGATGCGGCTCTCGGTCCATTTCACCGGCACGCCGGTCACGATCGAAGCCACGATCGAGCAGATGTAGCCCGGATAGGCGCCGACCTTGTTGCCGAAGCCGCCGCCGATATCGGGCGAGATCACATGAATCTTGTGCTCGGGGATTTTCGAGATCAGCGAGCCGACGGTGCGGATGACATGCGGCGCCTGGAACGTGCCGTAGAGCGTCAGCTCGCCCTTGATCTTGTCGAACGAGGCAACGCATTGGCAGGTCTCGAGCGGGCAGGGATGCACGCGCGGATAGGAGATCAGCTCCCGCATCGTCACGTCAGCCTTGGCGAAGGCCGCGTCGGCGGCCGCCTTGTCGCCGGCCTGCCAGGAGAAGATGTGATTATAATGCTTGCGCTTGCCGTGAGCGCCTTCGGTCTTGCCCTTTAGATCCTCGCGGATCACCGGCGCGTCTGGCGCCATCGCCTTGAGCGGATCGACATTGACCGGAAGCTGCTCGTATTCGACCTCGACCAGATCGGCGGCATCGGCGGCGGCCTCGCGGCTGTCCGCGATGGCGAAAGCGACTTCCTGGTTCTGGAACAGCACGTAGCCGTCGGCGAGCACCATCTGCACGTCGCCGGCGAGCGTCGGCATCCAAGCGAGGTTGACGGTCTTCAGCGTCTCCGCCGTGAGCACCGCAACGACGCCCGGCACCGCCGCGGCTTTTGTCGTATCGATCTTCTTGACGCGGGCATGGCCGTAAGGCGAACGGTTGAATTCGCCGTAGAGCATGTTGGGCAGTTTGATATCGTCGACGTAATTGCCCTTGCCCTGCGTGAAACGGATGTCCTCGACGCGCTTGCGCTTGCAGCCCATGCCTTCGAGCTTTTCGGCGCGTTCGGCGGAGGTGGGGGTCATGTCGTTCATTCTGCGGCCTCCTGGAACGGCACGCCGTTAAGCTTGGCGGCGGCGTACTGAATGGCTTTGACGATGTTCTGATAACCGGTGCAGCGGCACAGATTGCCGGAAATGCCGTAGCGGATCTCCTCCTCGGTCGGGTTCTTGTTCTCCTGCAGGAGGCGATAGGCGCGCGTGATCATGCCCGGCGTACAGAAGCCGCATTGCAGCCCGTGCATCTGGCGGAAGCCTTCCTGCAGCGCGTGCAGGGTGCCGTCGGGATTGGCGATCCCTTCGATGGTGATGATGTTGCCGCCGTTGGCCTGCACCGCGAACACGGTGCAGGACTTCACCGACTTGCCGTCGAGATCGACGGTGCAGGCGCCGCAATGGCTGGTATCGCAGCCGATATGCGGACCGGTGATGCCGAGTTGATCGCGCAGGAAATAGATCAGGAGCGTGCGGGGCTCGACTAGAGCTTCGACACTCTTGCCGTTGATCTTCATCGCGACTTGGGATTTGGTCATGAGTGTTCCCTACGATCTTTTCTGGAGCATGATCTTTTCCGAAAACCGGATTCCGCTTTTCGGGATCATGCTCTAGCCCTTCGCCAGCGATTTGGCGCGTGCCAGCGCGCGGGTGAGCATCACGCCGGCCATCTTGGTGCGGTATTGTGCCGGCCCACGCGCGTCTTCGGCGGGCGAGGTGATCGCCTCGGCCGCTCCCACCGCGCGCTTGACGGTCGCGGCATCGAGTGCCGAGCCGATCAGGATTTTCGCGGCTTCCTCCGCCAAGAGCGGTGTGGCGGCGACATTGGTGAGCCCGATCGAGCAGGTCTCGACCTTGCCGGCTTTCATGGTCAGCACCACGGCCGCCGCGGCGGTCGCGAAGTCGCCGATCTTGCGCTTGAGCTTTTCGTAGGCGTAGCCGTGACCGGCGGCCGGCGCCGGAATGCGCACCGCGGTGAGAACGTCGCCCGCTGCGAGCGCGGTGACATAGGTGCCTTGATAGAACTGGCGCGCCGCGACGCGGCGCTCGCCGCTCTTGCCGGCGATATGGTAGGTCGCGTTCAGGCACATCATCACCGCCGGCATGTCGTTGGCCGGATCGCCGCCGGCGACATTGCCGCCGAGCGTGCCGAGATAGCGCACCTGTGGATCGGCGATCTGCAGCGCCACTTCGCGCAGCAGCGGAATTCTCGCTGCCAGCAGATCGGAGCCGATGATCTCGTGCTGCGTCGTCATGGCGCCGATCACGATATCATTGCCGTCGGCGCCGGCGCCTTTGAGTTCGGCGATGCCGGCAAGATCGATCAGGTTCGCCGGCGTGGCGAGCCGTAGCTTCATCAGCGGAATGAGACTGTGTCCGCCGGCAAGCGCGCGGCCGTCGTCGCCAAGCTTGGCGAGCAGGCCGACGGCCTCTTGGACGGATTTCGGGCGGTGATAATTAAACGATCCAGGAATCACGGGCACCCTCCCTCGCGCATGCCGGCGATCCGGGTCGTCACCGCGGTCGATCCTGACTGCGCTCTGCATCTATTATAAGTAGTTTTGCATCAGGCGGATACGGCCTTTCGGCTGCCTTCAGGCGGCGCGCCGTGTCGAGCCCGGACTATGGCGTTGGGGTGACAGTCAGCCGGCGATGCCGGGCCGCAGCGCCGGCGAGGCGGTCTTGGTCGGCGTCGCCACCTTCGGCGCGGCGACCTTAGGCGCCGGTCCTTGCTTCGGGCGCGCCACGATCGGGCCAGCGGTGCCCGGCCGGCAAGCTTGATCGTGCGCCGTTTCCAGCACGTAGCGGAGCGCTTCGGCTTGCACCCGCGGCGATTTGTCGATCGTCAAGTGATCGATTCCGGGATCGCCGGAGAAATCGACATTGTCGAGAACGCCGTGGAAGCCGGCGCCGGGTCGCATATAGGCGTATCGGCGCTGCGTCAGGTTGATCACGCAGGCGACGTTGCGTGGCGCGACGGAGGAGCCGGTGCCGTCGACCGGGACGACGAGCGCGACCGGCACGCCTTGGGCGTTCAACTGCTGCGCCATCGCCATCACTGCGTCGGCGCCGAGCGAGTGTCCGATCAGCATATACGGGCCGTGGTCGCCGGCGCGATACATCTGCGCGATTTGCCCGACGATAGAGTCGGCATAGGTGTGATTGTAGACGCTGGCTTCGATGCCGTGCCGCTCGATCTGCGCGGCTAGCTGATCCATGCCGAGCGAAAAGATATTGAGGAGCCCGCGCATCAGATAAACGTGCGGCCGCGAAATGACCTGATGCGCGGCAACCTTGGGCGCGCTCTGCGCGCCGGCCGGCAATAGCAGCAGCGCACCGACGGTTAAGGCGCCGGCGCAAAGACGCCGCGCCAGCGACGATATTATAAGCGGATTACCGGCGCCCGACATCGCACCACTCCAGCCACGCCACAAAACTATGACGGCGACTATGGCGAAACAGGGTAAAAATTTCCTTGTGATCAGCGGCTATTCGCCGCCTTGCGACCCGCGAGGTCGAGCACGATCGGCTGCGTCGCCGCCCGTAGCGGCGAGCGCCGCACACCCGTCAGTGTATGCAGGAAATCGGCGAACCAGCTCCGCACCGAGGTCGCCTTGAGCCTGCGCACCATCGCCTGCCAGCGCTCGCGCCGTTCTTCGACGCTCATCGACAGCGCTACCGCGATTTGCCTCGCCATGGCGTCGATGTCGTGCGGATTGATCAGAAGCGCCGCATCGAGTTCCTTCGCAGCGCCGGCGAAAGAGGACAGCACCAGCACGCCGGGATCGAATGGATTCTGCGCGGCGACATATTCCTTGGCGACGAGATTCATGCCGTCGTGCAGCGGGGTGACCAGGCCGACGCGCGCCACGCGGTAGAAGCCTGCCAGCGTCGCCTGCGAAAACGCCTTGTTGAGGTAGCGAATCGGCATCCAGTCGACTTCACCGTGCTTGCCGTTGATCTCGCCGACCAGTCCCGCCAGCTCGGATTTTAGGTCGCGATAGGCCTTGATATTGCCGCGCGACGGTACCGCGACTTGCAGCAGCGACACTTCCCGCTTCAAAGTCGGATCGAGCTCCAGCATCCGATCGAAGGCGCGTATGCGGTTGGCGAGGCCCTTGGAATAATCCAGCCGGTCGACGCCGAGCACGAGCTTGGCGCCGTGCAGGCTGTCGCGCAGTCGGGCGACCTCGGTGCGGGCGGTCGCCTTGCTGGCGCGCACCGAGAATTCATCGACGTCGATGCCGATGGGGAAGGTGGCGAGCTGGGTCAGTCCCCAATCCGACGCCACGGTGCCGTCGGTGGCGTTCAATCGCAATTCATGTTGCAGATAATCCGCGAAATTCTGCCGATCTTCGACGGTCTGGAAGCCGATGAGATCGTAAGCAAGCATGGCGTCGACCAGCTCGGCGTGATGCGGAACTGCCGCCACGGCGCGGCGGTCCGGCCACGGCGTGTGCAAAAAGAAGCCGAGCGGACGCTCGATGCCGAGCCGGCGCAAATCCGCGCCCAGGCGCAGGAAGTGATAGTCCTGAATCCAGAATGCCGCCTCGGGCGTGTTGAAGCGCAATAGCGCCCGCGCCATGAACGCGTTGATCTCGCGATAGGAGGCGTAGTCGTCGGCGGTGACGTGAATGAGATCTGGACGCGAATGCAGCGCCGGCCACAGCGCCGAATTGGCGAAGCCCTCGTAGTAGCCGCGATAATGCTTCGCGGGCATGTCGACGGTGGCCAGCGCGCCGGTGCCAAGCGGCTCGATCCGCGCGAACGAATCGCGAGTCGCATCGCTCGATTGGCCGCTGGAGCCGACCCAGATCGCGCCGGAATCCCGCACCATCGGCAGCAGCGCTGCAGCGAGTCCGCCTGCCAGCGGCTCGTCGGGCTTCGCCCGCGCCACGCGGTTGGAAACAACGACCACGTTCACGAAACCACCTCCCATTCGGTGTTCAAATAACTATTGCGCGGTCACTTGGTTCCGCATTTGCGGTGCGCTGCAGCAAAGCGGTTCAAAAATATGATGATTTCCATGCCATGGGTTTTAAGCATTCGCCGCGCTTTTTAGCGAAGTGCGGCTTCGGAACCTAACCTGGGCTAAGCCCGAATAACGGCCAGCGAAAACGTGATATTTCGCTGCGGAACTTTGTTCCAATGAGAGGGTTTCTCCTTACGCGTCCGAGCCTTTTGCGCAGCAAACATCGCGGATCAGAATCAATGCGCGCGCTCACAGTTGCGCCGGGTGTCGCCAATTCGGCCAAGGTCGAGGACGTCCCGGAGCCGCCTTTGTCCGACGGCGCAGTTCTGGTGCGGGCATCGGCGCTGGGCGTCTGCGGTACCGACCGTGAGATCGTCTCCGGCGCCTATGGCTGGGCGCCGCCAGGTCAAAAACGCCTAGTGATCGGCCATGAGTCGCTCGGCAAAGTGGAGGCGGCGCCGGCCAATTGCGGCTTTGAGGCCGGCGACCTCGTTGTCGGCATCGTCCGGCGGCCCGATCCGGTGCCGTGCCCGTGTTGCGCGGTCGGCGAATGGGATATGTGCCGCAACGGCCGCTACACCGAGCGCGGCATCAAGGAGCGCAACGGTTATGGCTCGGATTTTTTCCGCATCGAGCCGGAGTTTCTGGTCAAGCTCGATCCCGCGCTCGGCGATCACGGCGTGCTGGTCGAGCCGACCAGCGTCGTCGCCAAGGCCTGGGATCATACCGAGCGCATCGGCGCGCGCTGCCGCGGCTTCGCGCCGAAGACGCTCCTCGTCACCGGCGCCGGGCCGATCGGTCTCCTCGCCGCATTGCTCGGCGCGCAGCGCGGGCTCGACGTGCATGTGCTCGACCACAATGACCGGGGCCGCAAAAGAGAGATGGTGCGCGGCCTCGGCGGCACGTTTCATCTCGGTAGTGTTACCGATCTTGACGCGTTGAAGCCCGATATCTTGATGGAATGTACCGGAGCGCCGAGCGTGGTGCGCGACGCTTTCGGGCGCACCGCGCCGGGCGGCGTCGTCTGCCTCGTCGGGGTCTCGGCGCCCGGGCACGATCTCGACGTCGATATCGGCGGGCTCAATCGCACCATGGTGCTCGACAACGATACTGTGTTCGGCAGCGTCAACGCCAATCGCAAGCATTATCGAGACGCCGTCGAAGCCCTGCAGCGCGCCGACCAGCGTTGGCTGGCAAAGTTGATCACACGGCGCGTGCCGGTCGAGCAATGGACCCAGGCGCTCACTTCGCGGCCCGACGACATCAAAGTCGTGGTCGATTTTTCCTGATCGGCTATTGTCCATCACGATGCCCGCAGCGATTGAAGATTATGCCCTGATCGGCGATTGCCGGAGCGCCGCGCTCGTCTCGCGTGGCGGCTCGATCGATTGGCTGTGCTGGCCACGGTTTGATTCGCAAGCCTGCTTCGCCGCGCTGCTCGGCACGCGCGAGCATGGCCGCTGGATTATGGCGCCGCGGGAGGAGACCAAAATCACGCGCCGTTACCGCCCGAACACGCTGGTGCTGGAAACGCATTTCGAGACCAAGGACGGTGCGGCAACGCTGGTCGATTTCATGCCGGTACGGGCGCAGCATTCGACGATCGTGCGCTTTGTCGTCGGCAAGCGCGGCAAGCTCGCGATGCAGACCGAGCTTATCCTTCGCTTCGGCTACGGGGCCATCGTGCCCTGGGTGACCCGCGTCGAAAGCGGGGCGCTGCGTGCCATCGCCGGACCGGACATGGTGGTGTTGCATACGCCGGTTCGTTTGTTCGGCAAGAACCTGACGACGGTGGGCGCGTTCACGGTTAGCCGCGGCGAGACCATTCCGTTCGTGCTGACTTATTCGCCGTCGCATCTGCCGCCGCCGCCGCCGCTCGATCCGACCGAGACGCTCGCCGAGACTGAAACTTATTGGCGCGAATGGTCGGCGAAGTGCCATCCCGCCGGGCGCTGGACCGAGGCGGTGAAGCGGTCGGTGATGACGCTCAAAGCGCTCACTTATGCGCCGACCGGCGGCATCGTCGCCGCACCGACCACGTCATTGCCGGAGCAGTTCGGCGGCAAGCGCAACTGGGATTATCGCTATTGCTGGCTGCGCGACGCCACGCTGACGCTGTTGGGAGCGATGCATGCCGGCTATTACGAAGAGGCGCAGGCGTGGCGCGAATGGCTGTTGCGCGCGATCGCCGGAACCCCCGATCAGTTGCAGATCATGTACGGCATCGGCGGCGAGCGGCGGCTTGACGAATGGGAGGCCGATTGGCTGCCCGGCTATGAGCAATCCGCGCCGGTGCGCATCGGCAATGCGGCTCACCGGCAATTGCAACTCGACGTGTTCGGCGAAATCATGGACACCTATCATCAGGCGCGGCGCGGCGGACTCACCTCCGACGAATCCGGATGGGCGATCCAGATCGAGTTTCTCAAGCATTTGGCGAAAATCTGGCGCCAGCCGGATCAAGGCATCTGGGAAATTCGCGGCCCGGCGCAGCATTTCACCTATTCCAAGGTCATGGCCTGGGTCGCCTTCGACCGCGCGATCAAGAGTGCCGAGACGTTCGGCCTTGAAGGATCTGTCGAGGATTGGCGCAAGCTGCGCGATGAGGTTTTCGATGAAGTCTGCGCGCGCGGCTTCGACAAGAAGCGCAATACCTTCGTGCAGGCTTATGAATCCGATCAGCTGGACGCCAATCTGCTGCTCATTCCCTGCGTCGGCTTTCTGCCGGTCTCCGATCCGCGCGTTGCGAGCACCGTTGCTGCGATCGAGCGGCGTCTGCTGCGCGACGGTTTCGTGATGCGTTACTCGACCGAAGAGGTCAACGATGCGCTGCCGCCGGGCGAGGGTGCTTTCCTCGCCTGCAGCTTCTGGCTGGTCGACGTGTACATACTGCAGGGGCGCCTCGAGGCGGCCGAGCGGCTGTTCCGGCGGCTCGTGGCGCTACGTAACGACCTCGGCCTGCTCAGCGAGGAGTACGATCCGCGTGTCAAGCGCCTGGTCGGCAATTTCCCGCAGGCCTTCTCGCATCTCGCGCTGATCAACAGCGCCTATAACCTGACTCGGGTGCGCAAGCCGGTGCATCAGCGCGCGCAGGACGAGCACGCGCCGCCGGAAACGGCGCAGGCGCCGGCCGAGGGAGCGTGATTCCCGTCAGCTCAAAAGCTCGACTCGTCCGCTGCGCAGCGCGTAGACGCCGCCGACCACTTTGATCTTGTTGTCGTCGACGAAGGTTTTCAGGATCGGTGCGGCCGATTTCAGCTTGTCGACGTTGAGTGCGACGTTGCGGCGGATCGCGTTCGCCAATATGTCGCCCGGCTGGCCTTGCACCGCCGCGACCGCCGGCTGGATCGCTTCGACCAGCGACGGCAGGTGGCCGGGCAGCGTGGTGCCGTCCTTGACCGATTTGATGGTGGCGTCGACCGCGCCGCAGGCCTCATGGCCGAGCACCAGGATCAGCGGCGCGTTCAGCACCTGCACGGCATATTCCAGGCTGGCGACCATCTCGTCGCTGGCGAAATTGCCGGCGATGCGGCAGACGAACAGGTCGCCGCGAGCGGTGTCGAAGCAATATTCCGGCGCAATGCGGGAATCGGCGCAGCTGAGAACCGCGGCGAACGGATTTTGTCCCTTGCTGAGCGCTTCGCGCTCGTGGCGGAAATCGTGCCGTCTGCTCACGCCTTCGACGTAGCGGGCGTTACCCTCCATCAAGCGATGCAGCGCAGCATCGGGCGAGATGACGTTTTCCGGCTTTGGCGGCGCCTTGGGCGGCGCGGCAAAGGCCCGCGGTGCCATCGCAAGACTTGCGGCGGCGCCGGCGGCGAGCTTGAAGATGTCGCGGCGCGCCATTGGCACATGCCGGGCGGTCGCGCCGGAACAGCGTTCACACATCTTTACCTCCTGCGTTTGGGCCTATTGCCGAGATGCCCGAACCGGGCTTCGCTTCAATGCGTCAAATGGATTGCCCCAAGCTAAGGATTCCCCGATGCGCTGTAAATCGGCACTGGCCGCCATGGTGACCGCAGTCTTGCTCGCCGCATCCGCGGCCAAAGCGGACGGATGGCTCACCTACCAAAACGACCGTTACGGCACCACGATCGACTATCCGGACGTCTTCAAGATGCAGCCGCCGCCGGATGCCGACGACGGCCGCAAATTCAAGAGCGCGGACGGCGCGGATTTCACGGTGTCGGCTTCCTATTTTGCGCTCGATCTCACCCTCGCGGAATACCACGACTTCATCGTCAAGCATCTCGACCGCGGCTCGGTGATCACCTATGAGCAGCGCGGCAAAAATTGGTTCGTTATTTCAGGGACGCGGGCCGGCAAGATATTTTACGAAAAGCATCTCTTGTCGCACGGCATGAACGAGGACTTGGTGATGTCCTATCCCGCCGCGGCAAAGCAGGCTTACGACCCCATCGTCGCCCGCATGACGAAATCGTTCCGGTCGGGGACTGGATTCCAGTCGCCGTGAATCCTGTCACCCCCGCCAGTAGCGGTCTTCCCAGCTGCGCGACAGCCGCATCGCCGAGAGAATAAGGCCGGCCATCGAATAGGTCTGCGGGAAGTTGCCCCACAGCGTGCCGGTCTGCGGATCGACGTCTTCGGAGAGGAGGCCGTAGCGATTGCGGTGCTGCAACGCGTCGGTGAAAAGATCGCGCGCCGCCTCGCGCCGGCCGAGCGACCACAGCGCGTCGATCAACCAGAACCGGCAGATCAAAAACGCCGTCACCGGCATGCCGAAGTCGTCGGCATTGGCGTAGCGCATCACGTGTTTCTCTCGCACCAATTCGCGCTCCATCGCAGCGACGGTGGAGATGAAGCGCGGATCGTCGACCTCGACCACGCCGAGATCGGGCAGCAACA
>Ga0335078_10015139_pt1 | contig 11447 bp, 10 predicted proteins | sample Lox_Sample_32_FD_206711 | JGI IMG/M metagenome (GOLD analysis project Ga0335078, IMG submission 206711) | Soil microbial communities from Loxahatchee National Wildlife Refuge, Florida, United States - Lox_Sample_3.2 | ecosystem: Environmental > Terrestrial > Soil > Wetlands | place: USA...
CGCCGGGTGGCGCCGCGCGCCGGCGAATGCCTCGTCAAGGTGACCAGCGGGTCGAGCGGCAGCCCGCGGGCGCTGGCCGCCACCGACGCCCAGATGGAGGCCGACGGCCGCCAGATCTGCCGCTCGATGGGCATCGGGCCGGACGACGCGAACCTGGCGGTCATCCCCCTGGGCTACTCCTACGGGCTGGGCAACCTCGTGCTGCCGCTCGTTCTTCAGGGCACGCGGGTCCTCTGCCTGGCGAGCGCCCTGCCCCAGGCGATCGCGGCGGACGCCCGGCGCCTCGCGCCCACGGTCTTCCCCGCCGTTCCTCCCATCCTCAAGGCCCTCGTCGACAGCGACGTGCCGCGGGACGCCTTCAGGAGCGTCCGCCTGGTCGTTTCCGCGGGCTCCCCGCTCGCCCCCGAGGTCGCCCGTGCCTTCGAGGGGAAGTTCGGCGTCAGGATCCACGGCTTCTACGGGACCAGCGAGACCGGCGGGATCGCCTACGACCGGACGGGCGAGGCGACCCGGGACGGGCGCAGCGTCGGCGTGCCGCTCGAGGGCGTGCGCGTCACCGCCGGGGCCGCGGGCCGCTTCGCCGTCTCGAGCCCGGCGGTCCTCGGCCGGGGCCGCTTCTCACCGGCCGACCGCGGGAAGTTCAACGAGCTCGGCGAGCTCGTCCTGCTCGGGCGCACCGACCGCACGGTCAAGGTCGGGGGGCGCCGGCTCGACCTCGGGGAGATCGAGGCGGCCCTCAGGGCCCTTCCCGGCGTCCGCGACGCCTTCGCGCACAAGCCGGAGGGCGCCGGCGAGGCGCTCGCGGCGGCGGTCGCCACCGGCCTCGGGGCGGCCGAGATCCGCAGGCTTCTGCGCGCGCGCCTGGCCCCCTGGAAGGTCCCCGGGCGCATCGTCGCCGTCGGCGAGTTCCCCCTGACCGCGCGCGGCAAGAGGGACGCGCGCCGGCTGCGTCAGCTCCTCTCGGCCCCGCGCACCGCCACCTCGATCTCGACGTTGAGGGCGGACCGGCAGATGTCGGCCCCGAGGTAGCTCACCCGGTCGCCGGGGGCGAGCAGGCGCCGCCGCAGCAGGGCGGACACCGGCGCGAGGTCCGGCGCGTGGCGCAGGTACACCTTGAAGTGGCGCTCGGCGCGCCCGGCCCCGAGCGCGTCGCCCAGCCCGCAGGCCCGCGAGACGAGCCCCAGGTTCTCGAGCGTGCAGTCGAGCTGGCCGGCGGTGTCGTGGGGCGCGACGGTCGCGTGGCCTCGCACGGCCGAGGTGCCCGACACGAAGGCGTCGATCCGGCCCCCGCGCTCGACCACCGTGGCCCGCGCGAAGCTCGGGGGGCGCGGCCCGTGCTCCGGGGGATACTCGTAGGCGGGCATCTGCGCCGGGTTCTCGAAGTGGCGCGCGGGCGCCGGGCCCGCGAGGAAGACGACGGTCAGCTCCGGCCCGCGAGTCCCGACGGCGGTCGACGCCGGAAGGCGCCTCCCGAAGCCGGGCCCGAGGGCCGCCTCGAACGCGAGCGACCGGCCCTTGCAGAACGCGCGGTAGTTCTCGAGGCCCCGCGGGCCGGCCGCGTTGATCTGCGGGACGCAGTTCCACGTCCGGTACAGGGACAGGCCCCCGACATGGCCGAGGAGCCGCGCGTAGAGGCGCTCGGCCACGCCCTCCAGGTCGCCGCCGGGGCGGGCGCGCGCCCAGCCGGCGAGCCCCCCGGGGCCGCGCCAGAGCGCGAAGGCGCCGTCGCCGCCGGCGGGGCCCGCCTCGCCCAGGATGGCCTCGGCCGGGTCGCCGCCGAGCAGCGGCAGGCCGAGCGCGAGGGCGCCGCGGGCCTCGTCGGCCGGCGCGCCGAAGGCGAAGGAGAGCGTCATGCGCCCCGACCTACGCGCAGCGCGCCCGCGCGGACAAGCAATTTCCGGCTTGGTCCGGGCGAAGGGGAGCCCCTACGTTCAGGGCTCACATGGAACCCACGGACTTCGACGTCCTCGTGATCGGCGGGGGCCCCGCGGGAAGCAGCGCCGCGGCCCTCGCCCGGCTGCGGGGGCTTTCGGTGTGCCTGGCGGAGCGCGAGCAGTTCCCGCGCTTCCACATCGGGGAGTCGCTCCTGCCCATGGGCAACGCGCTCCTGCGGGCCACCGGCGCGTGGCCGAAGGTCGAGGCCGCGGGATTCGTCCGCAAGCTCGGCGCCGAGTTCGCCCTCGCCCACGGGGACGAGGAGAAGGAGATCGTCTTCGCCGAGGGCCGCATCGCGGGCCTCGAGTCGACCTTCCAGGTGGAGCGCTCGAGGTTCGACTCGATCCTCCTCGATCACGCGCGCAGCCTAGGGGCCGAGGTGCGCCTGGGGACGGCCGTCCGCGCCCTTGAGCCCGGGGGCGACTCGGTGAGGGCTACCCTGTCACGCGAAGGCGGGCCGCCCGAGAGCCTGTCCGCCCGGTGGGTCGTCGACGCCGGGGGGCGCGACAACCTGTACGAGAGCCCGGCCAAGAGGGCGCTCGAGCCGCCCCACTTCCCGCGCCGCACCGCCGTCTTCAGCCACTTCGAGGGGGTGCGCCGAGCGCCCGGTCCCCGCGGCGGCAACATCGTCATCGTCCGCCTGGAGGACGGCTGGTTCTGGGTGATCCCGATCAGCGCGGAGCGCACCTCCGTCGGCCTCGTCAGCTCGGCCGGCGCCCTGCGCGGCGCGCGCGACCCCGAGGCCGTCTTCCGCGCCACGGTCGCCGCCTCGCCCCGGCTCTCCTCGCTCATGGAGCAGGCGCGCGCCGTCGCCCCGTTCCGGGCCACGGCCGACTACAGCTACGTCCGGCGCGGGTTCGCCTCGCCGCGCATCGTCCTCGCCGGCGACGCGGCGGCCTTCTACGACCCCATCTTCTCGTCCGGCGTGTACATCTCGCTCCATTCGGCCCGCGCTGCCGTGGACGCGATCGCCCGGGCCCACGCCGCGAACCGGCCCCTGTCGCGCCTCGAGCGGATCCGGTACACGCGCCGGCTCAAGAGGCACTGCGCCGTGTTTCGCCGGCTGATCGACGTGTTCTACGACAACGACAGCTTCGCGGTGTTCATGACCCAGAAACCCCCGCTGGGGCTCAACGGGGCCCTGACGTCGATCGTGGCGGGGCACGCGCGGCTCACCTGGGGCCTGCGCTGGCGTTTCTATTTGTTCCTCGCGGTCTGCCGCCTCCAGAAGTTCGTGCCGATCGTCAAGCGGGTCGGCCACGCGTCCCGGGTCATGCCCCACCCCGCGTGAAGCCCTGGCTGGCCGCCGTCCTTTCCGCCAAGGCGTGCGGGGTCGCCCTCACCGCCGAGCGCTGCCCGGTGGCCGGCGCCCTCGCGTTCTTTGCGCCCGACCCGTGGGTCTTCCTGCAGTTCGTCCTGCCCTCGGCGCAGGGCTTCGGCCCCGCGGCGACCTCGTTTGCCACGCAGCGGCGCGAGGTGTGGCTGACGATCGACGACGGCCCCGATCCCGGGACGACCCCCCGCGTCCTCGAGCTCCTGAAGGCGCACGGCGCGCGGGCGACGTTCTTTGTCGTGGGCGCGCGCGTCGAGGACCATCCGGAGCTCGCGCGGCGCATCGCCGCCGAGGGCCACACCGTCGGCAACCACACGCAGAGCCACCCCGCCGGGGATTTCTGGCTCGCGTCGCCCGGGCGCATCGCCTCGGAGATCGACCGCTGCACCGCGGCGCTCCTCAGGGCCCATGTCCCCTTCGAGCGCTACTTCCGGCCGCCGGTGGGCGTCAGGAACCCGTTCCTGGATCCCGAGCTCGCGGAGCGGGGCATGGAGCTCGTCCTGTGGGGCGCCCGGGGCCGCGAGGGCGTGGGCCGCGACCCCGAGGGGGCCCTGAGGAGGATCGCCCGAAGAATCCGGCCGGGGGCGATCCTGCTCGCCCACGAGGCCGGATCCAACCCGGGGCACCGGCTCCGCTATGTGGAGCTCCTTCTCGACCACCTGGCTCGGGAGGGCTACGCGTGCGTGCTGCCGCCGCCCCCGGCGCTGCGCCCCTCCCGCGCGCCCCGGGCCTCGCCCGGTCCGGCCTAGCGCCGGGGCGGCCTCACTTCTCCGGCACGACGCCCAGGGACTTCACCTCGCCAATCTCGACGCGCCCCATCGGCTCCGAGGTGTGGATGAGGCCGCCGCTGTTCTGGCCGAAGTACCTCGAGGCGTCCAGGGCCATCGCCGCCAGCTGCGCGTCGAACCGGGTGTGGTGCTCGCTGATGCTGAAGCGCGTCTCCCAGAGCAGCCGGTGCTTCTTCTCCTTCCACATCAGCTGGAAGTCGTAGGCCATCAGGATCACGAAGTAGCGGTACTCCTCGAGCTCGTCGATCATGTCCTGCCAGCGCTGGTTGATGGCCGTGCCCGCGTGGTCGATCCCCGCGTACTCGTTCCACCAGGTGCCGTAGCCGAGCAGGGCGGCGGTGCGCCTGTCCTGCTCGTCGCGCGCCCGGTTCTCCGCCTCGACCGGCAGGAGCGCGTCGAGCACGGCGTTGGACTGCTGGACGGTCATGCCGCTGTGCCCGACAATCTGGGAGCCGCGCCCCCCGGGCATGGGGAAGCTCGCCGGCGCCTTGCTGTTCACGAGGATGCGCGTGACCTCCTGCATCGCGAGCTCGTACTCCGGGGAATTCGTGGGGTGCTCGGGCGCGTGCGTCGTGCCCCAGTACACCATGATGAGGAGCTTGGTCGCCCGCGGGTCGCTGGAGGGGACGTAGCGCTGGTCCGCGAGGGGCTTGGCGATCGTCCGCGCCACGTCCATGAAGTCCAGCTTGTCGATGGTGGCGTCCGCCAGGGGGCCGCTCCAGTAGCCGCCCTTGCCGAAGGCGTAGGTCTCGGGCTTGAACGACCCGTCGGGAAGCTTGGCGCGGACGTACTCGGGGCTCGCCGTCGAGGACACGGCCTCAAAGTCCTCCGCGTGCGCGGCGGCCGCGATCAGCCAGAACCCGGCCCAGGCGCCCACGAGGGGCGCCGCCGCGCGAAGCCGCGCCAGAGTCCTCGCCGCGCCGGGGTTCATGTTTCCGCTTGGCCCACCTTACCCCATCCGGCGGCCGAAGCAACCCCGGGGGGCCTGCGTCCCGCGAGCGATCATGGCGAGAGGGCCCACGGCGGCTCGCCTAGTCCACGTGCAGGTCCGCCTTGAGGACGTCGGCCGAGGACCGCCCGACCAGCACCTCGAAGGCGCCGGGGGCGACGGTGCGCTTCATGGCCATGTCGTAGGCCTCGAGCTTGTCGGGCGTCAGCGCGAAGGTGACGGTGCGCGTCTCGCCGGGGCCCAGGGTCACCCGCGCGAAGTCCTTGAGCTCCTCGACCGGACGGACGGGAAGGCTGACCGGGGCGTGGATGTAGAGCTCGACCACCTCGTCGGCCCTGACCGCGCCCGAGTTGGTGACGTCGACCGACACCTGGGCGGTGCCTCCGGGCGGGATCCTGTCCGGCGCCACCCTGAGGTTCCTGTAGTCGAAGCTCGCGTAGCTGAGCCCGAAGCCGAACGGGTACAGCGGGGTCGAGTCGGCCAGCACGTAGCTGCGGTAGCGCGACGGGCTGTGGTTGTAGTAGCAGGGCAGCTGGCCGACCGAGCGCGGGAAGGTGACCGTCAGCTTGCCGCTCGGGCTCACCCTGCCGAAGAGCACGTCCGCCACCGCCGAGCCCGTCTCCTCGCCGAGGTACCAGCACTCGATGATGGCCGGGGCGTGCTCCTGGAGGTAGTTGACGGTGAGCGGGCCGCCGTTGACGAGCAGGACGACGACGGGCTTGCCGGTGGCGATCATGGCCGCCGCGAGATCGCGCTGCCGCCCGACCAGGTCGAGGGAGTCGCGGTCGCCCTGGTGCTGCTCGTTCCAGGCCTCGCGCCGGAGCAGCTCGTTCTCCCCGAGGACCAGGACGACCGCGTCGCTCCTGAGGGCGACGTCGACGGCCTCCTCGATCATCCGCGCGTCGTCCGCCGGCTCGTTGAGCACGGGGTTCTCGTTCACGAGCCAGCCGGAGGCGTAGTTGGCCGTCAGCTTGCAGCCCTCGGCGTAGAGGACGCGCATCGAGGGGCCCGCGAAGTCCCTGATGCCCTGGAGCACGCTGACGCCCTCCATGGGGACCGCGGAGTAGCCGCCGAGGTGGACCTCCGCCGCGTTGGGGCCGACGACCGCCAGGGTCTTGATCTTGGCGGGGTCGAGCGGGAGGGTGTGGCCGGCGTTCTTGAGCAGCACCATCGCCTCGTCGGCCGCCCGCCGCGCGAGCGCCCGGTGCTCGGGCGTGTTGGTCACCCGTTCCGCGTCGGCCGGGTCGGCGTACGGATGGTCGAAGAGCCCGCACAGGAACTTGACCCGCAGCACGTTGGCCGCCGCGCGGTCGATCGCCGCCAGGGAGACCTTTCCGGCGCGCGCTTCCTCGGCCAGCGCGGCGAAGCAGTTGCCGCGGCCGCCCCCGCCGTAGTCGAGGCCCGCCTCGATGCACAGGATGCCCGCCTCGGCGTAGCTCGCCGCGGCGTGGTGCTCGTCGACGACCGACTCGATGCCTCCCCCGTCGGCCATCACGTAGCCGTCGAAGCCCCACTCGCCCCGGAGGATGTCGGTCAGGAGCCTGCGGTTCACGTGGTTCGGGACGTTGTCCCACTCGTTGTACGAGGCCATGATCGAGTGGGCGTGCGCCACCCGGACGGCCATCTCGAAGGGGTAGAGGTGGACGCTGCGGAACTCCCGCTCGGAGTAGTTGACCGGGGCGATGTTGCGGCCGCCCTGCGGCTCCCCGTGCCCCGCGAAGTGCTTGAGGGTGACGGCGACGTGCTCCGGGTCGATCGCGGGCCCGCGGCCCTGGAGGCCGAAGATCGCGGCCATGCCCATGCGCGAGACGAGGTACGGGTCCTCGCCGTAGCACTCCTCGAAGCGCCCCCAGCGCGGGTCGCGGGCCACGTCGAGGACGGGGCCCAGGACCTGGCGCACGCCGCGCAGCCCCGCCTCCTGCCCCGCGACGGCGAACACGCGCTCGACGAGCGCCGTGTCCCAGGTGCCGCCGAGCGCGATGGCCTGCGGGAAGCTCGTGGCCCCCGCGGCCATGTAGCCGTGCAGGACCTCGGCGATGTAGAACACCGGGATGCCCAGGCGCGTCTTCTCGCGCATGTACTTCTGGACGGAGTTCATGCGCGCGACGACCTCGCGCGGCGAGTGCATGAAGCGGTCCCGGCCCCCGGCCCACACCGAGCCCGCGCCGTTGTAGAGGACGGCGGCGTCGGTGCCCCCCGTGAAGTTGCCCCGGTCGTCGAAGACATGCGGGTCCTTGGGGCGGTAGCCCTGGAGCTGCGCCACCTTCTCCTCGAGGCTCATGCGCCGGAGGAGGTCCGCGACGCGGGCCTCGGTCGGCTGCGCCGCGTCCTTGTAGGGGGCGAGGGCCGGCGCCTGCGAGGGCGCCTGGGCGGCGAGCGGGGCCGCGAGGAGGAGGTACGCGAGGACGTGGCGGCGGGGGCGTGGGGGCATGGGGCGGTCGGGTTGAGGGGCGCGGCCGGGGAGCGGTCCGTCTAGGGGGACTCGTCCTCGCGCATCTTGAAGGTCATCTTCACGATCTCGGTCTTCCCGTCGGGCCTGGGGCCGATCGAGTGCGTGCGCTGGCAGGCCTCGACCACCGAGCGGTCGAATTCGGCGTTGCCGGAGGTCCTGGCGATCCTCACCTCGGAGAGGGACCCGTTCGACGTGAGCAGGAACTCGACCTGGGCCTCGAGGGTGTCGCTCACGCCCTCGGGCGGGACGTGGCTCTCCTTGATCTTGGCCTTGAGGAACGCGAAATAGGCGTCGAGCTCGCTGCCCTCCTCCCGGGTGAGCGCCTTTCCGCCGGCCCCTCCCGTCTTGTTCTCGACGGACCCGCCGATCACGCCCTCGCGTATCCCCTCGGCGTCGATGTGGGCGGCCTTCGCCGCCTTGGCCTCGGCGAGCTCGCGCAGGCGCTCCGCCTCGGCCTCGCGCTTGCGCTCCTCCTCCTGCGCCTTCTTGTACTTGGCCTCGAGCCGGGCCTCCCTGCGGGCCTCGGTCCGCTTGAGGTCGGCGACCAGGTCGGGCGGCTTCGCGGGCTTGGCCGGCGCGCTCGGGGCCGCCTCCGGCCGGGCCGCGGGCGCCGGGACGGGCGTCGGCGCCGCGGGCGCCGCCCGCAGGCCCCGGGGCACCCCGAGGGCGGGCGCCACGGTGGCCGCGTAGTTGTCGCCGGCCCCGGCGACGAGCTCGAAGACCTTGGGCTGGTCCTTGACGACGCTCTCCGCCGCGAAGCTGAAGAACAGGACGAGGCCGGCGACCGCGCCGTGGATGAGCGCGGAGATCGCGTAGGCGCCGGGCGAGCGCGGGCTCATTTCGCTAGGGGCGTCGTGTCGAAGGTGAACTTGAGCAGGTTCGCCTTCTTCAGCTCGTCCATCAGCTGGACGATCCTCTCGTAGGGGACGCGGGCGTCCCCGCGGATCCGGATCACGGGCGGCTTGGCCTCGGCGGCGTAGAGCCTGAGGCGGCTGCGCAGCTCGGCCATCCCGACCGGGACCGGCCGCTCGTCGAGGTACGTGTTGCCCTTGGCGTCGATCGAAATGGCGACGAAGTGCGTGGACTTGTCGGCCTTCTGCTGCGGGCTGCGCGACTCGGCCGGGAGCGTGACGGGGATCGTCTGCTCCTGGTTGATGAGCGGCGTCGCGATCATGAAGATGATCAGCAGCGTGAACCCGAGGTCGATCAGGTTCGTCACGTTCATCTCCGCGATCGGGTGGGACGGGCGGGGGCGCCTGAAGGTGCGGGCCATGGGTGCGGGGGCTCGGGGCCGGGCTACTTCGACTCGAGCTCCAGGCGGTCCGCGAGCGAGCTCGCGTAGTTCTCGAGCTCGGTGATCAGCCGCTTCGTCATCGCGAAGAGCAGATTGTAGCCGAACAGGCACGGGATGGCAACGAGCAGGCCGGAGATCGTCGTGAGGAGGGCGGCCGACACGCCGGGCGCCAGGGCCTGGACCGTCGCCGACTGCTGGACCGAGATCGCGCTGAACGCGTCCATGACCCCCCAGACCGTGCCGAGCAGCCCAAGGAACGGCGCCCCGGAGACGATCGAGGCCAGGAAGACCATGTTGGTCTCGTAGCGCAGCGTCTGGCGGGCAAGCGCCCGCTGCAGCGCGTTCTCGGCGTGCTCGAGGCGGAAGCGCACGGTGTCCATCCCCTTCTCCTTGCCTATGGCGGCGGCCTTCCAATAGGCCTCGATCGCGTCGGTGAGCAGGTCGGCGTAGGGGATGTCGCGCCGGTTGCGCAGCGTGTCGGGCAGCTCGAGCAGGTTCCTCTCGTTGCGGAGGTGCCTCTCGAAGGTGTGGTTGAGCCTGCGCAGGGCGTTCAGCTCGCTCCTCTTGCCGAACATCACGGCCCAGGCGACGATGCTGAAGACGGCGAGGCCGCTGCAGATGACCTGGCCCACGATGTCGCAGTGCTGGAAGATCTCGAAGACGTTGGTCGATGCGAGAGGGCCGACGAGATGCGCGGACATGGGTCGAGCGTTGGCCTTTTTGCCGAGCACGTCCAATTGAAACAAACGCTCCTCGCCAAACGGGGCGAATTGCCCCAACCTCGCCGTACGATGGCACACAAGAAGAAGCACACCGGGAAGCTGATCTCGTTCGAGGGCTCCGAGGGCAGCGGGAAGACCTCCCAGATCGCCCGGCTGGCCGAGCGGCTCCAGGGGATGAGGCGCGACGTGGTCACCGTGCGCGAGCCCGGGGGCACCGAGATCGGCGAGCAGATCCGCAACATCATCGTCCACAATTCCAAGGGGGACGAGATGACCCCGGAGACCGAGCTGCTGCTCTTCGCGGCCTCCCGGGCGCAGCTGGTGCGCGAGGTGATCCTGCCCGCCCTCATGCGCGGCGCGATCGTCCTGAGCGACCGCTACCTCGACTCGTCCACCGTCTACCAGGGCATCGGCCGCAACCTGGCGGCCAGCCCGGTGAGCCAGATCAACCGCTTCGCGGTCGGGAGCGTCATGCCGGAACTGACCATCGTGATCGACGTGCCCACCAAGATGGGCCTGGCGCGGATCCACCAGCGCGCCTCGGACCTTCCGAACCGGATGGAGCGCGAGAACATCGACTTCTACGACAAGATCAGGGCCGGCTACCTCCTGCTGGCCAAGGGGATGCCCAAGCGCTTCATCGTCGTCGACGGGAGGAAGGGCGAGGCCGCGATAGAGAAGATCATCTGGAAGGCGGTCCAGTCCCGCATCGACGGATGACCCCGGCAGCGGCGCCCTGGCCGCCCGCCGTCGCGGGCACCCCGGCCGCGGCCGTGATCGGCGGGGCCATCGAGCGCGGGCGGCTCGCGCACGGCCTGCTCCTGGCCGGCGAGGACCCCGAGGTCCTCGCGCTCGCGGCCATGGCCATCGCCGACCGGCTGCTCAGCCGCGGCGCCGACGGCCCGTCCCCCTACCCGCCCGACCGCCACCCCGACTGCCTCCAGCTCCGGCCCGCGGGCAAGTCGCGCTCGATCGCGGTCGACGCCGTCCGCGAGCTCATCGGGCGCATCAACGTCTCGCCCAGCGTCTCCAGAAGCAAGGTGGCAGTCCTCCACGACGCCGACCGGATGACCGCCGCCGCGGCCAACGTGTTCCTGAAGACGCTCGAGGAGCCGCCGGCGGACACGACCCTCCTCCTGCTGACCGGCCGCCCGCACGCGCTCCTGCCGACGATCCGCAGCCGGGTGCTCCACTTCCGCCTCTCGGGCCTCGGCTCGCCCGTCCCCGTCGAGGGATGGGAGGCCTGGCTGGCGGACTACCGCGCGTGGCTCGCGCGCCTCGGCCGCGGCCTCGCCCCGGGCAAGCCGGCCGCCGAGCTGATCGTCACCGTCTACGGGCTCCTCGCCCGCTTCGCCCTCATGCTCGAGCGGGCGCGGACCGCGGAGGGGCAGCGCCGGAAGGCGACGCTGCCCGCGGGCCTCGAGGACGAGGAGCTGGCCGCGATCGAGGCGGAGATCGCCGTCGGCCTGCGCCTGCGCATGTTCGCGGACGTGGAGCGGGCTACCCGCGCGCACGCCCTCGAGCTGCTGGAGTCGGGCGACACCGCGGCCTGCCGGCCCCTCGCCGCCTCGGTCGGGAGCCTTGAGCGGGCCGCCGGCCTCCTGCGCGTCAACCTGAACGAGTCCGCCGCGCTGGAGGACTTCCTGCTCGCGCTCCTGCGGGCCTGGACGAGGCGGTGAGCATCGCGGCGCCGAAGACGCCCGCGCTGTCCCCGAGGGCGGGCCTGAGAAACTCGGTGCGGATCTCCCTGTTGAAGAGGTGCCGCAGGACCGCCTGGCGCGTCTCCGCGGCGTAGAGCAGGTCGAGGTTGCCCACGCCTCCGCCGATCACGACCGCGTCCGGGTCCAAGATGTTGATGACGGCCGCGATCGCCTCGCCGAACTTGGCCCTCAGCCTCTCGAGCGTCGCCGCGGCCGGGCGCTCGCCGGCCGCCGCCCGCGCCGCGATCTCGGGCAGCCTCAGGCGCCGGCCGGT
>Ga0335078_10015140_pt1 | contig 11447 bp, 11 predicted proteins | sample Lox_Sample_32_FD_206711 | JGI IMG/M metagenome (GOLD analysis project Ga0335078, IMG submission 206711) | Soil microbial communities from Loxahatchee National Wildlife Refuge, Florida, United States - Lox_Sample_3.2 | ecosystem: Environmental > Terrestrial > Soil > Wetlands | place: USA...
CATCCCCGCCGGTATCTTTGACATCGGAACGCTGGCCGACCTCTCGAACATCGGAACTCTCTTCGCCTTCATCCTGGTGTCCTTGGGCGTGCTGGTGCTCCGCCGCACTCAACCGGAGCGCCGCCGGGCGTTCCGCACGCCCTGGGTGCCCGTTGTTCCTATTCTCGCCATCCTGTGCTGCCTGGTGTTGATGGCGAGTCTGCCGATTGAGACCTGGGTGCGATTCGTAGTGTGGCTGGCCATCGGCCTCACCATCTACTTTGCATACAGCCGGCATCGCAGCGAGTTTGGCAGGAGCCCACGGGAGGCGGTTCCCATTGCGGATACGGGCGTTAGAGACGGGCACCTGTAAACTGGACAGTTCGGCGCCAGCAGTAAGCGGCAGGGTGAAAAGACGCTACGCCGATATGGGCAATATGTCAGCGTGCCGGCCGGGCCTCTGACCCCCTCTTACTTGCAACTCTTTTGCGATAAGCGACTTTACTTCCGTCCGATCTCCTGCCGCTTTTGTAGCCCTTCTGGAACGCCTCTTGCCCTATACTACGGTGCCATGTCACTTATCGCGAAGTTTGACTCACCCAGCCTTTACGACGCAGATCGGGAAGCCAACCTGAAAATCCTATCCATTCTCGGGGGTTGGGAGATCCGCCGCTCGTTCAATCAGATCGGCATTCATGCGGGGGATCGCGTTCGAGTGGTCTGCCGCGCCCCTTTCGGAGGCCCGCTGGTCATCAACAACCGGGGGACGCAAGTTGCAGTCAGTAGGCAACTGGCTGAGAAGATCAAGGTAGAAGTCCTGCCGTGAAGGTCGCACTCGTCGGCCAACCCAATTGTGGCAAGAGCACCCTGTTCAACGCCGTCGCGGGCTATCGTTCTCTCACCTCCAACTTTGCCGGAACCACCGTGGAATACACCCACGGCCAGGCACGCGTGAACGGAACGGTCATTGACCTGATTGACCTGCCTGGCCTCTATTCCCTGACGGCCACTAATCCCGTTGAAGCCGTCGCCCGCGAGTGCCTCTTGAGCGGCCAGTGGGATGCGATCATCAACGTCATCGACGCGTCGCAACTGGCGCGAAGCCTGGAACTGACGCTTGAGTTGAAGGACCTTGAAGCGCCCATGGTGGTCTGCCTCAACATGATGGATGAGGCGGTGCGCAAGGGCATCCTGATCGATTCCAAGGCGCTTTCCGCTGCCCTCGGCGTTACCGTGGTGGAAACGATTGCGTCGCGCGGCCAGGGAATCCTCGATTCGTTCCGCGCCGCGCTGGCCCTTTCCCGCCGGACTACCGAGGTACGCCTGCGTCCCTTCATCTTTGCGCCGGAGGTCGAAGACACCGTCGCACGATTGGCCGTGAAGCTTACTGAGTCCACCGCGCCGCACGACGCGCGTCATCGAGAGGACAACGAATTCGCCCCCGGAACGGCTGTCATTCCGAGCGTAGCGAGGAATCCCGTTCTGGATTCTCCGTCGACAGATCAGAGCGAGATTCTTCGCTGCGCTCAGAATGACAAGCGAGGGGCTCGGAATGACAGTGCTTCTTCAGTCGCAGTTGCCACAGCAATTGCCCCGATTGAGTCAGCCTCGGGATTTCCTCCCGCACGTTTCGATGCCCTGCAACTTCTCCAGAGTAACCCCCAGGAGTTGGCGCAACTCCCCACCCCGGCCGTGGCCGTGGCCGTGGGGCAGGCACAGGACGAAATCACCCGCCTTCTGGGCCAACCCGCGGACGTGGCGATCTCCTCGGCGCGGCACGCCGCCTGTCTGAACCTCTTTGAAAGCGTAGCCCGCGTCACGCATCCCCGCCGGGACTGGCGCGAGCAGGTCGACCGGATGGTGATGCATCCGGTCTGGGGCTATGCGGTGCTGGTCCTGGTTTTTCTCGGGATCTTCCAGTTGATCTTCACGGTGGGCAAGTTCTCCGAAGACCGCATCCTGGGCGTGTTCAACGCGCTTATCGCTACGATGACCCGGCACATGGATCCGCACAGCGTGTGGCTAGCGGCAACCAAAGGCGCAGTCCTGGGGACGGCCGGCGCGGTTGCCATCGTTTTGCCCTATTTGCTGCCGTTCCTCGTGTGCCTCGCCGTGCTCGAAGACCTCGGCTATCTCTCCCGGGTTGGCTACTTGATGGACGTTCTGATGCACCGCCTGGGGTTGCATGGCACGGCCACCCTGCCCATGCTCCTCGGCTATGGGTGCAGCGTTCCGGCGGTGATGGCGACGCGCATCCTCAGTTCCCGGCGCGACCGGTTCATCGCCGCCGTGCTCGCCGTGCTGGTCCCCTGCTCGGCGCGAATGACGGTGATCATGGCGCTGGTCGGTGTCTACCTTGGCCCCTATTATGCGCTCGGGATCTACGCTTTGAATCTCCTGGTGGTGGTCGGGGCCGGGCACATTCTGGCCCTGATCTGGCCAGAGATCTCTCCTGGGATGCTGATGGAAGTGCCGGCCTTTCGCCTGCCCGCGCCGAAGGTCGTCATAATGAAGACCTGGTGGCGCCTGCGCGAGTTCGTGCTTGTGGCATTCCCGCTGCTCGTGGCGGGCAGCGCGGTCCTGAGTCTGATCGAGTTCTATGGGTGGCAGCAGGTCATCAATTCCGCGCTCTCGCCCATGACCGCACTGCTCGGACTGCCGCGCGCGGTAGGCCTGACCTTGATTTTCGGCGTGCTCAGAAAAGAACTTTCGCTCCTCATGCTGATGCAGGCGCTCGGAACCACCAGCGTGGCCTCCGTCATGAGCGTTGCGCAAATCCTTATCTTCACTCTCTTCGTTACATTCTACATTCCCTGCATGGCCACACTCGCTTCCATGTTCCGCGAGCTAGGCTGGCGCCTCACCGCGGCCGCGGCCACGGCGTTGCTGGTGCTGGCGGTCGGCATCAGTCTCGCCGCGCGCGGTGTCCTGGCGATTCTGTAGTCACAACAAAAACCAGGGTGGCGCCTACGTCCCGCCGTACTTTGACGGGATGTGGGGGTTCTCCGGACAGGGGCCGAGGCATGCCAAACTACGGCACTTCTGCACCACCGCGACCGCTCTCGCGGCTGTCATCCTGAGCGCAGCGAAGGATCCCGGCAGTTATCTTTGTTTAATGAATTGTGAATAACTGCAGAGATCCTTCGCTGCGCTCAGGATGACAAGTTTCTAACGCCTCCGAAGGTTCGTTGGCGTGCGGCCTACCTCGAGCTAAGGTAGACGGCGTTCCAATGCCACGGCAAGTTGGGCAGCAGCCTGTGGACAGCCATGAACGCTTTCAAGCGCGACGCCTCGATGAACTTGAGCAATCGAAATTGCCGGGCCCGAAGCAGTTTGTCGATTTCCCACCAGAGAGGCTTACCAATCTGCATGGGGCGGAACGAGACCTCGATGTAGATCAGGGTCACGTGTCTCAGGGTCCGCGGCCCCCCGTCCAAAACGAGTTTCTCCGCACCCTCCACGTCAATCCAGAGCAAGTCCGGCAGCTTCTGGCTACCTTCGAAGTATGCATCGAGAGTCGTGGTGGGCACCGTGATCGTGCGCTGGATGATCCTGCCTCGCCGCGGCGAAGCGTACGCCGGGTTTATTGGAAACATGGAGGAGAATCCCCGGTCCTTGTTATCCGATTGACCCGGGTCGACGGCGTAGAACTGTGCTGAACCGGTTCTGTTGGACACGGCCACGGGATTCAAAATGATCTTCCGCCCCTGCCCGTACTCCGCGATGTCGGCGCGGCAGCTATCAATGGAGGAAGGGTCCGGTTCAAAGATATGGCACTCCGCAGCGTCAAGGGCGGTGCACAAATAGATACCGTCCAGCGCGTCGCGGCTCCCAATCTCGCAGACGATCGGGTTCGGAGGACACACGCGCTTTGCGATCCGTACGAGTTCAGGCGGGACTTGGTGCCGGAAAGACGCGCCTGCAGCCAGGTTCTCCATTGCAGTCTGCCATTGTGCCCTGAAAGTCCCCCAGTGTCAAAGTGGGCGGCTGGCTGCCACGCTGAGCGGGTGTGACTTTGTGGATTCACATGGCACTGACAGGCAGAGCCGACTGCCCAACCTGTCATCCTGAGCCCGTTCGCTGTCGTCCTGCGCACAGCGAAGGATCCCTGCAGCTATCTTTGTGTAACGAATTGTGAATAACTGCAGAGATCCTTCGCTTCGCTCAGGATGACAAGTTTCTAACGCCTCCGCACGTGCGTTGCTGCGGGCGGCCACGAGGACTGTCCCTGCCACGCGTCGGCTCACACTGCTACCGGAATTCGTCAATCTTACAGCGGAATATTCCCGTGCTTCTTGGGCGGGTTGGTGTCGCGCTTGGATTCGAGCATGCGCAGGGCAGCAATCAGTTTGGGGCGGGTGTCGCGGGGCTGAATGACGTCGTCCACCCAGCCGCGTTCGGCGGCGACGTAGGGGTTGGCGAAGCGCTCGCGGAATTCCGCGATGTTCTCGCGGCGCAAGGCCTCCGCGTCTTCGGCCTTTTGAAGCTCGCGCCGATAGACGATATTCACCGCTCCTTCCGGCCCCATCACGGCGATTTCAGCCGTGGGGTATGCGAGGTTGATATCGGTGCGGACATGTTTTGATCCCATCACGCAGTAAGCCCCGCCATAAGCCTTGCGAGTGATGACGGTGATCTTGGGGACGGTGGCTTCACAATACGCGAAGAGCAGCTTCGAGCCGTGGCGAATGATGCCGCCATATTCCTGCTGCGTACCGGGCAGAAACCCCGGAACGTCCTCGAAAGTTACGATCGGGATGTTGAACGCGTCGCAGAAGCGGATGAAGCGCGCGCCTTTGTCCGATGCGTTGATGTCAAGACAGCCGGCCAGCACAGCGGGCTGGTTGGCGACGATGCCCACGCTTTGCCCGCCCAGGCGCGCAAAGCCCACTACAAGGTTTTTGGCGAAGTGCTCGTGCACTTCGAGGAAATAGCCCTCGTCCACGACTGAGTGGATGATCTCCTTGATGTCGTAGGGTTTTTCGGGCTCGGCAGGCACAATGGTGTCGAGCAGGGCGTCGCGGCGGTCCAGCGGGTCCTGAGTTTCGACGCGGGGCGGGTCCTCGTGATTGTTTTGCGGCATGAACGACAGCAACTCGCGGATCAGGGCCAGGCACTCGGGGTCGTCGCTGGTTACGAAGTGCGCCACACCGCTCGTGGCGCTGTGGGTCATCGGCCCGCCCAGGTCCTCCTTGGTGACGTCCTCATGCATGACGGTCTTGAGGACGTCCGGGCCGGTCACGAACATGTAGCTCGAGTTCTCGACCATCAGGATGAAATCGGTGATGGCGGGGGAATAAACCGCGCCCCCGGCGCAGGGTCCCATGATGGCGGAAATCTGCGGGATCACTCCCGAGGCCAGCGTGTTGCGCAGGAATATGTCGGCGTATCCCGCCAGCGACGCGACCCCTTCCTGAATGCGCGCACCCCCGGAATCGTTCAAGCCGATGAACGGCGCGCCCACCTTCATGGCAAGGTCCATGAGCTTGCAGATTTTTTCAGCGTTCGCTTCGCTCAGCGAGCCGCCGAAAACGGTAAAGTCCTGGGCGAAGGCAAAGGCCAGCCGGCCGTTGATGCGCCCGTGTCCGCTTACCACTCCGTCGCCGGGTATGCGTTGCTGGTCCATCCCGAAATCGTGGCAGCGGTGCTCGACCAGCATGTCGATTTCTTCAAAGCTCGAGGGGTCGAAAAGCATTTCGAGCCGCTCCCGGGCGGAGAGCTTTCCCTCCGAATGCTGTTTCGCACGGCGTTCCTCGCCGCCGCCCGCTTCCGCCGAAGACCGGCGCCGCCGCAATTCCTCGAGCTTTTCCGTCATCCTGCCCACAGCCCGCTCCATTCCTCACAGGCAATAATCGAGTTCCCGGGCCGTTTGGGATCGTATTTCACGCTGGCCGTGCGGCCGGAAAACACCCGGGCCCGCGCCGCGATTTCGGGCAGCGCCGATACGTCCTGGGCGGCCTCGTAAGTTACTCCGGCTACTTCGTAAGAATAAACCACCAGCGAAGACTTCGATCCGTCCGTCTCGGGTTCCACGAGATCCACAACCCGGCCCGCGCTGATGCGGCCGCACTTGTTGACGTTGAGTCGGCGCAGCTTTTCGATCTCGGCGGGGTCTTTGCGCCGCCAACGCAGGAACACGACATGCGCCACCATCCTGCCAAGTTTCCGCGTTCGCGCGAACGATTGGCCCGCTGCGCCACGGTGGGAGCGGGGCGTTGCCGCTCGATTATCGCTCCCTTCAACCACGGGCGCGCGGGGCGCCGTTTTTTCTGAAGTATGGTCGAACAACGATTGCGCCTTTCAGCGAGAATTTCGAAAGGTTCGCTCCGAGATTATAACATCTTCGTAACTTAGCGAGAGCGCGCTGGTTCTTGGCAGAGAACCTGCGAAGCAAACATAAGCCTGTCATCCTGTCACTATTCCACCACCGGGCTGATGCGTGTCTCTACCTGGAAGACCTTGAAGCCCGAGTACCTGTGGACGTTGTGGAAATGCCGCTGGTGAAGCCACACGTCGACGACAACTTCGGTGGGCAACCATATTGCCGTGGTGGCCTGGTGAAGGTGAATTTCGCTGAACTCGACCAGCGTCGTCTCGCGTTCAATGCCTGCATCGGGAGGCGGCGCCAGCAAAGAGGTTTCGATACGCACAATCTGGTACGTGGCCGGATTGATCCAGGCCAGGCCCTGCGAACACAACGCCATCACGGCAGTTCCCCGGCGCAACTCGGATGGCCAGGGGTACTTCCCCGGGATTTCGACGAACCCCACCACTTCCGTGTCCTGCCCGCCAACCTTCTGGCGCCCGAAGTCCCGGAACCGGCAGGCGATTTGATTCTGCGGATGAAAGTGCTCGAGAGGCGTAGTGGCGAAACCGTAGGTCAGAAAAATCCGTCCGTGGCCGAGGCTACGATAATCAATAGGACGCCCTTTCAAATCGGTGCGGTACTCGCCCATCAACGAGTCGCCCTCTGCCCGCCGAACCACCAGATAGTTGAACCTTCCTCGATAGGTCGCACGGCACTTCTTGCGCAGGCCCTCGTCGCAAGGCCCGGAGCGGACCTCTTCCGCGGATGCCATGTTGGGGAACTCATCGAAGAGCGCGGACACGCGCTCGCCCACGGCGCGCAGGAATGCCGGCAGGTCCTGCAGGCTTTCGGCTGGTCGTAGACCCTCGAGTTCGGTCATGTCCCGAATCTGTTCGGGCGTCCAATCGATCAGGGTTTTCACCTCATCGTAGCGCCGAATCTCCTGCGGAGTCATGCGCGGCGGAGATTCCTCAGCCTGCGCGCGCACTTTGCCGGAGCCCGCAGGAGCAGTTTGTTGCTGTGGGGGTCTTTGGCCGGCAGCCGTCTTCGATCCGAGCACGAGCAGGGGCACCAGCGCCCATGCCCCGATTCCACGCCTTCGGCGGCAAGCGATGCGACGCAGGAAGATCATTGTTGACCAGCGAAACGGTTCGCCCGAAAGATTCAGTACTTATCATACACCGGACCGCCCGTCTTAGGTGCGGCCCTCGTGGTCGCCCCGGGGCAACCACAAGGGCCGCCCCTGCGAGGTTCTGCCTGGACTTGAAATCTCTGTGTCGAAGGCACCTTGGAGTGCGGCAGCTTGACGTCGCCTTCATACCCCGGCGTTATGTACTGGGTGCCCAGTGGCCGTTCCAAGGCGCTTTGCGCGTTTTCATGGTTTCGTCGAGTATAATCAGACATGGGCGACGAACCGCTGCGCATCCCCGTCACTGACGTGTTCGACCTGCACACCGTGCGGCCCGAGGAAGTCAAAGAAGTGGTTGAGGCGTATCTCGAAGAAGCCAACCGGCTGGGCCTGAAGGCTATGCGCATCATCCACGGGCGGGGCATCGGAGTGCAACGCGAAATCGTGCGCGCCGTGCTGGCTCGCACGCCTTTTGTTCTCTCCTTCCAGGATGCTCCCTCCGAAGCCGGCGGCTGGGGAGCTACCGTCGTGACCCTGCGCTGAAACCCTTGTTAACAACTCGCCTTTTCACCCGTTATAGCAGATGAAGGGTAGCGCGGCGCGCGAAGAAAAGCAGATCCTTCGCTTCGCTCAGGATGACAGGTCATTCTGAGCGCGTGTGATTTTTTTGGTTATGCGAGGCACTGACGGGCAGAGTCAGCCGCACAACTTGTCATTCTGAGCGAAGCGAAGAATCTGCTTTTGGTTGTGGCTTCTCCGCACTGCGCTACCGGGGCGTCAAAATCAGGAGCGAGGGAGGTTGGCATTCATGAATGGATTACTCAAGCGGCGAATCGTGCAGGCCGCACTCTTCGTATCGGCGTTAGGCGTTGTGGGGGTCATGTCGCTATGTGCCGCGCCCGCGCCACAGGATACGGCGGGACAAAGCGAGGTGGCGGTTGGCTCTACCAGCCAACAGGAACTGATCTCCTTCCTCGCGGCGCACATTGAGGTGTACAGCGAGCTCCTGAAACAACCCAAGTTGATTCGGGACAAAGCCTATCTCCAGCGCCATCCCGAACTCGCGGCGTTTCTGAAGGAGCATCCGGAGGTTGCGCAGAGGTCCTCCTTCGCGGAGGTATGGCCTGTTCCTGTCGACATGGGGGCGGAGGCGGTTCCCGGTCTGGGAAGTGAAACGCTTGCCGGACCCTGCGGCCCGGCGCTGAAGATTCAGGGGCTCCGATACGAGGTCGAGAAAGCCCGCAGCGGCAGGTATCCCGACCGGTACGACCTTGGGCGTTTCATGGGGGATGTAGGTCCTTTCGTGGCGTTCGTTATCATCCTGAGTGCTCTCCTCTGGGTGTTCAAAGTCATTCTGGATAACCGGCGATGGAGCAGGGTGGCGAAGGTCCAGGCGGAGGTCCACACGAAGCTGTTGGAGAAGTTTGGCAACAGCCAGGAACTACTCGCTTACATGGGCACGGATGCAGGTAAACGCTTTCTGGAATCGCAGCCGTTCCAACTTGAAGCCGAAGGTGCGCGGCCAACCCCGTACCCCCTCGGACGGATGCTGTTCTCCATGCAACTGGGAGTGGTGCTGTTGCTCGTGGGTCTGGGGTTGCTCTTCTTGCGGAGCCACGTAACCGAAGGTGCGCAAGGCTGTCTGGTCTTGGGCACGCTGGCAAGCACCGTGGGAATCGGGTTTCTGCTCTCGACCGCAGCCTCCTACGGGCTTTCCCAACACCTGGGGCTGCTGGAAGGTGTAACATCAAAGCACCAGTAAACACGGGCGACTGGGCCTCGTATGAACAAGACCGGAGACAGCCGCCCCGAACCAGATGAGCGCTGCACCGCCATGCGGGAATTGACTTTCACAGAACTCGCGCAAGCCGAAAACACCCTCGAGACCGAAGCTGCCATGCAGATGGATGAGGCGAGTTTCCGGGCCTTCTACAACCGGACCGCGCGGGGACTCTGGGGCTATCTTGCCAAGGGAACGGGCGACCGGGCGGCGGCGGACGACCTGATGCAGGAGTCCTATTATCGCTTTCTGCGCGCCCGCCACGCCTCAATGAGTGACGAGGGGGCGAAACAGTACCTGTATCGGACCGCCACCAATCTGCTCCGCGACCGCTGGCGGCGCAGTCAAGGCAAGGTGAATGTCTCGCTTGAGGACGTGGCGGAGGCGCCCGCGGCCGAACAGACGGCGGAAAGCGTGCAAGCACGCTCGGATTTGAACGGCGCCCTGCGCAAGTTGAAGCCTCGCGAACTGCAATTGCTTTGGCTGGCTTACGTCGAGGGCTCGAGCCACAAGGAGATTTCCGCCGTGGTAGGATTAAGGACGGTCAGTGTGCGCCCAATGCTATTCCGGGCCCGGCAAAAACTGCTGGGAATCCTGCGGAAAGCAGGCATCACGAGACGAGGGTAGCGCGGACCGCCGGTTCTGCGGTCCGCGGCTTTTTTGAATTGGCGCGGAAGAATCGAGGACCCCAAAACCGGGGGTCCGCGCTACTCGGAGATCGAGAATGAAAGCCCCTCAGTGTGAAAAAGAACCGGCTGTTACTGAATTGCTCCAATCCGGGCGATGGCCGGAGGCCTGCGATGCGGCCTTGCGCAGCCACGTGGAAAGCTGCGCCGTCTGTTCGGAAGTCGCGCTGGTGGCCGGGTTGTTGCGGGAAGAAAACGCCGCTCTGCTCGCCGATGTGAAACTCCCTGACGCCGGCCTCGTCTGGTGGAAAGCTCAGCTCCGGGCGCGGCGTGAAGCGGCTGAGTTCGCGGCACGCCCGATTGCTCTTGCCGAGAGATTCGCCTTGGCCTGTGGCCTGGCGGTCCTGCTGGCGTTCATGGTCTGGAAACGGGGCGATCTCCACACCTGGCTGGGCCGCCTCGCCAGCTTCGGCCATTCCGATGCTCACTGGCTCCAAAGCCTGGTGCTCAACTCATTGAACCAGCCCGCCTCTGTTTTCTTTGTGGCCTCCGCAAGCTTACTCGTGCTCTTCATGGCCTGCCTGGTTTACGCGATCTGGGCGGAAAAGTAGGGACCTGCATGTAGGGCGGCCCTTGTGTCCGCCCTGGGCAACCACAAGGGTTGCCGCTACGCTGCCCAACAAAGCGGAACATTCTCCGCCATTCAGCGTATGATTACACTGATGGGTTCGGCGGAGGCCGCTGATGGTTAAATTTCTCCTCTGGTGCATACTTCTGGTGCTTTGCTGGCCGCTGGCGCTCGTGGCACTCGTTCTCTATCCTTTCATCTGGTTGTTGCTCCTGCCTTTCCGTCTGGGGGGCATCGCGGTGGGAGGAGTGTTTGAATTGCTGGGCGCGATCATCACGTTTCCGGCACGCGTGTTGCGGGGGCCGCGCCACGCATGAGGGGGCAACGCCCTCCGCGTCATTCCCGCGAAAGCGGGAATCCATTTGCCCCGGAACCTACGGTGGACCCCCGCTTTCGCGGGCGTGACGGGGGCTGGACTTCGTTTCAACGGGCGGCCACAAGGGCCGCCCCTACCACTCATTTACACGGCTTTTCCCTGGTTTGCGTCCCAGGTCACTTTCCTGCCCTTCTTCAGTGCGATATTTCCAATCCAGGAAGCGCGCGCCGCCTCGAAGGCGATGTGAATGTTGGCGTTGGTAGCCTTGCGGGAGCGCATGCAGTCGACGAAATTGTTGACGTTGTCAATGGCGCCGTCGCGCTCGGAGCGCACCAGGATTTCGGGTTCAGGAGTGAGGGTGCCGGGCACCGTCCTTCCGCCTTCGGGATAAACCGCCAGGTGCGAGCGGTCGATTTTGAGCGTCGCCTCGCTGCCCCGGAACTCGATCCCACCGTCGTCCACACTGCTGTTGATGGCGCCCGTGAACGTAACCATGAAATTGCCCGGATACTCGTAAGCCGCCGTCACCGTGTCCGGAGCCTGCCATGGCATGCGGTAGACGTCTCCCGTCGAGGTCGCTGTCCGGGGCGCGGGCTGGTCCATATACCATTGGATAACGTCAATCCAGTGTGTTAATAGATCAGTTAATATCCCGCCGCCAAAGTCCCAGAACCAGCGCCAC
>Ga0335078_10015141_pt1 | contig 11446 bp, 8 predicted proteins | sample Lox_Sample_32_FD_206711 | JGI IMG/M metagenome (GOLD analysis project Ga0335078, IMG submission 206711) | Soil microbial communities from Loxahatchee National Wildlife Refuge, Florida, United States - Lox_Sample_3.2 | ecosystem: Environmental > Terrestrial > Soil > Wetlands | place: USA: Florida...
CAGCTCCCGCAGCACCTGCTCGTCGGCCGCCGAGAGCTGCGCCTCGTCCTGGTTCCGGCCGCTCGTCACGTCTGTCACTGGTGTCTCCCTACTTGTCAGGAGTTACACCGTTGAAACTACAGTCCCGCTGTGGCGGGTGAAGAGGCTCGCGAACTTCGGCTGGATAACGAGGGCCTCGACAGTGAGATCGAGGCGGCCGCGCTCGTATAGGGTCGCGAATCCTGCGGATACCTCGTTCGATGCGAGGAGCCGCCGGGCGGTGCCCAGGGACCCGGCAAAGTCGCTCATGCGGTCTGAAGCAGCTGTAGCGTCCGCTGCGGGTCGCGGGCGTGGTGACGGTTGGCGGCGGCGATGTTGGTCTGGCCGTCCAGGCGCAGCAGGCTGATGGCCAGGCTGCGTAGCGAGGCCATCACGCGGGGTGCGTTTCCCGTCCTGATCAGCGATTTGTCCTCCTGATAGGTCACGTCCCTGACCCAGTGGAGGCGGTTTTCGATCTCCCAGTGGCTGCGGACCCAGGCGGCCAGGGTGGCCGGGGCGGCGTCGCGGTCGCTGGTGATGAGGTAGACGACTTCAACCGTCTTCTTGCCTCCCTTGGTGACCGTGCGGCGCAGTTGCGCGACCTGGGCGGCGCCGTCGAACCCGATCCAGGCTGGCGCGAGCGCGGTCTTGATGGTGCGGCAGGCCCGGCGGCCGTGGCCCGTGCTCACGGCCGAGATGGCGGGGATGCGTGCCCAGGGCAGCTTCTTCAGCTGCCGGTACAGCGTCGGCATGTTGCCCTTGACGGTCATCACGTAGTCCGCGCCCCGGCCGAGGATGACCTGCGCGGTGTTTCGGACTTTGCCCGGACATAGACGTCTTTCATGGCTTGCTCGAACTCGGCTCGCGCGTCGAGGCCAGGCCTCGCATCAGGTGAGATGCAGGGTCGCCGGCGTCTTCGACCGGGTCGGGCGGTTCCTCCACGGGTCCTGCTGCTTCCTGGTTGCGGCGGCGTACATAGCCGAGGAGCGAGTCAGTTGTGGTGAAGACCTCGTAGCCGAGTTCCTTCAGTCGGTCCAGGTCGGATTCTTCAGGGTCGAGTTCCAGCACGACCGGGCTGCCCAGGCCGGGCTGCAGGCCTTCGGGCCAGCATGCCTCGGCGATGGCCAGCGCCCGCCCGGTTGCAGGGTCGGATATTTCGCAGTCCACTGCGGCTTCCGCGCAGCCAAGCTCCGTGAGTTCGGCGATGAGGGCGGTCACTTCCTCGTTTCGTGAGTCCTGGTCGTCGGCTGCATCGATCACGACCTTCTGCCGTTCGAGTAGCTCGTCCGAACCAGGCGCAGTGCCCGCTCGCAGCGCGCCAAGGAATGCGTTGGCGGCGCCGGCCAGCAGCTCACGGCGGGCAGCGAGGAAGTCGGGATACCGGTCGATCTGCCACAGTACTGGGTCATCGGGAATCCACTGGGAGACCAGGACGCCCGGATGCTTCTTCTCGGCCTCTGCGAAGTAGTCCTCCGGCCGGCGCTTGCCAATGGCGAGGTTGGCGTCCTGGGTGAGGAAGCAGAAGTTGGCGACCGCGTTGACCTGGCTGCGCAGGTAGCCGGCGTCGTAAAGCACGGCCTTGGGGAAGATGTGGTGCACCTGGAGGCTGGTGAGGTGGCCGAGAAGATGGCTGTGCAGCGGGAGTCCGCTGGCGAAGTCGCGGGCACCGTGCACCCTGGTGAGCATGTACAGCAAGGGGTAGAAGCGCGATCCTTTCCCGAATCCCTCGAAGTCCTGACCGTCGATGGTCAGGTTCCCGCCGCGCCACCGTTCGAGTGAGGTGATGAGCCCGTCGACACGGGAGCGGGTCGCTGCATCGTAGTCCTGGTTGAGCACGGTTTCGGTCGAGCCGGCGAACCGGCCCCACAGAGCGGAGTGGATATACCAGAACAGCGCGCGATCAGCGTCGGCCGAGTCCTCGAAGTGCCCGCCGGCGAGATGCAGGAGCCGGGAGATAACCGGGAAGGCGTACCTGCCCATCAGCACGCGATCATGATCGAGGCCTAGGCGGCCGGCGACCACGTCCAGGAACTGGCTGACGTATTTGGCGGACGCTGCCAGGGCCTGCTTGAAGTCGGCGACGGGCAGGCCGTCGAGTGAAGCGAACTCGGCGCGGCCAGTGGCGACAGCTGTGGTGTTGCGCAGCAGCCAGTCCAGGGTGAAGGCGAACCCTTCCTTCTGCCAGCAGTCCAGGTGTGATCGCATGGCAGCGCGAGCTTCTGGCCAGTGTGCGCATATCTTCGCCAGTGCGAGGTCGCCCTTAGACAGCTTGGTACCACCGGAGTTCACCCGGTTGAAGATGTCGACAACCACGTCGACCGTCTTGTCCTCGCCGGTGATCTTCTCCTCATGAAAGTCGCGCTCCAGCACGCCCCGCAGGCGCGCGAGCCGCGCCATGTAGGTCACGATGCGCGGCTGGGTGTCCGGGTGGTTGTTGAGCGCCCCGATGTGGTGCTCCAGTCCGCGGGTGAACAACGACGTGACGTCGATCCACCGTGGATCATCACGCATCTTGGCGGGCCCGTAGAACTCGAACGTCTCATCCTCGACGTTGAAGCGCAGGCCGAAGAATGCCTTCTCGTCGCCCTGGAAGAACGCGGGCGGACGCCCCCGCGAGATCCCGTACAGGGACGTGACCCGCTGCTGGCCGTCGAGGATCAGCACGCGCAGGGCGGGGGTCGTCGCTGCCTCCCCCCGGACGACCGAACCGTCCGCCTGCGTCTCCCAGGTCAGCAGTCCACCGACTGGGTAGCCCCGGTACAGGGATCGCATAAGCCCGCGAACCTGGTCGCGGTTCCACACGTAGCCACGTTGGAACTCTGGCAGCAGCACGCTCCCCGAGTCGATCTGATCCAGAATGGCTGCCAGTTTCGTCACAATTTTCGCCCCGACTCCCTCTCTGGAATATCGCCCAAGGATACGGGCCGTCTGTGGCCGGAACCCTTGCAGCGGCTTCGCCCTCTTACTTGGACGCGAACGCAGTCCTCCAGGAGCACAACGGAGCAAATCCATCCAGATATGAGTCCCGACCAGGATCGCGCTGATGGCATCGGCGGTCTAATATGATCAACTAGCAAACAGGGCATACAGGCAGCGAGCGGCCGATGGGAGGCGGGCATTGGCGCGCCTGGCGATCGCAAAAGGCTTCCTCGCAGAATACGCAAAACTTGAGAAAAGCGTACAAAGCTTGGTCGAAGCTGCCATCGGCAAGTTCGCCGAGCACACCCACGCTGGCATGCACCTGGAGAAGCTCCACCACAGCCGGGACGATCGCATCCGCACGATCCGGGTGGACAGCTTCTGGCGCGGCGTCGTCTTGGCGCCGGAGACCGGTGACACGTATTGCTTGATCACGGTCTTGCCGCATGACAAGGCGACGGCCTACGCCAGCAGCCACCGGTTCAGCGTCAACCAGGCGCTCGGTGTGCTGGAGGTCCGCGACGAGGAAGCGCTGCAGCAGCTGCAACCCTCGCTGCAAGCAGTTGCCCAGACCGAAGACAAGCGGCTGTTCGCGGACATCAGCGACGCTGACCTCAGGCAGCTCGGCATAGACGCCCAGATCCTCCCGCTCGTCCGGCTGCTGAGCAGCGATGCGCACCTGGAGGCGCTGCAGACCATGCTGCCGGACGCCCAGTACGCCGCCCTCTACTCGCTGGCTTGCGGGATGACCGTGCAGGAGGCGTGGGCCGAGGTCGCGCAGCTGCTCCCGGCTGAGATCCCGCCTGACGTGGTGGACCCTGACGATCTTGTATCAGCCATGGAACGCACCCCAGGCCAGGTTGCCTTCGTATCCGGCCCGGAGGAGCTGCAACGGATCCTCGCGCACCCGTTCGCTGCTTGGCGGACGTTCCTGCACCCAAGCCAGCGCAAGATCGCCTACAAACCGGCTTTCTCGGGTCCGGCGCAGGTCACCGGGGGCGCCGGGACCGGCAAGACGGTCACCGCTCTGCACCGCGCAGCCTTCCTCGCGGAACAGGTAGGCAAGCCAGGCCTGGTGGCCTCACCAGACCGGGCGGGACCGCCGATCCTGCTGACCACGTATACCCGGAACCTAGCCGAGGCCCTCGACGCGCAGCTTGCCCTGCTCGTCAAGGACACCGTCATCCGCAGCCGTATCGAGGTCCTTAACGTGGACCGGCTCGCCCACCGAATCGTCAGGCAGGCCCGCGGCACTCCAGCCATCGCTGACGAGCGGGCGCTGCACCAGCGGTGGGCCCAGGCAGCAGCCAGCGCCGGGCTGACGTTAACCCCCGTATTACTCCAGCACGAATGGGAGCAGGTCATTCTCGGCCAGGACCTGCACACCGAGCAGGCATACCTGACCTGCCTTCGCAGCGGGAGGGGCAAACCCCTGAGCAAAGCACAACGCAGTCAGGTCTGGCAGGCGGCCGAACGAGTCACCGCGGAACTCGAGACGGCCCACCAGTCGACCTACATCCAACTGGCCAACGAGGCCGCCCATTTACTTCGCGAGACCGGTACGACCCTCTACCGGCACGTGATCGTGGACGAAGGCCAGGATCTCCACCCGGCCCGCTGGCGGCTCCTTCGCGCCGTTGTGCCACCGGGCCCGGATGATCTGTTCATCGCTGCCGACCCGTACCAGCGCATTTACGACAACCGCGTCTCGCTGGCCAGCCTCGGCATCCTGGTGCGCGGACGCAGCCGTCGGCTGACCGTGAACTACCGCACCACGCAGGAGATCCTGGCCTGGGCCGTCCCGCTGCTCGGCGGAGCACCGGTCACCGGCCTGGACGGCGAGGCCGACAGCCTGATGGGCTACCGCTCACCCATGCACGGCCGCCGCCCCGAGATCCGAAAGATCGCCACCCATGAGCAAGAACTCACCGCACTGACCGAACGGATACGCGGCTGGCTGGATGCCGGCATCGAACCCCACGCCATCGGGGTGGCCGCCCGAGCCTCGCAGCTGGCGAGGGACGCGCGCGACACGCTCAAGAGGGCCGGTATCTCCACCGTCTCACTGGGAACGCGGGGCAGCAAGAACGCCGTGCGCTCGGGGACGATGCACGGCATGAAAGGCCTGGAATTCCAGGCCGTGGCCGTCATCGGCGCGGCGCAGGGCCTGGTACCCGCATCTTCCGCGGTGACCCCCGCAAGCGAAGATGCGCTCACGCATGCCCAGGATCTACAGCAGGAGCGTTGTGTCTTGTTCGTAGCATGCACCCGGGCGCGGGACCGCCTGTATGTCTCCTATACCGGCGAGCCAAGCGAGTTTCTTGCGGGCGTGATCTGACTGAACTCCTGCCAGTCCGGTATTCCAGGTGAGGCGACTATGTTGGCTGATTAGCGGGGTAACCAAATGTCACATGAGGTGACCAAGAGTGGACATGGCCTTAGTAACGACCAGCGCTGACGGCAGTGACGCCCCGGACCCGGCCAGCTGGTAACTGTGCGGAACCAGATATGGGTCGCCTCGGACGTGGTCAAGGGCAACGTCGCGACTGGGACCGCAGTGACAATGACCCGTCGGCCGCCGCACGTGGTGACCAGGTCATCCCATCGATCGCGTCGATGCGCACCACGCCGACGGGATCAGATGAGCCCGGCTGGGACAGCCTAGCTCTCCGCCCGGTCTCGCATCTCCCAGGCATGCTCAAGGACGTGCCAGGCGATACGGCGGGCCGCCTAGCGCGTGGTCCAGCTGCGGGCGGCGATCGCCGCCGTGGCGGGCGCCCCCTCAGACGGCTCACCGGTGGTGCCGGGCGGCTGCTCGTTCATCCAGGCCCTGCGGGATCCGTTCCCGCGCAACCCCATCCCCCTGCAGCAGCGCCGCGAGGACATCAGCCGGATCCGCTGGCCGCTGACCGGGGGTATGGGCGTGCAGGCGCAGCTGCCTGTCAGGGAATCGGCGAGCGATCTGGTGGGCGGCATGCACTGCGAACGCAGGACCGGACACTGGCGGCTGGCTGGAAAATGCACGGGCGTCTTACGACACCGTCGCTGATAGTTATGCGGACCTGACTCGTCACCTGCTGGACGTTCCACCGCTGCACGCTCTTGTGGCCCGGGTGACGTTGCCGGGGTCGGCGAACTCGGTGTCGGTGCGCTGCCGGTCCCACACCTGGCGGCCGGTGTACTGGGGATTGGCCAGGACGACCGTCTTGCGGGAGGCAACTCAGCGACCTGCTCCCGCAGCACCGCGACCTGCTCCCGCAGCACGGCGATCTCAATGTCCTTGGCCTCGGCCACCTCACGCGGCCGGGCATTGGCCGCCCGCAGCGCGGCAGCATCACCAGGGACATCGGGCACGAACCATACTTGACAACCACCGGCACAGCATGATCAAGATGCCACGCCGAGCCGACACCCGAAGATCCCTCGCCTAATACCAATCCAGTTACACCGGATGATGCTAGCCTGGCATGGTGATTCCTGGTATCAGCCACGATGATCCTTATGCCGATCTCAGTGCTTACGTGAGCCTGCCGCGGATTAGCGGGCTCGCCGTGTCGCCGGACGGCTGTCGGCTCATTCTCACTGTCGCCACGGCTGATCGAGGCGGGAATCGCTATACGACGGCCCTATGGGAATTAGACGCCGCGGGCGTCGGGGCCGCGCGGCGGCTCACCTGGAGCACCGGCGGGGAGTCGGCCGCCGCGTTCCTGCCATCAGGTGACCTGCTGTTCACCTCGGCCCGGCCGGGCACCAACCCGGGCACCAGCAGATTGCCCGCGTCGCTGTGGCTGCTGCCAGCGGGCGGCGGGGAGGCCCGGGTGGTGGCCGCCCCGCCGGGAGGAGTGCGCGGAGTTGCCGTGGCGCGCGAGGCAGGCACTATCGTGCTCGGCTCCGCGATGCTGCCATCGTCGGCTGACGCCGCCGCCGACAGGGAACTTCGCGCAAGCCGCGAAGCCTCGCGGGTCTCGGCGATCCTGCACGAGGAATATCCCGTCCGGTACTGGGACCACGATCTCGGGCCGGACCGCGCCCGGCTGCTCGTCATCGAGGGCGGTGCTGACGAGGGCGGTGCTGACGAGGGCGGTGCTGACGAGGGCGGTGCTCACCCGGCTGTCGCAGCCGGTCCTCGTCTGCGCGACCTGACCGGGCATGTGGGCCGCGCGCTCACCGACGAGGCGACCTGGGACATCACGCCGGATGGCCGCACCGTAGTGTGCACCTGGGCGGTAGCCGAGCCGGCCGGCTCGCAGCGGCACACCGTGGTCGCCATCGACGTGGGCACCGGCGATCGGCGTACCCTGGCCGGGGACGCGGAGAATGAGTATGACTCGCCGAGACTGTCGCCTGACGGGGACTGGGTGGCCATGCGGATACGCAGGCGGACTTCCCTGCAGGAACCAGGTGACTGGCTGCTCGGCCTCGTCCCCGTGGCTGGCGGCGAGGTCAGGGAGCTGACCGCGCGGTGGGACCGCTGGCCGCACTCAGCCTGCTGGGCGCCGGACGGCTCCGCGCTCGTGGTGGCCGCCGATGACGGGGGCCGCACGCCACTGTGGCGGATCGACGCGGCGACCGGACGGCCGGACCGGCTGACCACGGACGGTGCTTATGCGAGCCCGCAGGTATCAGCGGACGGCTGCTGGGTCTACGCGCTGCGCTCCAGCGTCGACAGTCCGCCCGTACCGGTCCGGGTCGCCATGGACGGCACCGGAGCGGCGAAGTCGCTGCTCGGTCCGGGCTACTCGGCGGTCCCTGGCCGACTGGAGGAGATCACCGCGACCGCTGCCGACGGAACCCCGCTGCGCGCCTGGATCGCGCTGCCACGGGCCGGCTCCGTCAGGAAGCCCTATCCGCTTCTGCTGTGGATGCACGGCGGGCCGCCTGGATCGTGGAGCGCGTGGCACTGGCGCTGGAACCCGTGGCCCGCCGTCGCCAGGGGATATGCCGTACTGCTGCCGGACCCTGCCATGTCCACCGGCTACGGCACCGGGTTCATCCGGCGCGGCTGGGGCGCCTGGGGCGACCGGCCGTACACCGACCTGATGACGATCACCGATGCCGCGCTGGCGCGAGACGATATCGATCCGGCCCGTACCGCGGCCCTCGGCGGCTCATTCGGTGGCTACCTGGCCAACTGGGTGGCCGGGCACACCAGCAGGTTCCGCGCCATTGTCTCGCATGCCTCCATCTGGGTCGTGGATCAGTTCGGGAGCGACAGCGACATGGCGTACTACTGGCACCGTGAGATTCAGCCGCAGATGATGGCGGATCACTCGCCGCATTACTTCGCGGACAGCATCACCACGCCGGTACTGGTCATTCACGGCGGACGCGACTTCCGCTGTCCCATCGGCGAGTCCGAGCGCCTGTGGTGGGACCTGGTTTCCCGGTCGGCGGGCGCGGACGGATCGACCCCGCACAAGTTCCTGTACTTCCCGGACGAGAACCACTGGATCCTGACGCCGAACCATGCCGAACTGTGGTATGCCACGATCCTGGCATTCCTGGCCCACCACGTGCTCGGCGAGGACTGGGAAAGGCCAGGCATCCTCGGCTAGCCGCGCCCCTGGTGTCCTCTCAGGGAGGTCCGCCGCCAGCGCTGTCCGGGAAACCGCTGCTGCCGGTCATGCCGGGTTCTGCCATGACGAGCCATTCCGCGTGGATCTCGGCGTCGGCCCGCGGGTCGGCAGCTGGCGCCCCGTATCCACCTCGATGACCCGGAAGACGCCGAAGGATCAGCGAGATGGAGAGGGAGGACGGCGACGCGTGCAGCAGTGCCGTGATCTCGCCGACGAGCTGTTCGAAGAACAGGCAAGGAAGCCGCCTCGACCGCCCGCGCGGTCTGCCGCCGCTGGCTAGCACGTTACCGGTATCGGCGTTCAGCCAGTCGTACCGATCAGCCGACCGCTGGCCGTCGCGTGCGCCCGTGCCTGCTACTGCCCCGCGCGGCATTCCTGCCACGCGCTCACGATCTTCGCGGTGCGCTGCCGAAGGCCGCGGACGATCTCGACGCCATAGCCGGTGAAGTACCGCTCGAAGCCGAGAAGCGAGTCCGCCAGGAACGTCACGGAGCCGGTCGCGGCGTCCCCGGCCTCGCGAAACGCGGCAAGGGAAACCGGGTCGCAGGAGGCGTCCTGAATCTCACGGAGCCGGTACCGGAGCACCTCGTTATAGACGATCGCGGCATGCAGGACCCTGTCTACCTCCCATTCGCTCTGCTGCTTCCCCTTCCGCCACGCTATCTCGACCTTCGCGGCGGTCGCACTGTCATAGTCCTCGGCCAGCACGTCCGCTTCAAGCAGGTGGAACGAGATACGCTGATGCGTGGTCTCGTGCAGCAAGTTCTCCGCCAGTACCCGGTGGCAGTCGGACTCGGTCACCGTCCCCGGCGGCAGGTCGCGCGGGCCCAGGTCGGAGGTGAATATCGTGAATGGCAGCGTCGGGGCGGAGGCGGAGGCGATCTGGAGCTTCTCCGGTGGCGGCACGCTCAGCCAGCAGATCATCCGTACGTACGAGCGGACCAGCGCGAACAAGTCCGGATGCGCCCGCGCCAGGTGCGCCAGTGCGCTCGTCAGCAGGTCCCGGCGGTGCCCGGTCGGCTCGGCAGGTCGGTACCGCCGGACCGGCAGCGACTCCCACAGCGAGGGGTCCATCCCCAGCAGCCAGCCGAAGGTGCTTCCGCCGGCCTCGATCCCGGAACTGAGGACGCCACCGCTGCCCGGACCCGTGAAGACGGACTCGCCCATCCTGGAATTCAGCAGCACTGGGAACGCGGCGTTGAACTCGGCAGCGGGGATTCCGGCCAGCTCAGATTCGTAGTTGCCGATATTGAAGAACGATTCAGGCGCGATCGTCCGTGGTATGTCTGCGGTTACCTGATCCGTCATCATCATTCCCTTCCTGCTGAGCTTAACGCCGTTCCGCGGAGCCCAGCCGGGAGCCATGCCGCCGCTCCCGGCTGGGCTCCTATGAGCGTCCTTCACTCGCCCCAGACGAGTTCCTGCGTCAACTTCCGGACCCGGGAGATAACCTTGACCGCTGACGGCGGAACTGACGGCGGAACTGACGTCGGATCCTGCTTCAATTCCTGTGCTGCCATGAATTACCCCTTTGCTGCGTACTGGCCTGGCACCAGGCGCCTCGGTGCCCGCTCACATGTCATCGCTAATGGTAGTTTTTCGTACCCGGCGCGGGTCAAGGGACTACCGGGGGATGCAGAGAATCAAGATGCCGTCTTGATCTTGGACTGCCTGATCGCGGGTGCCTGATCGCGGGCACCCGCGATCAGGGTCAGGACAGCATCGCGGTAGGCGCGGAGCCGGCCTCATGCCGGCGCTGCGCCGCGGGGTTCCCCGGCTTCCGGTAACCTTGCCGGGGTCCTTCTGCGGCGATGGCCGGGTGCACAGGCGGCTCGTGCCGACGGCCTCGCGACCGCGGCGGTGAGCCCGGGCAGCAGCAGCGCCATCACGCTCATCGTCGTGATGGCGGCTGAGATCGCGCGCACGATCACCTCGCGGCTGACCGTGCCACCCCTCCGCGTGTTCAGGGTGACACCCGTGAGAGCGTAATACTCCAGGTGGCTCCACCTCGATGTGCCTGGCGGTAACTGGCAGACAGTGATCTTCATGTTGCTCTTCACGGCCAGTGCCGCCAGCCCGGTCTGCCACACGTGCGTGCGGTAGGCGGGCGAGCCGCCAGGTTCCGCGATGATCAGCAGCCGCCGTGCCCGCGGATAGCCGTCGCTCCCGGCGGTGCTCCACCAGCGCCGGATCGACTCCACTGCCAAGTCCGCGGTGTCCTGATCGGTGTCGGTACTCACCCAGCCTGCCCGCGCCGCGCTGGCTCCTGCCCTGCCCAGACCGCGCTGGGGCAGGCGGGTGCCGTTGACAGCCAGCGGACCACCAGCCAGCGGGGTGCCGGCCTCGCGGTTCGCCGTCGCCGGGCCGGCGGTCAGCAGATCGCCGACGAGCCACCATTCCCGGGCAGTGAGCGGTGTTCTCCCGGCGAGCTTCTGAGAGCTGACGCTGATCACCGGATCGCAGGTCGCCTGACGCGTGATGACCTGCTTGCTGATGTAGCGGTACTGCGCGTTCAGGTCGGCGTGCCGCCTGCCCGCTGGCGCCGCTCCTGCCCGCGTGCGGATCCTGCCGCGCAGCCTGAATCCCTCACCCCGGAGCAGGTCGCCCACGGTATCGGCCGAGACCTGATGACCGGCGGCGGTCAGCTCGGACGCGAGCTTGCGGGTGGACTTGGTCGTCCATCTCAGCGGCGACGCTAACGTCTCGTCCTGAGGCTCCACCAAGGCCAGCAGCGCGGGGACCAGCCCAGGGTCGGAATGCGCCAGCCGCTTGCGGCCGCCGCCTGGCCGCCGGGCCCGCCACAGTGGCTCGCCTGCTGAATCCAGCTCCCTGATCCCCGCCGACACCGTGGCCTCGTCCGCTCCTGCCGCCCGCGCCACCAGCCGGATGCCGCCGTGGCCCAAGAAGCGGGCCTCAGCACCCAGCAGCAGCCG
>Ga0335078_10015142_pt1 | contig 11446 bp, 10 predicted proteins | sample Lox_Sample_32_FD_206711 | JGI IMG/M metagenome (GOLD analysis project Ga0335078, IMG submission 206711) | Soil microbial communities from Loxahatchee National Wildlife Refuge, Florida, United States - Lox_Sample_3.2 | ecosystem: Environmental > Terrestrial > Soil > Wetlands | place: USA...
AACCGAGGAGACCGCTGAGGCGCTGGATCTCAGCATTCCAGCGGTGAAGTCCCGGTTACTGCGAGCGCGTTTACAGTTACGAGAGCGGCTCAGCCGTTACTTTCAAAGACGCGAGGGCGCAGATGGGGAAAGACCAAAACATGATTCCGGAGATGGCAACAAGTGAAGTGCTCTGAATTTCTGCAAGAGCTGACCAATTACCTGGACGGCGTGATCGACGACCGGACCAAGACCGAACTGGAAGACCACCTCGCTTGGTGCCATAACTGCTACGTCGTCTGCGATACGACGAAGAAAACCATCGAGATCTACCGCGACTCCAAACTCTACGAATTGCCGGAAGATCTTCGTACCCGGTTGCGCACTGCCATCGTCTCCAAGTGTCAATCGAAAAAGAAGACTGGTCCAGAACACGCCTAGCCGCTTGCCGTGGCAAGAGGATGTGAGCTGAATGTTGTTCTGGGGCAGACTCAATCTGACCAATTGTGATATACGGCTTGGGTTATGCAGACCCCCCTTGGCGAGCACATTAGTTCGCTTCAGATGCGCCTCGAATCGCTGGCCCACGAAATGATGGACGCTAACCTTTCGCTCGATGAAAGGAACCGCCTGGAAGCAGAGATCAGGGTGGTCAATCTCGCGTTAGCGCATTATCGGGCAGCAATCGAATTGGAAACGGCGATTCAACGCAAGTGAACAATTCAAGCTTCGGCGGATCTTCCCTTCCTGCGCCTCTCTTCGTAATCGCGTAAGCAGTCATAAGCTTGAGAACGCGTGTACACAACCACCACATTGGGACGCGTAGACTTGGCCCATTCCTGAAACCTTTTAGAAAGCTGGTGAATGAGGCCCCGCGGCGCGATCAGAATGTGCAGGGCATCCAAGGAAAAGATGCTCTTGCGTTTTGCAGATGCCTCCAATATTGGATCCGAGAGATTAAGCTCGGTAGTGCTGGAAAAGTCGATCATGTCAGCGTAGGCCGGATCGAAAGATGGGTGAGAGAGGATTTTGGCGATTTGCCCCACGAAGTCTTCCTCGGTCACGACGCCGAGAAATCCCGAGTAAACCACGCGCTGCTCCCGATCAATAGTTAGGGTAACCGGCATTGAATTGCGGAAGGTGACACTATCTGCGTGCGCGCGAGGAGACCACCGTTCCAACCAACCGGATCGGAAAGTATGCAGCCATGTACGTAGTCATGGGAATACAGTGTTTACCTGACTTCCCCTTGGGCGGTAACGCCAAGCCTAAGAAATCATCAGGTTTCCTGTCACCTAAGACTCAGAAGCGGGGCCAGGCATCGTGCAGGAAGAAACGTATTTACATTCTTCTTCTCTGGTTCCATAAACGTTGCAGGCATTTAGGCACGAATTTTGCCGAAATGTGGGGTGACAAATGCGGCGGCGCAAAGCCGGCGCTATGGAGGAAACCTTGCCAGCATTACGGATTCTGGTCGCTGATGATCACGAAATCGTTAGAAGGGGCGTTTGCACGCTGCTGAAAGCACATCCGGGCTGGGAAGTTTGCGCCGAAGTGTCAGATGGACGCGAAGCCGTTGCGAAAACGAAGGAACTCAAGCCGGAAATCGTAGTCCTAGATCTTGGCATGCCGCGGCTGAATGGGCTGGAAGCCACTCGGCAGATCGTTCGCCATAATCCGAATCAGCGGGTATTGGTCCTGACCATCACCGATTCGGAGCAAATGATCGACGAAGTATTGAAGGCGGGAGCGAGGGGATTTGTGCTCAAATCGGACGCAGCGAAGGACGTGGTTGCCGCCGTTGAGGCACTGCACCAAGACCGTACATTCTTCAATTCGCGAGTTGGCGACATGGTTCTGCGCCAATTTCTAAATGGAAACGAGAAGCCCCTTAAGCAAGACTCTGGCCTGAATCCGCTCACCCCTCGCGAAAGGGAGATCGTGCAATTGCTGGCCGAAGGAATGAGCACGAAGGAAGTAGCAGTTGCGCTTAATTTAAGCGTGAAGACGGCCGAGACCCATCGCAGTAACCTGATGCGGAAGCTCAATCTGCACTGCCTCAGCGAGTTGGTAATATACGCGGTTCGGAACAATATGGTTTCACTTCCAAGCCCGGTTGGTAGTAGCGTCTAGCTCCGCGCAGGTCGAGTCTTATTATCTTTTAGGGTTCCCCGGTGCCCGGGAATCTCGCTAATCTCCTTCTTCCACAAGCATTTCCGCGCGCGTTACAACTTCCCTGTTCAGCTTGGGTTTCCACCATCCAGAGTAGACGAACCTTTTCAGCAACTCTGGAATCTAACGGTGTGGTGGAAGAGCGCGGCCGAGTTGAGGGTGGGCAGTCGCCGCCGGGCTCTGTGGGAGACGAAGATGTTGGGCAAAATCATCGATGCGTTCTTCGGTTGCTGGCACGGCCATTATGGCTTCCCGATCACGGCTCGTCCCGGAACGCCGCGAAGCCAAGCGGCGGCCTTAACAGGAACCTACGTTGTTTGCCTTGATTGCGGCAAAGAGCTTCCCTATGACTGGAACGAGATGAGGGTGATCAGTTCGCCGTCGGAGCGGCGCGCCTACATCCGCTCGCTCGCCACCAAAGAAGCAGCCTGATTTCAGTTCCGCACCAAGAAAAGGCCGCGACCAAAGTCGCGGCCTTTTGCATTCGGAGACCTTCTAGTTGTTGTTGCTGTCGTCAGGGCGACGCTTCAAAGTCGGATGCTCGTCATCCGTCTTTTGGTCCTGACCGTTAGTCCCGGACGATGAGGCACGACGCAAGCTCGGCTTATTGGCGTCCTTGTGGTCGGTCAACTTGCGGCGGTTCTCCAACGAAGCCAACCGAGCCTTCACATCGTCGAACTCTGAAGTGCTGACCGTGTATTCGGGGCGCGCAGGCAGAATGGTTGAAATCTCTTTCTGGGAGGCTTCGATCCGGTCAGGTGTCTGCGGATGGCTGGCGAAAGTTTTATCCATGAAACCGGGTTTCTTCTTTTCCTGAGCCTGGACCTTCTCGAAGAAGCTCACATAAGCCTGAGGATCGTATCCGGTCTTGTAATCGTATTGCAGGCCTAGATAGTCGGCCTCCGCCTCGAAACCGCGCTGGAAACTCATAAAAGCTACAGGCAAGCCAAGGCCAGCCGCGTTGTACACGGCGTACCCGATACCGCCTCCCACGAAAATCAGGGGAATGGTGGCGATCCCAGCGTATTGGGAACGAGTAAGTTGCCGAGTAGCATGGCGTGCGCAAACGTGCGCAATCTCATGCGCCATAACGCCGGCGAGTTCCGCTTCCTCATCCGCGGCAAGAATGATTCCGGAATTGATGTAAACAAATCCGCCGGGAAGTGAAAATGCGTTGATGACATCAGAGTCGATAACCTTAAAAGTGAAAGGAACTTGGGCGTCGGAATTGCGGACCAGATTCTGTCCGACCCGGTTCACGTATTCGGTGATGACCGGATCAGAGATCAGCTTCGAAGATGAATCGACCATCTGGGCGTACTGCTTGCCCATCTTGATATCGGTTTCGAGCGAGTACCAATTGCCGAGTCCGCGACCGCCGACTTTCCGGTTGCCAATAGCATCAACGTCGCTTTTGCCGCCGTCATGCTTGACCTTACTGGGATCAGCTGGTTCGACATCCGGGGTGGTTGTGCTCTGGCCCTGAGAAGTGCTTGGAGCCTGGGGCGATCCGGTCGACACACCAGGGTCCCCATTTGGAACCGTTTGGCCGGGATTGGTCGGGCCGGGCGTCCCAACAGGAGCCTGAGCAAAACCAAGGGTGGTCAGGCTGCCTACCAGGAAAGTTGCGGCCATCAACAGAGTTCTAACTCGCATACTGCGCCCCCATCTCGCTCAAAAAGCTTGTACTGATTATACCCTCGCGCACAGATACCTCGGAGGAGGTTGTTCCTTGAGAATATGACGCGCAGCGGGGGAGGAAGGTTATCCGGCTCGAACCGGCACTGACAAAATGTTACATCTTCTGTTCTCAATGGCTTGCCATGAATCGACGGCGGTCGTACTATGGCGCGTTCTGAATAATGGCGGTTCTGATAATCGCTCGCTGCCCAGGAGGCACTCGTGCTCAATCGTCGCAGCTTTTTAGCTACAACTACCGGGGGGGTTGCGGCAAGTCTTGCGCTTAGCCCGTCACTATTCGCGCAACTCGACCGAGCCCCGTCTTCCTTGCCCGATCCAACTCTATACAGCAGCAACCAGGACGCCTATTGGGGAGAGTTGCGAAAGCAGTTCCTGATCCCGAGCGATGAGATCTACCTAAACAACGGCACAGTGGGATCGAGCCCGGCGCCAGTGCTGCGCGCTGTTTTTGACGGCTATAACACCACGGAAAAGATGAATCAGGAGGACCCCGAAGATTACCCGATCTGGGGGTACGCGTCGTGGAATGAATTTCGCGATCCGCTGGCCGAATTCGTGGGCTGCACCCACGACGAGATCGCCTTGGTGCGCAATGCAACGGAGGCGAATAGCTACATCGCGAACGGGGTTGATATGCAGCCGGGCGATGAAGTCCTGATGACGGACCAGGAACATCCGGGCGGAGAGCATCCTTGGAACCTTCGCGCGAAACGATACGGGGTTGTGGTTAAGAAAATCACTTTGCCGAAACCTGCTGCCAGTGCCGACCAAGTGCTCAATTTGTTCAGCGAAGCTATAACGCCTCGCACTCGCGTAATTTTCTTCAGTCACATCACTACGGCAACTGGCGTGGTTCTGCCGGCGAAGCAATTGTGCGCGCTAGCGCGATCCAAGGGAATTTTGTCTGCGGTCGACGGCGCTCACGTGACCGGAATGATGCGCCTTAACCTTCACGATCTCGGCTGCGATATGTACAGCTCGAGCCCGCACAAGTGGCTACAGGCGCCGAAAGGATCGGGATTTCTGTATGTGAGAGACGAGGTAATTGATCGAGTGTGGAACACGATTGCCACTGAAGGATGGGACGAGCCGAAACTCCGGGCGGAGCGGTTTCAAAGAATAGGTTCATCGAACGTACCGTCACTGTGGGGACTGCGCGCCTCGATCAAGCTGGCAAACGATATCGGGCTGGATCGAATTGAGCAGCGACACCGACAGTTGTGCGACTACATCCTGGGCGAAATGATCAAGCGTGGGGCCGAGTCGTGGACCTCTCCTGACGCGAGCCTGCGCTGCGCGATTGCGACCGTCAACGTTCCCGGTCTGAAGCGGATGGATTTAGAGAACTGGATGTGGAAAGAGCACAAGATTCGGATTCGTGGAGGCGAGCCGTCGAAGTTGCGACTGTCTACCCCGTACTATTTGTCCAAGAATGACATCAATCGTTTCCTCTCGAAGTTTGACGAGTACCGCAAAACCAACAAGATGTCGTGAGTTCAGTTGTGGGGCTCAGAGGTTAAACATCCGGCGAACCGTGGGCAGTAAGTCAGTTGCGATGCGAGATTTGTCGAGGCTCGCGGCTGCGCCCGCCTCGATCGCACTTGCGCTGAGTTGGCTCGGATCATGCTGACTCATGATAAGGATTTTCAGATCGGGGGCTTGTTGCCGTAGTCGGCGAGTTGTTTCAAGTCCGTCGGTTCCTGGCATGCTTACATCAAGAAGAACCAGGTCCGGGCAAAGCTCTTTCACTTGTTGCAGAGTTTCATCTCCGTCTGAGGCTTCGCCGCAAATCTCGCAACGGGAGTCGGTGGCAAGCAATCCCGTGATTCCGCGGCGAACGAACTTGTTATCGTCGGCAATCAGAATACGCATAACGGGTAATGGAGATCAGACGGCAGCCTCGAGTGGCTCGTTCCCGTTCTGATCGCGGGCTACGGCTTGTTTCGGAGCGGGGATTTCGACCAGCACGTGGGTCCCTGAATCATTGGACTCGATTTCGAGAGTACCGTCGAACTCACGCAGGCGTTCGCGCATCCCCCGGATTCCGACTCCGGAGCCGCGAGATTGAATTTCTGAGAGTCTCTCTTGAGAAATTCCCTTCCCTTGATCACGAATGTCGACTCGGATGAGTTTGGCGTCGCGAGCAATACGGATCGAAGCTGTCTTGCTGGCGGAATGGCGATGGATGTTGGTAAGGGATTCTTGAACAAGACGGAAAATCGAGAGTTCCATTTCTCGCGGGAGCCGCCCAAAGTCATCTGGAATGCTCAGATTGATATCCAGCCCGCTTCGTTGCACCAAACCTTGCACATACCAACTCAGGGCTGAAGCCAGACCAGTTTCATCGAGCAGAGGCGGGTGCAAGAGATAGGAAGCGGTACGAATCTCGCGGTGTAGCTGTTGGACCGTTTCCTGAATCGATTCGGCATCGTTGGCTAGTTCAGGTGCCTTGCGACCCGTCTTCTGAACAAGTTGCGCCAGGCTGATGCCCAAAACGGTTAGGGTTTGGCCAGCACTGTCATGCAATTCGCGGGCGATGCGGCGGCGTTCCTCGTCCTGGGCCCGGAGCAGGCGGTGGGAGAAAGCACGGAGAAGTTCGGATTGGCGAATCACCTCGAGATTCCGGTTTTCCAATTCCACCGTGCGGGCTTTTACCTCAAGGTCCAGCCTTTCGGCGAGGTTTCGATAGTTCTCCTCTGCCCGCTTCACATCGGTGATATCGACACCCGTGGGATGGAGGAACAAAACTTCGCCTTTGTCGTCGAGGATGGGATAGAGCGCAAAGTCCACTAATCGTTCACTGCCGTCCCCCCAAGAGTACTTAAGAATTTCGCGGTAAGGAATACCCTTGGCAGCGAGCGGGGTTGCCGCCTTAATTTTTTCTCGTGATTCGTTAAACCGTTGCCACCATCCGGTCTGCCAGAATGGCTTCCCGAGCACATCTTCGGCACGCAGGCCACATGCGTCCAGGCTCATGCGGTTCGCTTCGACCAGCAGGCCGTCCTTTGTCATGATTCCGGCAAAGACAGTGGTTTGTTCGAACACGGCGCGAAACTTAGCATTCGCAGCCACAGCTTGCTCGGTGATTTGGCGTTCGCGTTCTTCTGCTAACTTTTCTGTCGTGATATCGCGGGCGACCTTGGATGCTCCCACCACACGCCCGGTGGAGTCCCTTACGGGAGAAATGGTCAAAGCTACGTCCAGAGTCGTGCCATCTTTTCGCATTCGAACGGTTTGGAAGTGCTCGATGCGCTCGCCACGGCGGAGGCGCTCAATGATGTGCACTTCCTCGTCTAAGCGATCGGGAGGAATGATCAATGAGATATGTTTGCCAATTGCTTCTTCGGGCGTGTATCCAAAGGTTCGTTGGGCGCTCTTATTCCAGCTGGTAATGATGCCGTCGAGAGTCTTGCTCACGATGGCATCTTCAGAAGAAGCAACAATCGCCGCCAGAAGTTCCGAATCGAGTCGAAGCTTACGCTCGAGCTCGGTGGACTGCTGGCGGATTTGCGCCATCGCAAGATGGGATTGGACACGTGCCAGTAGTTCTCGAGCGGAAAAAGGTTTCGTCAGGTAATCATCCGCTCCGGATTGCAAGCCGTCGACATGAGCCTCTTCCCCGGCGCGAGCAGAGAGCAAAATTACCGGGATGTGTTTCAGAGAATCGTTCCCGCGCACAGTTTGCACCAATCCGAAACCATCCATGCGCGGCATCATGACGTCGGAGACAATCAAGTCAGGCCGACGTTCGAGCGCACTCTTCAGAGCTGCCTCTCCGTCAGCAACCGCCGTCACTTCGTATCGATCTCGAAGAATTCGCTGGACGTACTCGCGCATGTCCGCATTGTCATCGGCAATGAGGATGTGAGAACGGGTACTCGAACCCTGCGATGCATCGAGACGTGGCTGCGCGGCAGCGATGAAAGCGGTATCCAAGATGTCCGGGGCGTCGCGCTCGTGGCCGGGAAGCCAGCGCAGTGCCTCCAGCACATAAGCTCCTCCGTGCAGGCCCGTCGATTCCAATGTGCGCTCGGCGCCAATGCGATCCTGCGGCAGATGCTGTTTTCCGAGAGGAATCGAAACCGTGAATGTGCTGCCGTGGTTCAGTTGGCTCGAAACGCTGACCTCTCCACCATGCAAATGGGCAAGTTCCTGGACAAGGGAAAGCCCAATACCGCTCCCTTCGAACGTACGGCCATTCGCCCCCTTGACGCGATAGAAGCGCTCGAAAAGATGAGGCAGTTCTTTCTCCGGAATTCCGGTCCCAGTGTCTCGAATCGAGAGTTCTGCCGAACCGTCGCGTTGGTGAACCGAAACCTCAATTTCTCCCTCGAAGGTAAACTTGAAAGCGTTGGAGAGCAGGTTGAATACGATCTTCTCCCACATTTCGCGGTCAACGTAAGCTGGCTCGGAAAGGGGTGGGCAATTGATCAGAAGGCGCAAACCCGCACGCTCGGTAGCAGATTGGAAAACACTCGCCAGCTCCGATGTGAATGGCGCTAGATCCGTCGCTTGGTAAGAAGCTTGCATGCGTCCGGCTTCGATCCGCGAGAAATCGAGGAGAGTATTGACCAGCCGTAACAAGCGAACGGAGTTACGATGCGCAACCTCTAAGCCTTCCCAGTGCTCGGGTCGCGGGGCTGCCCTGGCAATTAAGGCATCCTCAAGCGGCCCCAACATCAAGGTAAGCGGCGTACGAAACTCGTGGCTGACGTTGCTGAAAAATGCGGTCTTTGCGCGATCGAGCTCGACTAGCGCGTCAAGGCGCTCTTTTTCCTTTTGCACGGCGTTCGCGTTCTGGATCGCTGTTGCAACCTGATCGGCAACAAGCGAGAAAAAGGTTCGATACTCGGTATCCAGTTTGCGGGTCGGATTGACTCCGGCAATTAAAACTCCGAGGGGACGGTCAATTCCCAGAGAAGTTACCGGGAGCACGATGGCTTCAGCGATGGGTTGGTCCGCTAAGGCCATCGGCAGTGAGGGTACATTTTTTAACGACACAATCCGTGGTGCAGCACCCCGCGCCATGGCTTCGATCGGCCACAGCGCATTCGAGTCGGTGTCATGTGCGGAGACTCGGCTGGGGCTTACACGGGGAAGCCCCTCTGGAACCTGCGTCGTGCCCTCTAGCGAGGCGATCTTTGCTTCAGAATCAAAGATGTAGAGTAATGCAAACGGAATGTCATCGCGATTTTCAGAAATGATCTGTACGCAGGACTCACATGCAGTGTGCGTGGTTTTTTCGATTAAAGATCTCGCGGAGAGTTCAGACAGTGTACGCAGGCGTCGCGCAGAAAGAACCTTGGCAGTCGTTTCGGCACTTGGACAGAAGAGTCCGCCGACGGTTCCGGACTCGCTATAAATCGGACTGTAAGAGAAAGAGTAGTACGTCTCCTCGAGAAATTCGCCACGGTTCATGAAGAGGCGGACATCTTCAAAGAAAGAGGGCTCTCCCTTGCTGAAGACCTTCTCGGCGAGCGGACCGCAAACGTTCCAAATTTCAGACCACACCTCACGGGCGGATCTTCCGAGCGCCCAAGGATGTTTAGCCATGCTAAGTACGGAAATGTAAGCATCGTTGTAAAGGAAAGTCATTTCCGGGCCCCAGCCAATCCACATCGGGTGCTGGGAGTTCAGCATGAGGTTCACGGAAGCCCGGAGGCTTTGTGGCCACTGCTCGATCGGGCCCAGAGGGGTGTGTGCCCAGTCAAAGCTTCGAATTCTCGAACCCAGTTCTCCGCCTCCAAATAGCCACTCGGTTCGCGGCGGCATGGAGGACGTGGACGACTTGCGATCGCTTCCGCTTACGGCAGCGCTAATGGCTGGAATAAGGTCTTTGGCGACGCGCGCCTTGGCAACATATCCGAGTGCACCAGCTTTGGAGGCCATCTCGCTTACGAGGGCAGGCTCGTTCTGGCTGATGATGATGATTCTCGAATCGGGGAAATCCTGAAGGATCTTACGCGTAGCCTCGGCACCATCCATGCGAGGCATGGACATATCCATCAGCACGACGTCGGGCCGGAGTTCTTGGGTTTTGGCAACGGCTTCGAAGCCGTCGACAGCTTCACCGCAAACCCGCCAGTTCGGTTGCGATAGGATGAGCGATCGCAAGCTACGCCGAACCGACTCGTGATCGTCAGCAATTAAAATTTCGACAAAACTCATCCTGGGTCCGTCTTGCGAGAATCTGCTGTCTCGTTACGTCAAAGGAGATCTGTAGCAGAGGTGCATCAGGTGGTTAACCTGACTTTACTACAGATCGTCTCGCATACGTCGGCGTTCACCTACATCATCTGCAGGCTCTTAGAATGCCCTAGGTCGCAAGGGCGGCGATATACAGTTTTTCCTGTACATGCAGGTCCTGCCTGCAGAGTGGCAGGCCGGCGGGCAACGCCGCAACGCTGCTGACAATCTTGTAAAGCCGTGCTGGGTAGAACGTAACTGCACCGTCTCATGCTTCAAATCCTCATCCGGTTCATCATTGGCGGTTTAGTAGTTTCCGCCTTCGCGATCGTTGGCGATCTGCTCAAGCCTAAGAGTTTCGCGGGTTTGCTGGGCGCTGCCCCCTCGGTTGCACTGGCCACCATAGGACTGACCATCCTCTCCGAGGGCCGGAGTTATGCCGCAGTCGAAGGACGCTCCATGATGGCGGGAGCGGTCGCGTTTTTTGTCTATGCTTCGTTCGTGAGTTGGTTTTTGATGCGACACAAGGCAAAAGCTTTGTGGGTGACGATCGGCGCGATGCCCCTTTGGCTATGGGCCGCATTCGCGCTCTGGTTTGCGTGGCTACGATAACCATGAGAGTAAAAGTTGATTTCTCCTCCTTGCGCCAGACCAAGTGGCATGAGTATTTGGTGCGTCTAATATCGGGAGGATTGATTACGGCGGCGACAGGCATCATCGCCAAGAAATTTGGGCCTGGGGTTGGTGGGCTATTTCTAGCTTTTCCGGCAATCTTTCCGGCTAGCGCAACCCTGATCGAAAAGCACGAAACCGAGAAGAAACAAAAGAAAGGAATGCCCGGTAAAAAACGTGCGCGGGAGGTTGCGGCGGTAGACGCAGCAGGTGCGACAATGGGAAGCCTTGGCCTGCTCGGGTTTGGCTTCGTGGTCTGGCGACTAATGCCGGCTCATTCGCCTTGGCTCGTGCTCCTGCTGGCCACGGTGGTGTGGTCCACCATCGCTTTTGTCACTTGGCTAGCCAAAGAGCGACTTTAAAGTTCAACGAGGCAAGAGTTGATCATCAGGACTCGGTTGGCCGTCTCCAGGAACGCACGTTGAACCCGTACAAGACCATGCAAAAGAGGTTGGCCGGGATGAATCCCAACTGCGAAGTCTTATAAGCAATGACGCAGACAATAGCGCTATTAACGCCCGCGAGAATCCAACCTTCCCAATAACGTTTTCCCACCAGAACGGTCGAAATCACGGTCAGCGCACACGACAAGTAATCCAGTCTCAACACCACGAAGGGCGCCCTCCCCGGCGCGGTTACAAGCAGTGTGTCATAGACTGATTTATTCCTAGAGATCACTTTGGTAAGCGTCCTTTTGTGATCGCTGTCACTGCCTGGGAGGTCAGGTTGCGAGACC
>Ga0335078_10015143_pt1 | contig 11445 bp, 10 predicted proteins | sample Lox_Sample_32_FD_206711 | JGI IMG/M metagenome (GOLD analysis project Ga0335078, IMG submission 206711) | Soil microbial communities from Loxahatchee National Wildlife Refuge, Florida, United States - Lox_Sample_3.2 | ecosystem: Environmental > Terrestrial > Soil > Wetlands | place: USA...
AAGGCATCGATCCCGCCGTCCTGCCGCACGTCTTCGACCGTTTCTATCGCGGCGATCCGTCTCGAACGCGCGCCACCGGGGGCGCGGGGCTGGGCCTGGCCATCTGCAAGGCGATCGCGGAGCGCGCTGGCGGATCGATCTCCATCGTCAGCCGGCCGGGAAGCGGATCGACCGTTACCGTGCTTTTGCCGCTGGCGGCAACGGCGGAGGAAATCCACGCGGCGCCTTCAGCGTGAGTTAAGGCGCGCGTGGGAGACTTCCGGGGCAGGCAAATCGTCTTCACCAGCAGAAAGTTGGAGCCTTATGTCCGTGCAGAGCAACCTTCGTTACCGCATTCCGGCGTGGTTGGCCGCGGCCGTTCTTTGCGCAGCATGCTTCGGCGCGAACACGCTGGTCGCGCAGGGACCGTACAAGGTCCTGGACCACTGGAAGCTGAGCGACGCCGGCTGGTGGGATTACCTCATCGCCGATTCGTCCGCGCACCGGCTCTACGTCACGCGCGGCGATCACGTCGACGTGCTCGACAGCACGGACGGCAAACTGGTCGGCACCATCGGCGATCTGCACGGCACGCACGGCGTGGCTCTCGATAACGAGGGCAAATTCGGCTACATCTCCGATGGGGGAGGCAACGCCGTGGTGGTCTTCGACCGCAGCTCGCTGGCCACGGTGGCCACGATTCCCGCCGGAACCAATCCCGACGGAATCGTTTTTGAGCCGGCCACGCAGACGGTGTGGGCCTTCAACGGCCGCAGCAAGAACGTTACGGTGATCGACACCGCGCAGCGCAAGGTCGCCGCCACCATTCCGTTGCCAGGCAAGCCGGAGTTCCCCGCTGTCGACGGCAAAGGCACAGTCTTCGACAACATCGAGGACAAAAGCGAGATCGTTCGCCTCGACGCGCACACCATGAAGCTGACGGCTGAGTGGCCGGCGGGGTGCGATTCGCCTTCCGGCCTCGCCTTCGACACCGCCGGCCACCGCCTTTTTCCCGTTTGCGACGGCAAGAAGATGTCGGTAATCGACTCTGAGAGCGGGAAAGTCATCGCCAATCCGGCGATCGGCGATGGACCGGACGCCGCGGGGTGGAGCGCCGACAAGAAGCTGGCCTTTGCCTCCTGCGGCGAAGGAGTGCTGGCCGTCGTCGACGCGAGCAAGCCGGAATATCCGACCATCCAGACGTTGCAGACTCAGCGTGGCGCGCGGACAATGGCTTATGACTCCGCCACCGACCGCATTTATCTGGTCACTGCCGAGTTCGGGCCGCGTCCTGCTGCGACGGCCGACAATCCCCGCCCGCGTCCCAGCATGATTCCGGGGAGTTTTGTTGTCCTGGTGGTGGGCCGGTAGGGACTTCGAACCCTGGACGCTGCACGCCGGACGCTTCGCAGATGAAGCTGCTTCTCGCCATAGTCGCGGTGCTGGTAATTGCGGCGCTCTTTGTTGCCGACTACAAATGGCGGCAATGGATCGCCGCACGCAGGCGCGAGCGCGAGCGGTAGCCCGTCATTGTGGAATCGCAGGCGATCGAGTTGCATCCAAGGCTGAGGAGGATCGACTCCATGCTGGATCAGAAATCGCTGAGGCAGCACATCGTGAAACTGCTTACGGGCGGCGACGCGCACGTCGAATTCGATGCGGCCGTGGACGGGCTGCCCACCGAGCTGCGCGGCAAGCGTCCGCCGGGCGCGGAGCACTCGCCCTGGGAACTGCTCGAGCACATACGCATCGCGCAATGGGACATCCTGGAGTTCTCGCGCAACGCCAGGCATAAGTCGCCGGATTTTCCCGAAGGCTACTGGCCCGCAAAAGCGGCGCCGCCAGACCACGAAGCCTGGGAGAAGTGCGTGCGCGAGTTTCGCGGCGATCTCAAGGCGATGTGCGATTTGGTAGCCGATGAGAAGACCGATCTGTTTGCCAGGATTCCGCACGGAGACGGGCAGACGATCTTACGGGAGGCGCTGGTTCTGGCCGATCACAACGCCTATCATCTTGGGCAGCTGGTGCTGGCGCGGCAGTTGCTGGGCGCGTGGAAATAGCCGAGCGTAACGCTTCGCATTTCGCCCCTGAACAAGAAAGGGTGCCCCAGGTCCGTTTGTTCGGACCTGGATTAACTACTCTACGGCATTTCCCGAGTTGCTGTGTCCTTTGGAATTCTGTGCAAGTCAGGAAATGCGATTAAGCGGCTTCCGTTCACTTCAGGCTAGCGGCCGGCCGATCTCCCAGTGGTGTCCGTATGGATCGGCGACGCGGCCCACCAGCCAGCCGTGGCCTTCGCTGACCGGGTAGACTTCGCGCGCTCCCGCCGCGATCGCTTGTTGAAATACCGCGTGCGGATCGGGCACCGTAAAGACGATGCGCAGCGTGGAGCCGCCCAGCAGTTCAGGACTGAAGTTTTGATGCTCGGGTGACTCGTCGCCGATCCAGAACTCCGCGCCGTTCACCGAGAGCCGCGCCACCACGCTGTCTTTCGACCCCTCGAAGCGATAGACCTCGACGGCGCCGAAGGCGCGCTTGTAAAACTCGACGGCCTCCGCGCTACGGCGAAGGGTAAGCCAGGGAACAATCGACCAGGCCGGCGCTGCGGTTGCATCCGAACCCATGAGGCCCTCCAGTGTTGCTCATCGCGATCCCGCGATGGTTGAAGCATTCCCATCCGTGCCCCATCCTTTTCGTCCGCAGCGGCGGACGAAAAGGGTAGGACGACAAGGAGCCGGGTACGCTCATTTTTCAATCCGCCTCAGTGCATGGCAACGTGAATCACAAAGTGCAGCCCGATGGCGACGGCGGTAAGCAGAATGCCCGCGGCGATCGGTCCGCGCTTGCGCCACAGCGCGACGGCCGCTACGATGAAGATCGCCTCGGGAATGAAGATTCCTCCAACCCAGTGCGTCCACTCCGTCTGCGCGATCCCCCAGCTCGGAAAGAGCAGGTCTGTGATGCGCAGAAGGGCAAAGGCGCTGCCCGCCAGCATGAGGGCGGAGATGGCTCCGGAGGCGATTCCGACTGCTTTTTTCGCTTTCGAATTCATGAGTTTCTCCTGGCTTGATTTCGGTCGTTGAATCCACTGCATCCAGTTACGGGCTGCGTGGCGCGCAATGGCTCCGACGCCGCCCAGCGCCCAAAGCAGCGCAGCCCACTCGCCCGGGATAAAGTCGAGCTCGTGCAACATGGCGCTGGCCCATTCGCGGGTAACCGGCGGAGCAAGGCGCAGCGCGGCGCCAAGCAGCGCGGCGGCCCAGCGGCGCGGCGCGCTCACCAGGCCCGCTCCAGGCTCATGGCCACGCGCCTTGACGTGCGCGCTGAGCTGTCCTGCGCGTTGGCTCGCGCATAGCGCAACCCCTCCGGCGTAAAGCGATACATGTGCCGCGGAGGCTTGCCGGGATCGGAGGTTTCCCAGCGCGTTTCGAGCAGTCTGCGGTCGGCCATACGCATCAGGATGGGATAGAGCGTCCCCGACTTGAGCCCGGTGTTGCGGCTGATGTCGTAGCCGTACTTCCAATCGCGCGGCTCGACCAGCAGAGCCTCGAGAAGGAGCAGCGTTTGCGGCGAGAGGCGGAGCTTCATTCCCCTAAATCTACATATGTAGAGTTTTTGTGTCAACAGGATCTTTGCGGTCGTGGACGGAATGCGGCGTTCCTGCGGCATGGTTCGAGGCTCTCCCCTTGCCCTTCGACAAGAAACGGTGTATCTTCTTGTAGAAGCAAAAGGGGAGAACCAATGGCCGCCGACCGGATCGACCTTCCGCAAGGCACGCTCGATCTGCTCATTCTGCGCACGCTGGCCCTCGAGCCGCTGCACGGCTGGGCGATTTCCGAACGCGTGCAGCAGTTGTCGAGCGACGTGCTGCGCATCCAGCAGGGATCGCTGTATCCCGCGCTGCACCGGCTGGAGCGCCGCGGCTGGATCAAGGCGCGCTGGGGCGCATCGGAAAACAACCGTCGGGCCAAGTTCTACGAGCTGACCAAGAGCGGCCGCAGGCAGCTCGAAGCAGAAACCGACGCCTGGGAGAAGCTGACCGCCGCAGTGGCACAGGTGCTTGGCGCGGCGAGGGAGGGCGCGTGATGCTGAACGATCTTCTCATTCGCCTTCGCTCGCTTTTTCGCCGTTCGACGGTCGAAGCCGAACTGGACGACGAGCTGCAATATCACCTCGAGCGCCAGGTGGAGAAATACGTTCGCTCCGGGCTGACGCGCGAAGAGGCGGCGCGCCGCGCGCGGATCGAATTCGGCGGCATGGAGCAGGTGCGCGAGGATTGCCGCGAAGCGCGCGGCGTCGGTCTGTTGTATCAGCTGTTGCAGGACACGCGATACGCGTTGCGCATCTTCGCGCGCAGCCCGGGATTCACATCGGTCGCGGTGCTCACGCTCGCTCTGGGCATCGGCGCCAACACCGCGGTCTTCAGCGTCATCAACGCGGCCATGCTGCGGGCGCTGCCGGTGCGCGAGCCCGAGCAGCTGGTGCAGGTCGTCTTTTCAGGCCGGCGCGACAACACGTCTTTCGTCGGCGAAAGCTTCTCGGTGCCGCTCTTTCGCGAGCTCGAGCACAGCAACCAGCTCTTCGCCGGGATGGCTGCGCTGGACTCATGGGATGCAATCGAGACGCGCGCTGCCGACGAGGGCGCTACGACTCCGGGCGAACCCATGAAAGGCCAATTCGTGTCGGCCAGCTTCTTCGCCACTCTGGGCATCCAGCCCGTGCTCGGTCGCGCATTTCTTCCCGAGGAGGACACCGGCGACGGCGCGCATCCTCTGGCGGTCATCAGCTACGCGACATGGGAGCACGGCTATGCGCGCGACCCCAACGTGCTGGGCCGAAAGCTGACCGCGCGGGGCGTGCCGCTGACCATCATCGGCGTAGCGCCCCGGAATTTCAGCGGCGTGAATCCGGGAAAGAGCTTCGACCTATGGATCCCCATGACCATGGGGGTGAAGGTCATGGGCCGCGAGCCGGCGCTGCTGACGGAATTCAGCTACAACTGGCTGAGCCTCATCGGCCGCCTCAAGCCGGGCGTCAGCCGGGAACAGGCGGCCGAACGGCTGGATACGCTCTTTCAGGCTCTGCAGCGGCAGCAGGACACTTCCGCCTGGTCGAAGGCCGAACAGCGCGAATTCCTGACGCATCGCATGTATCTGGTGCCTGCGGCGCAAGGCACGGACTATTTGCGGAAGGAGTATGGCCGCCCGCTCACGGTGTTGATGAGCATGGTCGCGCTGGTACTGCTGATCGCATGCGCCAATGCGGCGAATCTGCAGCTGGCCCGAGCCAGCACCCGCCGGCGCGAGATCGCCGTGCGCACGGCGCTGGGAGCGCGAGGCTGGCGATTGCTGCGGCAGTTGCTCACCGAGAGCGTGATGCTGGCCATTGCTGCCGCGGTGCTCGGCATGCTTCTCGCGTACTGGGGAAGCCGCGCGCTGGTGGCGATGATGTCTATCACGCTCGACGTGCATCCGGATCCGCGCGTGCTCGTCTTCACCACGCTGGTCGCGCTGCTCACCGGCATTGGATCGGGATTGGCCCCGGCGATCGGCGCCGCGCGCAAGGATCAGAGCAAGGCGTTGCGCGCCGGTCCGGCGAGCGCAATGGACACGCGAACGGGCTCGCGGCTTGGACGCGCGCTCACGGCGGGGCAAATTGCGCTATCGCTGGTGGTGGTGTTCTGCGCGACGCTGCTGGTGCGTACCCTGCGCAACCTCGAAACGCTGGATCCCGGCTTCAACCGCCGCAATGTGCTGCTGTTTCATCTCGATCCCGGCAAGAGCGAAGCGACCGGTCCGGAACTGGTTCCACTTTTCGAACGGCTTATGGAGCGTCTGAATGCCGCGCCCGGCGTGCGTTCTGCAAGCTACTCCTTCATTACGCCGATCAGCGGCGGCGGATGGGACAACCACACTTGGATGGAAGGTTACACGCCCAGCGACGGCGAAAACGTCGACATTTACCTGAACGGCGTTGGCCCGAATTACTTTGAAACGCTGGGCACGCCGTTGCTTGCCGGGCGCAGCTTCGGCCCCAACGATACGCGCGGCTCGGGAATGAAGACCGTCATCAATCAAACCATGGCGCGGCGTTACTTCGCCGGTCGCAATCCCATCGGCAGGCATATCGGAAAGTGGCCGTGGGCCGAAAAAAAGGAGTTCGAGATCGTGGGCGTGGTGGGCGACGCGAAATACACCAGCCTGCGCGAAGAAGTGCCCCCGACCGCCTACCTCTATGTGCCGCAGCTCGATCCCGGCCCGACCCAAGGTGTGAACGTCGAGGTCCGCAGCAGCCTGAGCCTCGCCAGCCTGACCAGCGAAGTTCGCGAGACCGTGAAGAGGTTCGATTCGCAGCTTCTGGCGACAGACTTCAAGACACTGGAGCAGCAGGTCGATGAATCGCTCGAAGTGGAGCGCCTGATGTGCACGGTTTCAACCGGGTTCGCCGTGCTGGCGCTGCTGCTTGCCTGCATCGGCCTCTACGGAGTCATCTCGTATTCGGTGGCGCGGCGCACCAATGAGATCGGTCTGCGCATGGCGCTCGGCGCGGAAAAGAGAGATGTCTTTCGCATGGTAATTGGCCAGGGGTTGCGCCTGGCTGTCGTGGGGCTCGCCATCGGAGCCGCATGCGCGATGATGCTGGCGCGGGTGCTGACCAGCGCATCGGAGATGCTCTACGGGGTGCGCGCGAGCGATCCCGCGACCCTGGTCGGCGTCTCTCTGGCGCTGGCTTTCACCGCCGTCCTGGCCTGCCTGGTCCCGGCGCTGCGGGCCATGAGCATCGATCCGATGACGGCGTTGCGCTACGAGTAGAGGCAGCCGTACGGGGATTGCGGAACCGGCGGGTTCCTCGTATCGCCGTCCAACCCATGTGTATCCTATGCCGGGAGGGCCGACGATGAGCAGCTTCCTGTCCAACCTCAAGTTTGCCGCGCGGCAACTGGGCCGCGGCGCTGGGTTCACGGCCACCGTGGTCGTCACGCTGGCGCTCTCGGTCGGCGCCAATACGGCGATCTTCTCCATTGTGAACGCGCTCATGCTCAAGAGCCTGCCTTACATGCATCCGGAACGGCTCGGCACGGTCTTCGCCCGGTACGCGGGACCGGGAGGCGCTTCCGATCAGCGGCGATGGCTCGACGGCGAAATGTGGGAAGAACTGCGCGACAACGTGCCGTCGCTGATCTCGGCCGTCTCCAGCGGCATAGCCAGCGGCGTGAATCTTCAGGCCGGCGAGCAGGTGCAGTACCTGCATGCGGCGCGCGTTTCGGCCCACTACTTTGACGTTCTCGAGATTCATCCCCGGCTCGGCCGAAACTTCACCGAAGACGAAGACCGCCCCCACGGCCCGAATGCGGCCGTGCTGAGCTACGACCTCTGGCGCAACACTTTCCACAGCGATCGCTCGATCCTCGGACAGGGCATCCGGCTGAAAGGAACCGCGTACACCGTGGTGGGCGTGCTGCCCGCCGGCGCCCGCACCCCTGCGAATGCAGATCTCTACACTCCACTGCAGCCCAGCCGCGAGGGCGAAGGAGCGGGAACGAATTTCGAGGTCATTACTCGCCTGCGCGACGGCGCCACCTGGCAACAGGCCGATGCCGAACTCAACCATGCCTGGGCCGACCGGGTCGCGCGCCTGGTCGCGCGCAATCCCGGAGGGCGCGTCGTCTACCACCTGGTTCCTTTGCAGAAGGGCGAAACCACCGCGCTCCGCCCGCAGGCGCTTTCGCTCATGCTGGCGGCCGGCTTCATTCTGCTCATAGCCTGCGCCAACCTCGCCGGGCTCGCCATGGTGCGAATGGCGCGGCGAACCAGCGAGATCGCAACCCGGCTCGCTCTTGGCGCGTCGGCTTGGCAGATTCAAAAGCAGCTTTGGATCGAGAATCTGCTGCTGGCCCTTGCCGGGGGCGCGGCCGGCATCGGCGTTGGCTTTGTCGCCTTGCGTGGCCTGCTGTCGCTGCTGCCGGAAGCCTATCTGCCGGTCGAAGGCGTGACCCTGGATGCGCGGGTATTGCTGTTCACGCTCGCCGTCGCGCTCCTGACCAGCCTTCTCTTCGGCATGCTGCCGGCGCTTGCCGTGCGCAGGGTCGACCTTCGTTCTTCCATCTCCAGCCGCGGCGTGGTCGGTGCACCAGATCTGCGGCTTCGGCAGTTGCTCATCGGGGGCGAAGTCGCGCTCTCCGTCGTGTTGCTGGCCGCGTCGGGATTGCTGATCCGCACGCTCATTCATCTCGAGACGCTGCCGCCCGGCTTCAACGCAGCGGGCGTGATGACCGCAAAAGCGTCGCTCGATGACGCGCGCTACCACGATCCGGCGGCGTTTCGGCGCCTGGTCGAAGAGAGTACCGCCGCCATGCTGCGCATTCCCGGCGTGCGCAGCGCCGGGATGGGCCTGTCGCTGCCCTATGAGCGCGCGTTGAACGGCGGCGTGAAGTTGAATGATGGCCCGCTTGCCGGCAAGGAGGCGGGCACCGATCAGGTGTACGCATCGCCGGGATACTTCGAAACGCTGGAGATCCCGCTCGTCGCGGGCCGCTACTTCACCGGATCCGACGGCCCGGAGTCGCAGCGCGTCGCCATCGTCAACCGCTCGTTCGCGCGCAAGTTTCTTCCCGGCATCGATCCGATCGGCCGCTCGCTTGACAAGGGAGTGAGGATCGTCGGGGTGGTCGCCGACGTGCAACTTTCTTCGGGCCTCGATCCGGTGGCTCCGCTGCAGAGCGAACAGACGATGTACTTTCCCGCCGCGCAGATCGACGGGTCCGGCCTTGCCCTGGTTCACGTCTGGTTCCAGCCAAGCTGGATCGTCCGCGCCGAAAGGCCGGTGGAAGGTCTAACCGCCCAGATGCAACGCGCGCTCCAGGACGCCGATCCGGGCCTGCCGTTCTCCGGGTTCTACAGCATGAGCGACCTGCGGGCCGAGACGCTGGCGACGCAGCGCGTTGAAGTGGGGCTGCTGTGCGCCATGGCCGGCCTGGCGCTGCTTTTGAGCGCGGTGGGAATCTTCGCTCTGGTGGCCAACACAGTGGCGCAGCGCACGCGGGACATCGGCATCCGCATGGCGTTGGGCTCGACCGTTCGCCAGGCCATGACGCAGGTTGCCGGCCCCGGCATTCGCGCCTCGGCGGTCGGACTCGTCGCCGGGCTGGCATTGTGCGCAGGAGCATTACGCGCCCTGCGCAGCGCCCTCTACGGGGTGGGCGTCTACGACGCGCCGACCCTTGCCGGAGTCGTGCTTGTGCTCTTCGTGATTGCGCTGGCGGCGGCCGCATTGCCGGCTCTGCGCGTGGCCAAAATCGATCCGGCAAGGACGCTGAGGGAGGAGTAGCCGCTCGCGGCCGAACCGATCGCAGCCGGCGACGCAGTGGACAGCCGTTTTCAGCTCTCCACGTACTCCCAGAAGGAGTCGGCCAATTCGGCGCCATGCTCGTTGAGCATGCGCCGCGCGGCGCGCTCTACCTCTTCGACAAGGCCGTGAAGATAGTCGCGCGAGCGCGAGATGGCGACGACCGCGATGGTTGCCGACTGCCACCCCACGGCTTCGTCCATCTCGGCCACGGAGACGTTGAAGCTCTGCCGCAACTGGTCTTTGAGCGAGCGCACCACCTGCCGCCGGTCCTTGAGGGACTGGGCATGCTCAATCCGGACTTCGAGCGTCAGTTGAGCGACGGGCATGGCGGATGGCCGGAATTCCACGACATTGTACGGCGAACTCCGGGTGTCGCGGCGAAATTCTCCTCCGGCGCCGGCTTCTTCGAATGTGCCGGCACCGGCGTCCGATTCCTAGCCATCTCGTCGCACCATGCGGTCATAGATCCAGAGCAGCCCGGCGGTTGCCACGCCGACTGCGGTTACGGCCCACCAGATGAGCGACGGCTGGTGCTGAACTTCTCCGAAGCGATGAATCAGGAACCCGCCCAGCCATCCGCCGACGAGCGACCCGATGCCGATCGGCAGAAAGGCAAATCCCATATAGGTGCCCTGCTGTCCTGACGGCGCCAGCCGCGAGATGTATTCGTAATAGCGCGGCTGCTGCGTAATCTCGCCAATGGCCACCACGATCAGGGTGGCGACGGCCATCGTCACGCTGGGATGCACGATCAGCAGGATCCACGCCAGGCCTGAGATCAGCGTGCCCAGAGTGATGCCCTGAAATGAAGGCAATTTCTGAGTGAGAATGCTGACCGCCATCTGCAGAGCGATCACCGTGAGCGAGTCCCACATGAGCAGCATTTCTGTGTTGCTGCTTGAGTTGACGTACTCATGGATGTAGATGGGAAGGATGATGAATTCCTGCCAGAAAGCCACGTAATAGCCGGAGAAAACGAGCAGGAACAGCATGAAGCGCCAGTTCGACGCGACGGTAAGGAAGTTCCTGGCAACCTGGCCGAGGCTTTCGGTCCGCGTCTCGTCCAGGCGACGGGGCTCTTTGAAAAGGATCAGCACGGCGAAGAACATGACAAAGACGCTCAATGCCGCCATGTCGAAGACTTTCTCGACACTGAGATGCTGGTGTACCCACCCGGCCAGAAAGGGGCCTGACGCCCCGCCGATGTTGACCACCGTGTAGTAAATGGAGTAGCCGATGGAGCGCACATTCTCCTGGGAAGCGCGGGCCGTGGTCCCGACGACGCAGGGCTTGACCAGCGCGACACCGAGGGCCGGAAGCATCAGGATGAATGTGACCAGCACGACCAGCGGCAAGGCATTGCGAACCGGCGCAAGCCACGACGATCCGATGGAGCCCAGCAGGAAGTATGAGGTGGCCAGAATCAGGTAAGCCAGCGACAGCGCGCGCCGAAAGCCCATTCGGTCTGCGATCGCTCCGCCGAATGCCGCCAGAAACCACACCAGCCCGCCAAACAACCCCGCCAGGCTGCTGGCCCGCTCCACGCCGAAATTCAGGCTCTCGTGGAGATATCGGGGCAGCGAGGCAAAGGCCGCGTAATAGGACAGGCGCTCGAAGAGCTCGCTGATGTTGGCGACCCAGAACGGCCGCTCAAACCCGGTCCGGATTTCGTGGAGTCGTTTGGAAAAGGTCAAGGTGGCTCCTGAGCTCAGTGCCGAACGCCGGTGTTTCGGAAGCCCTGGTTCCCCGCAGTGTATCGGATCGGGTTTGCGCCGGACAGGCGAGCGCGGGCCAACGGTTCACGGCGCAGGGATTCGCTCGGGCGAAGCCGGGCGCCGTGTGCATTTTGACGAGATCGAGGAGCGTGCCGCGGGTGACGTCAAGCTGCTTGTGTAAATACGCGGAGGGTGCGGTTTTTCCATTCCAGGTTGAATCTCTGGAAGATGGAGTAGATGATGCGGTCCACGGACTGGGCGTTGACGAAGCAGACCATGGGCCGGGTTGTTCTGCGCACGTCGACGAAGCAGCGTTCGATGATGTTGGTGGTGCGCAGCTTGCGCCACAGGGGTTTGGGAAAACGGAAGAAGGCCAGCAGTTCGGGCAGATCGCGTTCCAGCT
>Ga0335078_10015144_pt1 | contig 11444 bp, 20 predicted proteins | sample Lox_Sample_32_FD_206711 | JGI IMG/M metagenome (GOLD analysis project Ga0335078, IMG submission 206711) | Soil microbial communities from Loxahatchee National Wildlife Refuge, Florida, United States - Lox_Sample_3.2 | ecosystem: Environmental > Terrestrial > Soil > Wetlands | place: USA...
CTTCAACCCGATGGACCGCAGGGTCGCGCGGTGCTTGGCCGGATGGCCGATGCCGCTCATCACCTGCTCGACGCGCAGCCGCTTGCCGGCCGCCGCCTTGGCCTTAGTTGCCACGGCCCGGCTCCCCCTGGCGCGCCCGGTAGCCGAGCGAGGCCACGTCCACCCCGCGCTCCTTGGCGACGCGCTGCACCGTGGTGAGCTGCCGCAGCCCGTCGAGCGTGGCGCGCACCATGTTGTGCGGGTTGTTGCTGCCCAAGCTCTTGGTGAGGATGTCCTGCACCCCCGCGCACTCGAGCACCGCGCGCACCGGGCCGCCGGCGATGACGCCGGTTCCCGAGGTCGCCGGCTTGAGGAGCACGCGGCCGGCGCCGTGCCGGCCCACGACCTCGTGCGGGATCGTCGCGCCCGTGCGCGGCACGCCCACCAGCGCGCGGCGCGCGGCCTCGACCGCCTTGCGCACCGCCTCGCTGACCTCGTTCGCCTTGCCGGTCGCGACGCCCACGTGCCCGGCGCCGTCGCCCACCGCCACCAGCGCGTTGAAGCTGAAGCGGCGGCCGCCCTTCACGACCTTGGCCACGCGGTTGATGCTGATCACGTTCTCGATCAGATCGCTCTCGCGCTCCCGATCCCGGTCGCGCCGGTCGCGGCGCGGCTGGTCGCGGTGAGGCTGCCCCCCGCCCTGGCCGGCCGGCCCGCGCTGCTGCTGGTCCCTGTCCGCCATCCGCTAGAACTCCAATCCGCCCTTGCGCGCGCCTTCGGCAACCGCCTTGACGCGCCCGTGATAGGCGTAGCCCGCCCGATCGAAGACCACCTTGGTGATGCCCTTCTCCTTCGCGCGCCCCGCCAGCGCCAGCCCCACCGCGAAGCCCTTGCCCACCTTGCCCTTCGCGGTGGGCTCGACCTTCTCGGAGGTGTCGGCGACGCCGAACAGCACCACGCCGCGGTCGTCGTCCACGAGGTGCGCGTAGATGTGCTTCAGCGAGCGGTACACCACCAGGCGCGGCCGCTCCATCGTGCCCTGCACCTTGCGCCGCACCCTCAGGTGCCGGCGGCGGCGGTGCTCGTCCGCCGACTTGGGCTTGCGAACCGGTCTCATGCTACTTGGTAGCTCCCGCCCCCGTCTTGCCGGCCTTGCGCCGGACGTGCTCGCCCGCGTAGCGGATCCCCTTGCCCTTGTAGGGCTCCGGCGGCCGCACCGCCCGGATCTCCGCCGCGACCCGACCCACCAGCTCCTTGTCGCTCCCCGACACCTTCACCGTCGTCGGCTGATCGGCCGTGATCTTGATGCCGGCCGGCGCCTTGAACTCCACCGGGTGCGAGTAGCCGACCACCAGGTTCACGCCGTACGGCTTGGTCTCGGCGCGGTAGCCCACGCCGACGATCTCGAGCGCCTTCTCGTAGCCCTTGGTGACGCCCTCCACCATGTTGGCCACGAGCGTGCGCGAGAGACCGTGCAGCGCCCGGTGCTTCGTCTCGTCGGAGGGCCGGGTGACCAGCACCTGGCCGTCCTCGAGCTTGACCCCCAGCTCGCCCGGGATCCGGTGCGTCAGCTCGCCCTTGGGACCCTTGATGACCACCGTGTTGCCGGTGATCGTCGCGGTGACGCCCTTGGGCAGCGGGACCGGTCTCCTGCCGATGCGCGACACGGGCCCTCCTACCAGATCACGGCGAGCAGCTCGCCGCCCACGTGGGCCGTCCGCGCGTCGCGGTCGCTCATCAGGCCGCGCGGCGTGGACAGGATCGCCATCCCCAGGCCGTTGCGGACGCGCGGGATCTGCCGCACGCCCACATAGCGCCGGAGGCCGGGCGCCGACACGCGCTTGAGCTCGCGGATCACGGGCTCGTCGCCGTCGTGGTATTTGAGGTACAGCCGCAGCAGGCCGTGCCGGCCGTCGTCCAGGAGATTGTAGTCCTGGATGTAGTGGTTGTCGCGCAGCAGCCGCGCGATCTCCACCTTCAGTTTCGAGACCGGGACGTCCACCCGCCGGTGCCGTGCGAGGCACGCGTTGCGGATGCGCGTCAGCATGTCTGCGACGGGATCGGTCATGCTCATAGGTTCTGTGGACTCCTCTTCGGCCAGACGGTCCGATCCGCGCTCACCAGCTGCTCTTCCTGACACCGGGGATCTCGCCGCGGAGGGCGAGGTCCCGGAAACAGATCCGGCACAGGCCGAACTTGCGCAGCGTGGCCCGCGAGCGGCCGCAGCGCTGGCAGCGGTGATACGCGCGCGTCTTGAACTTCGGCGTCCGTTTGACCTTCTCGGTCCAGCACTTCTTGGCCATCCGCTCCCCCGCCTGGCTCAGCCCACCTCGACCGGTTGCTCGCCGTGGAACGGCACGCCCAGCTCCCGCAGCAGTGCCATGGCCACGTCGTCGCGGCCGGCGTCGGTGACGATGGTGATGTCCATCCCGTGGATCCGCTCGACCTTGTCGAAGTCGATCTCCGGGAAGATCATCTGCTCCTTGATGCCGAACGTGTAGTTGCCGCGGCCGTCGAAACTCTTGGTCGGCAGCCCGCGGAAGTCGCGGATGCGCGGCACCGCGATGTTGACGAACCGGTCGAGGAACTCCCACATCCGCGCGCCCCGCAGGGTCACGCTCGCGCCGATCGGCATGCCCGCCCGCAGCGAAAAGTTGGAGATCGCCTTCTTCGCCCGCGTCACCATGGCCTTCTGGCCGGTGATGTTGCTCAACTCCGCGACGATGGCCTCGAGGGCCTTGGGCGCCTTGTGCGCCTCGCCGAGCCCGACGTTCAGCACCACCTTCAGGACCCGCGGGATCTGGTGCGGGTTGGTGAAGCCGAACTGGCGCGCCAGCGCCGGCCGCACCTTCTCGACGTAGACCACGCCGAGCCGCGCGGGCGGCGCGGGCTCGTAGACGACCGGCGGGCCCTTGGGCTCCGCGGCCGCCTCGGCGTCCCGGCCCTTCCCCTTGCCGCCCTTGCCACCCTTCTGGTCCTTCGGGGGCCGGGGCGGCTTCTCCGGCTTCGTCTCCGCCGCCGCTGCGTCCTTCGTCTCGTCCGCCATGGCTCCTACCGGTTCCGCGGGATCGGCTCGCCGGAGCGCACCGACACGCGCTCCACCGTCCCGTCCGTGTCCACCCGGCGCCGCACGCGGGTCGGGCGATCGTCCTTGGGATCGATCAGCATCACCTTCGAGGCCGCGATGGGCGCGGGGAACTCCACGATCTGGCTCTCCTCGCCCTGCTGCCGCGCGCGCCGGTGCCGCTTGACGATGTTGACGCCTTCCACCACCACGCGCTGCTTGCGCGGCAGCGCGCGCAGCACCTTGCCGCGCTTGCCCTTCTCCTCGCCGGAGATGACCACCACCAGGTCGCCCTTGGTGATGTGCATCCGGGGCCGCGCGCGCGGCACCGCCCGGCGCTTGCCGCGCTCGAGGTCGCGATAGACCAGCCGGCGCATGTTAGAGGACCTCCGGCGCGAGGCTCACGATCTTCATGAACCGCTTCTCCCTCAGCTCGCGGCCGACGGGCCCGAAGATGCGCGTGGCCCGCGGCTCGCCGGCTTCGTCGATGATCACGGCGGCGTTCTCGTCGAAGCGGATGTAGCTGCCGTCGCGGCGCCGCGTCTCCTTGGCGGTGCGCACCACCACGGCGCGCGCCACCTCGCCCTTCTTCACCGTGCCCGTGGGCAGGGCGTCCTTGATCGCGACGATCACGACGTCGCCCAGGCCCGCGTAGCGCCGCTTCGAGCCGCCGAGCACGCGGATCACGAGCGCGCGCTTGGCCCCGGAGTTGTCGGCGATCCTGACGATCGTTTCCTGCTGGACCACGGCCGCCTCCCTACTTCGCCCGCTCGACGATCGCCACGACCCGCCACCGCTTGGTCTTCGACAGCGGCCGGGTCTCCACGATCCGCACCACGTCCCCGACGTGCGCCTCGTTGCGCTCGTCGTGCGCCACCACACGGCTGGTGCGCGTCGCCTGCTTGCCGTACAGCCCGTGGGTCACGCGGCGGCCGATGGCCACCACGACGGACTTGTGCATCTTGTCGCTCGTCACGGTGCCCGTGCGGGTCTTGCGCTGCGCCCGCGGCGCCGCCTGCTGCGCGTCGCTCATTGTGCCTTCGCCTTCGCCTTGGCCGCGCGCTCGGCCTGCACCGTCTTGAGACGGGCGACCGTGCGGCGCGCGGTCTTCAGATCCATGGGGTTGCCGAGGACCTCGGTGGCCGCCTTGAACCGCAGGCCGAACGACTCCTTCTCGAACTCCTCGAGCTTGGCCTTCAGCTCCGCGTCCGTCAGCTCGCGGATCTGCACCGTCGTCAGCTTGGTCAGTGCCACCGCCCTACGCCTCCCGCGTCACGAACCGCGTCTTGATCGGCAGCTTGGCCGAGGCCAGCGCCAGCGCCTTCTTGGCGAGCGTCTCCTCGATGCCCTCGATCTCGAACAGCATCCGGCCGATCTTGACCGGGCACACCCAGCCCTCCGGGTTGCCCTTGCCCTTCCCCATCCGCGTCTCGGCCGGCTTCTTGGTGATCGGCTTGTCGGGGAACAGCCGGATCCACAGCTTGCCGCCGCGCTTCATGCAGCGGGTCATCGCCACGCGCGACGCCTCGATCTGCCGGTTGGTGACCCAGCCGGCCTCCAGCGCCTGCAGCCCGAAGTGCCCGAACGCCACCGTCTGGCCGCGGGTCGCCACCCCGCGCATCCGGCCCTTCATCTGCTTGCGGAACTTGACCCGCTTCGGCGCCAGCATGCTCAGGCCCCCGTGCTGTAGGTGCGGCCGCGGGCATCCTCGACGACCTCACCCTTGAAGATCCAGGTCTTGACGCCGATGGTGCCGAACGTGGTCTTGGCGGTCGAGGTGGCGTAGTCCACGTCGGCGCGCAGCGTGTGCAGCGGCACGCGCCCCTCGTGGTAGCCCTCGACCCGCGCGATCTCCGCCCCGCCCAGCCGCCCGCCGCACTTGATCTTGATCCCCTGCGCCCCCATCCGCATCGCCGACTGCACGGCGCGCTTCATCGCCCGGCGGAAGCTGATCCGCTGGGCCAACTGGTGCGCGACGTTGTCGGCCACCAGCTGCGCGTCCAGCTCCGGCCGCTTGATCTCCTCGACGTTGATCCCCACTTCCTTGCCCGTGAGCTGCGCCAGCTCGTCGCGCAGCTTGTCCACCTCGGCGCCGCGCTTGCCGATCACGACGCCCGGGCGGCCGGTGTGCACGGTGACCAGCACCTTGCCCGGCTTGCGCTCGATGTGCACGTCGCTGATCGCGGCGTGCTGCAGCCGCGTCCGGAGGTAGGTCCGCACCAGCTCGTCTTCCCGGAGCAGGGCCGGGAACTCCCGGTTCGCGAACCAGCGGGACCGCCACGGCTTGACGATGCCGAGCCGGAACCCATGGGGATGTACTTTCTGTCCCACGCTACCGCTCCTTGGTCGCCACGAGAATCGTGATGTGGCTCGTGCGCTTGTGCATCGGTGTCGCCCGTCCCATGGCGGCCGGCTGGAAGCGCTTCAGCGTCGGCCCCTCGTCCACCATCGCCGTCTTCACGAACAACTGGTCTTCGTCGAGCCGCTCGGCGGCGCGCTCCGCCTTGATCCGCGCGTTCGACACGGCCGACTGCAGCACCTTCCGGACCGGCACCGCCGCGCCCTTCTTGCTGAACTTGAGGATCGAGAAGGCCTCGTTCACCGGCCGGCCGCGGATCAGGTCCACGACGAGCCGCACCTTGCGCGCCGACTGGCGCAGCGTCCGCTGAATCGCGCGCGCTTCGGTCATGACTTCGCTCCACCGCCGGCGGCGGGCGCCGCGGCCGGAGCCGGAGCGCCGCCCTCGGCCTCGAGCTTGGCCTTCTTGTCCGCCGACATCTTGCCGCTGTGGCCGCGGAACAGCCGGGTGGGCGCGAACTCGCCGAGCTTGTGGCCCACCATGTTCTCGCTCACGTAGACCGGCACGAACTTGTTGCCGTTGTGCACGGCGAGCGTGTGCCCGACGAAGTCCGGCGTCACCGTGGACGACCGCGACCAGGTCTTGAGCACGCGCTTCTCGTTCTTGGTGTTCAGCTCGTGGATCCGCGCCAGCAGCCGCGCGTCCACGAACGGGCCCTTCTTGACGCTCCGGGACATTTATCGCGTCGCCTTCCCGCGCTTGTGGCCGCGGATGATGAGTTTGTTGCTCGCCTTCTTCTTGTGCCGGGTCTTCACGCCCTCCGGCTTGCCCCACGGGCTCACCGGCGGCCGGCCGCCGCTCGACTTGCCCTCGCCGCCGCCCAGCGGGTGGTCCACCGGGTTCTTGGCCACGCCGCGCACCTTCGAGCGCCGGCCCAGCCAGCGCGACTTGCCGGCCTTGCCGATGCTCTCGAGCTCGTGCTCGACGTTGCCCACCTGCCCGATGGTGGCGAGGCACGTGCCGCGCACCAGCCGGACCTCGCCGCTCATCATCTTGAGGGTGACCATCGCACCCTCCTTGGCCACCACCTGCACGCCGGCGCCGGCCGAGCGCGCCATCTGCCCGCCGCGCCCCGGCTTCAGCTCCACGTTGTGCACGGTCGTGCCCAGCGGCACCTCGGCGAGCGGCACCGCGTTGCCCAGGCGGATGTCCGTCCCGGGGCCGGAGCTGACCGTGTCGCCGACCACCAGCCCGCGCGGGTGGAGGATGTAGCGCTTCTCGCCGTCCCCGTACTGCACCAGCGCCAGGCGCGCCGAGCGGTTGGGGTCGTACTCGATCGCGGTGACCTTGCCGGCGATGCCGAACTTGTCGCGGCGGAAGTCCACCCGGCGGTACATCCGCTTGTGCCCGCCGCCGCGATAGCGCGTGGTGACGTGGCCCTGGTTGTTGCGCCCGCCCTGCGAGCGCAGCGGCTCGAGGAGCGACTCCTCGGGCGCCTTCTTCGTGATCTCCTCGAAGTCCGAGATGATCCGGAAGCGCGTGCCCGGGGTGACGGGCTTGAACTGACGGATGCCCATGCGCTAGCCCTCGAAGATCGGAATCACGTCGCCCTCCTTGAGGACGACGATCGCCTTCTTCCACTTCGGCCGCCGCCCCTGGCGCCCGCGGCCCAGGCCGCCGGCGCGGCGCTCCTTGGCGCGCATCTGCATCGTGCGCACGTCCTTGACGGTCACGGCGAACAGGTGCTCGATCGCGTCGCGGATCTCCGGCTTGGTGGCGGCGTGGTCCACGCGGAAGGTGTAGATCTTCCGCGTCTCGTACTGCGCCGAGGACTTCTCCGTCACCAGCGGCTTGACGACCGCGCGGTACAGTGGCGGCATCGCCTACTCCTTCTTCCCCGGCTTCTTGCCGGACTTCGGCTTGGCCTTGGGCGCCGCTTCCCTGGCCTTGGGCGCCGGCTTCTTCGCCGCCGCCGGCTTCTTCGCGGACTCGGCCGCCTTGTGCGGCTTCGCCGCCGCCTTGGGGGCGGGCGCCTTCTTCGCCGGCGCCGCCTTGCGGGCGGGGGCCGCGGTCTTCGCTTCCGCCTTCGGCGCCCGCTCCCGCTTCGGCCGCTCGCGGCGCGGCGCGGGCTCGGGCGCGATGGTCGAGGCCTCGACGCCCGGCTCCAGCGCGCCGCCCAGCGCGGGCTCCTCGATCACCAGCGCGTCGGCGCGCAGGATGTCGTAAGCCGAGGCGTCCTGATAGCGCATTACCGACACGTCCTGGATGTTGCGGGCGGAGAGCAGCAGGTTCGGGTTCAGCGCCTCCGTCAGCAGCAGCACCTTGCGGTCCTCGATGCCCAGCCGCCCGAGCAGCTCCGCGACCCGGCGCGTCTTCGGCTCCTCGAACATGAGGGGCGCGATGACGCTGATGGCCCGCTCGCGGGCCCGGGCGTTGAGCGCCGAGCGGCGCGCCAGCTGGCGCACCTTGCGCGGGATGCCGCGGCGGTAGTCGCGCGGCAGCGGACCGAAGATCGTGCCGCCGCCGGGCCAGAGCGGCGAGCGGATGCTGCCCTGCCGCGCGCGGCCGGTGCCCTTCTGCCGCCACGGCTTCTGGTTGCCCCCGGTGACGAAGCTGCGGGTCTTGGTCTGCGCCGTACCCTGGCGCTGGTTGGCCAGGAACGCCGTGACCGCCTGGTGCAGCACCGCCTCGTGGACCTCGCCGTCGAACGGATCGACCGGCAGGCGCACGGCGCGCGGGCGGCGCGAGCCGTCGGCGCCGTAGGCCAGGACTTCGAGCGCCTCGCTCACGCGCCCTCCTTCGACACGGTCACGAGGCCCCGCATCGGCCCCGGCACCGCGCCCCGCACGTACAGCAGGTTCCGGTCGCCGTCCACCTTGGCCACCAGGAGGTTGATCACGGTGCTCCGCTCGGCGCCCATGTGCCCCGGCATCCGCTTGCCCTTGATGACGCGCGAGGGGTCGGTCCCCGGTCCCACGGAGCCGGGCTTGCGGAAGCGCGTGTTGCCGTGGGTGGCCGGCCCGCCGCCGAAGTGGTGGCGGTGCACGACGCCCTGGAACCCGCGCCCCTTCGAGATGCCGGTCACCTTGACCCGCTCCCCGGCGGCGAAGTCCGCCACGGTCACGACGGCGCCCGGCTGCGGCGCCTCGCCGCGCGCGGGGAACTCGCGCAGCACGTGCGGCGCGGCCTCGAGCCCCGCCTTGGCGGCGTGGCCGCGCTCGGCCTTGGTCGAGCGCTTCGCCTTGGCGACGCCGAAGCCCAGCTGCACGCGCGCCGGCGCGCCCTCGCGGGCGGGCCGCACCTGCACGACCGGGCACGGGCCCGCCTCGATCACCGTCACCGGCGTCGCGGTCCCGTCCTCGGCGAACAGCTGCGTCATCCCCAGTTTGCGCCCGATGATCGCGTCCATCGCTACTCCACCTTGATCTCGACGTCCACGCCGGCCGGCAGGTCGAGCTTGGTGAGGGCATCCACCGTCTGCGGCCGCGAGTCGAGAATGTCGATCAGCCGCTTGTGGGTCTTCAGCTCGAACTGCTCGCGGCTCTTCTTGTCCACGTGCGGGCTGCGCAGCACGGTCCACCGCTGCGTCTTGGTCGGCAACGGGATCGGCCCGGACACCTGGGCGCCCGTCTTCTCCGCGGTGCGGACGATGTCCGCCGAGGCCTGGTCGATCACCGCGTGATCGAAGGCCTTCAGGCGGATGCGGATGCGGCCTTTCACCGTCGTCACTCCAGGATCTTGGTCACGACGCCCGCGCCGACGGTGCGGCCGCCCTCGCGAATCGCGAAGCGCAGCTGCTCTTCCATGGCGATCGGCGTGATCAGCTGAATCAGCATCTGCACGTTGTCGCCGGGCATGACCATCTCGACGCCCTGCGGCAGCTCCACCGAACCGGTCACGTCGGTGGTGCGGAAATAGAACTGCGGCCGGTACCCCTTGAAGAACGGCGTGTGACGGCCGCCCTCCTCCTTCGTCAGCACGTACACTTCGGCGTTGTACTTGGTGTGCGGCGTGATGGAGCCGGGCTTGGCGAGCACCATGCCGCGCTCGATCTCGTTCTTCTCGACGCCGCGGAGCAGCAGGCCGATGTTGTCGCCCGCCTGCCCCTCGTCGAGCAGCTTGCGGAACATCTCGACGCCCGTGACGACGGTCTTCTTGGCGGCGCCGAGGCCCACCATCTCGAGCTCCTCGCCGACCTTGACCTTGCCGCGGTCCACGCGGCCCGTGGCCACCGTGCCGCGGCCCGTGATGCTGAACACGTCCTCGACCGGCATCAGGAACGGCTTGTCGACCTGCCGCTTGGGCTCCGGGATCGAGGCGTCGATCGCGTCCATCAGCTCGATGATGTGCTTCGCCTCCGGGTCGTTCGCGTCCTTGGCCGACAGGGCCTTGAGCGCGCTGCCCCGGATCACCGGGAGCGTGTCGCCCGGGAACTCGTACTTGCTCAGCAGCTCGCGCACCTCGAGCTCGACCAGGTCGAGGAGCTCGGGGTCGTCCACCAGGTCCACCTTGTTCAGGAAGACCACGATGGCCGGCACGTTCACCTGGCGCGCCAGCAGGATGTGCTCGCGGGTCTGCGGCATCGGGCCGTCGACCGCGCTCACGACCAGGATCGCCCCGTCCATCTGCGCCGCGCCCGTGATCATGTTCTTCACGTAGTCGGCGTGGCCCGGGCAGTCCACGTGCGCGTAGTGCCGGTGCGCCGTGCTGTACTCCACGTGGCTGGTGGCGATGGTCAGGATCTTGGTGGCGTCGCGTCGGCCCTGCGACTCCGAGGCCTTGGCGACCTCGTCGTACGACACGTACTTGGCCAGCCCCTGCATCTCCGCCACCTTGGTGATGGCGGCGGTGAGGGTGGTCTTGCCGTGGTCCACGTGGCCGATGGTCCCGACGTTCACGTGGGGCTTCGTGCGCTCGAACTTCGCCTTGGCCATGGTCTTAGCCCTTCATCTTGGTGATGATTTCGTCCGCCTTCGACTTGGGGACTTCCTCGTAGTGGGAGAACTGCATCGAGTACACCGCCCGTCCCTGGCTCATCGAGCGCAGGGTGGTCGAGTACCCGAACATCTCCGCCAGCGGCACCGAGGCCCCGATGACGTGCGCGTCGGCGCGCTGCGTCATCCCCCCGATCCGCCCGCGGCGGCTGCTGAGGTCGCCCATCACGTCGCCCAGGTACTCCCCGGGCACCACGACCTCCACGTCCATCACCGGCTCGAGGAGCACGGGCTTGGCCTGGCGCGCCGCTTCCTTGAACGCCATCGAGCCCGCGATCTTGAACGCCATCTCGCTCGAATCCACGTCGTGGTACGAGCCGTCGATCAGCTCGACCTTGACGTCCACCACCGGGTAGCCCGCCAGAACGCCGTTCTCGAGCGCCTCGGTGATGCCCTGCTCCACGGGGCGGATGAACTCGCGCGGGATCACGCCGCCCACGATCTTGTCCTCGAACACGAACCCGGCGCCCTTCTCCGACGGCTCGAGGTTGATGACCACGTGGCCGTACTGGCCGTGGCCGCCCGTCTGCCGCACGAAGCGGCCCTCGACGTCGGTGACGCGGTTGCGGATCGTCTCGCGGTAGGCCACCTGCGGCCGGCCCACGTTGGCGTCCACCTTGAACTCGCGCTTCATCCGGTCCACGATGATCTCGAGGTGCAGCTCGCCCATGCCCGAGATGATCGTCTGCCCCGTCTCGTGGTCCACGTGCACCCGGAACGTGGGGTCTTCCTCGGCCAGCTTCTGCAGCGCCGTGCCCAGCTTGTCCTGGTCCGCCTTGGTCTTGGGCTCGATCGCGACGTCGATCACCGGCTCCGGGAAGCGCATCGCCTCGAGGATGATCGGGTCGTCCTCGTCGGTCAGCGTGTCGCCGGTCTTGGTGTCCCGCAGGCCGATCACCGCCGCGATGTCGCCGGCGCGGACCTCCTCGATCTCCTCGCGCTTGTTGGCGTGCATCTGCAGCAGGCGGCCGACGCGCTCCTTGCGGTCGCGCACCGGGTTGTAGATGTATGACCCGGACGCCAGCACGCCCGAATAGACGCGGATGAAGGTCAGCTTCCCGACGAACGGGTCGGTCATGATCTTGAACGCCAGCGACGCGAACGGGGC
>Ga0335078_10015145_pt1 | contig 11444 bp, 14 predicted proteins | sample Lox_Sample_32_FD_206711 | JGI IMG/M metagenome (GOLD analysis project Ga0335078, IMG submission 206711) | Soil microbial communities from Loxahatchee National Wildlife Refuge, Florida, United States - Lox_Sample_3.2 | ecosystem: Environmental > Terrestrial > Soil > Wetlands | place: USA...
CGACGAGTCCGGCTTGGACGAGGCGGTCCATGTCGGTCGAGATCGAGAAGTTGACGACGTCGGCCGGGAGGCCGGCGGCGACCGCCTTGCTCTGCACCTCGGAGGCGGCGAACGAGGTCTGGAAGTTGACGCCCTTGCCGTTCGGCGTCGCCTGGTAGGCCGAGATGAGCTTCGGGAAGACCGCCGACGGGACCGAGTACGCGACGACGGAGAGGGTCGTGCCCCGGGGCCCTGCGGCGGCGGCGGACGGCAGGACGAGGACGACCGCGAGGCAGATCAGTAGTTTTCTCATCGTTTTAGTTGTATATCACACACGAAGAAGGCCCCGCAAGCGCGGGGCCTTCGAAACGGGACTACGCGACGACGCGAACGTTCGTCGCCTGCGGGCCCTTCGCGCCCTCGGTCGCCTCGAACTCGACCTTCGCGCCCTCGGCCAGGGTCTTGAAGCCCTCGCCGGCGATGCCCGTGTGATGCACGAACAGGTCCTTCGCGCCGTCCTCCGGGGTGATGAAGCCGTACCCCTTCTCGTCGCTGAACCACTTGACGGTTCCGGTAGCCATATCTGAACTCACCTCCTTGCCACGATCGCGAACAAGGCAAAGAGGCGGCGCGGCCGCGCTCCGGGCACTCGTCCTACGGTTATCGCGCTGCAGAGTACCTATGGAAGGCGCTCGCCGCCGCGAATCGCCACCTCGAGCCGGTTGGAGGCCGGGGTCAGCGGGCACGCCCAGGAGTCGTCGTAGGCGCACGACGGGTTGTAGCCGAAGTTGAAGTCGAGCACGAGCCGGCCGTCGTCGTCGCCCAGATCCGCCCCCTTCACCGTGTCGAGGAGGTAGCGGCCCGCCCCGTACGTCGTCTTCCCGCTCGTCATGTCGGCGAACGGCACGAAGACGCCGCCCCCGTACCCATCGAGCCAGTAGAGCTCGAGCGACCCGAGATAGAAGCGCGCGTGGGCGAAGCGCCGGAAGCGCGTGACCGATCCGGCGCTGCCGACGATCTCGATCGCCTTCTCGTCGGCCGGGTCGACCTCGGCGAGGAAGCGGAGAGTCGGGTCGTAGTCGTAGTACGCGAGGCGGGTGTATCCCGGCGACGGCGACTGCGGATGATCGCGGAAGAGCTCGGCGCGCACCTCGCGCCAGCGCTCCCACCCCGCCCGCGGCTCGGAGGCGCGCACCTCGGCGTAGAGGTCGAAGATACGCCGCTTCCAGCCGAGCAGCTCGAGCTCGTTCACGCAGGCGCGGGCTCGGTCGTACGGCGCAGCGGGACCTCGTGCAGGAACCACGTCAGCGCGAACGAGAGCACCGCGATGACCGCCCCGACGAGGAACACCGGATGAAGCGAGGCGGCGAATGCATGCGTATAGACGCTGTGGATGCGCGGCGGGAGCTTCGCGACCGTCGCGGGCGCCACCGTGCTCGGCCCGTGCACCCCGGGAGGCAGCGACTTCACGAGATTCGCGTGCAGCCGGTTCGCGAAGATCGCGCCGAACACCGCGATGCCGACCGAGCCGCCGATCTGCCGGAACATGATCGAGCCGGAGGTGGCGACGCCCATCACCCGCGGGTCGACCGCGTTCTGGACGGCGAGCACGAGCACCTGCATCACCATCCCGAGACCGAGGCCGACGACGAGCATGTAGAGGGACGTCGCGGTCGCGGTCGTGTGGATGTCGAGCTGCGCGAGCAGCGCCATCCCCGCGGTCATCACGGCCGTCCCGACGATGGGGAAGATCTTGTACTTGCCGAGTCGCGAGATGAGCTGGCCGCTCGCGATCGAGGTGACGAGCAGCCCGGCCATCATCGGCGTCAGCTGGAGACCCGAGCTCGTCGGGCTCTTGCCGCGCACGATCTGGAGGAACAGCGGCAGGAACGTGACCGACCCGAACAGCGCAACGCCGATGATGAAGCCGATCGACGACGAGACGACGAAGATGCGCGACCGGAACAGCGAGAGGGGCAGGATCGGCTCGCTCGCGCGTTGCTCGGCGAGCGGGAACAGCGCCAGCAAGACGACGCCGACGAGGATGAGCGCGATCATCGCGGGCGCGCCCCACGCGTACGTCGTGCCGCCGAGGCTCGTGTAGAGCACGATCGCGGCGAGTGCGCCCGCGAGGAGGACGGCACCGAGGTAGTCGATCGCGTGCTCGATGCGCTCGGGGCGGCTATGGAAGGTCGCTCCGATGACGGCGAATGCGATCGCGCCGATCGGCAGGTTGACGTAGAAGATCCACCGCCACGAGAGGTTGTCGACGAAGAAGCCGCCGAGCAGCGGGCCGATGACCGTCGAGACTCCGAAGACGGCGCCGAAGAGCCCCTGGTACCGGCCGCGGTCGCGGGGCGGGATGATGTCGCCGATCACGGCGATCGCGACCACCATCAGTCCGCCGGCACCGAGGCCCTGCAGACCGCGGAACGAGATGAGCTCCGCCATGTTCTGCGAGATGCCGCAGAGCGCGGAGCCGACGAGGAAGATGACGATCGCGATTTGGAGCACGCCCTTGCGGCCGTAGAGGTCGCCGAACTTGCCATAGAGCGGCCCCGTGACGGTCGAGGCGAGCAGGTAGGCGGTGACGACCCAGGAGAGGTGGTTGATCCCGCCGAGATCGCCGACGATGGTCGGGAGCGCTGTCGAGACGATCGTCTGGTCGAGCGACGCCAGGAGGACGACGAGCATGAGTGCGCTGAAGATGACCCGCTTCCGCGGTGCCCCTGTCGCCGTCGGCATAGTTGCAGAATGCCGAAGATCGAGAAGTCGCCGGAGGAGTGGCGTCGCGAGCTGACGCCGGAGCAGTTTCAGGTGCTGCGCCAGAAGGGAACGGAGGCGCCGTTCACGGGCGAGTACGACCACGTGTTCGAGCCGGGGACGTACCGCTGCGCCGGCTGCGGGACCGAGCTGTTCGATTCGGATGCGAAGTACGACTCGGGCTGCGGCTGGCCCGCGTTCTGCGCCCCCGCTGGCGTGGACGCGGTCGAGGAGGAGACGGACACGAGCCACGGGATGGTGCGAACCGAGGTGCTCTGCGCCGGCTGCGGCGGGCATCTCGGACACGTGTTCCCCGACGGCCCCCATCCTACGGGACTGCGGTACTGCATCAACTCTGCCGCGCTGAAGCTCGACGAGCGCTAGCCGGCCCGGAACTCGAGCGGCAGGCCGAACAGCGGGAAGAGCCGTTCGATGTCGAGGAAGAACGTGAGCTCGGCGATGCGTCCGTCCTTGGTCTCGAGCACCTGCAGCGCCCACGGCACGTAGCCCGTGCCGTCCTCGTTGGGCTTGTACTGGCCGAACGCCGGCGAGCCGTTCGCGTTCCGAACCGGGATGACGCGGGAGCCCTTGCAGCCGATGCCGGGGCCGTACCACCACGTGAAGATGTCGTCGCGGCCGGCGATCCACATGTCGAACGGCGGCATCGACTGCGTCGCGTCCTCGCGGATGAGCGCCGTGAGCGCGTCCAGGTCGTACGCCTCGAACGCGGCGACGTAGCGCTCGAGCAGCTCGCGGTCGACGTCCGGCGTGTCCACCTCCTGCACGTCCGCGCGCTCGAGCGTCGCGCGGGCGCGCTGCAGAGCGCTGTTGACCGATGCGACCGAGCTGTCGAGGAGCTCGGCGACCTCGGTCGCCTGCCAGCGGAGGACCTCGCAGAGGATGAGCACGGCGCGCTGACGCGCCGGCAGGTGCTGGAGCGCGGCGACGAACGCGAGCCGGATGGTGTCGTGCTCGACGGTGACGTCGGCGGGATCGGGGATCGGCTCGAGCCACGCGATCTCCGTCGGGACGTTGAGGTTCTCGAAGACCGGCTCCTGCGCCGGGCCGAGATCCATCGGCCGCGGCCGGCGCTTGCCGGCCTCGAGCTGGTCGAGGCAGACGTTCGTCGCGATCTTGTAGAGCCACGAGCGGAGGGCAGCTCGGCCCTCGAAGCGGTCGATCCCGCGCCATGCGCGGACGAACGCGTCCTGCACCGCGTCCTCGGCCTCGAACGGCGAGCCGAGCATGCGGTAGCAGTACGCGGTGAGCTCGGAGCGGTACCGGTCGAGCTCACCGAGTGCGGGCGTCGCGGTGCGCGCCGGCGATTCCACCGTCGTCGATCTTACGTGCACGAAGCCTAGGACTGCGGGCGGGCCCGGACTCATCGGGCGGCACCAAAGGCCGGTACGTAGTACCGGCACGAACTTGTGACGAAATCGTGACGCCCTCGGCGCAGATGCCGCGCGATCCTGCGCCCATGCCGAGGGCGCACCGGGACACGCACGCGGGCACGTTCCACATCTACACGCACTGCGTCTGGGCCGTCAGCGAGCTGTACCGCAACGACGAAGATCGCGCCGAGTTCCTCCGCGGCCTCGCTCGCGTCACGGACAGGCACGGGTGGACGTGCGTCGCGTACTGCCTGATGACGTCCCACTGCCACTTGATAGTCGACGTGGAAGACGGCGTCCTGCCGCGCGCAATGCACGCGCTGAATCTCCCGTATGCGCGCAACTTCAACCGTCGGTACAGGCTTCGAGGTCATGTCCAATACGAGCAATACGGGGCACGGCGCATCGGGAGCGAGGACGACCTTCTGTACAGGTTCAAGTACGTCGTGAACAACCCGGTCGAGGCCGGCCTGTGCGAGTCGCCGGCGGACTGGCCCTGGAGCAGCTACGCGGGAACGGTCGGCGTCGGACCACTCGCCACCTTCGTGGATCCGATGCTCGTGCTCGACTGCTTCCGCTGGCCGGAGACCGACGCCCGGGCAGCTCTTCGCCACTACGTGGAGGAGTCCTGACGCTGCCGTACGGGTACTACGTACCGGCCTCTGGTCGAAAGAAGTGCCGGGCCTTCTAGTCGAACCCAAGCTCGTCGAGGGAGCGGTGCAGCTCGGCGGCGTCTTGGTACACGCGGAAGGCGCCCGCGGCCATGAGCTCGTCGGCGCCGTAGCCCCCGCTGAGGAGCCCGATGCTGAGCATCCCGGCCCGCCGCGCCGCGAGCAGATCCCACACCGCGTCGCCGACGACGTAGCACTCGCGGGCCTCGACGCCGAGCGCCGCCTGGCACGCGAGGAAGAGATCCGGCTCCGGCTTCGCCCGCGCGACCGCCCCGCGCTCGACGACCACCGCGTCCTCGCCGACGCCGAGCGCCTCGAGCGACCGGTCGATCTCCGGCCGCCGCCCCGACGTCGCGATCCCGTGGACGACGCCGCGACGGCGCAGCTCGGCGAGCAGCGCCACCGCGCCCGGCAGCGGCCGGCGCTCCGGAAGGAGCTCTCGGAAGATCTCCCCGTGCCGGCGCTGCACCGCCTCGGCCTCCTCCGGCGAGAGATCGCGCCCGGCCTCCCGCGCCACCGCGCGCGCGAACAAGCCGCCGCTCATCCCGATGCGGCGGTGGATGCGCCAACCCTCGATCGGCATGTCCACCTCGACGAGCGCCCGCTGCCACGCGAAGACGTGGGCGTAGACCGTGTCGACGAGCGTCCCGTCGAGGTCGAAGATGAGCGCGAGCGGCACGCCCGCGAGCCTAGTGCAGTCAGGCGAGACGGGAGCGAAGCTCGGTGACGACCTTCAGCGGCGCGTCCTCACCGAGCGCGTGCCTCCGCGCCTGGAGGCGCTCGCTCGCTGCGCCGAACAGCGCCACGACGTCACGTCCGTCCTGCGGATGAAACGCCCAGCCGAACGTCGCGTGGATACCGGCGGTCTCGAGCGCCTGCTCGATCGCCGCCGCACGCTCGCGCGCGCTTTCGGGACTCGTCGTCGAAACGATCACCGCCAGCCGGTCGCCGATACGCGCTACGTCCTCGTCAGCGGAGACCTCACCCGCGATCGTCCGCACCGCAGCGGTGACGGCGCTCTCGGTCGTCACCGCGAGGCTGCCGACGAGAACGCCGAACGGCCATTCGCTCTTCGCCCGGCGCGCGACGCGCCCGTCGAAGCCGGTGGTGGTGAGCGCGCCCGACTCGACCTCGCGCTGCGCGAGGCCGAGCAGATCGTCGAGCACGTGGAGGGACTGAGCGAGCATCCGCCGCCCGCGTTGCGCGAAGTACCCCACGGCGGCGCCCGCGACGACGTACGAGGTCAGTCGGACCTCGAGGCCCGTGTTCCAGAGCGTGCGCACGGTGGCTTTGTGGCCGGCGAGCTCCGATCCCGCGAGGAGCACTGCCGCGAGGAGCCCTGCGGCCGCCCCCGTCCACGGGCCGCCCGCCAGCGCGACGAGCACGATGGCGAGATAGAAGCCCTGGCTCAGCCCGAGCCCGGGACGGCTGAAGACCACGAGGAGGACGAAGACGACGCCGTAGACGACCGCCGCGGCCGCCTCGAGACGCCGGGGGATCGACAGGCGGCTGTAGAAGGCGGCGCCCACCGCCACCAAGCGTGACCGCTCGGGGCGCGGAACGCAAATAGGTGGACGATGGATCGCGGTCCGGAGGAGCGCCTAGCCCGCGACCGGCAACGCGAATCGCGCGTCCAGGTGGACGGCGATCCGCAGCAGCAAGTCGTGAAGCTCGCCCCGCTCCTGCTCGTCGAGCGGGGCGAGGAACTCGTCCTCGAGCTTCCGGACGAGCTTGCGGAAGGCCGCGAGCTGCCGGCGGCCGGCAGGGGTGAGGCTGACGAGGTGGCGGCGGCGGTCGTCGGGATCGCGACGCCGCTCCACCAGACCGTGCTCCTCGAGCGCGTCGAGGTGCGCGACGAGCTGGCTCGGGTCGAAGCGGAGCGCATCGGCGATCGCAGCCTGCGTCTTTCGGGCGCTCTCGTCGAGGAGGGCCAGGATGCTGTAGTGGTAGCCGCTGAAGCCGGCCCGCTCGAACTCCTCCATCGTCCGCATCTTCAGGCCCGTTCCGAGCCGTGCGAGGAGAAAGCCGGGGCTCGCCACGAGCTCCGCCGGGAAGCAGTTCGCGGGCATCTCAGGGTTCATTGCGGAATAAGTGTAGCCCAGGATCGTTGGATGTGAATATCGTGGAAATCGTCAACGATCTGAGGGGAAATCGAATGACGGAATCGATCATTTCCGATCGCAAGCGCTGGTTCGCCCTGGCGGTGCTCGTGGCGGCCCAGTTTATGGTGGTGCTCGACGTCGCGATCGTCAACGTCGCGCTCCCGACCATCAAGACCGACCTCCACTTCAGCCAGGAAGGCCTGCAGTGGGTCATCACCGCCTACTCCATCCTGTTCGGCGGCGTCCTCCTGCTCGGCGGACGGGCGTCCGACCTGCTCGGACGGCGGAGGATGTTCATGGCAGGGCTGACGCTGTTCTCGGTCAGCTCCCTTCTCGACGGGCTCGCCTGGTCGGAGGGCTCGCTCATCGCCTTCCGCTCGCTCCAGGGGCTCGGGGCGGCGCTGCTCGCGCCGGCCGCGCTCTCCATCCTCACGACGACGTTCGAGGAAGGCCGGGAGCGGAACCTCGCGCTCGGCATCTGGGGCGCCGTCTCGGGAAGCGGGGCGGCGGCGGGCGTGCTGCTCGGCGGCGCGCTCACGAGCGCGTTCAGCTGGTCGTGGATCTTCTTCGTGAACGTCCCGGTCGGTGCCGTCGTGCTCGCCCTGACCCCGTGGCTCCTGCACGAGAGCCGCGCGAACCTCGACCATCGCCACTTCGACGCGAGCGGCGCGGTGTCCGTCACCGGCGGGCTCATGCTGCTCGTCTACGCGCTCACGCGCGCGAGCCAGCACGGCTGGGCGACCGCCGAGACGGCCGGCCTGCTTGCAGCGTCGGCGGCGCTCGTGATCGCGTTCCTCGTCATCGAGGTGCGCTCGCCGGCGCCGATCCTGCCGCTCAGGATCTTCCGCCTGCGAACGCTGTCGGGCTCGAACCTCACGGCGCTGCTCTCCGGTGCGGCGGTGTTCTCGCAGTTCTTCCTGCTGACGCTGTACATGCAGCAGGTGCTGCACTACTCCGCGCTCAAGACGGGCGCCGCCTACCTCACGTTCACGCTCGCGATCATCGTCATGGCGGGCGTGGCGCAGAGCGTCGTCACCCGGATCGGCCCGCGCCGCGTGATCCCCGTGGGGATGCTCATGGCGACCGCGTCGCTCGCGGTGTTCACCCAGCTGCCGGTGCACGGCCATTACTTCTGGGACATCTTCCCGGCGTTCCTCGTCGGCGGAATCGGGATGTCGTTCGTCTTCATCCCGATGTCGATCGGCGCCCTCGCGGGCGTGCAGGCGCACGAGGCCGGCGTCGCCTCGGGGCTGCTGAACACCGCGCAGCAGATCGGCGGGGCGATCGGCGTCGCAGTGGCGACCACGATCGCGACGACGTACACGAGCGACTACGTGACCGCGCATCACGTCGCGGCCTTCTCTCCCGCCGCGCTCACGCACGGCTTCCACGTCGCGTTCTACGTGCTCGCTGCGATCGCGTTCGTCACGGCGGTCGCCGGGCCGGCGCTCATGGAGTCGCACGCGCCGGCAGTCGAGGCGCAGCCGGACTTCGCCGAGCTCGAGGTGATCGAGGAGGCCGCCTGATGACGCGGACCGGCTACCGGCGGGAAGTCGAGCGGCTGCTCCAGCAGATCGCCGACCGCATGCGGGAGCTGCAGGTCCTGAAGGCGCACGGAGCGCGGGCTGCCGCGCTCCGTGCGCAGAAGGACGAGCTCGTCCGCGCGCGGCTCGAGCTCGCGCAGCTCTTGCACTGAGGCCCGCGTCGCAGGGATAGCGTCAGCTGCATGACGCGATTCCTCTACCGGCTCGTGACCGCGCTGTCGATGGCGGCCGGCCGCGGGCCGGCCGCGCGTGTCGCCGTCGAGCTCGCCGCTCCTCGTGCCGGCGACGCGGTCGTCGACGTCGGATGCGGGCCGGGGACCGCCGCGCGAGCGGCGCAGCGGGCGGGAGCGAGCGTGGTCGGCATCGACCCCGACCCGCTCATGCTCGCGCTCGCCAGGCCGCTGAGCCTCCGCCGCCGAGGAGTCCGGTGGGTGCTGGGCCGCGCGGAGTCGCTGCCGCTGCCCGGCGGAAGCGCGACGATCGTGTGGGCGCTCAGCTCCCTCCACGACTGGGAGAACCGGGCTGCGGGAATCGCCGAAGTCGCGCGCGTCCTCGCCTCCGGCGGCCGGTTCCTCGTGCTCGAACGGCTCGTCGCACCCGGAGCACGCGGGCATGCGGCCCACGGACTGACCGCCGCGCCGGTGGGCGAGCTCGCGAACGAGCTCCGGACCGCCGGCTTCGCCGAGGTCTCGGACACGCAGCGGCAACTCGGGTCACGAGTGCTCGCCGTCGTCGACGGGCGGCGCTAGCCGACTCGCGCCTCAGGCAGGATCTCGACGTGACGGACGTGCGGATCGTCCCCGCGAACGGGGCGTCCTTCGAGCATCTCGAGGCGATCCTCGGCGGCGCGAGCTGCCACGGTGGCCGCTGCTACTGCCAGCGCTTCAAGCTGGGCTGGAGCGCATGGCCCGGTGACGATCTCGAGCGCGCCCACATGCTGCGCGAGCAGACCGACTGCGAGCATCCGAGATCGCGCACGACGACGGGCCTCGTCGCGTACGTCGACGGCGAGCCCGCCGGCTGGTGCAACGTCGAGCCGCGTACGGCCTACCCGTACCTGCGGGCCGTTCCCTGGCGCAAGCGACACGAGGACAAGACGGACGCGAGCATCTGGGCGGTGCCGTGCTTCGTCACCCGCGCGGGCTTCCGCCGTCGCGGGATCACCTACGCGCTCGCCCGCGCCGCGGTGGACTTCGCGCGAGAACGCGGAGCACGCGCGCTCGAGGGCTACGCCATGATCCCCGAGCGCGGCAAGGACGTCGCGTGGGGAGAGCTCCACGTCGGGCATGCCAGCATCTTCACCGCCGCCGGGTTCGCAGAGGTCAGCCGCCCGACCCTCCGTCGCGCGGTGATGCGCGTCGACTTCTAGCCCTTCAGGTACTCGAGCACGGCGAGCACGCGGCGGTGGTCGCTCTCGGAGGGCGGCAGCTCGAGCTTCTGGAGGATGCTCGCGACGTGCTTCTCGACCGCGCCGACGGTGAGGACGAGCGCGTCCGCGATGCCGGCGTTCGAGCGGCCCTCCGCCATGAGCCCGAGCACCTCGAGCTCGCGCGGGGTGAGCCGCTCGAGCGGCCCTCCCCCGCGCCGCTGCGTGAAGAGCTGCGCGACCACCTCCGGATCGAGCGCCGTCCCTCCGACGGCGACACGGCGCACCGCCTCGACGAAGTCGTCGACGTCCATGATCCGGTCCTTCAAGAGGTAGCCGACGCCGCCGCGGCCGTCCGCGAGCAGCTCGTCCGCATACGCGTGCTCGACGTACTGCGAGACGATGAGGATCGCCGTCTGCGGGCGGAGGCGCCGTGCCTCCAGGGCGGCGCGAAGGCCCTCGTCGCGGAACGTCGGCGGCAGCCGCACGTCCACGATGGCGACGTCCGGCTCCTCGAGCATGACCGCGTGCACGAGCGCGTCGCCGTCGACGACCGCGGCGACGACCTCGAAGTCGTTGTCGCGCAGCAGGCGCGTGAGGCCGTCCCGCAGGAGGGCGAGATCCTCCGCGATCACGACGCGCACGGCAGCACCGCCTCGACGATCGTGCGGCCGCCAGGCGGGCTCTCCACCCGGAACGTCCCGTCGAGCGCCTCGACGCGATGACGCAGGCCCGCGAGCCCCGATCCGTTCGGATCGGCGCCGCCGCCGCCGTCGTCCATGACGGTGACGACGATCGCGCCGCCCATGCGGACCGCGCGGATGTCGACCTGCGTCGCCCCCGCGTGCTTCGAGGCGTTCGCGAGCGACTCGGCGGCGACGAAGTACGCAGCCGACTCGACCGCCTCCGGCGGCCGCTCGACGAGGTCGACGCGCAGGTCGACGCCGATCGGCACCCGCGCGACGAGGGCCGCGAGCGCGGCCTCGAGCCCGCGGTCGGCGAGGATCGGCGGGTGGATCCCGCGCGCGAGGTCGCGCAGGTCGCGCAGCGCGTGGCCGGCGCCCGCCCGCGCCTCCGCGAGCAGCTGCCGCGCGGCGTCGGGGTCGCTCCCGAGCTTCTGCTCGGCGAGGCCGAGGCTCATCCCGAGCGCGACGAGCCGCGCCTGCGCGCCGTCGTGCAGGTCGCGCTCGATGCGGCGCAGCTCCGACTCCGCCGACTCGACCGCGCCGGCCCGCGTCGTCGTGAGCACGTCGATGCGCCGCCCCATCGTGCTCAGAGCATGCAGCCCGACGACGACGGCGAGCCCGAGCGCCGGCCACTTCGGCCAGAAGTACCCGCGGCTCGTCACCGCCCAGATGCCGACGAAAAAGAGGAAGAGCGCCGTCGCGGATCCCAGGTCGATCGCGAGCGCGCGCGTGCGCGCGATGCGCCGCGGGTCGCCGCGGTCGACGAACACCGTCCACGCGTGCACTGCGAGCGGCAGCGCGAGCGGCATGAGCGTCCACTCGGGCCAGAAGTACGCGCGCGACGTCAACGCCCAGACGATCACGAGGATGACGTTCAGCCCGGCGTAGAACGCGGCGTGTGCGGGGAGCGTCCGCCGGAGGAGCGCCTGCATCTCCGTGGTC
>Ga0335078_10015147_pt1 | contig 11442 bp, 6 predicted proteins | sample Lox_Sample_32_FD_206711 | JGI IMG/M metagenome (GOLD analysis project Ga0335078, IMG submission 206711) | Soil microbial communities from Loxahatchee National Wildlife Refuge, Florida, United States - Lox_Sample_3.2 | ecosystem: Environmental > Terrestrial > Soil > Wetlands | place: USA: Florida...
ACCGCTAGAGAGTACTCGGCCAGTACGGTTGCCTTCCCTTTTTTGTGCGGCGAGGCAAACACCCAATCGACTGATTTGCGCGCCGGTATCAACATATGAAGGTTGGTGGCTGGGCTACGATCAGAGTTATCGCAGCCGATGAAATCGCACTCGGAACCATAATGTGGCCGCCGGGGGGCGCCTATACCTTAAATCTCCACCCGTCTGACCATTTCATTTCACCTCCCGCTTGACATGGCGCGCTGTTATGCGTATATGTAGGTATTCTAGGTGTTCTATGAGCGAAGAGAGATCCGAGTTCCTCAGGGGTACCCTCGACATGCTGATCCTCAAGGTCGTGGCACTCGGCCCGATTCACGGCTACGCCATTGCGCAGCGGATTCAACGGATCTCCCGCGACTTCTTCCAGCTGCAGCAGGGCTCGCTCTACCCCGCTCTTCATCGCTTGGAGGACCGAGGCTGGCTGAAAGCGGAGTGGAGGGCCACGGAGACAGGACGCGATGCGAAGTTCTACGCGCTCACTCCCAAGGGTCGAAAACAGTTGGAGGCCGAGGTTAAGAACTGGGACAAACTCACCAACGCAGTTGCCCTGATCCTCAGGACGGCAGGGTAGGAGACCACGTTATGCGCTGGTATCAACGCTTCTTCCGCAGAGGGCTCACAGAGAAACATCTTGATGTAGAGCTTCGCTTCCATCTGGAGCAGCAGATTGCCGACTACATCGCGGCGGGCATGAAGCCCGAGGAAGCGCGCCGCCGGGCGCGGCTGGAGTTCGGGGGACTCGATCAGGTGAAAGAGGAATGCCGTGACGTCGGCGCCACGCACATCGTTGACACCCTCATCCAGGACCTGCGCTACGCGGTACGGATGCTCCGCAAGAATCCCGCCTTCACGCTGGTGGCCGTGTTGACCCTGGCGCTCGGCATTGGCGCCAATACGGCGATTTTCAGCGTTGTGAACGCCGTGGTGCTGCGACCGCTGCCCTATTCGCACAGCGACCGGCTGGTCTGGATTGCCGAATCGATCCCGGCGCTCAAATCCGAAGCCGCCACGGGCGGAGACTACGTCGATTGGAAAGATCAGAACCACACTTTGGACCGGATCGCCGCTTACGACACGGTCTATCGCGGCAGCCTGAGCGAGGGCTCCGGGTCGGGCGGAGGATCCGCCGACTTCAATCTCACCGGCCGTGGCACGCCGGCGCGGGTCCATGGCGCGTTCGTAAGCGCCAGTTTCTTCGCTACTCTGGGCGTGGAGCCGCAGCTCGGGCGAGCGTTTACGGAAAACGAGGACCAGCCGAACGGGCCCCACGTGGTGGTTCTAGGGCACTCATTCTGGCAGCAGTATTTTGGCTCCGACCCTCACGTGCTGGGCCAGACGGTCAATCTCGACGCCGCGCCTTACACGGCTATCGGTGTGATGCCGGCGAGCTTCCGTTTCCCCGGGGATTCGGACGCGCAAATCCTGCTGCCGCTGGCTCTCAACCAGGCCAGTGAGCGGCTTCGCATCGCGCAAAGGCACGTTCGGATTATCGGCCGCTTGAAGCCCGGCGTCTCCCTTGCTGCCGCCTGGGCCGATCTGGATGAAATCCGGAAACGAGCGCAGCCGTCCAGCGGGTCCACGTCGGCCGAGGGCGGCGGCGGTGGAGGCCGACGTCGTGCAATGCCGGCTCCAGGGCCCGGCGGTCCCCCGCCGGCAAGCGAGCTCAAAGTGGTGCCCCTCGCCGAACACTTGGCGGGGAATCTGCGCCCGGCCATGCTGACCTTGCTCGGGGCGGTCGGTCTGGTGTTGCTGATCGCTTGCGCCAACGTTGCCAACTTGATGCTGACGCGCGCCTCAGCCCGGACGCGGGAAGTGGCGGTGCGGGCCGTCCTCGGCGCGGGGCGCTGGCGCCTGGTTCGGCAGCTCCTGCTGGAGAGTGTGACCCTGGCGGTGGCCGGTGGCATGGCGGGATTGCTGCTTGCGGCTTGGAGCGTCCATGTCATCACGCGCCTCATCCCGGCGGGCGCCGGAGGCGGCATCCTGGCTGTGGCGGAGCCGAGAGTGGACGGCAACGTTCTGCTTTTTGCGCTGGCGGTCTCAGTCCTCACCGGAATCCTGTTCGGCCTTGCTCCTGCAGTTACCGTCACGCGTTCCGATCTTGCCGAAGGGCTCAAGGAGGGCGCTCAGGCGGCGAGCCCCGGCATCCGCCGAAGCTGGCTTCGGGGAGCGCTGGCCGTGGCTGAGATCTTCCTCGCGCTGATGCTGCTGATCGGCGCCGGCCTGCTCATCAAGAGCTTCTATCGCGTCCTACAGGTTAACCCGGGCTTCGCGCCGGAGCGCGTGTTGACCATGGACCTCAGTCTTACGGACGCGCGATACCCGGCGCGCCAGCAGAAGTCGGAATTCTTCTCGCAAGTCCTGCGCCGCGTCGAGTCTTTGCCCGGTGTTCGCTCTGCGGCTCTCGCTGACTCTCTGCCGCTCAATCCTTATCAGGGCTTTCTGCTGATGTCCCCCAACCAGCTCCTGTCCAGGGCGGCGCTCTCGAGCTCGACAATCGTGATGATGCGGATGCTCAAGGTGAGCCCAGGCTACTTCTACACGCTTGGCATTCCGGTGCTCAAAGGCCGCACCTTTACAGACCACGACGACGAGCAGGCGCTGAAAGTTGCGGTGGTGAATGAGGTCTTGGCGCGCCACCTTTGGCCGGCAGAGGATCCCATTGGCAAGCAGTTCCCGCCAGGACACCGAGGCCGAGTTTTACGTGCCCTACCTTCAATCGCCGGACGACTCCATGCAACTCGCCGTCCGCACCGCCGCTGACCCGGACAGCATGGTCTCCGCCGTGCGCGCCCAGGTGAGGGGCGTCGACCCCGACCAGCCGCTCTATCGAGTGGCCACGCTCCAACAGACCCTGTCGGAGTCGCTGGCTCCGCGGCGGCTTAACATGCTTCTGCTGGCGGTTTTCGCCGGCATCGCGCTGACGCTCGCAACGGTTGGGATTTATGGCGTGATGGCATTCTCCGTGACGCAGCGCACCCACGAGATCGGCATTCGCATGGCGCTCGGAGCCGAGCGGCGGAGCGTTCTACGCCTGATTGTGAGCCAGGGAATGCGACTGACGCTGCTGGGCGTTGTCCTCGGCGCCGCCGGCGCCTGGGCCCTCACACGCTTCCTCTCCGGCTTTCTTTTCGGCGTGCCACCGCGGGACCCCGCCACGTTTGTGCTGGTCTCGCTGCTGTTGGTCATCGTCTCAGTTTTGGCAAGCTATATCCCGGCCCGACGGGCGACACGCGTGGACCCGATGGTGGCGCTCCGGTACGAATGAGTCAGGCTGCCGGCGGCCATTCCTTGCGCGACCACCGGTTGGAGGCTAAACGCCCCGAGAGGTCCGTGATCTCAGCTCACATTGGCAGAAGCTTGAGCTTGTCGGTCTCGCAGCCCGGCTGGCTCACGGCGCGGATCATCGCTGGCGGCACTTGGTCAAAGCGGCGTAAGTAAAGTAATTCGGCGTGTCCTCTTGGAGGTGTGGATCCCATTGGAGTTAGGGATACACCTGAAGCTCAGGACGAATATGATTGGCTGCCTGGGTGAGATATTCTGTTATTGACGACAGGGGCGCCGACGATCAATCGTGAACTACCTCTGGCAAACAGTAACTGAGCACATGGGACTAAGCCTCGGCAGGGAGCAGATGCCCAACCATTGCTGCTCTTCGACAGATTCAGATTTAGGTTCAAAGTGAATCACCGACGTAGAGGCTTCTGGATGGATTCTTGGCAATGTAAACAAACAAACGTAGTCCCGGATCGGCTCTGTTGGCCGGTTTTGAGGTGATCACCGAGGTCGAGATTTAGTCCACTGCCGTCACAACGGCCTGTCCGACGTTTTGATCTCGTCCTCTGTCTGGTCGACGGTTACAATAGGATTGTGTCAGTAACAGTGACAAACGCGTAGGATCGTGCCAGGAATCGCGGCACGAATTGTCAGGTATAGTGGCATGGGGGCCTGCAAGCCCCTTGGAATCACTGCCCCGATTGCTGCCTATACTGACATCCTACATAGGGGGTTGTTTTTGTTGTAGATTGTCAGAATCAATGAAGGTTCTGTCAGAGCTCGTGAAAACTCATGTCACAGTTGTCGGAAAAATCCTACCTGGCAGGATTGGGGCGGCCGGCTGTGGAGGCGAGTAATGTAACGGTTGATCACGAACCCGGTCGGTCTACACCACGGCGTCAGGGACACCGATCGCCTTCGCTACTTTGTAGAATCGCGCCTGCGAGTCCGCTCTCCCCTTACTGCTGTAATTAGGGTGGCCACCTGATAACTCGCTATTTCCGCATGACTTTGTTTTCACTCCGCGTTACTCTTGCTGTTCAATTTTGACCGCGAGTCACGCGTGGGCACTCTTTCCGTCACTTCCAAGAAACGCTCTCTTTGGCGGCCCGTATTCCAGATCGAGCTGATGGTGGTGTTTGTCGGGTTGGTGGTTTATGCCATCCTGGCCTCGATCAACCAGCGGGCTTCACTGTTCGTCATCATGATTGCTAGCCTCACGGTGGGCAACCTTCTCATTCCTCTCCAATTTTCCTGCCGTCGCCTTTATGTGGCGCGCTCGTTCCCGTGGAACTGGGTCGCGTTTTTCCCGGTCCAACTCATGTTCGGGGTGATTTGCGCCGTGGCCGCGATTTTCTTCCTGCAGTTGACCGAAGTTGCTCGCGATTCGTTCTCGCTTCTTTTCACCAGGATCGGTTATTTCGTCATCGTCGTCGCGGTGGTCACCAACGTTGTCCTGTTTGGTGTGGAAGAATTCCAGCGAAAGCTGAGAGAACGCAATCAACAGCTGGAGCAGACTGTCGAGAAAGGCACGATCGCGCTGCAGCAGCAGGAGGAAGAACTCAAGCGAGCGCGCGAGATTCAGCAAATGCTGCTGCCCAACACGTTGCCCCAGCTTGCCGGAGTTCAGATCGCCGGAGCCTGGCAGCCCGCGCGTGAAGTCGGTGGCGACTACTTCGACGTGATTCAACTGGATAAAGGCCGCCTCGGCATTTGCGTGGGCGATGTCGCCGGAAAAGGAATCACCGCCGCGTTGCTCATGGCGAATCTCCAGGCATCCTTTCGCGCCTTCGCCACCACCGAGGCATCGCCTCAGGTGGTCTGTACCAAACTGAACAAGTTCCTTTGTGCAAACATCGCTTCGGGGAAGTTTGTGACTTTCTTCTACGCGGTGCTCGACGCCGACGCACGCACGCTCACCTACGAGAATGCCGGACACTCGCCCGGACTTCTGTTGCGGAGCAACGGCACCACAGAAACTTTGCAAGGAGGAGGAGCAGTGCTGGGTGCGCTGCCTGATTGGACCTACCACGACTACACCGCGCAACTTCAACCGGGCGACCAACTGCTACTCTCAACTGACGGCATCACGGAAGCCGAGAACGCCAAACTCGAAGAGTTCGGCGACGAGCGCCTGCTGGAAGCCGCTCGCGCACGCCACGGAAGCGCGCTCGAAGTTCAACGCGCCATCATGCGGCAGGTCACGGCCTTCTGCGATGGGAATTTCCGCGACGACGCAACCTTGCTTGTTTTACGAATCTCTTGAGCGACGCCGGGAACTCACGCCCCGATACCTCCGGGGTGGAGCAATACAGAGTTTCGGGGTATCGAGCCGCTGCCGCTTGACCGGACAAGTGAGTGGGAATTCCCAGGGACCTGACCATGACCGCGAAAAGCAAATATCTTGATCTCATGGCTGCAATCCAAAGCGAATGCTCGCTGTAGTGGAAACGCCCCGAAGCCGAAGGTTGCCTAACAGCAGCCCAAACGATGATTGACGACTTCGCTCCACAGGCGGTTGAACTGACCGATCGAGTGCTGTTCATGACGGCTGATTGCATACGGACTGTAAAGGCGGTTAAGATGGCCGAAGTCTTAATGTGCCGTTGGAGGGACTTCTCTATGGTCACGCTTAATGTGAATGGCGTCCGGCACGAGGTCCAGGCGCCTGACGACACTCCCCTGCTCTACGTCTTGCGTAACGATCTCCGGTTGATCGGCCCGCAATTCGGCTGCGGGCTTGCACAGTGCGGAGCCTGTTCCGTGCTGGCAGAAGGCAAGGAAGTGCGTTCCTGCGTCATGCCGGTTTCGGCCTTCGCGAATCAGGAGATCATCACGCTCGAAGGCCTGCCCGCGAGGTGGGCGAAGCAAAAGGGTCTCTCCCCCGAGGAGGCAACGAGCACACTTCACCCGGTCCAGCAGGCGTGGATCGAGCAGCAGACTCCGCACTGCGGGTTCTGCCAGAACGGGATGATGATCAAGGCGACCGAACTGCTCGAGAGCAATCCCAATCCGACGGTGGCGCAGATCAAGGAGGCCTACACAACGTCGGGATCGTCGCCTCATCTGTGCCGCTGCGGAACCTACAAGGCAATCCTCGAAGCTGTTCAACATGCCGCCACAATCATGGCGAAGGGGAGGTAAACGATGGCAGCCAGCAGCATAGGACCAGCGCAAGCTATCGGAGCGTCGCTCTCGCGCCGTGATTTCATAAAGGCGGGAGGCGTTCTGGTGGTGGGCTTCAGCTTCGTTGGGCCACGAGCCCTGAAGGCCGATGCGGCCAGGCCCGCGACCATGAAGAACACCCTCGATCCCACGCTGCCGAGTTCGTGGATTGAGATTCACCCCGACAACACGATCCTGATTCGCACGGGGAAAAGCGACTTCGGCCAGAGCACAACGTTCACGGCTTACCGGCAGATCGTAGCCGATGAACTGAGCGTGCCTTTCGAAGCGATCACGACGGTTGTGGCGGGAGACACCGATCGCACGCCCGACGGCAGCGGCGCTTTCGACTTTCTTGGCGAGGGAATGCCGAACATCCGCAAGGCGGCCGCCTATACTTATCAGGCGCTGCTCGATCTCGCTTCTGAGCGGCTCGGCGTGCCGAAGGATAAGCTCTCCGTCAAAGACGGCATCGTCTCGGGAGGCGACAAGAGCATTTCCTATGGCGACCTCATCAAGGATCAGCAGTTGAAGCTGACCATTCCGGTTCGAGGCGACCTCACCAGCATCGAGGGGCTGACCATCGAGGGCAATCCGCCGATGAAGCCCGTCAGCCAGTACACCGTCATCGGCAAGTCCTTCAAGAACTCCGTCATTAGTTCGAAAGTGGCAGCGAAGGAAACGTGGGCGACGGATGTGCGGCTTCCGGGGATGTTGCACGGCCGCGTGGTCCACCCGAAGACCCTCGGCTCGACGCTCGTCTCCGCCGGGCCTTTGGACAAGACCAAGTTCCCGAATGCGCAACTCATCGTGAAGGGCAATCTGCTGGGAGTGGTAGCGCCTACGGAGTGGGAAGCGATCCAGGCGGCCGAGCAAGTGGCCGGCGGCACGAAATGGACGGACTGGAGAGGCTTGCCGGGCAATGAAAAACTCCACCAGCACCTTCGGCATGAATCCGACTGGACCAGCACGGCTGTGACGTCGGGCGATGCCAACAAGGGTGACGCGGCGGCCACGCTCGCGTCGGCAAGCAAGAAGCTATCCGCCACGTATCAATTATCGTACATGAAGCACGCTCCGATCGGCCCGACCGTGGCCGTCGCGGACGTGATACCCGACGGCACCGTGCATATTTATACGCACAATCAGAATCCACAAGCGCTGCGGGGCGAAATTGCCATGATGCTCCGCACCACTCCCGATCATGTGATCGTGCACGTGTATCCCGGACCCGGACACTACGGGCGGTCGAACGGCGGAAACGCCGGCGCTGAAGACGAGGCGGTACTCTTGTCGCAGGCCCTCGGCAAACCGGTGCGCGTGCACTGGACCCGCGCCGACGATATGAAGTGGTCCACGCAATCAGCAGCTGCGTTCTCCGATGTTCAGCTTGCCTTAGACGAAAAAGGCAAGCTGGCTGCTTATCAGATCGACCATTACATGCCCGCTATGCAGGACGACAGGCCCATCGGAGCAGTCCTGGCGGGCCTGCCCACCATGACGGCGCCGCAGCCGAAGGGTGATTTCGTCACTTCGACAGTCAACGGCATTTCCGACCCGTGGCTGTACGCGCAGACGCCTAATGTCAATGAGCGCGGGCACGGCACATTCCAGGTGGGACAACAGGCCTCGCCTCTGGCGGTCGGTATCCGCGACCATAGCATGCGCACGCCGGTGCAGTTCCAGCAGAACTTCCCGCGTGAACTGGCGATCAACGAGGCTGCAGCCCTCGCAGGCGCCGACGCGATCCAGTTCCGGATCGACCACGCGAACGAAGAGCGGGCGATCGGTGTGCTGAAAGCGGTGCGTGACGCTTGTGGCTGGGAGACGCGTCCTTCGCCGCGTCGCGATGCTAGGTCTACAGGATCAACGCCCGTGCGAGGCCGCGGAGTTTCGCTGATGTTACGCAGCCGGACCTACTGGGCCTGCGTATGCGAAATCGCCGTTACTCCTGCTACGGGTGCGATTGTGGTCGAGAAGTACACGATTGCAGTAGATCCGGGCATCGTGGTGAATCCAATGCAACTGGAGCGGCAAGTCGAAGGTGGGGCGGTCATGGGAGTCAGCCATGCGCTGTTCGAAGAAGTGACATTCGATGAGAGCGGAATCACTACGAGCGACTGGATCTCCTATCCCATTCCCACGATGTCAGACATACCCGAAATCAAGGTCGTATTGCTGAACAATCCGAAAGTCGGAACGTACGGTGGGGGTTCGGAGGCCGCGAATGCGCTCGCTGCACCTGCGATTGCAGCCGCGCTCCACGACGCAACGGGAAAAACCCTCCGGCGGCTTCCGCTTAGGCCTGCCTACGTGCAATCAATGCTCAAGACGTAAGCAAATGGCTGGCGCTGCGCTGGATTTGGAACGAAAACGGACTGCTCGCCGACTGCAGGCCTGCGACTTCACGGGCCCCGGCGGCCGCTACATAAGAATAGGTCAAGCACGGGACGGTCGAGTTTAACAGGTGCGATCCCTGCTGCGAGCCAGGTTTGGCGCCTCATTTCAGCACAGAACACACACACGCGCACCTCAGCGCCAACCGCCACGTCCCCTCCCACCGAGAGCCGATGATCGAAAGTTCCGCTGAATACAGACTGCCTGTGTTTAAGGTAAACTGCGGCATAGTGATTCCTTTGTAGCCCGCAGAAACCAAGGGCCGGTAGGCAGAATAACATCGAGTCCCTGGCCATCGCGCCTGGGTGGCGAAGTCCTGGAATTGTACAGCCGAAGCAACCTCAATCAATAGCCTTCGCATCGTCGTCGCGAGGCGCCCGCCGCCACCGACGACATCATCATCGACAGCGCTCCCGCTGTATGGTTGGTGATTGTCTTGGCTTGGGCACCCCATTGGTTACGCTGCTTGGCAGAAGAGGTATGTGGTGATCATTTTCCTGTCACGCCGCACCGCGCGCAAGGACGCTTTCAACGGCTTTGAACTGGCAGAAACAAGGGCTAGACGTCCAGAGTCACTAAGTAGGGCGAGTGATTCTTGGCGCCGAACCACCAGCCGTTTGGCATTGCTCGCACTCGCACCGCACGGCCCATGGAGTCGGAGACCCGCATCGCTTTCGGCGCCTTGCCCTCCCGAGTGACAAGCTGCACCTCGAAAGCGTCCGGAGCGACAGCCTGGTAGCGTAAATCGTAGAAGAGCCCGCGATAGCGGATATTTTGCAGGCCGAACGCCTTTCCGGTTTCGAGCAGCTTGGCGGGCAGATTCGGACCTAGCTCAAATTGAAGCACCGACGGGTTGCAACTCTCTCTGACACCAAAAATGCTACGAATGATGTGCGCCGGAAGAGTGGCGCCCCAACCGTAGCCTTCTGCGCCACCGGTTCCTTCCGTCACAGACCACATTTCGCGGCTTACCCCCGGCCAACCCACTTCTTGTTTCGGGTCGATCCTCCGGCGATCCGTCGACCGATAGACGCGGTCCGCGATGTCGTGAAGAATGTCGGCTAGCGGAGCGTACTCGCCTGCCAGCCACATCGATTCGGCGTAGGGCAGCACCTGCGACGGCCAATCGAGCGCGTCCTGCTGATGCGTGGCGTACCACAGCATCCCCGGCAGCATGGCCTGGATCTGCTCGGGCGTTGCCGTACCACACATGACGGGTCCCACCTGCGTGACCACGCGCTGGCCAGCGATGGCTTCGCCGGAGCGCGCGTCCACGTCGTAGAACCAGCCGTCGCGAAATAATTGGCGTGTCTTGGCGGTATAGAACGCCTCCAGTTGCTTCCAGCCGGGCACGTCAGCCTGGTGGCTGAACAGCTGCGCCCAATCCGCCAGCATGCGCGCGGCGTGTGCCATCGCCGCCTGAAGCTCGGCGACCCGAATGAAGTCGATTACCTCGCCGCCCGTGGGCTGCTTGATCAGGAACCGGCTGTTCGCGTCCATACCGGTTTCCCAACTGCACTTGGCGGTGATCCAGCCTTCGGGGCCGCGGCGATTCTTCAGCGTCCACTCGAGGTATTTCTTCAAGTAGGGATAAAGCTCTGCTGCCCACCCACGATCGGCTGTTCGCAAAAACACCGACTCAATGCAGTAGAAGGGGTAGCACCATTGCAGGGCCGTTCCGCACTCGCTGCCGTCGGCGGCGACCATATTCATGGTGCCGTCTTCGCGCATGCAAGGTACATTCGGCTCGAGGGCGTCTTGAAACTGGCCGAGCAGCACGGTCTTGGCGACGTCGGGATCGGCATAGGCGAGCGCCCACATGTCGATCGAAGTCTCGGCGAGCACATTGCGCGGGGCCTGGATTTGCATGGCGTCCCACGCATGCTTGTAGAACCCGAGCGGTCGGCGAACCATCATCCGAAGCGTCTCGAAGTCGTATACCCAACCGTTCTTCCAATGGCCAGGGAAGTCACCCTCGAGCAGCGGAGCCCGATTCCAGAAGGCGGCGTCCTCGGCTCGCTTGGAGGCGAGCATCGAAATCGCTTGCCGGCGCGACTGCTGCGACTCTCGAGCAACAAGCTTCTGATCGACGCCGCGCGTGAGATAAAAAGAGCACGGCGCTGACGTACGCGCCGGGACCTTCAGCGCAACCGAGAGACCCGCATTCATCGAGGCGGGGAAGTAAGATGTCGCTGCCGAGCCGCTGTTAAGCGATCCTCGCATCCACTGAACCAGCGTGGTGTCATCCGCAGTCACCGTGTGTCCGGACGCCGCCTGGCTCGATTTGAGCGCGAAAACAGGTCCAGCGGCAAAGGAGCGCAACAAAGCGAGATCTTTGCTCTTGTCGTAGGAGCCTGCGATCCCATCGCGACCCCACCACTCCGGAGGACCGAACTGGAGGTGTTCGCAGGCGAACAGATCGAGCGCCTGGTCTTCCTTGCTGCTGTTCGTCACGGCCAGGTCACAGGCGAGGGTATCTTCGCCAATTTGAAAGAACGAGCAGGCAAAACTCAGCGGCGCAATCGTGAAATCGAGCGTGATGAGGTTCTTGGAGTGATAGGAAGA
>Ga0335078_10015149_pt1 | contig 11442 bp, 6 predicted proteins | sample Lox_Sample_32_FD_206711 | JGI IMG/M metagenome (GOLD analysis project Ga0335078, IMG submission 206711) | Soil microbial communities from Loxahatchee National Wildlife Refuge, Florida, United States - Lox_Sample_3.2 | ecosystem: Environmental > Terrestrial > Soil > Wetlands | place: USA: Florida...
GTAATCACATCGAAAGCGGTGCAGCCGGCGAGGGCTACGGCGACGAGTTCGATGGGCTTGGGGCCGGTGCCGCCCGCGGCGTCGTCGAGCAGCAGGTGGTGGTCGCTTCCAGTGGTTGCGGCGAACTGGCGATCCTGCTTAAGTGGTTGATTTAGAGTTACTTTGGCGCTAATCATGAACCTCTCCGATGAACCCCGTTCTTCGGGGCACGCAAATAAATGCAACGGAGCGCATTTTGTTACAGGGAAAAAGCAGCGGAAGAGAATTAGTTGGCCAGCTATCGGCCGGTGCCCTGACTCGCCCCTTTCAGGGCTTGCTGGAATTTCTCGAGCAGCTCGCGTCTTAGTTTTGCTGCGAGCTGTGGATCGGGCGCAGCGTTGGGAGTGGCGCGGCACTGTTGGATGGAAGATTCCAGAGTGGAGAGAAAAACCTGGCAGGGCTCGCAACCTCGCATGTGTTTTTCGAGTTCGTTGCAGAGAGAGTCGTCGAGAGTATCGTCCAGATAGTTGGAGAGTTCGGCGAACATTTCTTTGCAGCGGCGCTGGCGCGGAGGTTCGCTCGCCTTAGCCGCGGTGGGCTGCCCGGACCGACTGTGACGCTGCGGCTGATCTCGCTTGGCGAGTTCCTTGCGAACGAATAAACGCGCGCGATGCAGGCGCACGCGAATGGTGCCGGGGCGCAGGCCGGTGATTTCGGCGATATCATCGTCCGAGAGAGCTTCCATATCGTGGAGCACGAGAATCAGGCGGTAGTTGGGAGGGAGCTTCTGCACCGCTTCGCGGAGGCGCCTGGCATTTTCCCGACGAAGAAACGCAGTTTCGGGGGTCGCTTTCGAGCTGCCGGAAAATGATTCAAGCTGTTTGCGGTCGGGCATCAATTCTTCAAGCGAGAGGGCCTCTTTGGGCGCGAATTTGCTTTTGCGGCGGCTCATCAGGCAGCGGCTCCTAGCCACTTTGTAGAGCCAGACCATGAGCGCTTTCGGGCTATCGAATTTCGCCAGGGTGGGAACGGCTTGCAGCAGGACTTCCTGCATGGTGTCTTCGGCGTCCTGACGCTGGCCGCAGACTTTCATGCTGAAGGAGAAGACGGTGCTTTGCAGCAGGGCCAGCGCTTCTTCGAGCGATTCTTCATCCTTGCGCTGGATAAGTTCTACAACCTGGGCAATCTCCGGCCTCATACGTTCAATCTAACACGACGGTGCATTCGGGAGGCGGTTGATACCCGCGATTGCCAGGCTATCTGTGCTCTTCCTCGGCGAGCAAATCTGCGAGGCGGGCGAAGCGATTCTCCCAGAGGGCGCGGCGCTCGCAATTACTTCGGGAGCATCGCCGAGTCAATGACGTGAATGGCACCGTTGGTACAGTGTCGGGAACCCGTTGAAACAAGGTGACAGGTCCGAAAGTCAAGCCGTCTTTCGTCGAGCGCACGGGCGGCATGGCTGGTAAAATGGCTCTTTGCCGGTGGCCTGGCGAAACGCGTGTGGCAAGTTGGGCCGGGCAGTGACTGTCAAATCGCGGAGCAGTCACCCCCTCAAATACAGAAGCGGGAGACGGAGGAAAAGATGCGCTACCTCGTTACGGGAGGCGCGGGGTTTATCGGGTCCAATACGGTAGACGAACTGGTGAAGCGGGGCCACAGCGTGGTGGTCCTCGATGACCTGTCCGCCGGGAAGGAAGAAAACCTGGCGGAGGTTCGCAACAAAATCACGTTCATAAAGGGGTCGATCACCGACCTTGAAATCGTGCAGAAGTCCATGGAGCAAGCCGACTACGTGCTGCATCTGGCGGCGCGCACATCTGTGCCGCGGTCGGTGAAGGATCCTCTGGAAACCAACCGGATCAACGTGGATGGAACACTGAATGTGCTGGTGGCGGCACGCGACAATAAGGTGAAGCGTTTGATGTTCGCGGCGTCCTCTTCGGCCTATGGTGAAACGCCGACTTTGCCGAAGACGGAGGACATGCAGCCATGTCCTATTTCCCCTTATGGCGTGTCGAAGTATGTAGGCGAACTTTATGCGTTTGCATTTGGAAAGTGCTACGGACTCGAAACGGTGTGCCTGCGGTACTTCAACATTTTTGGGCCGCGCCAGGATCCGGACTCGCCGTATTCCGGCGTGCTATCCAGGTTTGCGACGGCATTTTTGGAAGAGCAGCAGCCGGTGGTGTTTGGAGACGGAGAACAGACGCGGGATTTCACATTTGTAGCCAACGCGGTGCAGGCGAACCTGCTGGCCTGCGAGGCGCCCGGCACTTCGGGCAAGGTGTTTAACGTCGGCACAGGAACACGCGTCTCGTTGAACCAAACGCTGGAATTGTTGCGCGGGATTTCCGGGAAACAGCTGCAGGCAAAATATGAGGCGCGCCGAGATGGCGATATCCGCGACTCGTTGGCGGACATCAGCCGCACGCGGGAAAGCCTCGGTTATGAACCCAGCGTGAGCTTCGAAGAGGGTTTGAAGAAGACGTTTGAGTGGTACCGGCTGCACCACGCAAAAAGCACTGCGAGCCGCTGAATTCGTTTCCTGTAGATGATAACTTAGACGAGCCGCAAAGCCCGCAACACGAATAATCTTGGTGTTGGATACTGCAACAAAACCGGGCACCGCCTTGCCGCAGAGATTCTTGCCGGCGAGTCTTTGCAAGAATGGCGGACCCGTGGCCAGTTCGGAGAGGGTTGCTCGATGATGGGACAGGAGATGCTGCCATGATCGGGCGAGCGGAATTCTGCCGGCAGTTGCGCGAGCGCCTGCTGGCTGACAGGACCAAGGTCCGACTTCGTATTGCAGTGTCGCCGAATTTTGATGCACCCGTCGAATTCAGTGGACTACAACTGGTGGAAGTAGCAGAAAAACTAGCGTCTTCATTTGACGTGCAGAAGGAGCGTGCAGTAGTCCTTTTGCTTCTGCCACATTCGCCGGAACTGTTCCTGCTACAACTAGGCTTGGTCCTTAACGGACATATCCCAGCAATTCTCGCGTGGCCCACGAACCGCGTTGACCCAGAAAAGTATCAGCGCAACCTGATCCACCAACTCAGCCATTTGCCCGCCGATCAACTGCTCACGACACCAGAACTTGCCAGGAATCTGGCCCAGAACCTGCCTTATGCCGTTTCGGCCGTTCCCCTGGGAACGGAATCCTTGTTCGGGAAAGTATCGGTGTCAGCAATCACAGGAACAGGGCCTAGAGAACAGAGGCATTCGAGAGAAGTCTCTACACCCGGTGAAGATGCCCTGTTCCTGCAATTTTCGGGCGGCACGACAGGCGCGCAAAAAGCGATCGTCGTAACGGCGTCGATGCTCCACGAGCAGTTAGAACGATTGGCACAAACACTACAATTTGCAACGGAAGACAGCGTCGTTTCGTGGCTGCCGCTGTACCACGACATGGGCCTTATCGCTTGCTACTGGCTGCCGTTGTGGCGTGGCAGCACGTCCACGCAAATGGCCTCCAGCGACTGGATCTTGAATCCCGAACTGCTGCTGAAATATGTTTCGCGGTATGGCGCGAGCTTCTGCTGGTTGCCCAATTTTGCTTTTTCTTATCTGGCGCAGCGGCGGGAACTCATGCGGGACGCGCACGGCTTGGAGGGTATGCGTGCCTGGATCAATTGTTCGGAGCCGGTGCGCCGCAAGTCGGTCGAGGAGTTTGTGGATGCTTTCGCCGACTGGGGAGTTCGCCGGGAGAGTCTTCACGCTTGCTATGCCATGGCGGAAACGGTGTTTGCCATCACGCAGTCGCAACTTGGTGAGGCACTCCCAATAGCCGCACGAAACTCCATGAAACACGAGAAGAACGGATACGCAGATTTGTCTTTCGATTTGATCGACGCGGTCTATGTGTCTTCGGGCAAGCCACTGGCGAATACAGAAATAAAGATTGTAGCAGCGGACGGGTCTCATTGCAGGGAGATGACCGCTGGGGAAATATGCGTGCGGACGCCGTCGCTGTTCTCTGGCTATTGGAGCAACGAGGGCTTCCAGACTTATTCGCTGCAGAATGGCTGGCACGCCACCGGCGATTACGGATTTCTCGCAAATGGCGAATTGTTTGTGATAGGGCGTCTAAAGGACATCGTCATCGTCGGCGGGAACAATATTTTCCCGGAGGACGTGGAGGCGGTGGTCAATACGATTCCCGGAGTTTATCCCGGGCGCGTAGTGGTTTTCGGAGTCGATGACGAGGAGTATGGAACCCAGAGCCTTGTGGTGATTGCGGAAATGCAAAACGGCTACACAGATGAAAGAGTTATGGAGCTGGAGGCCGCTATTCGTAAACTCGTGCTTGCTGCGATCGGTACCGCTCCTCGGCACGTTGCGGTGGTCGCTTCTCCCTGGATTGTAAAGAGTACGGCAGGAAAGATTTCCCGGCGAGAAACACGCGAACGCTTTCTACGCGAAAAACTGGCCGCTATCTAGGGACTGGAGTTAATTCTGATGCTAGATCAAGATGCGATCCGGACGGCAGCGCGTGAGGCCGCATCAGCCGTCGCGCGAAGGCCAATCAAAGAAGGCCAGCGACTGGTGACTTCCGGCTTGATCGATTCGCTCTCAGTTCTGAAGTTGATTTCCTTGCTGGAAACGAAATTGAATGTGTCCATCCCGCCGGAAACGCTGCAACCGGAAGATTTCGACGATGTTGATTTGATTGTGGAGACGCTCGAACGTGTCGCGAAGCCGCGCTAGCCATTTGTGGGAACGACGGAGTGGGAATGGCTTTTAATTCCGTTTCCTACTTGTTGTTCCTGTGCGCGGCAGTGGCCGTATTTTGGCTACTTCCTGTACGGCTGCGGCACGGCTTTGTGCTGCTGGCGAGTGTCTTGTTCTACGCGTCCTGGGGGCTACTGTTCGTCTGGCTACCGCTGCTGGTGGCGGCAATTGTCTACTTTTGTGGCAAACGAATAGAGAGGGATCCGACAACGGCAAAAAAGTGGATGTGGCTTGGGGTGGTTCCGGTTCTGTTGTTACTGGCTATCTTCAAATATCGTTCATTTGTATTTGAGAATCTCGCGTTTTTATTGAGACCGTTTGGTTTACGCTCGAATTCGCTGGCTACGACGATTGCTTTCCCGCTGGGAATTTCGTTTTACACGTTTGAAGCTATTGCCTACCTGATTGATGTTCGCCAGGGCCGCGTCAAGATGCCGGGGTTCGCGGACCTGTGCCTGTTTTTCTTTTTTTGGCCGAACATTCTCTCCGGTCCGATTGTGCGGGCGCGCGAACTCGTTCCCCAACTCAGGTTTCGTCGAGCATTTGAGCCCCAATTTGTGTTTGACGGATTTGATCGCATCATTTGCGGACTGGTACAGAAAAGCGTCGTCGCGAACATGCTTGGCATTTGGGTAGATAAAGGGTTTGCGTCGTCGGCCGGAATGCCTTCGACGGTCGACGGCTGGTTCCTGGCCGTTGCATTCGGGTTGCAGATCTATTTCGATTTTGCAGGCTATACAAACATGGCGATCGGGGCAGCGCGACTTCTTGGGGTGACCCTTCCAGAGAATTTCCGACAGCCCTATCATGCGTCGACTCCACCGGATTTTTGGGCGCGCTGGCACATGACGCTTTCGAGGTGGATCCGCGATTATCTGTTTTTCCCAGTCAATGCGAAATGGCGTGGCGCGCCAGCGCCGCTTTATTTGAGCTTGCTTGGAGTTATGACTCTGGTAGGACTGTGGCACGGAGCGGGATGGACTTTCATTGTGTGGGGTACGTTGCACGGCGCTTATATAGTGGCGTATCGCGCTTACGAAAGCTGGAAAACCACCCGGCCTGAAGCCGACGCTTCGCCATTGATCGGCTCCGTTTGGCGAGTATTCACCCTTATTGGGGTCTCGGTCGCCTGGGTTGCCTTTCGGGCACCGACGCTTTCAAAGGCACGGCTGATTGTGTCGGCGATGCTCTGGCATTTCTCGCGCGGGGTCGCATACAGCGCCGCTTTTTATGTTTTCACTGTGATGGTTGTAGTGTTCTGCGCGTTTGAGCCACTCGTTCTCAGAATCCTGGGTGAAATTGACGAACAGGAGGGCTCTTCAGGCCTCTCTCCTTTGCGAGTGGTGGGCCGACCCGTTGTGTATCTCTTCGGATTGCTTTTGTTTTTGCTCTTCGATCAAAACAATTCGCAGTTCATCTATTCGCAGTTTTAGTGAAGATAGTAAAAAGATGCGGGTGCCGTCGGAGACGTAGACCGAGAAAATCGCTCTTGCACACTTCTTGGTACGATGCTTGTTGCCACGCGCCTTCGTTACTGTGCCAATTGCACGAACGGGGCGACCGAGGGCACACCATTGTTGTTGACAAGAAAGAGCATGTAGTAGCCCGGCGGGGCCTGATAGGCATCCGCCGGAGCGGTTAGTGTCAATCCGCCGCTGGTTTGTTGGAAGGTCAGGGGAACGTAGCGCGTGTTCTGATCGAAGAAGTGCGTCACCGCACCGGTACGAATGAGCACCGCTGATTTGATGTTGGCGGCGTCCGGTGTACCCACGAAGAAGCCCGTGCCATATTGGATTTGCGCAGGTGGCGCCTGGCTAATGGTGGGGCGAGCGCCCTTGAAAAGGTACGGCGGCGAGAAAAACTCCGCGCTGTCTTCATCCGGCACATTTCCGAAGTCCGCGCCCATGCCGGATTGCAAAACCCGCCCATCGGGAAGCAACAACGCGGTCGAATGATATTCGCGCGGCGTATGCATGGAGGCCATGGTAGTCCAGGTTTGCGTTGTGGGGGACCACAGCTCGGCGGCATAAACCGCGTTGGCAATAGTGCCCCCGTTTTTGTCGGTCTCTCCGCCGGTAGCCAGTACTGTGCCATCCGGAAGTTCTGTCAAGTTGAGGAAGCTGCGTGGATAAACCATGGACGGCGTTTGCACCCAACTCGGTGAAGGCTGCATGGTATCCATCACGAAAGTAGTGTTGGACGAAGGACCTACGTTCTGACTGTCGGTTGCGCTGCCGGCCTTCATGATCATTCCCGGGAGATACATCGTGGCGCTGCCGCCATCGACGATACGCGGGTCAAGTACGGTCCAAGTCTGCGAATTGATGTCCAGAACGTCAGTGTCCGTGGCGTATTCCGAACCGCCCACATGAATGATGCGCCCGTCTCCGAGCATGAATACGAAGGGATAGGTTTCGAAGGGGTTGTTGGCGCTGGCGAGTGACGCCCAGGAATTTGTGCTCGGGTCGTAGATCTCCGGTATGCCGGCATTGCTGTGGTTGGTAGTTTGCCAGCCGGCGGTGACGAGGACCCGTCCATCAGACAGAGTGGTACCAGTGGGATACCAGCGGCGGTAAGACATTTTGGGGACTGCGGTCCACGTGTTGTCCGAAGGATCAAAGATTTCGGCATTGGAGATGCCGATGTCGCTGCTGCTGCCTCCGTAACCTCCTATGGAGAGAATGCGGCCGTCGGACAGCGCTGTTGCACCGGAGCAAAAAAGGTCGACAGAGGTGGGCGTGTTTGTGAACTTATTGTTTACGTAGTCCCAGACGGTGACGGTGGACCCGTCCTGGTAGAAGAGAATCTTGTTGTTGTACAGCAGGATCAAGTTCACCGCTACAGCTGGAGTGGAGACAGGAGAGGACCAACTGCCAACTACGGCGGGGTTGCCGGTGTTGTCGACGCTCACAGTGACGGGAGCAGCCGTAGCGGATTGGCCTCCCCCGTCGGTGACGGTAGCGGACAGGTTGTGGGTGCCGGCGCTGGCCGTGGTGGTATCCCAGGCCATCGAGTATGGAAACACAGTTACCGGGGACCCGAGATTGGCGCCATCCAAAATGAATTGCACGCTGGACACAGTATAGGAAGTGTCCGTCACTCCGGCGGTGATGTTGGTCAAACCAGAAACTGTGGCACCTGGAGCCGGCGCCGAGAGGTTGATGGTGGGAGGTGTGATTCCTCCCCCACCAGTCACCGCAGGGAGCACTTCCGCGATGGAGAGATTGTAGCGGTCGGTGGTCGGCGTGGTGTCCTTGATCGTCACCGTGGTTCCGGCCACTGGGTTTGCATTGTTCTGCATTTGCACCCAATACGTGTCGCCGGTCGGCGTCATGTATTGCTGCAACAGGCTCTGTCCAGAGACGGGAACGCGCTCAATGGCGTTGTCGAAGTCATTGCCGACGCCGAAGACCCAGGAACCGCTGCGTGTGGTGACGAGGGAAGCGGTTGGCGCTCCCGTCTTTGCGTTAGTGCTGGCTATCGCGCCGATCCCGCCGGAGCCATTGGTCCCGGAGGCATCGGCACCGGTAAAGCTGACGACGGTTATGGAGGCGACGACTTTCTGCGAAAGAGTGGCGCTCACCGAGACACTACCAAGAGGCGCCGCAGCGAAGGCGCGCCAGATTTCCGAAGAGCCACTCTGGACGTTAGTGCGCAGCACGAGAGTCCATGTGAGGCCGGCACCGGTCATGGCGGTGACCGTGGTGTTTGTTCCACTCAAATAATCTGTGGCCACAAAGGCCAGCAACAACTCATTCGCTGATTTCGTGGAGAATGCTGGAGTGGCGATGGTAGTGTTCGCTGAGGGCGCGTTGGTGGAGGCTTGTACGTCAATGGCCAAGGCCGCGCTGGTGGCAGCCTGCCCGGTGAATGGCGGCGCGGTGACATTGGCTCCCGAAACGGTGACGTTCTGTGTTGCGGGGTTGAAAGTGTAACCGCTGTTGCTCGGCGTGATTGAGTAAGTTCCGTTGACCAAATTCGAGAATGCATAATTCCCTGATGCATTGGCGGTGGTGGTTGCACCTGCAGCGCCGCCCAAAGTGACCAGGGCGCCCGCGCCAGTGCCGGCTGGCGTAATCGTGCCGGAAATGCTCCAAGTCGGAGGCGGCGTTGCGGCAAAGTTGATGCCGCTGACACTCGCGGTGCTAATGGTCGCTGCTTGGGAGGTAGGATCAAAGGTGTATCCGCTCTTGCTCGGCGTAACCGTGTACGATCCGGCGATGAGGTTCGCAAAGCTGTAGTTGCCGGAAGAATCCGTGGCGGTCGTGGCACTCGACGTACCGGTGAGCATCATCGTAACGCCGGAGCCACTGGGACTGACGTTTCCCGAAAGAGAAAAGTTTGGAACGCTCCCGCTGGCAGCGAGCACTTCACAGAGACTGAGATTGTAACGGTCGCCCGTCGGAGCGGTATCGTTGATGGTCACGGTTGTGCCGCTATTGGGAGTGGGAGCATTTTGCATTTGCACCCAATAGGTGTCACCGGCACTGGTGAGGTCCTGGTGAACCAGGCTTTGCCCAACGCCAGGAGTCCTGGCAATGGCGTTGTCGAAATCATTGCCCGCGCCGAAGACCCACGAACCGTTGCCTGTCGTGACCAGAGACGTGGTGGGCGCGCCCGATTTTGCATTTGCGCTAGCCGTGGCTCCGATGGCGCCGGAGCCGTTCGTTCCTGCGGTGTTCACGCCAGAGAAGCTAAGAACGGTCATGGAGGAGAGCACGCTCTGAGAAAGAGTTGCGGTGACGGTGACGCCGCTGAGTGTGGACGGAGCGAAAGCACGCCAAATTTCGGAAGAGCCGCTTTGTGCGTTGGTGCGTACGACGAGCACCCAAGTGAGCCCCGCGCCGCTGACCGTCGTCACGGTGGTATTCGCGCCGGACTTATAATCACTCTCCACGAAAGCCAAGAGCAGCTCGTTACTGGAGGTGGTGGAGAATGCCGGTGAGACTACGGTTTTGCTAGCGGAAGTCCGGTCCGTGGAAACCTGCGCGTCGATCGCGATGGCGGCGCGACTGGAACTGGCGAGAAATGTCGTTGCCACAAGGGCAATCGCCATGGCTGCCGTGAGCCACGAGTGGGAGACGCTGCTATTCATTTGATATCACCTAGGTCTTAAGCGAGTCTTATGGCGCAAGACCGAGCAATCCGTAGTCCAAGAAACGCCTAGGCCCAATAGAATCAGGCGTTGGGCTGTACGATTATTTCCCTTACTGTGACACCCCCTCCATGCTGCTGATTCTAAACGCGCTAAGGCTGCACATCGAAGGTGAGAATATTGGCGAATGGAGCAGGAGAGGCAGGAGCGGCGCGCGCACGGACGGGAACCCCGCGAGCTACGAAAGGAAAAAAGCTGCAGTTTTCACGGTAGACTTTTGCAATCGACCGGACGCCTACCACACGCGTGACGCTTTTCTTTTATCTACGATACGGCTTGGGCTCCCGCATCTCCTAAATTCTATTCACGGAACTTCGTAAGTTAGCTAGCACCTCCAGAGGATGCCTCCCAGAGACCCTGGTATTAAGCGAAAGGGCCACGAATCCGGCCGAGAAAAGCTCCAAAATCGTCCTCTGGGTGCCCCTTAATTCCCCAGCTTTCGGATTGGATCACCGAGTTCAGTCTCTCCAAAACAGGTGTAGACGGGTAGCTTGCCACTTCGGGAAACCGCTTCCTAGCCTAAAGAACAGATTGCACAGCTGTCCTTCTTTTGTCCCTTCTGCCAGTTCGCAGAGTTCCGCGCATGACTTACGCTCAACGTAGTGAACGAGGGGTGCGCTCATGCTCAAAATCTGCCCGGTGAAAACGACAACGCGGTCGATGAACTACAGGCTCTTGGGGAGCCTAGCCATAGCCCTGCTGCTGGCTTCTGTTCTGATGCTGAATGGATGCTCGGGTCTCGTCAAAGCAGGCTCGCAAGCGATTTCGGCGATATTTGGACTAAGCTCGAATAACATTAGTTTTGGTTCGGTTACCGTCGGAAAGAAGGCGACGCAGAACGTCACGGTGTCCAACACAGGTACCGTGGCACTGAACATTACGAACGCGACGCTCTCGAACTCGCAGTTCAGCTGGTCCGGTGCAACCTTGCCGATGGCCCTGGGCGTGGGACAGTCGACGAGTTTAACGGTTGCGGTAACGCCGACGGCAGCCGGAACGATTACCGGAACGCTGACCGTCAGTGGTGATAGTGGCAGCTCGCCGGTGGTGGCCAATCTTTCGGCTACGGCGGTAAGTTCTCAGCCGCAACTCTCGGTATCACCTACGTCGATCAACTTCGGAACGGTGTCCACCGGCAGCGCGGGTACTTCTACTCTGACCCTCAGCAATACAGGATCGTCGAATTTGACGGTGTCTTCGCTTACAGCGACGGGCTCTGCATTTAAGGTGAGCGGACTGACGACGCCGGCGACGATCGGAGCCGGGCAATCGGCACAGGCGACCGTGACGTTTACGCCGAGCGCGGCGGGAGCCGTTTCGGGAAGCGTCACTATCGCAAGCAATGACCCCAACAATCCTTCGTTCAATGTTTCGCTGAGTGGCACCGGTTCGACGAGCACTGGACCGGCACTGACAATTACTCCCACCAGCGCCAGCTTCGGGAATGTCACCGTGGGGTCACCTGCCACTCAGACGATTCAGTTGGGCAATACCGGCACCGGCACCCTGTCGGTTACGCAAGTCACCGCCGCGGGTAGCGGATTCAGCACGACCGGATTGACGCTGCCGCTCTCGCT
>Ga0335078_10015150_pt1 | contig 11442 bp, 11 predicted proteins | sample Lox_Sample_32_FD_206711 | JGI IMG/M metagenome (GOLD analysis project Ga0335078, IMG submission 206711) | Soil microbial communities from Loxahatchee National Wildlife Refuge, Florida, United States - Lox_Sample_3.2 | ecosystem: Environmental > Terrestrial > Soil > Wetlands | place: USA...
GAGCGACAGCGATAGCGGCAGGTCGCTTTCTTTGACTTTGCGGGTGACGTTGGCGCCATTGGAAAGCGCGTAGTCCTGCCAGCCGAACATGCCCATGACGGCGTCGCCTTCGGCGTATCCCGGATGACGCGACTTGATCACCGTTCCGGCGGCGAACGACCGCATCACTTCGGCGATGCCGACGGGCTTCGAATAATTCGCTACGGCTGAGACCCAGCCGCGCATCGCCGGCTCGACCGACAGATACTGGTTGCGTACCAGCAGGTGGCCATCGGGAGGCTCCTGCACCGCAGCCTCGACGATCTCGAAATGCCCGGCTTGCGGAATGCCGGTCGGACGCGCCTTGAGGCGCACTTGGCGATTCGCTACTGCAGCCGAAGTCATGCTCGCTTCGCTTCGATCTTGTCCCAGATCAGAGCCGCGATATCAGGGCCGCCGAAATTCTTGACCGCGCGGATGCCGGTGGGCGAAGTGACGTTGATCTCGGTGAGGAAATCGCCGATCACGTCGATGCCGACGAAGAGCAGGCCGCGCTCGCGCAAGGCGGGACCCAGCCGTTCGCAGATATGGCGCTCGCGGTCGGTTAATTCCGTGGCAATCGGCGTGCCGCCGCGCACCATGTTGGAGCGCAGGTCGTCTGGCGCGGGCACCCGGTTGACCGCGCCGGCAAATTCGCCGTCGACCAGAATGATGCGCTTGTCGCCGTCGCGCACCGCCGGCAGGAATTTTTGCACCACCCATGGCTCGCGGAACGTCACGGAAAACAGATCGTACAGCGAGCCGAAATTGAGGTCCTCGCTTTGCAGCCGAAACACCGCCTCGCCGCCTTTGCCGTACAGCGGTTTCATCACGATGTCGCCGTGCTCGCTGCGAAACGCCTTGATGGCGTCGAGGTCGCGCGTCACCAGCGTCGGCGGCATCAGGTCGGGAAATTCGGTGACGAAGACCTTCTCCGGCGCATTGCGGACATGGGCCGGATCGTTCACCACCAGTGTTTGCGGCTGAATGCGCTCCAGCATGTGGGTCGTGGTGATGTAGGCGAGATCGAACGGCGGGTCCTGCCGCAGCAGGACGACGTCGAACGTCGACAGATCGGCCAGCCGCGCCTCGCCGAGCGAGAAATGGTCGCCGGCAACGTCGCGCACCACCAGCGGCCGCACCGACGCCGAGACCTTGCCGTCGCGCAGCGCCAGCTGGTCGGGCGTGTAATAGGACAGCGCATGGGCGCGCTTTTGCGCCTCCAGCAGCAGTGCGAACGTCGAGTCGCCTCTGATGTTGATCCGCTCGATCGGATCCATTTGCACGGCAACGTTCAGGCGCATCGAATAGGCTCAGCCGGGGCCCGGTGAAATCTGAGGGCGGGTGCCAGAGGTCTACGCAATTTTTACATGGCGTGCCAGCGCGTACCGTCGGCGCCTAACGGTCACGCGTGGCGTCGAACGCATTGACGATATGGCGCGGCAGCTTCCCGGGCATCATCACGATCACATCGAAACGGATCGTGCATTGCGCATCCTGGGGGTGACGTGCCAGCCAGAACTCGGCGGCGGCGATGGTACGCCGCTTGCCGCGCTCGGTGACGGCCTCCACCGCATCGTCGAGCCTGTCGCGCGCCTTGACTTCGACGAAGACGAGATCATTGCGGCGCCGCGCGACGATGTCGATTTCGCCGAATGGCGTTTTGAAGCGCCGCGCCACGATGCGGTAGGCTTTGGTGATGAGGAAGAAAGCGGCGCGGCTTTCCGCCGAAATGCCGAGCCGGAACGCCGCGACGCGCTCCGCACTCGGTTGCAGCGGCGCAACGCGCGGTGCCGGCGGCTTGACGCGTCGCGCCATTAGGTCGGCTCCTTCGCCAGCGCGAGCGCTCGCTGATAGATCTCGCGGCGCGGCAAGCCCGTCGCCAAAGCGACTTCCGCGACCGCATCCTTCAACGAGGCGCGCGACAGCGCCTCGCGCAGCAGTCTCTCGGCGGCTTCGGGGCTCGGCTGGCCCGCCGCCTGCGGCGGCGCGATGACGAGAACCATCTCGCCGCGCACTTCCCCCGACGCACAGCCTTCCGCCAGCGTTGCCAGATCGCCGCGGCGGACTTCCTCGTGCAGCTTGGTCAGCTCCCGGCACAGCGCCGCTTCACGCGGGCCGAACCCAGCGGCCAGATCGGCGAGAGTTTCAGCAACGCGCGGGCCGGTCTCGTAGAGCACGATCGTTGCGGGAACACGGACGAGTTCGGCAATGCGCGACCGTCGGGCGCCTTGTTTGGGCGGCAGGAAACCAGCGAAGAAAAACGCATCGGTCGGCAAGCCAGCAACAGTCAGGGCGGCCAAGACCGCCGACGCTCCAGGCAGCGCCGTCACCGCATGGCCCGCCTCGCGCGCCTCGCGCACAAGCTTGAACCCGGGATCGGAGATGAGCGGCGTGCCGGCATCGGACACGAGTGCGATGGCGGCCCCCTCGGCGAGCCGGCGCAGCAGCATCGGCCGCGCCTTTGCAGCATTGTGGTCGTGGTAGGGCGCCAGCGGTGTTGCAATGCCGTAGCGGTCGAGCAGCTTACGTGTGACGCGCGTGTCCTCACAGGCGATCAGATCGGCGCCCGCCAATGCGGCAAGTGCGCGCAGCGTGATGTCGCCGAGATTGCCGATCGGAGTAGCGACGATGTGCAAGCCGGGCGGGAGACGTGGTGCGTCAAACGCCTGATTATCGACGCAGTAGCGCCGCAAATCGCGATCTGACGCGCGGGAAACCCCTGCGGGCGATGCTTTCATGGCGTCAAACTTAGCCCCATTGCCACGCGGGGGTCATGGCCGTCTCGCCGTTCATTATCCTTTCCATTTGGTTAACCATTCGCCCCCAATATGACGAATTGGTATAAGCCTATGCCGTGCGCAGGCAGAGGTGAGGGAACCGCAATGTCGGCGGAATCGCAGGTTCGTGGGCCGGCGGCGGCCGTGCCGACGCGGCGTCGGGCCGTGGCCGGCTTGCTGGCGACCTCGGCGGCGCTCCTCACCGGATGCACCAGTACCAGTTTCTTCAGTAATCCCCATTTTTTCTCGAGCAGCCCGCCGCCGCAAGCAGCCCCATCGCCAGCGGCGGCGCCTGCCACGACAATTGGAACCGGACAGGTCAGGGTCGCCCTCATCCTGCCGCTGTCGGCCGGCGGCAATGCCGGTCTCGCCGGCCAGGCGATGCGTAACGCGGCGGACATGGCGCTGGCCGAATTCAATTCGCCCAACATCCAGCTCCTGGTGGAAGACGACGCCGGCAATGCCGACACCAGCCGGGCCGTCGCCCAGCAGGCGCTCGATCAAGGCGCGACCATCATTCTGGGCCCGCTGTTCGCCCAATCAGTCAGCGCCGTCGGTCAGATCACGCAGCCGCGCAATATCCCGGTGATCGCGTTCTCGACCGATGCCAACGTCGCCGCTCCGGGCGTCTATTTATTGAGCTTTTTGCCGGAATCCGACGTCGAGCGGATCGTGCAACATTCAAGCTCGACCGGGAAGCGTGCCTACGCGGCCCTGGTGCCCAGCAATCCCTACGGCACCGTTGTCGAAGCGGCGTTCCGAACGGATGTCGCCAGACATGGCGGCCAGATCGTCGCGCTCGAGCACTATCCGCACGATCCCGCCGGCATGGCGGGGCCGGTACGCGCCATCGCCCAGGCAGCGGTCCGTGCCGATGCGTTGTTCATTCCGGACGGGGGAGATGCCGTGCCGGAAATGGTGCAGATGCTCGTCACCGGCGGCATGAACACCAGGCGCATCCAACTGCTCGGCACCGGCCTGTGGGACGACCCGCGCATCTATCAGACGCGGGCGCTCGAAGGCGGATGGTATGCGGCACCCGACGCCGCGGGCTATCGTGCCTTTGCCGCCCGCTACCGCCAGCGCTACGGTCAGGACCCGGTGCGCACCGCAACGCTCGCGTACGACGCGGTCGCGCTGGTTGCGGCTTTGGTGAAAACGCAGCCTGACCCGCAGGTGCGCTTCTCTCCGCAGATCCTCACCAACCCGTCGGGATTCACCGGCATTGACGGCCTGTTCCGTTTTCTTCCTAACGGCACCAATCAACGCGGACTCGCCGTGCTACGCGTTACGCCGTCGGGACCGCAGACCGTGTCACCGCCGCCGCGCAGCTTCGGCGCGTCGGGGATTTAGCAACCCTCACGCCGCCAGATCGGCCACCACGGCGTCGAGCACCGGAAAGCCGGGCAAGGTGACGCGCAGCCGGCCGGCCGGTGTAGTCTCGATCAGCCCATGCTCGCGCAGCGCGCCGATGCGTTCGGGATCGAGCGCGCGGCCGGCAAGCGTGGCGTAATGCGCGATGTCGATACCCTCGGCGAGACGCAGTCCCATCAACAAAAACTCGTCGGCCATTTCCTCGCGGGTGAGTACGTCGTCGGTGACGACGCCGTGGCCTTGCGCTTCCACGCGCATGAGCCAGGTCTCCGGCCGCTTTTCAGTTGCAGTGGCGCGGCGCTCACCGTCGATGTCGAGCCTGCCGTGCGCGCCCGGTCCGATGCCGGCGTATTCGTGCGTCCGCCAGTAGACCAGGTTGTGCCGGCATTCGGCGCCGGGCCGCGCATGATTGGAAATTTCGTAGGCCGGCAGCCCGCGCGCCGAGCAAATTTCCTGGGTCGTGTCGTAGAGAGCGCGCGCGGTGTCGTCGTCAGGCGTTTTCAGCTTGCCGGCCGCATGCAACGCGGCGAACGGCGTATCGGGCTCGATGGTGAGCTGATAGAGCGACAGATGCTCGCCCGCGTGCGCAAGCGCAGCCTTCAGCTCGTTCGCCCATTGTTGCGGCGTCTGCCCCGGCCGCGCGTAGATCAGATCGAACGAGTAGCGCTCGAACACGGTGCGCGCCACCGCGACGGCGTCGAGCGCCTCGCGCGACGTATGCATCCGTCCGAGTTCGGCGAGCGCGCGATCGTCGAGCGCCTGCACGCCGAGCGAGACGCGGTTGACGCCGGCTGTGCGATAGCCGCGAAAGCGCTCCGCTTCGACGCTGGTCGGATTGGCTTCCAGCGTGATCTCCGCATCGTCGGCAACGCGCCATTGCCGCGCGATCGAATTGAGCACGCCGGCGATCGTCGACGGCTGCATCAGCGAGGGCGTACCGCCGCCAAAGAAGATGCTGGACACCGTGCGACCGCGGGTCCGCTCACCGGTCGCGGCGATCTCGCGATGAAAGGCGCGCAGGTAGCGCGCTTCGTCGACTTGGGCGTGGCGGACATGGCTGTTGAAATCGCAGTACGGGCATTTGGAGAGACAGAACGGCCAGTGGACATAAACGCCGAAGGCTCTTTCATTGTCGCTCAAGACACGCCTCCGCGAGCTTGACGAAGGCGCGCGCACGGTGCGACAGCCCTTTGCCGCGCGGCGGCAGGCCGTGCTTTTCTTCGCTTCCCATTTCGCCGAACGTCCGCGCGTGGCCGTCGGGCAAAAACATTGGATCGTAACCAAACCCCCGATCGCCGCGCGGCGGCCAAACCAGCGTGCCGGCGACGCGCGCTTCGAACTCCTCGACATGGCCGTCCGGCCAAGCGACGCACAGCGCGCAGACGAAATGCGCCTTGCGGCGTTCCGGCGTGGCGGCGCCGCGCTCGTGGAGTTTTTGTTCGATCGTTTCCATGGCGCGACGGAAATTCTTGTCCGGCCCGGCCCAGCGCGCTGAATAAATTCCAGGCTGACCGTCGAGCGCGTCGACCGTCACCCCAGAATCGTCGGCGAAGGCGGGCAGGTTCGCCGCCTGCGCGGCCGCTTCCGCCTTGATGCGCGCGTTGTCGCGAAAACTCATTCCGGTCTCTTCCGGCTCGGCAAGCTTGAGCTCACCCGCAGAGATGGCGTCGATGCCGTAGGGCGCAAGCAGCTCACGCATCTCGGCGAGCTTGCCCGGATTATGCGTGGCGATGACGAGCCGGCCGGTGATCTGACGCCGGACGACAGACGACGGCGGACGGATGGCAGCGCCACCAGTTCCGACTTCCTTCTCTCTTCTGTCGTCCGTCATCCGCCTCTGTCGTCCGCTATCCGCACGCCATTTTCTGCAGATCGACGAGCTTGCCCACGCCCTTGCGGGCGAGCGCCAGCAGAGTCGTCAATTGCTCTTCGGAGAACGGCACCTTTTCGGCGGTTGCTTGCACCTCGACGATATTGCCCGAACCGGTGAGGACGAAATTGGCGTCGGTTTCGGCTTGTGAATCCTCGGCGTAATCGAGGTCGAGCACCGCCACGCCGCCGCAAACACCGCAGGAGATCGCGGCGATATGGTCGCGCAGCACCTCCATCGCGACCATGTCGCGGCTCTTCATCCAGGCGAGGCAGTCATAGAGCGCAATCCACGCGCCGGTAATCGAGGCGGTACGGGTGCCGCCGTCGGCCTGGATAACATCGCAGTCGATGGTGATCTGGCGTTCGCCGAGGCCTTTCAGGTCGACGACCGAGCGCAGGCTGCGCCCAATCAGCCGCTGGATTTCGACCGTGCGCCCGGTCTGCTTGCCGGCCGAGGCCTCGCGCCGCGTGCGCTCCGACGTGGCGCGCGGCAGCATGCCGTATTCGGCGGTGATCCAACCGCGCCCCTGACCCTTGAGCCAGGGCGGCAGGCGGTCCTCAAGCGTGGCGGTGACCAGCACATGGGTGTCGCCGAATTTCACGAAGCACGAGCCTTCGGCGAATTTCACCACGCCCCGTTCGAGCGAAACCGGGCGCAACTCATCGGGCTGTCGGCGACTGGGCCGCATGAAGGTCTCCTGACCGCCGAACGCAAGGCACGGCGTGCCACGCTTTTAGGCGTTCCGATACGGTCGCTACAAGGCCGGAGCGGGCCGCAAGATTGCCGCGAGGTTCACGGCTTAGCGCCGATTGCCAGCACTGGCGGCTTTTCGCTACGCTTCGCCGCTTCGGCATTTGTAGGAGAGCCGTATGGAAGCGGAAGTCACACAGGCCCTGGCGGCGTTCGCCGCCAAGCTTCGCTACGGCGACATTCCCACCCGCGCGCGCGATCATTGCAAGAACTTGCTACTCGACGCGCTCGCTTGCGCGGTCGCCGGCCGCCTTGGCGAAGAGACCGGACAGGTGTCGGCTTTTGCCGCGGCTTTGGCGCAGGGGCGCGAATCGAGCGTGATCGGCGGCGACGCGCTGTCGCTTGCCGGCGCCACGCTGCTCAACGCCTATCTGATCACCGCGACCACCATGTGCGACGTGTACCGTCCGACGCTCACGCACATCACGCCGGAAATAATACCGCCGGCGCTCGCCATCGCCGAACGCGACGGCCTTTCCGGCCGCGCTTTGCTGACGGCGATTGCGGCGGGGTGCGAAGTAACAACCCGGATCGGGCTCGGCCTCGATTATCCGAAATTTCGCGCGCGCGGCTGGCACGGGCCGGGCGTCATCGGGCCGTTCGGCGCGGCGGCTGCCGTCGCATCGTTGCTCGGCTTTGATGCCGACGCCATGGCGCGGGCGTTCGGACTTGCCGGCAGCCAGGCCGCCGGCACATTCGCCGCCTGGGGAACGCCGACCGTGAAATTCCATCAGTGCCGCGGCGCTTTATCGGGCCTGATGGCGGCACTCTTGGCCCAGCAGGACTTCGTCGCCACGCGCGAGTTTATTACCGCCAAGGACGGCGGGCTTTACCATGCCTACGCGGACGGCGGCCTGCCTGATGTTGCCATCGCGGATCTCGGCAAACGCTGGGAGCTCGAGCAGATCGCGCTGCGGCTATGGCCGTCGGCCTCGCTCATCCAGGGCATGGTCACGGCGCTGTTCGACATTGTCGACAAACAAAAAGTCGAATTCGCGCGTGTCCGCAAAGTCCGCATTGCGCTCAGTCCGGGCGCCCACAAAATGCACGGCGGATTCGGCACCTACAAAGCTAAGTTCGAAGCGCTGCTCTCGGCGCATTACACCGCCGCCGTGATCCTGCACGATCGCGCGCTGACTTTGGCGCAGTTCGAGCCCGCTCGTTACGACGATCCGAAGCTGCGGCGGTTCGCAGCGGAGCAAGTAGAAGTCCGTCCCGAGGCATCGGTTAACGGTTCTCAAGCCATCGTCGATGTCGACAGCGCCGATGGCACGAGCTTCTCGGCACGGTGCGAACATCCGCTCGGCTCCTACGAGAATCCGCTGTCGCGCGCCCAGATCGAGCAAAAATTCCGCGCCTATGCGCGAGGCGTTCTGCCCGAGACCTCGATCGCCGAAATAATCGGCGCGGTCGGCCGCCTTGAAGATTTTCCCTCGACCCGGAGACTGATGGAGTTGCTCCGCCCGGCGCCAAAGATCGCTTCACAAGCGATGGCGGCCGCGGAGTGATATAGTCACACTCGGATAGGATTGAGGGTCTTACCCCTTGAGCAACCACGACCTCCCGCTCGCTGCGAACCAGCTGGGCCTAGCCCAGCTCAACGAGCGTTCGCGCGAGATTTTTCGCCAGATCGTGGAGAGCTATCTGGCGACCGGCGAACCGGTGGGCTCGCGCAATCTGTCGCGCATTCTGCCGATGACGCTGTCGCCCGCGTCGGTGCGCAACGTCATGTCCGACCTCGAACAGCTCGGCTTGGTCTATGCGCCGCACACCTCGGCCGGGCGGCTGCCGACCGAAGTAGGATTGCGCTTCTTCGTCGATGCGCTGATGCAGATCGGCGATCTCACCGAAGAGGACCGCAAGGCGATCGAGGCGCAGGTTGCCGCCTCCGGCCAGGGAAAGTCGGTCGAAGCGGTGTTGACCGAAGCCTCCGGCCTGCTCTCCGGTTTAAGCCGCGCCGCCGGCGTGGTGCTCACCGCGAAGGCGAACCCGCGATTGAAGCACATCGAATTCGTGCGGCTCGAACCCGAGCGCGCGCTCGTGATTCTGGTTGGCGAGGACGGCCAGGTTGAAAACCGGGTCCTCAATCTGCCGCCCGGCCTGCCGGCATCGGCGCTGATCGAGGCGGGAAATTTCGTTAATGCACGCGTTCGCGGCCGCAGCCTCGACGAGGTTAAAAGCGAAATCGAAAAAACCCTGAAAGAAGGTCAGGCCGAACTCGATGCCCTGACGCAGAAGATCGTCGCCGCCGGCCTGGCGAGCTGGTCGGGCGGCGAGAGCGACGAACGCAAGCTGATCGTGCGCGGCCAGGCGCATTTGCTCGAAGACCTCAGGGCGCTCGCCGACCTGGAGCGCGTGCGGCTGCTGTTCGACGATCTGGAAACAAGACGCGAGGTGATCGATCTCCTCGGCCGCGCCCAGCAGGCCGAGGGCGTGCGCGTCTTCATCGGCTCGGAGAACAAGCTGTTCTCGCTGTCCGGCTCGTCAACGATCGTGGCGCCATACCACGACGCCTCCGGGCATATCGTCGGCGTTCTCGGCGTCATCGGGCCGACGCGGCTCAACTACGCCCGTATCGTTCCGATGGTGGACTATACCGCCAAGGTGGTGAGCAAACTGCTGGGCCGCTAGCCTGGGGCCTGCACCCCTGCTCGCTTGATTTTTCCCCCATGAGCCCTGATATGCGGGGCACAAACGATGGGGAAAAACCATGGCGAAACAATCCGCTCGTGCTGAGGACGAAGCGGCTTCAGCTGGCGAGAATGCGGCGCCAGGCGCCGATCCGGCGCCGGCTGCGGAGGCCGGAGCGAACAGTACCGCGGGGCCCAAGGTGGAACCCGACCCGGCGGCGCTCGCGGCGGACTTCAAGGACAAGCTTCTGCGCACGCTGGCGGAGATGGAGAATCTGCGCAAGCGCACCGCGCGCGAAGTCGCCGATGCAGAACTGCGCGGCATCACCGCGTTTGCCCGCGACATGCTGGGTGTAGCCGACAACATGCGCCGCGCGCTCGATGCGGTCGCTCCGGAGGTTCGCAACAGCGCGCAAGCCGCAGTGACGGCGCTGATCGACGGCGTCGAGCTGACCGAACGCGAACTGCTGAAAGCGCTGGAAAAAAACCGCGTGCGCCAGTTCGCGCCGCAAGGCGAGAAATTCGATCCCAATCTGCATCAGGCCATATTCGAAGTGCCCGACGCCTCGGTCCCGGCCGGTCACGTCGTGCAGGTGGTGCAGCCCGGCTACATGATTGGCGAGCGTGTGCTGCGTCCGGCCCTGGTCGGTGTGTCCAAAGGCGGCCCCAAAACGGCGCCGTCCAGCATTGTCGGCAACGACAACGCCAAGGCTCCGGCCCAGAACTCTTAAGTCTCGCTCGCGGATTGTCATCGAAACGCAACGCCGTCGCGGATGGTGCGCAACCGCGGCAACTCGCGGTCCCAAATCGCCGCGCGTGAAATGCCGACAATTTGCAGCGTTATGCTGCTGCCGAAGCGTAGCCACTGCACCACCATCAAGTTGCTACCGTTGGCGGCATCCTTGGCGTGCGCCACCGTCTCAAATCCTTCCGCGTTATTGATGCGCACCGGCTCCGACATTGTGAGCTGGACATCTTTGATTCCACCAATACTGCCGAAAGCAAGTCTGGCGAAAGTAATCCTGTCTTGTGTGCCGGCGGGAGCGTTGGGCACCGCCGCAATGATGGAACGCGCATCAAACTCATATTCTGGCAGCCCCTGCGTCGCGATCATATGCGGATAGGCAGGCGCATCGACCAATAATAGCGCGCGTCCCGGAATGAAGTTGGTGATTCGAAAACCGGCCAAATCTCCGACCGTAAACGGCAGCAGGCTGAGATATTCGTCTTTCGGAACATTTGCCCGCAGCGCGAGAGTAGCGAGTGCCGCGCGTATGACCGCGTCCGAATAGGCCTTGGCGCTGACCGGCGCCTGCACCGTGACGGTGACGGTGAAATCGCCGATCGGCAGGAGCAGCAGCCACTTGCGATATGGCTTCTTGTCCGGGCCAAGCTGCGTCCCGACTACGAGATCGCCCTTGCCGATGCTCAGCTGCAGCGACTGCCGTTTCTCCAGCGTGACGCCCTGCTTTTTCAGTGCTTCGCTCGTGAGTGTTTTTTCCATTTCGGCGTAAGCGCCGCCGGGAAGCACGCCAATGACGATTCCGGCGTTCGTAGCCGGATCTACAAATCCGGGGAAAGTCTTGCTCAGAACCATACCGGGCGGCGGCACAAGCCCGATCCGAGAGCCGGGCGGGAAGACCGGCGCGGCGGGCGCCGCGCCCAACGCAGGAATCGCCATCATGATCAGCGCGAACAAGGCGGCAAGTCCGGCGCGCGCAGCCGCGAATCGACCGTTGTTGATCCCCATTATGCAGAGCCTCCGCCGCCGCCCGCGTTACGACTCAATCTCGATACCTGGGCGCGTTACCCGGCGAAGCGTCAAATTGATCCGCCCGCCGCCCGGCAGCAATGTCGATGTGCCGGGGTAAATACGATCGACGCCATGAAAAGCCAACCGTTGCCCGCCGGCAAGAACGATGGCATCGCCGGAGCTTAATCGAAACGAGCGGGTCGGATCGCCGCGTTTGATCCCGCCGATGCGGAACAGGCAAGAATCGCCCAATGAAAGCGAAAC
>Ga0335078_10015151_pt1 | contig 11442 bp, 10 predicted proteins | sample Lox_Sample_32_FD_206711 | JGI IMG/M metagenome (GOLD analysis project Ga0335078, IMG submission 206711) | Soil microbial communities from Loxahatchee National Wildlife Refuge, Florida, United States - Lox_Sample_3.2 | ecosystem: Environmental > Terrestrial > Soil > Wetlands | place: USA...
CGGACAGCCGGACACTCGGGCGGACACTACCCGTCCGCGCCCGATCGCGAAGCGCCGTCTCTCGAGGGCCGCTCAGGACCGCACCAGGCTCCGCTCTGGTCTCGGCTTGCATGGCATGGCCACTGCCTGCAAGCTCGCCGCTCAGCGTCGCACGCTCTTGGGACCGGACCTGCAGGCCCGCAGGTCCAGCGAGCGACGCATTGGCACCAAAACCGGGAGGTTGTTCCAATGCCCACTCGTCGCACCACGGATTCCACTCGCACCGCCGAATCTGCGCCGGGTTCCGAGAAAGCCCCGCCTGCACGCCGCGCGCCGCCAGTGAAGGCCGCCGTCTCCGCCTCGAGCACGCCTGTCGCCACGGCCAGCACCACCGTCACCGTCTCCGCCGGCACGCGCCGGGCGATGATCGAGCAGGCCGCTTATCTGCGCGCCGAGCGGCGCGGCTTCGCGCCGGGGAGCGAGGTCGAGGACTGGCTGGCCGCGGAGGCCGAGGTCGACGCCCTGCTCAAGGCGGGCAACGGCCGGCCGCCGCAATGACTGCCGAGCTCGACCTGTTTCATCAGGTCGATCGGGCCCTGGGCCGCCAGGGCGGCCTGCGCGTGATTGATCCCGGCGTCGATGTAATCCGCCCAGCGAGTCGGTCGGGCGCTACAGCCGCAGTCCGCCATCGACCTCGAGACAGCGGCCGGTGAAGAAATCGTTGCGGAAGATGAAATCCACCGCGGCGGCGATCTCTTCGGGCTCGCCGAGCCGCCCGAGCGGAACGGGAGCCGTGACCTTCGCGAGCGCCTCGGGCTTCATGGCGGCTACCATCGGTGTGCGGATGAATCCCGGCGCGACCGCACCGACCCGAATGCGGTGGCGGGCGAGCTCCTTTCCCCAGGCGACGGTCATCGCAATGACGCCGGCCTTGGCGGCGCTGTAGTTCGTCTGCCCGACGTTGCCCGCGCGCGATATGCTCGAGATGTTGACCATGACCCCGCCGTTGCCGAGGCGGATCATGCGCTCCGCCGCTTCGCGCGCGCAGAGAAAGACCCCGGTGAGGTTGACATCGATCACCGCCTGCCACTGGGCGAGGCTCATCTTGCCGACGACTTCGCCTTCTCTCACCTTGACGAGGAGCGCGTCGCGGGTGATTCCGGCGTTGTTGACGAGTCCATCGAGGCGACCGAAGTCGGCCACGACCTGATCCATCGCCGCGATGACACCGGTTTCATCGGCCGTGTTGGTGAGGTAGGAGCGGGCCAACGCGGGGCGCTCCCTGTTGAGGAGTGCCTCGCTCTCCCGCAGGTCGGTGGCGTTGAGGTCGAGGAGGGCGAGGCGGGCGCCGCCGTGCGCAAAATGCCGTGCCAACGCCCGGCCGATTCCGCGGCCGGCGCCGGTGATCACGATGACCTTATCGCGAATCTCCAACGGCAGTCTCCTTAGGATGAAGTCCCGGGCCTGCAGCGATGACGCGGCCGACGGCGCGGCCGGCTCGGCCCCGGTTGGACCCGCCCGGCGCGCGGCTGCGCGCTCGGAGCGCGGTGGCGCGGGTGGTCGCCTCTCGCCGCTCGCGCCGACACTAGTGCAGTGCGCTGCAGCAAATCAAGTCGAATCATGGCGACATCGGCGCCTGAGTGAGCGCTCCCGGCTGATGAAGGTTTCCATAAGACGCGCCGGCAGTGCAGCGCGCGTCGATCGGCAAGGGAGTCCCGAAGCGATCAGCTGCCGAGCGATGGCAGATGCACGATGACGCGTGCCGTCCCGGGCATGAAATGCGCATCCCCGCCGTGACTGCGCGCAACGTGACGCACGATGGCGAGACCGAGGCCCGAGCCTGGAGTCTCGACATCGAGCCTGCGGAAGCGCTGGAACACCGCTTCCTCCTGACCGGCGGGGACGCCGGAGCCTTCATCCGTAACCACCAGCGACAGCGGTTGCGGCGCCCGCGCCGGCATTTCGATCCGGGCGGTCACCTTTCCCCGGCCGTGCAGCAGGGCGTTCTCGAGGAGATTGCGCACCATGTCACGCAGGTCATCGCTGTTGCCGCGCACCGACACCGAGTCGGGAACCTCGACGCTGAGCTCGCGACCGCGCGCCTCCATCAGGGGCAGCACCGTGGCGGCCGCTTCGCGCACCACGCGCGAAAGATTGAGCGGCGGCTGCTCCTCGGCACGCCGCTCCTTCGACAGCGACTCCTTGCGGGCGAGATCGAGCAGCTGATCGACCAGCCGTCCCATCTGCGCGAGCTCCCGCTCCACCGCCTCCCAATCGGTGTTGCCGGTCAGACGCGCGCGCTGCAGGCGCAGGTTGAGCACCGCGAGCGGCGTACGCAGCTCGTGCGCCGCATCGGTCGTCAGGCGCCGCTCGGCGGCGTAAGCGCGTGACAGTCGATCGAGCGCGCCATTGACGGCCTCGACCAGCGGCTGGATTTCCCGCGGCAGCGCGCGGGCGGAGATGCGCATCTCGGGGCGCTGCGGACCGGCCTGCGCCGCCTCGCGCGAGGCGCGTGCGATCGGGCGCAGGCTCCAGCCGCTGATCAGCCAGATGAGCGCGAGACCGAGCAGCGCGAACGGCACGATGATCGTGAGCTGCTCGGAGCCTTCCTCGAACAGGCTGTCGACCAGCTCGTCGCGATCGTTGTCGCCGCGGCCGACGAGGACGGTCGTGCCCTGCGGCCCGCGCGCCGCCACGATCGCGCGCCGGTCGGCGCCGGCGCCGATGAACTCGACCGGCCCGAGCTGCCCGCCCGAGTCGACCGGAATATAAGGCAGCGGGGCGCTCAGGTTCGCCGACCAGGCGATGGGACGGTGCGCCGCATCGAACACCGTGTAGACGAACCGGCGCGAAGAGCTGCTGTAGACCTGTTGCCAGTCGGCGGGCACCCGCACCGCGATCGAGCCCTGTCGGCCGACCCGCAGTGTCGCCAACAGCTCGCGCGCCTGATTCTCGAGCGTGCGCGTGCGCAGATCACGCGTGATGCTGTGCACCTCCGTCCAGTAGGAGAGAAGCGACACCCCGAGGCCGAGGACGAACACCACCAACATCGCTCCGAGCAGCCGGAGCCTCAGGCTGTGGGGACGGCTCAATCCGGGCCGCCTTCGGTCGTTGCCGCGAGCAGGCGATAACCGATGCCCCACTTGGTCTCGATCTGCAGCGAGGAGCTCGCCGCCGCGAGCTTGCGCCGCAGGCGCGATACGGCCGCCTCGAGCGCATTCGCGCTGCCCGCGTCCTCGAGCGCGTACAGCCGGTCCTCGAGGCGGTCCTTCGTGATCACCTGCCCGGGAACCCGTATCAACTCCTCGAGCAGCGCCGCCTCGCGGCGCGTGAGCTCGAGCGACTTGCCGAAAGCCGCCGCCTCGCGGGTGACGGAATCGAAAGTCACGCCGCCGAAGGAGTAGGTCGGTGCGCGCGCGCTGCCACTGCGGCGCAACACGGCCCGCAGGCGGGCCTCGAGCTCGAGAAGGTTGAAGGGCTTGATGACGTAGTCGTCGGCTCCCGAGTTCAAGCCGAGCAGCCGATCATCGACGCTGTCGCGCGCGGTCAGGATGATCGCCGGAAGCTCCGGATGGGCGGCGCGCAGCGTCGCCAGCACCTGCATCCCGTCCATGTCCGGCAACCCGAGATCGAGAATCACGGCGTCGATGTGCGCGACCGCCGTCGCGGCGATCGCATGAGCGGCGCGGCCGACCGCATCCACGGCAAAGCCGCGCTCCCTGAGATGATCGGCGATCATCTCCCGCATCGACCCGTGATCTTCGACGAGCAACACCCGCATTCGGCTCGACTCCGGTGCGCATGGAGCGCCGGATGCCATATTATCTCCGCAACCTGACGAAGTGCTGACGCGCTGCGAGACCCGCACCCCGAGAACGGAAGTAGCGCTGGGAAACCGTCAGGACTTGGTCAGCATCCACCGGCATGATGCCGCGGAGCAGCCCAAGGGGCGTTCATTCGTGCGATCCGAATCCCGAGCAATCAGTCGGCAGCCGATTCTCCGGCGGGCGGACGGCCCCGTCCGGCCGGGCGGTGCTCCGCGCCTGGCGGCGCTCGGGACCACGATGGCCGGCGCAGCCTTGCTCGGTGGCTGCGCGCTCTATCACAGCCTGCCCCTGCCCACCCGTCCGGACCTGCTCGGGCAGGTCAGCCAGCTGCGCACCCGGCTGCCCGCTGCGGGGGGCGAGGCGCCGCGGAGCATCGCGACCGACGGGCCGCTCGACATCGATGATGTCGGTTTGCTCGCAGTGCTCAACGATCCGGATCTGCGGGCCGAGCGCGGGACCCTGGACTCTGCGCGCGCCGGGCTGCTGCAGGCCTCGCTGTTGCCGAATCCCTCCGCCAGCGTGAGCTACGAGGCGCTGCTCGGCGGGGTGGGCACCTCGGCCTGGGCCGCCTCTCTCACCGAGGACCTCAAGGCGGTCCTCACCTATCACACCCGCAAGAAGGCCGCGCGGTTTCAGGTTGGACAGGTCAATGCGGACCTCCTCTGGCAGGAGTGGCAGGTGGCCCAGCAGGCGAGGATCCTTGCCGTGGACCTTTATTGGGGCGATCTCGCGGTCGCGCTGGCCGAGCGCCAGCTGCAGCTCGTCGATCGCGAGGTGCGGGCGGTTCAGGCCGCCACGCGCTCGGGCGCTCTCGATCTCACGGCGCTTGCGCCACTGCTGGCGGCCAAGGCGAGCGCCGCTCAAACTGTGGCCTCGCTCCGCCTCGCGGACCTGCAAGGTTGGCAACAGCTCGATGCTCTGCTCGGGCTCGAGCCGGATGTGCGCTTTGCGCTCGCGCCACCCAAGCTCGAGCCGCTTCCCGACAACCTGGAGTCCTTGATCGAGCAGCTGCCGGCGCGCCGTCCCGATCTCGTCGCCCTGCAGCTCGGCTACCGCTCCGCCGACGAGAGCGTGCGCAGCGCGATCATCGGCCAGTTCCCCGCCTTCGTGGTGGGCGGCATGTGGGAGGACGACAACGGCAACGTGCGCAACGGCGGCCCCACTGCGACCTTCGATGTACCGGTTTTCGACCGCAATCAAGGACAGGTCGCGCAGACTCGGGCGAGCCGCCTCCTGCTCCACGAGCAATATCAAGCGCGGCTCGATGCGGCGGTCGGCGGCGCGCGGGGGCTCATGAGCCAGATCCAGCGGCTGACGAGCGATACGCGACAGGCGGAACGCGATGCCGCGGCCGCCGAGGCACAGTCGCAATCCGCCCAGCAGGCGTACGCACAGGACACTCTCGATCAGCGCTCGCTTGCCGATTTCGAGACCACCGCGCTGCAGCGTCGCATCGAGGCGTTTGCCCTCGAGCGCGCGCTCGGCGAGGCACGCATCACGTTGACCGTCGATCTGGGGTTGGGGCTGCCACAGACCCGGATTGCCACGCCCGATCACTCGAGGGGTTTATGACTCGCAGATCGATTGCCGGGGCCGCTTGCCTGCTCGTGAGCGCGGCGATGGCGCTGAGCCTCGTGCGCGCCGACGACGCCGGTGACTCCAACTCGAATCAGAGCGTGCTCGTCACGCTCTCGCGTTTGCAGGAGGGAAGCCTGCCGAGCGTGGTGATCGGCTACGGCACCGTCGGTGCCGCCAATTCGGGCCACAAAACCCTCATGGCGCCGGAAGGGGCGGTGGTCGGACGGATCTTCGTGCGCCTCGGCGAGCAGGTTTCCGCGGGTGCGCCGCTCCTCGAGCTCGCGCCGAGTCCTGCATCGGGCGCCTCCTACCTGCAGGCCAAGTCCGCCCTCACCGTCGCCCGGCAGCTCGTGGCGAGCACCGAGCGGCTGGCATCGCTTCACCTGGCCACCGCGCAGCAGGTTGCGGATGCCAGGAAGAGCGAATCCGACGCGCGCGCCCAGTTGCGGGCGCTCGATACCGTCGGCGCCGGCGGACCCCGAGTCGTTCGCGCCCCGTTCGCCGCCATCGTCACCGCTCTCGCCGCGAGCTCCGGTGCCATCGTGGCCGAGGGAGCTCCTCTCCTGGACCTGGCCGCCCCGGGGCGCCTCGTGCTGACGGTGGGGGTGGTACCCGCGCAGGCCGAGGGCATCCACCCCGGCGACCCGGCCGAGGTGACCCTCGTCGGGGGCGAGCAACCCGTGACCGCCAGGGTGCTGCTGCGAGGCGCAGTGGCCGAATCCGACACGGGTCTGGTGCCGGTGGAAGTCGCGCTGCCGTCCGGGAAGTTCCTTCCCGGGGAGATGGCCGAGGCGGCCATTACGACCGGAGAGCGGCACGGGTATGTGGTGCCGCACGCCGCGATTCTCGTGAACGACAGCGGCCACACTTACGTCGTGCAGGCGGTCAACGGAGTCGCGCGCAAGGTCGCCGTGCGGGTGTTGGATGCGCGCGGTGAGCAGGACGTCATCACCGGCGCCCTGAATGCGCGCGCTCCGCTCGTGCTCACCGGGAATTATCAGCTCGATGACGGCATGCGGGTGCGGCTCGCCCATCCGCAGCAGCAGGGTTCCACCAAGTGAGCTTCTCCGCCTGGATCGAGGGCCACCGCCGCTCGCTCCTCACGGTCGCCCTCGCGCTGGCGCTTGCCGGCGCTTTCGCCGCCATCTCGCTGCCCGTCGGCCTCTTTCCGGTCACGAGCTTCCCGCGCATCCGAGTCGAGATCGATGCGGGCAGCATGCCGGCGAAGCAGATGCTGATCGATGTGACCGAGCCGCTCGAGCAGGTGGCGCGCGGCGTGCCGGCGGCGCAGGAAGTGACCTCGACGACCTCGCGCGGCTCGGCCGAGATCTTCGTGAATTTCCCCTGGGGCTATGACATGAATCAGGCGTTGCTCGCGGTGGATGCCGCCTTCGCCCAGAAACTGCCCTCGCTCCCCCAGGGCACGAGCTACGACATCATCCAGATGAGCCCGGACGTCATCATGCCGTTCGTCTCCTATGCGCTCATCTCGAATTCGGTATCGCCCGCGGATCTGAAGCAGCTCGCGCAATACCAGATCACGCCTCTCCTGACGGGAATTGCCGGCGTGCGGCGCGTCGGGGTGCTGGGCGGGCAGACCCCGGAGGTCGAGGTCTCGGTCGATCCGAACAAGCTGCGCGCCTACGGTCTCACGCTCGCCGACGTCTCGAACGCGCTCTCGCAGACCAACAGCATCCAGGCGGTGGGCAGGCTCGAGGACAACGACCTGCTTTACCTGGCCATCAACAACAACGCCTTTACCTCGATTCATTCGGTTCGCGACGTGGCCCTGCGCACGGGACCCGACGGGATCGTGCGGCTCGGGGATATCGCCCGGGTCACGACGGGCTCGGTGCCGCAGTGGATGCTGGTGGACGACGACGGCAGGCCGGCGGTGACCTTCGATGTCTACCAGCAGGACCGCGCCGACTCGCTCACGCTGGCGAAGCAGGTGCAGCAGCGGCTCGACGCCTTCATGAGGTCGCAGCCGCCCTCGATCCACATCTACAAATGGTACGACCAGACGCAGCTCGTCAGCTCCTCGATCTCGGCGCTCGAGGAGGCGATCCTCATCGGGCTGATATTCGCCGCCCTGGTGCTGCTCGGGTTCCTGCGCAACTGGCGGGTGACGCTGGTCGCCATGATGGTGGTGCCGCTTTCGGTGCTGATCACCGTGCTCGTGCTGTCGGTGCTCGGCATGACCTTCAACATCATGACCCTCGGCGGCATCGCGGCGGCCATCGGGCTCCTGATCGACGATGTGATCGTCATGATCGAGCACATCGCCCGTCGCGCCGGAGCGCCCGAGGTCGAGAATCCGCACCAGACGGTGCTGCACGCCGCCCGCGAGTTCCTCAGTCCGCTCCTCGGCTCGAGTCTCGCCACGACCATCATCTTCATTCCGCTCGCGTTTCTTTCCGGTATCACCGGCGCCTTCTTCAAGTTCCTCTCGCTGACCATGGCCTCGGCGCTCATCATCTCGTTCATTCTCACGGCCTTCACGGTGCCGCTGCTCGCGCGCGGCATCATCGACTTCGACAGTTTCCGCGATCCCGCGCATGGCAAGGAGAGCTGGTTCCAGCGCACCCACGGCCGGCTCCTCGGCAGGCTCTTCCAGCGACCGCTCCTCATCCTGCCGGGCCTCGGCGTTCTCGCCGTCATCGGCTATGTCGCTTACCTGCACGTGGGCAGCGGCTTTCTGCCGAAGATGGACGAGGGAGGGTTCGTGATGGACTACTACACCTCACCGGGAACATCGCTCGCGGAGACCAACCGCGAGCTCGAGGAAGTCGAGGCCATACTGAAGAGCAACCGCTACGTCTACACCTTCTCGCGGCGCACCGGCGCGGGGCTCGGCGGCGATCTCATGGAGGCTTATCAGGGGGATTTCTTCGTCCGCCTGATCGATCCGGCGAAGCGACCGACGATCTGGAAGGTGATGGATGACATCAACAGCGAGGTTTCCTCGCAGGTGCCGGGCATCAACATCGACACCCACCAGCTGATGAGCGACATGATCGGCGATATGGTGGGCCGTCCGCAGCCGGTGGTCGTCTCCTTGAGCGCCAAGGACCCCGCGATCCTCGGCGATGTGGCGAGCAAGGTCGCGGACGCCATCGGCAAGGTGCCCGGCATCGAGCCCTCGTCGGTGAACAACGGCGTCGTGCCGGCGGGCGATGCGCTCGAGATCCACGTCAATGCCGCGGCCGCGGCCATGGAGGGCCTGACGGTGACGGACGTCGCGAATCAGGTCAACAGCTATCTTTACGGCTCGGTGGCAACTCAATATCTGGGCACGGTGCAGGATGTCGGCGTGCGGCTCTGGCTCGATCCGCCAGCGCACCGGATCTATCGCGATGAGCTCGGCAACCTGCCCATCCGTTCACCCGACGGCAAGGTCCTCCGGCTCGCCACGGTCGCGAGCGTGCGGTTCGTCGCCGGCCAGCCGGAGCTCACGCGCGATAATCTCGCACAGGTCGTGCCGGTGACCGCCGAGATCAGCGGCTCACACGATCTCGGCTCGACGGTGGCCGCGGTGAAGAAGGTGCTGGACAGCCCGGGGATGCTGCCGTCCGACGTCTACTACACGCTCGGTGGCCAGTACGCGCAGCAGCAGGAGGCGGTGCGCGGCATGATCCGCGTGATCACCGCGGCCCTCATCGCGGAGTTCATCCTGCTCCTCTTTCTCTACGAGCGCTTCTGGCTGCCCATCATCATCATCGCGAGCTCGCTCATCTCGACCGGCGCGGTGTTCCTCGGCCTGTGGGTGACGGGTGTCGAGCTCAACATCACGGCGATGATGGGTATGGTGATGATCGTCGGCATCTCGACCGAGATGGCGATCTTCCTCATCTCCGAATACCAGGAGCTCGAGACGAGACTGCCGCCGCGGCAGGCGCTCTACGAGGCGGCGCGCAACCGGCTGCGGCCGATCACCATGAGCACGCTCGCCATGATCCTCGCGCTCGTGCCGCTCGCCGCGGCGATCAGCGGCTCGGGCGATCAGATGCTGCAGCCGCTCGCCATCGCGATCATCGCGGGCGCTCTGGTGCAATTGCCGCTCGTGCTGCTCGCCATGCCGGTGGTGGTGGGGCTCACCCGCCGGGAGCCGACCCCGGCCAGCGGCTGACGGGGCGCCGTACGGCGCGGATGACGGGTCCGGCGGGCGGTGCTATGTTTGCGGCACGAACAATCACCAACCAAGGGCGTAACCATGAGATCTGCTTCGAGGTTTGCCTCCAGGGCCGCGGTCGTGCTGCTTGCGGCGGGCGTCGGCCTGGCGAGCGCGGCGACCGTGCACGTGAAACTGACCGGCAGCCACGAGGTGCCGCCCGTGAAAACCATGGCCCGGGGCGCCGGCGTGATCGAAATCGCCGCCGATGGCGCGGTGAGCGGCAAGGTCACGACCCGCGGCATTCACGGCACGATGGCGCACATTCATGCGGCAGCGCCGGGCAAGAACGGACCGGTCGTCATCCCCCTGGCTCCGGGGCCCCATGGCACCTGGGTGGTGCCCGCGGGCTCCAAGCTCACCCCGGATCAATACAAGGAATTCCTCGCCGGACACCTCTATATCAACGTGCACAGCGAGGCCCATCCGGGCGGTGAGATTCGGGGGCAGCTCAAGCCGTAGCGGCTTGGTGAACGGCGGCCGGCCGCCGCTTGGGTCCGGTTGACATTCTTGGAGCCGATCACACTTCGGCCGGGCTCGAACGGGCATATTGTCCGGCCATGACGACGTCGCCGCCGAGCCTCGAGGGGCTGAACGACTCGCCCTACGCCGCGGAGCTGCGCAAGCCGCGGCCGTCCGTGCGCTTTGCGCCGGCGATGGAGGCCGACTACGTCCGCAGCTTCCTGCGAGAGAACCGCACCCTGGTGCGGCTCTCCTGCACGCTGGCGGTGCTGCTGGTCGCGCTGCGCGCCTTCGAGGCCCTCATCGGCAGCACGGGCGGACAGTCATCGGCCGCTGCCTTCGTGACGGTGAGCGCCCTCTCCCTCGTGCTGGTGTGGCTCGCCTGGAGCCGCAGCTACGAGAGGCTCTACCTGCCGTGGGCGCGCATGCTGATTCCCGCGAGAAACTGCATCATCGCCGTGCAGCTCGTGCGGGTGGTCGCGCACGGACAGCTCGACGCCGTCATGCTGCTGCCGCTGCTCCTCATCGGTCCTTTCTACTTCATGGGGTTGCAGTACAGGACGGCGCTGCTCATCGTCTCGCTCACCGGCGCCTGCATGGTCGGTGCGGCCATCGGGTTTCAGGTGGCTCCGATAACCGCTTTTCACAGCGGAGCGTTCATCCTGATCGCGGTGGCCACGTTCGCCGTGGCGGCCCAACAGATCGAGAAGCGATCACGGCGGGCGTTTCTCGAGAGCCGGCTGGTCGCTGAGCTTGCCCAGCACGACGCGCTCACCTGGACCAAGAACCGCCGCGTATTCGATGAGTACCTGCCCCGGCTTTGGCGTCAGGGTACCGAGGACGGTCGCACGCTCGCGATCCTCGTCATCGACGTCGATCATTTCAAGCCCTACAACGATCGTTACGGGCACCAGGCGGGCGATGCCGCATTGCGCCAGGTGGCGCAGGCGATCCAGTCCTGCGTGCGGCGACCGCTGGATCTCGTGGCCCGCTACGGCGGCGAGGAGTTCGCCGCCATTCTCTACGACACGGATGGCGCGCGCGCGGCGAGCATCGCGGAACGCATGCGCAGAGCCGTCGAGGAACTCGCCATCGAGCATCGAGGATCGGGGGTAGGTCCTTTTCTCACCATCAGCGTGGGCGCTGCCGTCGTCGAGCCGGACGTCAAACGCAATCCGAGCGGTGCGGTGCAGCTCGCCGATGAGGCGCTCTACCGGGCGAAGTCGCGCGGCCGCAACCGCCTCGAGGTCATGGACGATGCGGAGTACCGCCTGCTCGTGACGGGCGTCTTTTCCCGACATCTCGCCGACACGCTCAAGCGCGGCACCCTCAAGCACTGAAGAACCGCGCGGCGATCCTCGGGTGCTCCGGACCGCCGCCGCCGCGGCTGGAGGCCGCACCGGCGCCCGAGCGGCAGCCTGCCCC
>Ga0335078_10015152_pt1 | contig 11441 bp, 8 predicted proteins | sample Lox_Sample_32_FD_206711 | JGI IMG/M metagenome (GOLD analysis project Ga0335078, IMG submission 206711) | Soil microbial communities from Loxahatchee National Wildlife Refuge, Florida, United States - Lox_Sample_3.2 | ecosystem: Environmental > Terrestrial > Soil > Wetlands | place: USA: Florida...
CGATTTTGATTATGTCGCTGCTGTTCGGTATTTTGCTGCTGGCCGCGCAGAGCTCGGCTATCGCGCCATTCATTTACACGCTGTTCTGAGTGACGCCGGGAGCTATGCCAGCAGCCGGTGACACGATCCTTCGGAGAGGAGAGAACGACAGACGTCTCGACGCGCACGACACCGATGCGTGCCTTGATCTTCCGGTCAGCGAAACGCTCCAGGTCCTGGAGGCTGCGGGTCCAGACCTTGAGCAGAAAAGGGAAGTCGCCGGACTGGCGATGACACTCCTGAATCTCACGCTCACGCAGCATGCTCTTGATGAACGCCTGCTCGACCTTCGGGCCGTCCACAAGAACCCGCACGAACGCGCACAGCGCATAGCCGAGCCGCTGAGGATCAACCAGCGCGACGTATGCGCGAACATCGCCGCGCGCCCGGAGTTTCGTCAAACGCGCTTTGACGGCGGAAACAGACAGGCCTACGCTCTGGCCGAGTTCGGCTAAGGAGCGCGAACAATACTACAATCATCGATCAAGGCAATATTCTTTTGCTAAGGCATCTGCCGCTGAAGGTTTATATGACGAAATCAACCGTCGGGCCGGAGCACGATGACGTAGCAGCCATTCGACAGCTCACAGACGATTGGTTGACTGCGGTAAAGGTGAAGGACGTCGCCCGGCTGACAGGAATGGTTACGGACGACGCGGTGTTCCTTCCGCCTGGATTTCCGCCCATTCGAGGAAAGGCGGCCGTCGAGGCGATGTACAACACGTTCTTCTCGCAATTCAGCAGCGTGGAGCAAACAGCCGCCGCGGAAGAAGTGGAGATCGCCGGCGACTGGGCCTTCTCCTGGGGAACGGAAACCTTCGTCTTATTCCCGAAGGCGGGCGGGCCGAGCATTCGGATGCAAGGCAAGGGGATGAGCATTCTGCGGCGCCAGCCAGACGGGGCGTGGAAGTTTGCGCGGGGCATCAATAACATTGCCCGGGAAACGGCGCCTCAGCAATAGTGACGGCGGGCCGCATCCCGGGCCGTGGCATGCGAGCTGGTTTGTTTACTCGTTACGTATTGCCCGTCTGCATCTCGCGATTGTTACTCCGGCTCCCAGGGTGACCAAGCCGCACAAGAGTAGCGTGAAGCTGTCCGGCTCTGGAACGGCGGTAACCAAAAACGGTAACTCGACCTCTTCCGTGGAGAGATAGCAGTCTGGGCAGGTCTTGGGGTCCTGGCTGTAAAGTTCGTAGACGATTGACAGGGTGCCGTAATTGATCTCGCCAGCCGCCGCGTTTGCTGATAGCGTATATCCGCCGACGCCCTGAAGAGTAAGTGGGTCAAAATTCTCTGCCCATTCGTAGGTGCGCGGCGCGAGTGCGCTGTCGTCGTCACCACCCTGCGGACCCAAGTAATCCTGGTATGTTCCGAGGCCAGGGTTGGTGTCGAACGAAATCGTCGTGACGACGATGGTTGCCCAGTCGACCGGATCGGGCAGAATTGTAAAGCCCCAACCGACCGTCTGACCCGGTATCCCGGCTATCGCTCCATCCTGCGGATCGAGTGACACGATGATGCTGGCCCGGGCGTGCCCGGCGCAGAAACAAACGAGGATAAACGTAACTGCACATGTTCGGCAATCCATGGCTTCTTTCCTTTCTTCCGGCTGAAGCGTCTTCCTACCGGAATACGTTCAAAGTTGTGGAACCGGTGTAAGCCCCACCGTTGGCGGAGAAATGCACGACAAACTGCATCCTGGTTGCAGTGGGCGGCCACACCAGGCTGATCGTAGTGTTGATCGACTTCCCGGGAAATACGGTTCCCACGTACACGGGCATCGGTGTACCGTAGAAGACCGTCGAACCTTCAGCGCCTGTGCCGATCAGGTTCTGGAAGCCGTCAACGCCCGTGATCGTCAGGTCGCCGGCGGGTCCGGGTCCGCCATTCGCCATCGTGAGAGCTAAGTCGACCTCGTTGGCGGAGGCGCCCAAAACGGCGTTGCCGGGGAGCACTGTTATATTGGGAACGGAGACGGCCGTAAAGTTCGCCTGGACATACAGCGGCTTGCTGACCTGGATGGTGACTCCATTTTGCTGTGAGTTCACATCCCCGGTGAAACCGGCGAACCGAAATCCCGGCGCCGGCGACGCGGTCAGCGTGGTGCTCGTTCCCGTGGTCACAAAGCCTGCTCCGGCTGTGGTGCCGGCGTTGGAGGGAACGGCGGTCACTTTCACCATGTACTGCGTTGCCAGGGTGGCTGTAAAGGTTTGCGCCCCGCCGTTGATGCCCGTGATGTTGCGCGTCGCAGAGGTGTTACCGTCGTTCCAGCTTACGAACCCAAGCTGCGTCGTGGTTGTGGTTTGCTGCGGCGGGACAGTCACCGTGAACGTCTGGTTTGCGGCCCAGTAAAAGGTAGCGGGTGTTGTATAGTCCTGGCCCTCGTAATTCACCTGAATCCCGGCTCCGGGCGGAACGGTGGTGATGGTGGTCTGGCCGGCTCCATTGGTTGTAGCGAACAAACCAGTCACGGTACCACCCTCAGCCAGCGTAAACAACGCCGGGCTCTGAAAGCCTTTAATCAAGCCCTCGAAGTGCTGGAAGTAGTAACCCGCGTTGGGGACCGCGGTAACAGTGACGCTCGCACCTTTAGCATAGTAGTTCTCGGGGCTTGGCGGACTCAGTTCCATGCTGCCGCCATTGGCTGGTACCTCGCCTAGAGACAAGAGTTCCCACGGATTGAAGTCGGCTTGGCAGAGCAACGGCGCGCCGTACGCTGGGATTGTTACCAAAATAAAATCCTGTGTTGATTCGTTGCCTCCGCACGCCCAGTTGACGAATCGGTCCTGCTCGAAGGAGTTAGCCTGCCAGGTGGGCTGGGTGGACAGATTGTGGACAGTACCGGTCACCAGGTTCAGCGGACCGGTAGTCCCGGTGTAGGTCACATGATCGACCGTGATCGGGATGTTAGAGATTCCCCCAGTTGCATTCGCCGCAAGTTGCTCGACCGATATGTTGACTGGAATCGTTGCCGAGACCGCCGGGGCGGCAGAGCAACCAGATGAAGAACAGATGCTCAATTTCTCGGGATAATCACCGGGGGGACCGAGGGGAGTATCCGATACCGTAAGCGTCAACGTGGCGGGTGTGTTCCCCGTGGTCGGTGATACCGTAAATCCTTCTGTTTGTCCTAGAAGATAGAACGGCAGTGATACGTTGGGATTCGATGATGTTACTGTGAGCTTTTGAGTGGGGCTCGAAGCGAAACTAATGGAGCTGGCTGAAAAAAGATACGACACAGTCACCGTCACTGTTACGGGGATCGTGACGGAGTCACCCGATGCGGAAGTGATAGTGAAGTTCGCAGTGGATGATCCTATGAGCTGTCCCAAAATATCCGAGTCGAAGGTTAGGTTGTAGCCGCCTGAGGCTCCGCCAGTCCCCGGGATGGAGGTCCAACTCAGCCACCCGGTGACGCCACCGCCCTGGTAGGTGATGCTGGGTGGTAGAGGCGTGGCGCCCTGCGGAGAGTAATAGTAGACGTTTTGCGGCGGCGGATTCGATCCCTGAAGCGACAGGGAAGCGGGATTTGCGAGGATCCCTCCCTGGGACCCAAGCGGCTCCAGCAGCGTAAGCGCGGGCTCCGGAAACCACGTCCAGGCCACATTCTCCACTGTCACCGTCACCGACTGGTTTGGCGCCAGGCTCGAGGGCGCCAGCAAGACGTAAGCATCACCGAAATACGGGTCACAACTGTCGACAAAGCTGCGGTTGGTAAAAACAGGGTTGCCAGGTGTGCTGCCGCCGGTGCCCAAGTTGGAATTTCCGTGAGTGGTGGCGACTTTTAGCGCTAGTGGCCCCGGAATGTCAAACTGACTGTTGTTTTGGACCGTGTACCCAGCGGATGCAGATTGTATTGATACCAAGCCCGAGACATCCACATATTTTGTGTTGATTCGCTTCCGGCATGCCGGGGTATGACCCCACATTGGGCTGCTGGAGATCGGTTGCGGAGCCAACAAGGGGCTACCTGGTAAGGCCCAGGCCGCCACATCGAGGTAGTCCGGAGTTACCCGTACGGTGTAGAAATTCCCAAATCCGAGCGGAGCCGCACGAAAGACATCGTAAATCTTAGTATTTCCGTCGCTATCGGTGTTCGGGATGGTTAACGAGCCATCCGGGGCGCCATTGATCCAATACTCCGTGTAATGTTCAGGCCGCTGCATATCCCAAGCATGCACGTGCCCACAGAAGGTGCCGATGACATTGTAGTCGCGGATAACGTTCCAGAAGCTGTTGTATTCGTAAGGGAAAACCGGACTGGGGTCCCCGACCGTCCACCATGATCCGACTTTGACGGGCGGCTTAACGTTTTCGGCGGAATCATGGACCAAGTCTCCGACAAGGTCACCCAAGGTAGACAGGTCGTAGTGCTGAAACAGGATGACTGGCTTGGCTGAATTGCCGACGTTCTGCGCCAAGTCGTTGGCCAGCCACTGAAGTCCGTTCACCCCTGGAGCATTGTACTGGTCGTATTCCCCCGCCCACGTATTCAATTGCACGTAGTGGACACCGCCCCAGTCCCAGGAGTAGTTGTGGGTACCTTGCCCGTCATTGACGCCCAGGAGCCCCTGTGAGCTATTATCCATGTTGAACAGTAGCATCGCTGATCCAAGGTAGTCCCACATGCGTTGCGCGTCGCCGGGACTCCCGGCACCACCGGTGCCGGCATTCAGCACATCGTGGTTACCCAATCCTGGATAAACCGGATAGGGGAAAGACCAGCCACCGTTGAGAGTATTCCCTTCCCAAACGGTGCGGTAAGCCGCGAGCTGCTCCACGCCGGCGCCGGTTGTCATGTCACCGGCGATCACCAACGCCAAGGGTGGGTCAACCGTATCGCCCGTAGGAATTCCGGCGTTTCCGGGCCAAGGGGCTTTGGACTTCGCGAACTGGCCGAGAGTTCTCGGGAAATAAGCCTGCGTGTAGGGGTCAAAATCCGTGCGGAAAACATGATAGTCCGCGCCCACATAGAAAGTGACATTGTCTGGGTCCGGCACGTAAGCCGGAAACACAATCGGCACGTCGCCGAGGTTGCAAACCGTTTTGTTGTGATTGTAAGTGTCGGGTCGGATGATGTTCTGATCCGGATCCGTACAGCCACTACCGTCGAAGAATTTGTCCCAGTTGATGACGTAATTGCACTCCCTCCGCCCGGGCGACCCGCAGCAACCGTACGTTTGTAGATCATAACCGTCATACTGGGCGTTGCACGGTAGGCCACCCTCGTTCCAGTACCATAGCGTGAACGGATTTTGACCGCACGACAGCAGGGGCGCGAAGAGAATCGGGAGCAGCCGCGCAAAGCCCGCAAGCGCCGTGCGGGTTTTTCGATTCAGCATGTGCATTTGCATACCCTCTTCGCCGGGAGGTTCCCGGAATTTTCTCAAGCATAGCCGCGAACGCGATTTCCACCAATGGCCGGCGGATGATCTATTCGTGATTTTTCGACGGCGGATCAATATGATCATTTAACCTGCCGCCAATCAATGAATTGAAAAGAAGTCTGTTTTGTTTGAAATCGCGCATGCTATAATCTGAAGGCTAATCAGAGGGGGGATGGCTACCCAAGATATTAGCGGTCGCCCGCGGTGGACGCGGTTGCGTTTTGGCCTTTTCGAGTTTGATCGTACCACCGGAACGCTATTTCGTAACGGCCAGCCGGTCAAACTTCAGCCGCAACCGGCCGCCATGCTGCTCATTTTGCTGGAGCACCAGGGCCGGGAAGTAAGCCGGGAGGAGCTGCAAAAGAGGCTGTGGCCCGACGGAACCTTCGTAGATTTCGACGTCTCCCTGGCAAGCTGCGCACGCAAGGTGCGCCAAGCGCTTGGCGACTCCGCCGAAAATCCGGTCTTTGTGCGAACCCGTCACAAGCGCGGCTATCAGTTCATCGCCCCGGTACAGGTGGTGTTCCCGTCTTCCACGGCGGAGGCGCCTCGGCTTGCCTCTCCCGCTCCGCAACCTTCTGCGGGCCAAGTGCCGGAGATAGAAATACAGCCCGCGAGAGTTCCGTCGCGATGGCACCGCGCCGCATCGAGGTGGTGGCTTGCGGCACTGGGACTGGCCATCATCCTTCTTTTAGGCTTCCGGTACGCGCACCGGCTGCGCCCACAGCCGCAGACGAGCGACAACATGACCCTGGTTCCGCTCACCACGTTTCCCAATGACGAGTATGACCCCAGTTGCTCGCCGGACGGATCGAAAGTTGTCTTCATGTGGGCGGGAGAGAACGACGCCAACAACGACCTCTACATTTTGGATCTGGCGAGCCATGGACTCCGCCACCTGACCAGCGATCCGGGACGCGAGGAGTACTCCGCGTGGTCTCCGGATGGCCGGTGGATCGCCTTTATCAGCAACATTCGGAACGTGATGGTCATACCCGCCAAGGGTGGCCCCGAGCGCAAGATCGCGGAAACTAATGTGTATCACCTCGCCTGGCTGCCGGACTCCTCGGCGGTGATTGTCGGAGAGCTGCGCGGGACGGACCCCGAGATCGCCGACTTTGACGCGGTTTCCATCCAGACAGGCAAACACCGCCGGCTTACCAGGCCCTCCGACCGGGTCAGCTCCTTCGAGAGGGTGGCATATTCGCGCGATGGGCGATGGTTCGCGTACACGCAGCGCCCCTCGCCGGATGCCAAGCCTGAGCTATACGTGCGGCCGGCGCGAGGCGGCCCGGCCAGACAGCTCACCTCGGTGGGGCACAATCTTGCCGGCTTCACCTGGACGCCGGACAGCCAGCGGATTGTATTTTCATCCAACCGCACGGGGGCTTTCCAGCTCTGGCAGGTGGACGTACGGGCGCCGGGCGACCCGAGCCTGGTCCCGGGGCCCGGCGACGATGCGGAAAACCCGACCAGCGCCGGGCCGGGCCGTTTCGTGTACGAGAGGGTACAGCACCGCATGAACCTTCACATGGTGGATCTCGACCGGCGCTCCCGGGCCACTCAACAACCGGAATCCGAAGTTGTCATGCCTTCGACGCGTCTGGACATGCACCCGCAGTTCTCGCCGGACGGCAAACGCGTTGCGTTCATCTCCGACCGGAGCGGCTTCCGCGAGCTGTGGGTCGGCGATCTGGCCGGCGGCGACCCCAAGCAACTCACGTCTTATGGTCCTTCCGGACTGTCGCCAGAGTGTCCCCGCTGGTCGCCGGACGGGCGCCAGATTGTCTTTGCGCTACGGGAGACCATCGGTTTCATTCCGCCGCACGAGAGCGACCGGCCGTCAAACATCTACACCCTCGATTTGAAGACGGGCAAGACCTGGCAGGTAACCGATTGGCCTTCGAACCAAGTGCGTCCCAGCTTTTCGCGGGACGGCAAGTTGATCTACTTCGGCTCGAAGAGATCAGGAGACTGGGAGATTTGGAAGGTCCCGTCCGATTCGTTCGCGGGCAATGGCGACCTGGATAACCATGCTTACCGTGTTACCACCCAGGGCGGCTACGAAGGGATCGAATCCGCGGATGGCAAGTGGCTGTACTACGTAACCTCACCCACCGATATGGACCTCTGGCGTCTGCCTACCGGAGACGCGCCCGTCACCCCGGCTCCCGAGCGGGTGATCAAAGGTGAGGTTTCCACCGGGTGGTGGGAGCCCGCCCGCGACGGCATTTTTTTTGTCGACATGCGCGACGCTATATACATCCAGTATCCGGCCAGGCAGCCCAAGCCCGTGTACCTTCTCGAAGGTGAGAGTCGCAAACTGAAACCGCTGTTTTCCATCGACCATCGGATCTTCTCCGGGCAGCCGAATTTCTCGGCCGCGCTGGATGGCAGCCGGGTTGTCTATTCGCAACTGGATCTGCAGAACATAGACCTGATGCTGCTGCAAAGAGCAGCTACTTCGCGCTAACCCGGAGCATCAGCACGCCGTGCGAAGGCACCTCGGCAGAATATGCGTCATTGGTGAACTTCACGTCGCGATGAGTCCAGAGGTCTTGCGCGTTCTTTACTGTGCGCAGGTGCAGGTCACTGGCCTTGACGGTTGCACGCGCCGCCGCAGATCCCAGATTGACCACCCCCACCGCCACGCTGCCATCCGCCAGAGGCTTGACCCAGGTCTCCAGGCGGCCGTGCCTCACGGGCGTGGCCTGCTTGCCCAGCACGTCCTGATCGACCGCGATCACTTCCTTGTTCTCCAGAATCGACTTAGTCACCGCCGACATGGTGCGAATGTCATTGCCAGCCAACAGCGGCGCCGCGCTCAGCGCCCAGAGGCTCATGTGGGTGCGATATTCATCGTCGGTCATGTGCCCGTTGCCGATTTCCAGCATGTCAGGGTCGTTCCAGTGTCCTTTGCCGGCGTACCGCGCTGTGGGTACCTGTTTCTCGATGTTGTGAATCATGCTTTCCCAGGAGTCGTTGATGTCGCCCGTGGTGCGCCAGAGGTTCGCGCCCGCCGCAGGACCCCATTGCGCCGCGCTCAGTTGACCGAGGCTCAAGCTGTAGACAATGGGCCGGCCGGTTGCCTCGAGTGCCTCACCCATTTTCTGGTAGACCGGCGGCATTTGCGCATTCGTATAGATAATTCCCGCGCTGCACCAGTCATACTTCAAGTAGTCGACGCCCCAGGAAGCAAAGGTCTTGGCATCCTGCGCTTCATGCCCATAGCTGGCCGGATATCCGGCGCAGGTACGCGGTCCGGGTGAGGAGTAGATGCCGAACTTCAGCCCCTTGGAGTGCACATAGCCGGCCAGCGCTTTCATGTCGGGGAACTTGTGGTTCGGTTGTAGATTTCCGTTGGCATCCCGAAGGCCTTCCCAGGTGTCGTCGATGTTCACATAGACGTAGCCCGCGTCGCGCATCCCACTCGTTACCATGGCGTCCGCCATGGTGCGCACGGTCTGGTCGTCGATCTTTCCCGCAAACAGGTTCCAACTGTTCCAGCCCATCGGTGGGGTCTTTGCCAGGCCGTTGTAGGGCACCTTATGAAGCTTGGGAGGCGGAATATAGGGTACCTTCGGCATCGCGTCGGCTGGTGTGGCAGGATGGCCCACCAACGCCTCCTCGCCCCACTGCACCCAATGCAGCTCACCGTTTGTCAGGTCACCTGTGATAAACGGCTTCTTGTCATCCCAGCCGACGCCGAAGAGTTCAAAGTGACTGCCCGTCACCTTGCCCCGTACGTTCACGGCGAAACCAAGCTCGGTGAGCCGGCCCCGCAGATCACTGCCCGTCTGCTGGAGCTCGAGCATCGCCCTTTCCAACTCGCCGTTATCCAACTTCTTGCCGGCCGCCGCCCAGCGTCCCGTGATGTCCGCCCCGTAGCCTGGGACCGCCGACAGTGCGAAGAATAGCGCCGCGGCGCCTGCGCCGGCGACCATCAGCCTCGATTGCCTGCTCCGACCTTCCTGCATCATTCTCACTTCCAATCCGCGGGGGAAACGTTGTCCGCGATTTCCGTTTTTCGGCCCTTTTTAGCCGCACACGATTATACATCCAATCGCTTGGATCAGCCGGTGCGTGGTTGCGGTTTGGGTGTATACTCGACACCGGACGTTGACTCCATACCGAGGTTTTTCCATGAGCCCTGCTTGCCGATTTTTCACCGTTCTGCTCTGCCTGACGCTTTTCCGGGCGCCGACTGCACGAGCCCAGAACGGCTCGCCGGTACTTCCCAAGCGGCTGATCGCCGATTACGGCTACTGGAGCCGCACCCAGACGCCTCCGTATAGCGCAGACCAGATTCCTTTCCACAAGCTGACGCACATCAACCACGCCGGAGTCAGTTTCAATGCCGATGGCAGCCTGAACGTTCCCGATGGCTTCCTGGAACCGGCGCTGATCCAAAAAGCGCACGCGGCAGGCGCGAAAGTGCTGCTGCTGCTGGGCGGCGATTTCACCGGGCTCGAAACGAACGCCGCGGGACTGTCCACGCTGGTCAAGAATCTGCGCTTGTTCGCAGCCGAATATGGCTACGACGGGGTGGACATTGACTGGGAGTATCCGAGCAGCACGCTGGACAAGACTACCTTTGTCAAGCTCATGAGCGGGCTGCGGGCGGCCTTTCCATCTCCCACCTATTTTCTTTCCGCCGACGTGGCGCCCTGGGGAGGCAGCGGATACGGCTTCTCTCAGGTCACTCCGCTGGTGGACTACTTTAACATCATGACCTACGACTGCGCGGGGCCGTGGACAGACGATGGACAGCTCAACTCGCCGATCTTTTTCGATCCGCACAATCCGGAGCCCTATGAGTGCGAGCCGGGAGGAAACGTCAAGGAAGCCATCACCATCTATCTGCAGTACAACGTTCCGCTGGCCAAGATGAACATCGGCACGCCGTTTTACGGCTACTACTACGAGAACGTCAGCACGCTGTTCGGGCCGTGCACGAACTGCGAGAATACGGTCCTGTCAGAGAACTACGGCACGTTCATCAAGCAGCGAGTCAACGCCCTGGGCTGGCACACATCCTACGATACCTACTCGTTGGTGCCCTACATGCTCCGCACAGACGGCAAGCCGGGATTCATCACCTACGACGATTGGTTCTCCACGTATTATCGCGTCTGGTATTCGCTTTGGCAGCGCGGGACGGGCGGTACTTTCATGTGGTCGCTGGATGCGGACTACGACGGTAAGAGCCAGGATCTGCTGGATGCGATGTATCAAGCGACGCTGGCCGGCGCACGCGCCGCGCCCCCGCAGGTTCCTTGAGAAGGGTCCCGGCTTATGCAAACGTCAAGCGTTGCTGGGCAGGCGGCGCGGGTGGCTTCTCTTCCCACTCGCGGCGTTGATGGCGAAGCATGGCGGCGACCAGTTGCCAGGTCGGCCCCGGCGTTTCGCGCCAGGGCGCTGGAACCGTGACCAGGCAATAATGCCGGCTGTCCGGATCGAAACTGAAGCAGCCCGCATGCCTCGCCATGAGCCGCTTCCACTCTCCCGGCGCGGCCACGCCAGCCTCGACCAGCCCGCAGTCCGCCGGGATTTCGTTCACATGCACCAAATCGGCCGGCGTCACGAAGTAGAACTCATTGGAGTAGCGCATGCCAATGCGGCGCTTGAGCGGGTGCTTCAACTCGGCCAGGAAATCCGCCCGTGAAACCTTGACCTCGTAACAGACGCGTTTCATGGCCGTGTGGGGGAGGGTGTTGAGGGCGAAAGCATCCAGGCGCTGCCGGTTTCCATTGCGTCGGCCGGTCCCCACGCGCAACTCGCGGAAGAAGAGCCACTCGGACCGGACGGCGTGCATCGCGCGTTCCACGCTGTCGATCAGGATCGCGGCAGTACGAGTGCCGGTTTCGAGCGTCTGGGGAGGCTCAGGGCACAGGTTCGTTGCGGGGACGTCCATGCCGGATTATTACCCAGTGGAAAGACAGAATTGTCTGTCATAGCCGGCCGGCCGGCCATTTGCCATTTGGCACATATAAGGTGTTAGAATCGAACTGCAAG
>Ga0335078_10015153_pt1 | contig 11441 bp, 12 predicted proteins | sample Lox_Sample_32_FD_206711 | JGI IMG/M metagenome (GOLD analysis project Ga0335078, IMG submission 206711) | Soil microbial communities from Loxahatchee National Wildlife Refuge, Florida, United States - Lox_Sample_3.2 | ecosystem: Environmental > Terrestrial > Soil > Wetlands | place: USA...
TGTCGGCCAAGTCATTACCGACGTCCACCGACGCGTAAAGGAAGGCAACCCCATCGCCCCGGCACTGAGAGCTTCGTCGGTCTTCCCCGCGATGGTTGCCGGCATGGTGGATGTGGGCGAGCAGACCGGCGCGCTGCCCGAGATGCTCATGAAGATCGCCGATACTTACGACGACGAGGTGGATAATGCGGTAAGTGCGATGACGGCGCTGCTCGAGCCTATTATGATCGTATTCCTGGCCGTAATCGTCGGCAGCATTGTCATCGCGCTGTTCCTGCCGCTATTCAATTTCGACCCTGACCGCGCCACCAATGCTAATGGTTCGGTGGAAAACTAAGCCGGGCCTATTCCCGCGCCTTGGAGTCAATAATGATCGTCACCGGCCCATCGTTGGTCAGGCTGACTTGCATTTGCGCCGCGAACTCCCCCGTCGCAATCGGCTTGCCTAAGTCCTGCGCCAGCCTGGCGAGGAACTGTTCGTACAGCGGCACCGCGATGTCCGGTGGTGCCGCGCGGCTGTAGGAGGGCCGGTTCCCCTTCTTCGTGCTGGCGAATAGGGTAAACTGGCTCACCAGCAGAATATCCCCCTGCGCTTCCTTCACCGACCGGTTCATCACTCCGTTTCCGTCATCGAACACACGCAGCCGGACTATCTTCCCGCTCAGCCATTGGATGTCCTCGGCTGTGTCCGCCTCCGCTACCGCCAGCAGCACCGCCAAACCGTTCTGGATGGCCCCTCTAACCGCGCCCCCAATGCTAACCCTGGCCTCAGTCACCCGCTGAATGACGGCGCGCATCAGTGAGATTTCTTCGGCAGACAGCCCAGCTTCGCAAACGCAACCGCGTAAGTCAGAAACCCGACGATCAGGAACCACGGCTCCCCCTTAACCGCCAGCAAGATGCCCCAGCCTAGCACGAGGCCAATGACCCCGTACGCAATGACGACCCCAAGAAACTTCATGTAAGGACTTTACCGCCGATCACCGTCGGTGCAAGTCCGCCGGCATGGAATGCGATTCGAGTATCCGGCCAGGGCCTCAGGCGTAAGGTCCGTAGTCAAAGAGCCGCAGATGGGTGTCGAAACCCTCCTGGGGCTCGGCGTCAAGCTGCAAGACGAGTTCCACGTCCCTGAGATGATACCGCAAACAGGTATCAATCGCTTTACCGGCATCGGAAAAGTCCTGCGCCTGGCCCGGGTCAGACGTCCACCGGCCCTGGGCGAGATATTCGTGGGTTCTTAGGTTCTTAACCAACCGCCGCATATCGTGATTCTGGTTAATAAGTCTGTGAATACCAAGTGGAAAAGCCGAGAACTTATCCACAAGTTGTTCACATCAGATGGTCTTTCTTCCTGGGGATCGTTGACTTTCCCGGCTCCGGCTCAACGTCATCCCGGCTGGACTGGTGCTGCCGCAGGCTCTCGTGGCGGGAGGGTGAGGGGGGAACCGGCAGGACGAGATCGTATCGCGGATCATCGTAGCACAACAGAATCTCAATATTCTCCAGGTGAGCCGAGAAAATCAGTTCCACTGCCCGCGTCACCTGGCCAAGGTCCTGGGCCGCTTCTTGTTCAGGCGTCCACTTGGACGGGTCCTGATAGAACCATCCGGTTTGAGTGTTACGCAAAAACACTTTCATGGACTCATTTCACTTCCCTGCGCCAGCAGGTTCATCTCTGATCTTCACAGCGCGGCTAACGTACGCACGGCCACCCACCAGCTAATATTCTGACTCAAAAGCCTCCGATGCACAATCCGCACTAATACTGATGCCAGCAACGAAGAATTACGGAAGGCCCTGCGGCCAGGCCCCAATTAGACTTCAGCGCCAGCGTCGCCCTCTCTGCATTCATGACAGAGAAACTGCTGGCCATCGAAGAACGTTCTCAGAGCTCGCATCCTGCGCCCGCACCGGTCACAAAACTCATAGACCTCCCGCGGGTCCAGTCTCACCGCGATCCAAACCCGACCGTGCGCCCTGCGCACCAGTTCAATGCGCTCCGCCACCTGGTCCGCGAAGTAGTCAAAGACCGTGGCCCGGCTGCGGTCATCGGTGAACTCCCAGTCCATGGCGGTCCCGGCAAGATATTGCCCGTCATCGTTGACAATCAACACCTTGACCGCCTCACGATCATTCATTCGCGGCAACATAACGCCAAAGGACCCCTCTGACCAGCATCCTCTGAGCGTGGATATCCCTTCGGAAGCAGTTCGGCGCCGCCGGAGCGCAGAGCATTGCTCTGCCGGGCCCCGTGATTGCCGCGTGGGCGGGCGGCGCCACGCTTTGCGCTCCGCCCGCGCCGACCGGTCATGCGCCTTCATGGATTTCATTTGCGATGCCCCGGTGCGGTTAGTACGGTGGCGGGGTTAACCGGTTGCGTAACCGCATATTGAAGGGATGTTGACTGGCAATATATGACGAAGAGACCGCTGACAACCGAACAACTGAATGAATTGGTGGCGGGCCTGAATAAGGTGGCGCGGAACCTCTGGTGGACCTGGAGTCAGGAGGCGCAGGAGATCTTTCAGGAGCTCTCCCCGCGCGGCTGGCAGAATCTCTACCACAACGCGGTGGCGATTCTGCACGAGGTATCGGAGTACGAGCTGCGGGTGCGTTTGCAGGACCCGTATTTCACGGAGCGCGTTAGCGAGGTCTTGCGGCTCTTCGATTGCTATATGAATGACAAGGCCACCTGGGCGCACGAGCACGCGCAGCCGTTGCGCGCCAGCCCGGTCGCTTATTTTTCGGCGGAGTTCGGCTTCCATGAGACGCTCCCCATCGCGGCGGGCGGGTTGGGCATGCTGGCGGCGGACCATACGAAGTCAGCCAGCGACCTGGGCCTTGGGTTTGTCGGTATCAGCCTGTTTTACCGGGAGGGCTATTTTCAGCAGGCGATTGATGCGAACAATTGGCAGACGGAATACTACACGCTGCTGAACCCGAAGAACCTCCCGCTCGAGCCGGTGCTCAACGAGAAAGGTGAGACGCTCGTCTGCCGCGTGGACATCGGGATGAACCCAGTGACCTTCCAGGCTTGGCGGGTGAACGTGGGCCGGGCGGTGGTCTATTTGCTCGATGCGAACCGCCCCGAGAACGAGCAGCATTTCCGGGACTTGACGCAGCGCGTCTATGGCGGCGACAGCACCACTCGGATCATGCAGGAAATGCTGCTGGGCATCGGAGGCGTGCGGCTGCTGCGGACCCTGGGCGTGCAGCCGTCGGTCTTCCACATGAACGAAGGGCACGCCGCCTTTCTGACGCTGGAGCTGGTCCGCGAGAAGATGGCGGCCGGGAAGAGTCTGCCAGAAGCCCTCGCCCAGACCAGAGCGGAATGCATTTTCACGACGCATACGCCTGTGGAAGCGGGCCATGACCGTTTCAGCCCGGCCTTGATGGACTACGCCATGCACCGGTTCCGAGAGCAAATCCCGGCACCGTTCGGAGAGCTGATGAAGCTGGGCCGGGTGAATCCGCAGAACCAGCAGGAGCCGTTCTGTATGACCGTGCTGGCGCTGAAGCTATCGCGCGCGGCGAACGCCGTCAGCGAGCTGCACGGGCGCGTGAGCCGGCATATGTGGCATTGCCTGTATCCCGACAAACCCGTGGAGCAGGTCCCCATCGGCCACATTACCAACGGCGTCCATTTGCTCGGCTGGATGAAGGGAACTGTGCGGCGCTTCTGGCGGCGCAAACTGGCGAACCGCGACGGCCCCGTAATTCCCGCCGGCTTTCGCGGACCGGGGCCCGATTGGGCCGCCGTGGTCAACGCGCCGGAATTCTGGCAGCGAATGGCCGACCACGACTTCATTTCCGATGAGGAAATCTGGGCCTTGCGCGCCAAGCTGCGACGCGAGCTCATCGAGTTCGCGCGGCGGCGCCTGCTTATCCAGGGCCAGCGCCTGGCGCACGGCGATTTCATTGCATTCGATCACCTGCTCAACCCGGACGCGCTCACCATCGGGTTCGGGCGGCGGTTTGCGACCTATAAGCGCGCGCCGCTTATCTTCCAGCAGTTCGATAACATCGTGCGCCTGGCGCGCGACAAGGATCGGCCGGTGCAATTTGTCTTCGCCGGCAAGGCGCATCCGCGGGATGACGACGGCAAGCGCTACATCCAGCACATCATTCATCTCAGCAAATACAGCGATCTCCAAGGGCACCTCGTGTTCATCGAGAACTACGACGTCCACGTCGCCCGCCAGATGGTGTCCGGCTGCGACGTCTGGCTTAACACGCCTCGCCGGCCACTGGAAGCCTCCGGCACCAGTGGGATGAAGGCCGGCTTCCACGGCTGCCTGAACCTGAGCATCCTCGATGGCTGGTGGCGTGAGGGCTACGACGGCACCAACGGCTTTGCGATCGGCGAGGATGCCCATGCCAACTCGGTCGAAGAGCAGGACCGGACCGACAGCGCCAACCTCTACAAGGCGCTCACCGAACAAGTCATTCCGCTATTCTATAAGCGCGATGCGCAGGGCATCCCCCGGCAGTGGATTCAACGAATCCGCCGGGCCACGGTCACCCTCGTGCCGCGCTTCACCACCCGGCGCATGGTGCGGGAATATGTTGAGAAGTACTATCTGCCCAAGTGAGAGCGGGCTTGGCCGTCAAAAAGTTGACTGGGTTGTATGACTCGGGATGGGTTAACCTGTCGAGGTGCTTGCAGACATAAGATCGCAGACAGCCGACGAGCTTGAAGCCCAGTTCCGAGCCTGGGGCCAGCCCGCCTACCGGGTTGCCCAGTTGCTCGAATGGCTTTACGTCCACCGCGCCGCGAATTGGGAGACGATGTCCAATCTGCCCAAGGCATTGCGCGATGACCTGCGGTCGCGCTACTCGCTGAGCGCGCTGGTGCTCATTCGGAAACTGGGGGCGCGTGACACCACGCAGAAGTTCCTGTGGCGCTTGACGGACCACTCACTGATTGAAAGCGTGCTCATCCCGGCAAGCCCCGCCCTCTACGGCGAAGCAAGCGACCGCCATACGCTATGCGTCTCCACCCAGGTCGGCTGCGCTTACGGATGCAAATTCTGCGCCAGCGGCCTCGCCGGCTGGAAGCGAAACCTGAGCGTCGAAGAAATCGTGGGCCAGGCGCTGGCGGTCGAACGCTGGAACCAAGATCAGTCTGAGGTCCAGTGTCCAAAGTCCAAAGTCCAAAGTCAGGAGGCGGGAGCCGAGAGTCAGGAGCCGGAATCCGGTGTCCGGAATCAAGCATCCCGCATCCCGCGTCACGGATCCCCCGACCCTCAACCCTCCACCTTCAGCTCTCAAGCTCGCCTCGTCAGCAACCTGGTCATCATGGGCATGGGCGAGCCGCTCGCCAATTACGACCACCTGCTCAAGGCGTTGAAAATTCTCAATGCGCCCTGGGGCGGGGGAATCGGCGCGCGCAAGATCACGATTTCGACCAGCGGCTTGGTGCCGCAAATCCGCCGACTGGCCGACGAACCCATTCAATTCCGCCTGGCGATTTCCCTGCACGGCGCCACGGACACCATCCGCAACCAGATCATGCCAATCAACCGCAAGTATCCCCTCCGGGAATTGACGGCTGCCTGCGAATACTATCAGCAGAAGCGGGGGCGGATGATCACGCTCGAGTACGTCCTGATCGCCGGGGTGAACGACGGGCTGGACCAGATTAAGCCGCTGGCGGCCATTGCGCGGCGGCTCAAGGCGAAGGTAAACCTCATTCCTTACAACCGCGTTGAGGGCTTGCCTTGGGAGCGTCCGAGCGAGGCGTCGCAGGAGGCCTTCCTCAAAGCGCTGGAGAAGCAAAAGGCCAATGCGACCCTGCGCCGCGAAAAGGGCGGCGATATTGATGCCGCTTGCGGCCAACTGCGATTGAGGACCGAACGCGTCCTCGCGGAATCATGAAGAAGGCTCCGTCCGCAGTGCGGCTTTGACCATCACGTAACTCCTATTCTTCCCATTCCGCATTTTTCACACCCTGTTCGATCTGGCAACACTGCAGCGAGTAGGGCACGCGGCCCACGGGTCATGCGCGCAACTGTTGGCCGCGTGCTGTGACGTGGCGACGTTGGGTGTGAAAATGCGGGCTAAGCCGGCGTGGACGCCAGCGCTCCGCAGCTTTGTCACCCGCCCTGGTCGAAAGGTAGGCCGCGTCACCCCCTAACTGCTCTGTGGATGCATTGGAGGGGGGGTAGGCGCATCTAGCTGGGCACCCTAGCGATGGTCTGGTACTACCGGCGCAGCAATCCCTTGTACATCCCTTGTGCATCCCTTGTGCATATAGACCTGCAACGATAACGCTGACTAGGAGATGACTTGGGGATCACGCGGGGATTAGCTTGCATTTTGCACGGTTTGTCCGATCTGGCAAGACTGCGCCGCCCAGGGACACGCAGCCTACTGCTCGTACGCGCAGATGTAGGCCGAGTGCCGTGACGTGGCGATGTTGAGTGTGAAAAATGCGGGCAAGTGCTTATACCTTTAGAGCAAGAGTCAGTAGCCGCTCCATCGGAAACGTGGGGATGGAACCAGAGTCTCTCATGTAAGTGACGCAATTGCAGTATTTTGCATGATTTACATGGGAGATATCCGCCAGACCAGAGGGGAAGTCACCTGTATGACACGTTCGGCGCATGCAGAACGTGGTTGGGCATCAGGCGGCTGAATGCAGCGGAAATGGCTGAACTGTAATGGGTTACGCGGACGAAGCAGAACGAAGAAAACTGTCTGGCGCCTTACCAGGTTTACGCCCTTTGCTCCACCGCGCGTTTGTAGGCTAGCAGGCCCTCAAGGATGGCTTGTGCCATTTTCTGCCGATAAGCTGATGTGAATATCTTGCGCCCTTCCGTCGGATGCGACATGAAGCCAGCCTCGATTAATACCGCCGGCATCACGGCGTCGCGAAGCACAGCAAAGCGCGCCCGGCGCACTCCGCGGTCTTCGACCGCGAGGGTTCGAGTCAGCGCTTTCTGCAACTGGTAGGCCAGGAATAGGTTCAGGTCGTTGTGCCGGTTGCCGGGGAACGCGCCCGCGCAGGCGCCCTCTCCGCGCGCATTCGTAGAACTGGCACCCGGCGGCGTTAAACAATAGACTTCCGCCCCTTGCACAGAGTTTCGCTCGGTGTCGGCGGCATTGAAGTGCAGGCTGACAAATACATCCGCGCTCCGGCGCCTCGCCAGTTCCGGGCGCGTTGGCAACTCGATGAACGAGTCCGTGGTTCGTGTCAGTGTGACCTTAAACCCGGCCCGCGTCAGTTGCGTGCGCAGCTCCTGCGCCAGCAGCAGCGTGTACTGCTTCTCCTGCTTCGAGCCCACCCGGTTGCCGGGGTCTTTGCCTCCGTGTCCCGGGTCGAGGCAGATGGTTCTTATCTTGGCTTTCGACCGGCTTCTCGGCGGGGAGAGCAGCGCGCGTAGCGTCAAGTCGGCGTCAAGCTGAGCCAGCCAAACCGTCCCGTTGTGCGCCACTGCCGGGAACAGCAGCCAGACCGTAACCCCATTGATTTGTGCCTCGCGCGAATCCACCGCCAGCACCACTTTCGATGAGTGGTTGCTCAGTTGGAGGGTCTCATCCTGCTTAAGCCAATGAACCTCAAGGTGACTCGCTTTGGCCCAGTCGGTGAGCCGCACGTAAGCCGGGCCGGAAACCGGCGCCGGTTCCGCCATGCGCGGCGCGCTCGACACACGCCCGGCCTCCGCCGCGGTCAGGACCATCAGCAGGAGGGCTATGATTGCCGACTTCATGTATCTGAACTCTGCCGGTCGAACCTCCGTTGTTCAAGCAAAGAGCGACGCGGCTGGGTCGTGGGCCGGCGCGGCGCGTTCGAATAAGGCCGTCACTTTTTCACCATACGGTACACGAGGAACATCTCCTCATCATGCCGCCGCGCCGAAACGAGTTCGAGTTGCGCTGCCTGCGCCAGGCTGCCCGCTCCCAGCCCGTCCGCGATCGTCGGCGCGGCGCGTCCGCCGAATACCCTCGGACAAACGGTGACGTGCAGTTCGTCCACCACGCCGGCGCGGAACAAGGCATCGTTCAGTTCGCCGCCCCCCTCGCAGATGAGCCGCCTCACTCCCCACTTCTCGCGCAACCAGCGCAGCGCGCGAGGGAAGTTGATTTCCCTGGGGCCGCAGATTTTGACTTCCGTTGCGACGGCGCGCAGCGCCTTCAACCGGCTCGCGGTTGCGCGGCGGGTCGTGAGAATGATGATCGGGGAAAACCGGCGCTGGAAGACTTTGGCCTCGGGATTGACCGTGCCCGACCGGCTCACGATGATGCGCAAGTTGAACTCGGCCAGGCCACGCCGCGTTCGCTGGCGACGGTATTTCGCCGGCCCGGGACCCAGGGTGATCGCGTTCAAGTCCGTGGTGCGCGCGCCCGCCATCACGGCATCGGCGGTGGCGCGCAGTTGGAGCAGGTGCGCCTGATCGCGCCGGCTGCCGAATGAGGACACGGCGCGATTGGCTGAAGCGATCTTGCCATCGGCGGTCATTGCCATGTTGACCAAAAGGAACGGCAGCTTTGACGCCTTGGTTGTTCGGGTTGAGTTCAAGTCACTCTTGGGAGCGCACGGGAAATCCTTAACTCAAAATGCTGGGCCATGCACAGAATATTCACACAATGAGCATTGCGTCGCCGTAGCTGAAGAAGCGATATCGCTCGCGGATGGCTGTGGCGTAGGCGGATAAAATCAAGTCGAGGCCTCGGGTGTCGTTGGGCGCAGCGAAAGCGCTCACCAGCATCAAGAGCGTCGAGCGGGGCAGGTGAAAGTTGGTCAGCAGGGCATCGGCGATCTTAAAATCGTAGGGAGGATGAATGAAGATGCGGGTCTTGCCGGCGCCAGCGGCGACTGTGGCGGGCGACGAATTAACGGCTTGACATGCGAGAGCCTCCAGCACGCGGACGGTGGTGGTGCCGACCGCGATCACTCGGCGACCCGCAGCCTTGGCGCCGTTGATGGCGCGGGCGGTTTCCTCGGTCAGTTCGTAACGCTCTTCGTGCATAGTGTGCGCGGCAATGGTTTCCGCCTTCACCGGCGCAAACGTCCCCAGGCCGACATGCAGCGTCAGGAAGCAAACCTGCACTCCGCGCGCGGAGATCTCGGCGAGCGACGATTTCGTGAAATGCAGCCCGGCGGTCGGGGCGGCCACTGAACCGGGAGGCTGCGCGAAGACGGTCTGGTACCGCTCGCGGTCTTCTTCCATCTGGCTCGTGTCGGCGCGCTCGATATAAGGAGGCAGTGGGACTTCACCCAGGTCATCGAGTTGGTCGGCGATGTTCGGCGCGCCGGTGAACCGCAAAAGCCGATGGCCTTCGTCATTTTTGTCAAGCACCGTCGCGTGCAGGCGGCTCGGCTGGCCGTGCGGATCTAGCACGATGATCTGCGTCGCCGCACGCGCCCGTTTGCCCGGGCGCAGCATGACCCACCAATCGTTGATCGCGTTTTCTTCGAGTAACAAAATCTCAAACTGTCCGCTCGTGTGCGCATTCACGCCGCGGAGGCGCGCCGGAATGACGCGGGAGTTGTTGAGGATCAGCAGATCGCCAGGATGCAAATGCTCCTGGAGATTGCAGAACCTGCGATGCTCGACCTTGCCAGAGTGGCGATGCAGAATCATCAAGCGAGAGTGGTCGCGCTGAGGCGCAGGCGCCTGCGCGATCAACTCCGGCGGCAGGGCAAAACTGAAATCCGCGGTTCGCATGCGGTCAAAGCATTGTTCCGAAGCACAAGCGATACAAGAGTGCAATTCACGCCCTTGCGTCATCCTCGAAGGTCAGAACGGTCTGCCAAATCAGTAGTTCGCCGCAGGCAGCACTGCTCAGGATGTCAGGTAAACGAGTGTAGCAGAAGAGATTCGGCGTGAATCATAGTTTTTGGGGACGAAAGGCGCAGTTTTTGGGGTCGAGCTTGCTCGAAATAACGCGTGGCGGAGTCGTTTCGCGCATGGCAAGACTTAGGCTGCAGGGCTGAGTGATTGCATTTAGTCTAATGTTATCAAGGATTTAGCGAGTTCGCGCTAGGCATTCAGGGCCACCGGGAATTGTGAATAACTTTTGAATAAAATCTTCCGAAAGGTATTGACGTGGTGGAGGGGAGTGGGTAAAAGTGGGGCGTTGTGGGGCAGAAGGGCTGGGCTGTTCCACTGTGAATAAGAATGGAAATTGACGAGACAACTGATCTGAAGTGCTACAACTCGCTCTACCGACACGGAGTTGACGAGAAGCGGCGCGTTCAGATCCCGGCAAAGTGGCGACCGTCCAAACCGGGCGCCGAATTGACGTTGGTTCTTTGGCCTAAAGCGAAGGAAGGGCCTTGTCTTCGTGTTTTGCCGCCGCAGCAGTTGGCAAAACTGATGCGGGATATTGATGCGATGCCGAACAGTGATTCCAGCAAGGTCGTCTTGAAACGGTTCATCGGCAGCGAATCTGTGCAGGTAACCCTCGATAAAGCCGGGCGGATCTGTCTGCCGGAGAAGATGGCGAGAGACGCGGGGATTAGCAATGAAGCAGTGCTGGTCGGCTTGCTCGACCGGTTCGAGATTTGGAGTCCAATGCGGTATGAGCAAGTCAAGTCGTCAGATGCCATCATGGCGCAGGAAGCATTTAAACTGATGGAATGATTTATGAGTCTGCTCCGATTACTGGCTGCCGGCAAGAGTCTGAGGGGTATGAGAGACACGGAGAGCCGCTACCGGTTGACCAGCCAAAGGCTGCTGCCACATTTCGGCTCGGGCAAGAATCCATTTAGCAGCAAGGAAAAAGAAGAGCCTGCGCCGGCGGAACCACGCTCACCCCGGGAGTGCAAACCTAACGGCGCGACGAAAGCAATACGCAACGCCACGGCATTGACCGGGGAGCGTGAAGCGGCTCTCCCAAGCCGGCCGGAGGGGATGACCATGCCCGCACATTCCCACTTTCATGAGCTTGGCGGGGTATTGCGGCGCAGGGCAACCGTGCTCATGGGCGAGTGGAGGGCAAAACTGGAAAGGTGGCGCGCGAAGCCGAACAAAGTGACGAAACCTGCCATTCCTCGGTTCGCGAAGCCACCCGTCCAAGGCGAGCTGTCATTGGACAGGATCAGAGTGGTGCGGAATGACTTGAGCGATGCCGACTTGGAAATTGTGCCAGCTAAACCGCCGGCAACGCCGGCCCTGCGGTCGGTCGAAAAAGCTGCAGGCGCCGAAAGCGCGTGGGGGCGGGTGACAGCGAGGGTTCTGGGCGACGGCAAATCTGACGAGGACCGATGAGAGGTGTCAGAATTCACGCACAGCCCGGTGATGGTGGCGGAAGTCCTGGCCGCATTGAGGCCGCAGGCCGGTGGTCGGTACGCAGACGGGACGGTGGGTGGAGCTGGACACGCGGCGGCCATTTTGGCGGCGAGCGCGCCCAATGGACGGTTGTATGGGTGCGATCGTGATGGCAAGGCCGTTGAAGCGGCGGTGCGGAAGCTGGCGGAGTTCTCGGGCCGGTTC
>Ga0335078_10015154_pt1 | contig 11440 bp, 8 predicted proteins | sample Lox_Sample_32_FD_206711 | JGI IMG/M metagenome (GOLD analysis project Ga0335078, IMG submission 206711) | Soil microbial communities from Loxahatchee National Wildlife Refuge, Florida, United States - Lox_Sample_3.2 | ecosystem: Environmental > Terrestrial > Soil > Wetlands | place: USA: Florida...
GGCGAGGTCCTGCGGCCAGTCGCAGAACGGCGGCAACGACGCGCTCGCCGGCAAGCCGATGCGGACCGCCGCGACTGGGGTCAGGTGGCGGCGCTGCACGACCGCGTTGATGAAATGGGTCGTGCCGATGACGATTGTGTCGATGCGACCCGTGACCTCGGGGTGCGCGGTCAGTCGGCCGAGCGCCGCGAGGATGCCGCCGGTCACGTCCGCGGTGGTCGGCGCCTTGACCGCATGCACGACGCGCCCGCCGTCGAGCAGCACTGCGTCGGTGTTAGTGCCGCCGACATCGATGCCGATGCGTCTCATCTTGGGCCCACAGGGACGTCGAAGACGGAGCGAAAGTCCAGATCGTAGCCGAAGGCCCGGGGGCCGACATTCTCCAGGCCCTTCGGGGTCAGGAACATCGCAGGGGCGGGGAGGGCGATCACCGTCACCCGCATGCCGTAGCGGATCGTCTCGGTGCCGAAAGCGTTGCCGGAGATCGTGTCGAGCACGCAGATCAGGTCGGGTGACATCGCGATCGGCGTGCCGTCGCGCCAGGCGACGACCCATTCGTTCTGGAAGGCAAGCTCGAGATTTGCCCCGCGATCTTCATCCAATCCTTCAACCCGGGTGGTGCCGCGGAGGAACCCCTCGGTCGTGCGGCGGGCGACATCGACGATCTTGCCGCGGAACAGGATTTTGCCCTGAGCCTCGTCGAGCACCGCGGCGATCGGATCGGCGTGCAGGCGCTGCGCCTCGCGCACGCGGCGGCCGATGCCGATCGCCTTCGAGGTGGTGAAATGGATGCCCCATTCCTTGACCTCGCGGCCGGTACGCGGGGCTTTGCAGGTCGAGGCGATCGAGCCCATCTCGGTGCAGATCTTGCGGCTCACCCGCTCCATCCATTTCCACGTCGGTACCTTGGTCACGATCGCCTCGATGCCACGCGGGTCGTAGAGCGCGCACGGGTAGGGCTCGAGGTCGCCGACCGCCACGCTGGTCATCTGCGCCTCCGGATAGGCGCGGCCCATCGTGTCGGCGTCGACCACCGGCAGGCCGAGATGCGCCGCCGCCATCAAGGGCTGGATCGAGTTGTTGCCGCCGATCTCCAGCGACATCACGGCGCGGAATTTCCAGCTGCCGAATTCCTCCTGCATCTGCACGGCGCGGGCGATGTTGCGGCTGTCGGATAAGCGCTCCTGGCCGACCAGCGGCGCGCCCATGTTGGAGACGATCGCGACATGGTCGTCGTCGGCGAGGTCGAACGGCGAGATCAGTTCGACCCGGTGCCCCTCGGCGTAAAGGCGGCGCATGTTGAGGAGGCCGAGATAGGGGCTGCCACCGCCGCCGGTGCCGAGGATCCAGGCGCCGACTGCCAGCGACTCGATGTCGTCGAGGGTGATGGGAACGGCGGTCATCGCGAGCCGCCTGCCCGGTCGACCTGCATGCGGGCGAGGAACGGCAGCAGCGGATGGGTACCGAGCGCGACGATCGCCTCGTGGTCGAGCGCAACAAGAGCTGCGCGCTGCTCGACGGTCAGCGCGAAGCGGTTGGCGTAGGCGTCACGGTCAGCGAGGTATTCGGCGCGCCGCCCCGCGTCGTGGGCAATCCCGTGCAAAGCGTCGATCAGCCCGACCAGCTCCGGCTTGATCGACGGATAGTGCAGTTCCGCCGGCGGCAGCGGTCCGCTCCACCAGCCGAGCGAGGCGTAGTTGTGATGCCAGCTCGGGTCCATCGACACGATGTCGGGCTCGCGCTCGCCGAGCATGCCCGCGGCGGCGGCCCAACAGCGCAATTCGATGTTGCCGGCGCGGTCGAGCTCGGCTTCGTCGTAGCCGATCAGCGATTTGAGGTTGCCCGCGGCAAGCCGGGCCAAGGCCGACTCGTCCCAGGCGAGATCGGGCTCGGCGTAGCGCTCGGTGCCGGGGAAATGCGACATGCCGCCGCTGGCGATGACCGCGGTGCGGAGCCCGAGTGCCGTTACCACCCGCGCCACCGCCTCGCCGAAGGCGTAGCAGCGCTCGATCGTCGGCTGCGGTGGCAGGTAGGCGTTGACGGAAATCGGCAATACCGGTTCCTCGACCCCGAGATGGGTCAGCGGGATGCCGATCGCGTAGTCGATCTTGGCCGTGCTCGTGAAGGCGGGGTCGAAGCCCTGCCGGTACAATTCGCGGACGATCGAAAAGCCGATCTCGCCGGGCACCCGCCAGTGGAACTCGCGGCCGGCGAAATGCCCGCTGGCGCTACCACCGATATGCACGGTGAAGGGTGGCGCGACGTTGTGAAAGAACTGCTCGGCATGGTCGTTGGCGAAGATCAGCCACAAATCCGGCTTCAGCGCCTTGAGGTGGTTACCGATTTCTGTTGCGACCGCCTTGACCCGCTCGACCGTGGCGCGGTCCTCGGTCTCGGGCATCGTGAAGAATTGCGGCGCATGCGGCAGCATCGCCCCGCCAATCACGCTCGATTGCACTATCCGCCTCCCCAGCCGCCGAAGGCTTCGCCAACCACCTTGGCGACGACTGCGATGACCGGCATGTCGAGCGGTGCGAGCCTGTCATCGAGCGATATCGCCTCGGCGGCGCGTGCGCAAAGCTCCTTGGCGAGTTTCACCGCATCAGCCCCCGCGAGGTAGCGGGTTATGGTCTCACCGTCTTCGACGCGACTACAATAGCACCTGGACACAGCTTGCAGAGGGGTGGGCCGCATGCCGGTGCATCTGACTGATCTCAAGGTCCGGGATGTGACCATCAAGCTGTACCGTGCCGGGCGGGGCCCGACGGTGCTGTTCCTGCACGGCGCCGGCGGGGTGCCGCAATGGCTTCCGTTCTTCGACCTTTTGGCGGAACGCTATGAATTATTGGTACCCGAACACCCCGGATTCGGCGGTTCCGACGATCCGCCTTGGATCACCTCGATGTCGGACCTGGCGATGTTTTACCTCGACATGATCGAGGAGGCGGGCCTCGACAGCGCACATCTCATCGGCAATTCGCTCGGCGGCTGGCTTGCAGCCGAGATCCTGATCCGCGACTGCGCGCGCTTTAAGAGCCTCGTGCAGCTTGCGCCGGCCGGCATCCGGGTCAAGGGTGTGCCGTGCGGCGATAACTTCATCTGGGGGCCCGAAGAGGCACTGCGCAACCTCTATCACGACCAGGCCTTCGCCGACCGCATCATCGCGCTGACCCCGAGCGAGGAGCAGCTGGACGTGATGCTGCGCAATCGCTTCACGGTCGCGAAGTTCGGATGGCAGCCGCGCTGGTTCAATCCCGATCTCGCGAAGTGGCTGCATCGCATCAAGTTGCCGTCACTAATCGTCTGGGGCGACGACGACAAGATCATGCCACCGGCGAACGCGGCGTTGTGGCACGAGCGGCTACCGGACGCGCGGCTCGTCATGATGGAGGCATGCGGACACCTCCCGCATGTCGAGCAGGCGTCGCTCGTTGCGCGCCATGTTCTCGACTTCCTGGGTGGAGTGGCGCCATGAAGCTCGTCTCCTTCCACCTGATGCCGTACCGGCCACTGGATCTAGAAGAGGCGGCGAAGCACCGCTCGGCTTGGGTGGTGTTACCGAACCGCCTCTACGACCCGATGAAGGGCGCCGAGGAATACGCGCGTCACATCGATGCGCTGGTCTATGCCGAGGAGCTTGGCTTTGATGCGATCGGCGTCAACGAGCATCATCAGACCGCTTACGGCCTGATGCCGGCACCCAATCTGATCGCCAGCGCGCTGATCCAGCGGACCAAGAAGGTTCAGATCGCGATCCTTGGCCGCGCACTGCCGCTGGTGAACAACCCGATCTACATCGCCGAAGAATTCGCGATGCTCGACAATCTGTCGAAGGGCCGCATCATTGCTGGCTTCGTGCGCGGCATCGGCTCGGAATACCATTCCTCGGGGACCAACCCCTATTTCTCGCACGAGCGCTTTCACGAGGCGCACGATTTGATCATCCGGGCCTGGACCGAGCCCGGCCCGTTCGCCTTCGACGGTGACCATTTCAGCCTGCGCTACGTCAATCTCTGGCCGCGGCCGTATCAGACCCCGCACCCGCCGATCTGGATCCCGTCGCAGGGGTCGAGCGAAACGGTGGCCTGGGCCTCTGACCCCAAGCGCAAATACCCATTCCTCGTGACCTTCTCGTCGGCCGATCTGGTCACGCGCTACCACAACACCTATCGCGAAAAGGCTCGCGAATACGGCTACGAAGCCGCGCCCGAGCAACTCGGCTGGGCCTGCCCGATCTATGTGGCCGAGAATGACGAGCGAGCGCGCGAGGAAGCGGGCCGAGCGGTCGAGACACTATTCAACGACTTTCTGCGCCAGACCTTCGAGATGCTGATGCCTCCAGGCTACACTTCGATGAGCTCGATGAAGAACTTCATCGCCACGCGCCGAGGGCTGGGAGGCGGCAAGGCGACCGTAGAGGGGCTTATAAAGAGCGGTACCGCACTCATCGGCAGCCCAAAGACGGTTCTGGCGGGCATCGAGCGGATGCGCGAGCGCACCGGCTTTGGCATCCTCGTCGCGCTGTTACAGTTCGGCATCCTTTCGGACGAACTGACGCGGCGGAACATGGATCTGTTCGCCGCCGAGGTGATGCCGCGCCTGAGGGGATGAAGTGCTTCTCAGATGAAGTGGTGTGTTTACGGACCTTGGCCTGATTGGGCCTCGTATGTGCGCCGAGCCGGGCTAGCCGGCTGCGTCCTGGCGCCGTCACGAATGGCAGCTGTGGGGGCATTTTGAGATCCCCGTCCACGCCACCGACAACGCCGGCTTTTAGCGTCGAGAGCGGACGCTCCTTGCGCGTTCCGTTCCACGTGGAACGAACGAATTATCTAGATACCGATATCTTGTCGCGTGACCTCGTCGATTACCGGTTGCACCGCGGCGTGCCCCGATGCTGCATTGCAATGATCGCGTCGGCTGAACGTTCCGCATTGCCTACCGTATGCGGTCTACAGTAGGCCGGTCATAAGGCGCTACTCCTGCGGCGGGTCCGCTGCCGCTCGGGGCACCTCTTCTGACGAAGGACTACCGCAAGCATCAAACGCAGACCCGGAGCGCTACTCTGCACCGTGATCGTGCGGCGCATTTTTTCGTTCCAGGTGGGACGAGATACTCCTGCCGGGGGGCTGGCGGAGGTCGGCCGCGCCCAAACAACGCTCGAAAGCGGCGAAGTGATCGGGAGCTGCTGCTGAAACCGTAGCAGGGCGGCGAACGGCGCGCGCTTGACGCATACGTCCCAACCCGGTCACGCTCCTTAAACCTGACGCGGAGGAGCGAGTGATGGAATTCGGCATCTTCAACCTTATGGGTTCACGCGATCCGTCGAAGCCCACCGCACAGACCTTTGGTGAGGTTGCCGAGCAGACCAAGCTCGCCGACGAACTCGGCTACACGATCGCCTGGTTTGCGGAACATCACTTCTCGAATTACTGCCTGTGCGCCTCACCGCTGATGATGGTCGCGCACTGCGCTTCGATCACGAAGGAGATCCGGCTCGGTACCGCTGTCGTCGTTTTGCCGCTCTACAACCCGGCGCGGCTCGCCGCCGAGATCGCCACCGCTGACGCGCTATCAAACGGCCGGCTGATGCTCGGCGTCGGCGCGGGCTACCAGCCTTACGAATTCGAGCGCTTCGGCGTTGACCTCAAACAGAACCTGGAGATGACCGAGGAGTTCTGTGCGATCCTCGATCTGGCGCTGAACCAGGATTTCTTCAGCTATAGCGGCAAGTATTATCAGATGCCGGAGACCCACATCCCGGCCCGCGCGGTTCAAAAGCCGCTGCCGATCTATGTTGCCGGGCATACCGAGGCGATGTTCCGCTCGGCCGCGCGAAGCGGCTATCGGGTGCTGTCCTCAGGCCGGGTCGGCGGTGCGGCATTGCTCGCTGAGCAGTACGCGGTGATCAAATCGGCGTTCGAGGCCGAAAAGGTGCCACTCGCCAATGCTCACATCACCGTCAATCGGTTTTGCCATATCACCGACAGCAAGGAGGAGGGGCTGCGCTTTGCCGAGAATGCGCGCTACCAGACGCGACTTGCCTCGAGCCTTCGCCGTCGGCAGGAGGTGATGGACGGCACCGTACTGGTGGATCGGCCGTTCCCCGACGAACCCCCGCTCGAGACCATCCGCGACAACTTGCTGATCGGCGATGCCCAGACCGTAGCCGAGAAGCTTGTGGCCGAAATCCAGGCGACCCATCCAGTTCATGTGTGCTTCTCATTCAAAGTCGGCAATACCGAGCACAAGGCGGCGATGCGCTCGATGGAGCTGATGATCGGCGAGGTCAAGCCGCTGGTTGAAAAGGCCCTGGGATCGCCGGTACAGGCCGCGGCAAACTAATCCAGGCGGGCAGGCGTCGTGATTGCCCCACGTGTTCACTACCCTTCGCGAGGACTTCCCACGCGACCCGAACATGATCGGGACCTTGATCGGCTTCGAGGTCCGATAGCCTCGCGCGGGACCGCTTAGAGGTTGTCTTGGAGCATTGCTATGCGTCTTGAAAACAAGGTCGCGGTCATTGTTGGCGCCGGGCAAAGCCCCGGTGAAGGCATCGGCAACGGTCGAGCAACGGTGTTGCGCTTTGCTCGCGAGGGCGCACGCATCCTTGCCGTCGATCGCAGCCTTGATGCCGCAGCTGAAACTGCCGCTTTAGTCACAGCCGAGGGGTTCGAATGCGTGCCATTCGAAGCCGATGTCACGCGCGAAGCGATGCTTGCCGCGGCGATGGCAGAGGCGATGCGGCGATGGGCCCGGATCGACATCTTGCACAACAATGTCGGGGTCAGCGTCGCCGGTGGCGACAAGCCGCTGCTCGAATTGACCGAAGAAGCGTTCGACAGGGTCAGCGCGATCAATCTGCGTGGCACGATTATGGCCTGCAAGCACGCCATTCCGATTATGCGGACGCAGCGCGCCGGTGTGATCGTCAACATCTCCTCGGTGGCTGCCTACGAAAACACCTACCCACTCGTGGCCTATAAGGCGACCAAGGCGGCGATGATCGCTTTCACTGAACAACTTGCACTCGCAAACGCGCCGTATGGTATTCGCGCCAATTGCATCCTCCCGGGCCTGATGGACACGCCGATGGCGGTCGACACGCGCGCCAGGGCAACCAACCGCAGCCGCGCCGAAATCGCCGCCGAGCGCGACGCGAAAGTGCCATTGCGCGGCAAGATGGGCACCGGATGGGATGTCGCCAACGCAGCACTGTTCCTTGCCTCGGACGAGGCGAACTTCATCACCGGCGTGGCGTTGCCAGTTGATGGCGGGGCGCTAGTGAAGGTCGGCTGAAAAGCAGCGAGGAGCGGGCCGGGGAGAAATTGGTGCCGGGCCGCACTCCCTTACGAGTCGCGATTGCGTTGTGTAGGAGCGCGCTTGCTAATCTCGTAGTCCGCTGCCTCGATTCCCTCAAGGATGCAGCGTGCCAGCATATCGGGGTCACCCTTGCGTGGCGGTATATCGCGTCGGCGATCAGTCTGAGCAGCACGGAGCGATCCTCAGGCATCATCGATCACCGCGCGCTCGTCATTCCGTTCATCCTGTGCCGGTTCGGCTCGTGGAACCCTACCACACCGCCCCACCGGCACCGCCCGCAGATGGTCCGAGATCATCGTCGAATTCCCGTTCCATATGGAACGGGAATTGGCCGCTGCTCGTCAGGCGTCGTCGCCAGGGGTAGCTCAAATCAACGTCAATAGGGTCTGGATCAAGATCCCATAACCATTGACAAGATCGTGTGCGCGCCGGCGATCCCTCGGCTAGATTGGCTGCACCTCAAATGCCCTCTGCTCCGCCCCGCTTCATACCGCCGCAACTCGCACGGTTGGTTGAAAAGCCCCCGGCCGGCGATAGCTGGCTTCACGAGATCAAGCTTGACGGCTACCGGATGGCCGCGCGTATCGAGGATGACCGCATGCGGCTGCTCACCCGCACCGGCCACGATTGGACGGAACGCTACCCCGAGGTCGCCGAGACGCTTGCCGCTCTGCCTGTGACAGAGGCGTATCTCGATGGCGAACTCTGCGCGATCGGTACCGATGGCATTACGTCATTCGCGTCGTTGCAGGCTGCCGCGCACGGCGATGCACACCTAATCTACTTCGCCTTCGAGCTACTGCACCTCGACGGCGCGGCGCTCATGGCGACGCCGCTGATCGAGCGCAAGGATTGGCTTGCCGAGTTGCTGGAGGGTACGGTCGGCCTCGACCGCGTGCTGCGCTACGTGGATCACCGCCAAAGACATGGCGCCATGGTTTACAAGGCGTGCTGCGATGCCGGGTTGGAGGGCATTGTATCAAAGCCCGCTCGCAGCCTTTACCTGCCCGGCGATCGACGCCAATGGCTCAAGGTCAAATGCCTTAACCGCGAGGAGTTCGTGGTCATCGGCTGGAGCGAACTGGAGGGCAGCCGGCAGCGGTTTGGATCGCTGCTCCTCGGCTACTACACCGAGGCCGGCGATCTGATCTATGCCGGCCGCGTCGGCACCGGCTTTACCGAGGACGTGTGGCAGAAGCTGCAACCACTTGCCATCGATCGGATGCCGCTCGCGACGCCGCCGCCACGCAACACGCTTCGGCCGGCCGCTGGCGTTGTCGCGGGTGCATTGGGTACGACCAGAACTCGTCACCGAGGTCTATTACCTGACGTGGACGGACGACGGGTTACTCTGCCACGTCACCCACCAGGGCCTGTGTGAGGATAAGCCGGCGAGGGAAATCCGCCGCGAGCGCCCTGCTGACAAAACGGTGCACTAAAGCAACGGTCCTGTCGCTCATAAAGGGCACGAAGATCCGGTCCCGCCGCCAAGGCTGTGCGCCCGCTATGTGATCAGGAAGCGGACCGTCGTCGACGCGCCCAGCAGCGACGGCAGTGCGCCGATTGCGGCCGTTCGTGGCACCTATGAGGTTCAACCGACCTCCAGTGATCGGTGGCGATAAATATTTGAGAGCTCACGCACGGTGGTTCTGCGAGCTATGGCTTACGACGAAGCCTTGCCAGCTTGGCGAGCATGTCCGTCCGGTCCGGACTCGGCGCCGTCGAACAGCATTGGCTGGGCGAATCCTGATAGGCCCGCACGAGCGCTTCCGCCTGGCTCAATTCGAGATCCATGTCGCAGCCATGTTCGGCAAGCCAGATCAGCGCTGCAAATTTTTTCGCCCCGGGCCCCTCAAGCAAGTCCCAATACGGCCGCGGGTCGTCGCGCGGCGGATAAATCTGCCCGAGTTCATGATGCAGCGCGTTTCCCGCGGCAGCGCAGAGCTGGCTGGTTGGCTCAAGGTCGAGGAGTGGCAGATCACGCAGCACCACCCAGGCCGAGTGCTCGTCGGACGGGTCGTCGAGGTGGCTGCCGCTGAGCATTTCGATGGCGTCGGCGGTGCGGTGATCGAGCTGGCGAGCGCCAGCAAGCGCCTGTTCTCGGACGGAATCGTCGTCGGAGTCGGCAAATTTCAGCCACGCCATCAGGTGAGCCTTTGGCGTCAGCATGGAAAATTGCTCGGGATCCTCGTTGAGCACCCGTCCCAGGGCTTTCGGGTCGCGCAAGTCCGCCAGATAGCGAACGTCGTAACCCGGGTCGCGGTATGCCTTCGCCATCGCTTCCCAGGCCAGCGACTCGGCGTCGCACGAGCAACCATACCCGACGAGCCAACTCATGGCCGCGACGGCGTCCGCCACCTCCTGGTAGATGTCGTCGTAGGGCTTGGCATTGGGAACGGGGAGTACGAGCGGCTTGACGCGCTGGCGAAGCAGATTGCGCGCCTTGTCGCAAATGGCCGGTGTCGGAGTGAGACCGAAACTTCCGAGATAGCGGAGCGGAAAGTCGCCGCGGTCGAGCATGATCTCGGCGTCGCTTTGGCGCCGCGTGAGGGTTTTGATGCGGTCGAGCACAGCAATCTGTTTCGTCTCGCCGCGCGCCGTCGCCAGGAGTGAGATCAGGTCCCAAAGCGGCGCATCCGCCGGCATGCCGGCCAAGGCAGCATCCCATTTGGCCGCCTCGGCCGCTTGCTCGACGTAGACCTGGTCTCGGACTTGATTCATGGGCAGGATCGCAAGAGACAGGATCAATATCGCGCCCCAGGAGACGCCGGCGGCAATGTTGGCGGGAATGCCGCGGTGCAGAGCGGGGACCGGGAGCAGCGTCCACAAACAGAATGACACCACGAGTGGCGGGACCCCTGCCGGAACAATTATCGGCCAATAGAAGGGGGCAAGATGAGGCCGGGCGAGGAGGTCCAACGCGGCCATTGCCGCCCAGCCTGACGACGGGATGAGGATCAATGCGGCAAGCGCTGCGACCCATGGCGCTGTGCCTTTTACAAACGCAATGATTGCGAGTCCGCCGAGTAACGCCCAAAGGATCAGAATTGATAAGGCGGTGAAACCTTGCGTTAGGGCATTGCCCGCTGGATCGCTGCCGGTGAGATTTGTGAGCGAGTTGAGTACGATAGCCCAGAGCAAGAGAATGAGCAGGCTCAGGACGGAGCCAAGGGCGATCGCAATCGCGGAACCTACGGCGGCCCGTCGTGGCGAGGTCGGATTTGTCGACGTCATGCTGGTCGCTCATTCCCGGATGCTGACGGACGCGGTCCAACGCCTTGGCGTGTCGAATTTTTCAAGATTCGATCATGGCATAGGGCTGCGGTTTGGAAGAACGGCTTTGGGTTGCGGATGATGGCGGGCCTTGACTGCGACAACCCCGCGCTTGAACCGCGCCGGGGTCCGGCCTTCCTCTATTGACGCCCAGCGACGACCGCACCTCGCCGCCTGCCGCTTAATCTCGGCAGGCGATGCCGTTCTCTCCGCGGCGGTCCACTTTTGGTGCCGCTCGAAAGTTTCGGCGAAGGTCCGCCTTTAGGGCATGACCGGCCCGATAAGACCACAACAACGAATGGCTGTTTAACGCTCGCAAACCGGTCATTCGCCGCGAGGCGTATCGATGGCCGCATAGCGCCGAAAGCGGATATGCCCGCGACCTAAATCAGACCGCTGGCATCGAGCACGAGCGGACATCCACACCGGCGCGGCGCGAACCCGGCCCGTGCGACAGATTTGCTATCAAACCCCTGCCGACGAATGATACAGTATATCGGTCACGAGGGCGCGCTGAGCATTCGCGACCGGTGTGGGTCGGCTTCACGTCGTGGCCGGCCGATCGGGTGAATAAGGTTGACCTTTTGATGACGCGGGGGATTTTTATGTCGCATCAGCATCATTCATTGGGAAATTGGCGCCTTGACGAGAGCGGCCTGCGGCCGCGCCTCGACCGCCGTGTGCTGGTCAGCTCAGCTCTCGGCGCGGGTGCCGCGATGGCAGCTTTTCTCGGCTCCGGCTCCGCCCAAGCGCTGACGCTTGAGAAGGCGTCTCCGGCTCTGCTCGGCGCGATCCCGCCACGGAAGGGGGTGGTGCCGTGGGACAATCTCATGGAGGTCAACGCGCC
>Ga0335078_10015155_pt1 | contig 11439 bp, 10 predicted proteins | sample Lox_Sample_32_FD_206711 | JGI IMG/M metagenome (GOLD analysis project Ga0335078, IMG submission 206711) | Soil microbial communities from Loxahatchee National Wildlife Refuge, Florida, United States - Lox_Sample_3.2 | ecosystem: Environmental > Terrestrial > Soil > Wetlands | place: USA...
GATTCCAGGAAGCATGGTTGTCGCTGGTTGCGTCCATTTTCGATATGGCGATTTACCCCACGCTGTTTGTCGCCTACCTCACGCGTATGTTCCCGTGGTTTCAGGCGAACCATCGCGGGCTGTTCGCCGCCCTGGGCGTGGTGATCGTTTGCGCACTCCTCAATATCGCCGGCGTCAAGGTGGTTTCGACTACCTCGCTCTGGCTCTTCTTCGCTTTGTCGGCTCCGTTCGCCGCGATTTTCATTCTGGCTCCTTTCAAGCTTGGAGCCTTGGCCAACGCCGTCACCAGGCCCACGACTTCAAACGTCGACATCCTCGGCGGCCTCCTCATCTGCATGTGGAACTACATGGGATGGGACAACGCCTCAACCATCGCCACCGAAGTTGAGCGTCCGCAGCGGACGTATCCGCGGGCGATGCTGTGGGCGGTTGCAATCGTTGCGCTGAGCTACGTGCTCCCCTTCGCCGCGATGTGGATGACCGGGCTTCCGGCTTCCGCCTGGGAGACTGGTGCGTGGGCGGATATCGCTCAGTTGATGGGCGGGCCGGTTTTACGAATCGCGCTGGTCGCCGGCGGCATGATGAGCGGCTTTGGCATGTTCAATGCGCTGGTCATGAGCTACTCCCGGCTGCCGCTGGCCATGGCGCAGGATGGCATGCTGCCGAAGATCTTTGCCAAACTGCATCCGAAATCGCGGGCGCCGTGGGTCGCAATTGTTGCGCTGGCGATCGGATGGGGACTTGCGCTCAATATCGGCTTCGAGCGGCTCGTCACCCTCGACATCATGATCTACGGCGCCAGCCTGACGCTGGAATTTGTGGCTCTGATCGTGCTGCGCTTCCGCGAGCCCGAGCTGAAACGCCCTTTCCGCGTTCCGGGCGGCTGGTTCGGGGCGATCGCCGTTGGGATTCCCCCGACGCTATTGCTTGGCTTCGCGGTCGTCAACAGCGAGCACGAAGCAATTCTGGGCATGAGCGCTTTCTGGTTTGGACTCGTCGTCATGGGCGCGGGTGTGGTGGTATATGCGATCAACCACCTCGTCAAGCCTGCGGGATGGGCTCGGCCGGAACCCAAGCCCGAATTGGCGGCCTAGGTTCTTCTCCGCGGATTTGTCCGGATGCATGATTGATTTGAAATGCTTAGAGATGCGGATCCCCCGCGCCTCTTTAAGTTTTATGGCCTGTGTGCTCCCCGGTTGAATACTGGAACCATTCCTATTGGCAGGAGTCGCTGACCATCTTCAGGCTCGTTACCTGGAAATCGGCATATGGCTTGCCGCCTGCTTCTTTCTTCTCCGACTCATCGAACTTCGCTTCCTTCACCTTCGCCTTGTGCACGACGTGCCCGTTGACTGTCACCTTATGTCCAACGTGCTTGGCATCGACCTTGCCGCTTAGCTCCCACATCGTGCTGTCGCCGACGATATAGAAGCCGCCCTCTTCCACACCCTTCTGCAAGCATCCAGTCACGGAGCGGGTTTTGCTCACATCATCCTGGGCCTGACTGGCCACAGGAATCAGGAGCAGAGATAGTACGAACATCGACAGGAAACAGAGTTTCGCGTTCTTGGTGGACATGGATCCTCCTTCTACTATGGTCAATCGTACATCCGGGTTTTTATGAAAGTCGAGAGTTTCCGATGTTCGAAAGGCTACGGTAGTTCCCGAAGTGAAACTAGTTCCTGCCGATGGACTGGCGGCGGACCGCTTCGCTGCTGCCGCAAATTGAGGTGTACATTAGTTGCGAGGGCTATGACCAAGCGTAAATCCAAGGGCGCGTACATGATCTCGGCGGTGGCCGAGATGTATGAGATCCATCCGCAGACGCTGCGCCTTTACGAGCGTGAAGGCCTGCTGAAGCCCAGCCGCACTGAAGGCAATACGCGCCTCTATACTGACGAGGACTTGCAGCGCCTGGAATTCATTCTTTCGCTGGCGCGCGATCTGGGCGTCAACATCAGCGGCATTGCCATCATTCTTCAAATGCGCGAGCGCATGGAGGAAATGCAGTTCCAGATCCAGGATTTCGTCCAGTATATCCAGCGGGAAGTGCTCTCGCGCGCCTCGGCGGCGGCGGATCCCTCCAAAGGGGCGATTGTTCCACTGCGCCGCCCATTCGCTCCCACGCTGGATGCTCCCCGTCGCAAAGAGTCTTCGAAGTAGGGTTCCCGCTGCTCCGTAAAGGCGCGCTTCCACAGTCCTGGCTCTGCCATTAAGCCCGCCTTGTTACGAAACTGTTACATTTCCCGGCTACAATGGTGCCCGTGAAACCAACACTGTTTGTCGTGGAAGACGACCCCGACATCTCCCGTCTGGTGCGCCATCACCTGGAGGGGGCAGGCTTCAACGTGCGCCTTTATTCGACCGGAAACCTGGTCGTGTCCGACGCCGAGCGCCAGCGCCCTGCGCTGTTTCTCCTCGACATCATGGTGCCCGGGAAAGATGGGTTAGAGCTTTGCCGCCAGATCCGGCAGTCGATTTCACTCGCGTCCGTTCCGGTCATCTTCTTGACCGCTAAGGGCGGCGAGGCCGATCGCATCCTCGGACTCGAGCTTGGTGCCGATGACTATATCCCTAAACCCTTCAGCCCGCGCGAGCTGGTCGCCCGCGTCAAGGCCGTCATGCGCCGCTTCGAGCGTCCGTTGCCGCTTTTGCCGACCAAAATCGAAGAGGTCCACATCGATCCCTCGGCCATGACTTTGACGGTCCGCGGCCGACAGGTGCCGACAACCGCCACCGAATTCCGTCTGCTCGACTATTTCATGCGCCACGCCGGCCGCGTATTCACGCGCGACCAGTTGCTCGATTCGGTCTGGCGTGACACGGCTTACGTGACCCCTCGCTCGGTCGACGTCTATGTGCGGCGTATCCGCGAAAAAATCGAGCCCGATCCCGAAAATCCCCGCTACCTGAAGACGGTACGCGGCGCGGGCTACCGTTTTGAGGTTCCGCATTGAGACCACGCATCTTCGTCAAGATGATGCTCGTGTTTCTCCTCGTGATCGCGGTCACGGCCATCACCCTTCAGTGGACCGTCCGCAACGTCTGGCAGCAGACCTTGCACGAGCAAATCGAACGCGACCTCAAGCAAAAGACGCTGATGTTTGCCTATCGGGTCGAGGCTGACCGCCAGCATTCCCTGGCTGATATCACCTCGCAGGAGGGCCAAGCCGCCGGCGCGCGCGCCACCGTCATCGATCCGACCGGCAAGGTCTTGGCCGACTCCGAGGTCGATCCGAAGACGATGGATGGGGAACTGAAGGGCAAAGAGTTTGCCGGCGCCCTCCAGGGCATTGTCACCGTTGATGAGCGCAAGAGCCAGCAACTAGGAGTCGATTTTCTCTTCGTCGCCGCGCCGGTCTCGGGGGGCGCTGTGCGCCTGGCCTTCCCCCTCCCCGAAATCGAAACCACCGACCGTCCGCTGGCCAAGGCCTTGTTTTGGGGCTCCTTGATCGCGGTTGCCATCGCCATCTTAATCGCCGCGGTCACATCGCAATATCTCGGGCGGCGTTTGAAGCGCATCGTCAATTTTGCCGAGCGCGTGGCGGGCGGTGACCTTACCGCCAGGATTGCGGCCACTTCCATCGATGAAGTCGGGCGCGTCGCCGCCGCGCTCGACAAAACGGCGCGCCGTGTGGAAGAGAACTTCGCCCGCCTGCAAACCAGCCAGCACCAGCTCGAAACCCTCCTCAACAGCATGCAGGACGCGGTGCTCGCCGTGGGTTCGGATGGCCGTGTGCAATGGGCCAACCGCGGGATGGCGCGCCTCCTCCGCCGCTCCCCGCGTCTGGATGCGCCCCTCATTGACAGTGTCCGCGATCCTGACTTCCTCACCGCCGTGCAGGATGCGGCGCGCGATCAGGTCGTCACCTCCGCGCGCGCGATTACCATCACCGCCGGACGCACCTTCGACGTTACGGCCGCACCCATGCCCGGAGGGGGGGTGGTAGCCGTGCTTCGCGACCTCACGGAAACCGAGCGCATGGAAAAAACGCGGCGCGATTTCATCGCCAACGTCTCCCACGAACTCCGCACGCCCCTCACCTCCATCCAGGGCTACACCGAGACCCTTCTGGATAGTGGTCTGGCCGACAACCACATTCGCGACTTTCTTGAGATCATCCGCAAAAATGCCGCCCGGATGGCGCGCCTGACCGAGGACTTGTTGACCCTCGCCCGCGTCGAATCGGGCGAGCAGAGATTCGACATTCAGAAGGTCAGCACCGAGGAGTTACTGCAGGACGCCCTGGAGAGCTTTCGCGAAGTGGCGCGCGCCTACGAAGTCGAACTCGTTGTCGAGAACGCGGCTCACGACGCGAGTGTGAGTGCCGACCGCGAAGCGATCCACCAGATTTTTTCCAACCTGATTGAGAACGCTTTGAAGTACGCGGCGTCCGGCAAGAAAATCATCCTCGGCGCGCGCCCATCGCCCGGCGTTCCAGCTCCCAGCCACGCGCCGGGAACCGCAGTCGCATCGCGCTCGGTCCAGGGCGGAGGCGCGTCCAGCGCAACGCCGGTTAACACCGCGTCGACTCCCGCAACTGTCAAAGGAACTTCCGACTCCACCTCGAGCGTGAATGCCGTCGAATTCTACGTGCGCGATTTCGGCCCCGGAATCTCATCCGAGCACGTGCCGCGCCTGTTTGAGAGGTTCTACCGCGTCGACAAAGCCCGCTCCCGCGAATCGGGAGGCACGGGCCTTGGCCTGGCGATCGCGAAGCACATCATGTTCGCCCATGGCGGAACCATTCGCGCCGAGAGCGACCTCAACCACGGCTCGACCTTTCTTTTTATCCTGCCTGCGGCTCAGCGGGAGACCGTGTAGGTCTCTAGCCTGGCTCATCCACCCCGATTCAACGAGTCTCCGGCTCAAGGCAGCGGGTCCGTGTATTCGGCGGCAAACTTCCAAAAGTCCGCCGCGCCGCCCTCAAGATCCAGCAGGGCATCCATTACGGGTCTGAATTCCGTCTCTCCGAAAACCTTCGACAGTTCCATCGAAATTCACCGTCTCTTAATCTGCCTCACAGCCGGCCGGATATATGCTTTTTATGGCTGTGTGTGTCACACTTTAACTGAAACGGTTGCTTTCCCGGTAACGCCGGCATCGAATTCACCATGCGGTTTCGCCTATGAGCACGGCCAGCCTCAAGACGCCTTCGCCGGGACCGGACTGTGCGGCGCTCGTCAAGCGCACCGTGGAAGCCTGCGAACTGGCCCGCCAGGCCGCCGCGATCGCCGCTGAGGGCATCGCCACCGGCTCCATGTCGCGGCTCAATGCCATCCGCCAGTGCGAAAAAGATCTCGACGCCATCGACCTCGAAGTCGATTCCGATGTGACCCGGGTCATCACCCAGGCTCCCCAGGAAGAAAGCGGTCACTTGCTCGCCTGCATGAAGCTCATGATCGGGCTTGAGCGCATCGGCGACCTGCTCCTCAGTTTCGCCACCAGCGCTCAGGCCGCCGGAGCCCAGATTGATCCCCAGGATGCCCGCGATCTGACCCATATGGCCACCATCCTCGAAAAAATGCTCGCCGATGTCGGACATTCCTTCTCCGAGCGCGACGTCAAAAAGGCGATCGAGGTCCTGCGCGCGGACGCCGAGATGGATCGCCTGCGTAACCTCGTCTTCCTGCGCCATATCGAAAATCCGGAAAACCTCGAGCGCCGCGCCAGCCTGCAAGTCATCTTTATGACGCAGTCGCTCGAACGCGCGGGCGATCACGCCAAGAACCTCGCCGAAGAAGTCTGCCATTTCGTCAGCGGACGCAGCATCCGCCACCTGCTCATGGCCTATGACAAACCCAAAGAGCAGATGTTCATCGAGTGGCTGCGGCACAAAGACGAACACCACCACTAGCTGCCGTTTCATTCGTGGACTTTTTCCGCGATCCATGGCCGCCTCCCTTTGAGCAACTCGACTCGATCAGCCTGGATTCACGAACCTGGGTCGAGCTCTCACTTACACCGTTCACCGCGGTTATGAGGGTACTCATGGTGAAAGAGAGCTACAATCGGCTGTTCGTAACGTAGTTTGACTAAGTTCCGCCGAGTGCTTACGAGGGTAAGGTGAGACAAACCGCAATCGCGGTATTGGTTGTCTTCCTGGCATCCCCTGCCGCCTGGCCGCAGCCGCCATCGCCCCTCGCTCCAGGCGGTAATGACACGGCTCGCGTAACGCTCGACGTTGTCCCTTCAGATCAATTCATGCCGATTCAGCCGTCCTCCATGGACGTTGAGCGCAGCTTCGTGCACTCTGGTGTGGCACGGTGAAGATCGCACGCCAGGCACTCGCCGTGAGTTCTCTCCTTCCCTAAGGCTACCGGCCTGGGAATTTTCTCCCGGCGATAGGAACCTTTCGCCTTCATTTTGCGATTTCTATTAATAGAGGGCTGGAACGGGCCTTACGGGGTGTGCATCACCATTTTCCGAGAAGAAGCGGAGCCCAGGGTTCGAAAAAAAACCGCTCTTGCTGACACTTTTTTCCCGCGTTTCGCGCATTTCTAAGTAGGACGCCCGCTACCCGGCTCCAGATGGGAGAACATTATGTCCACCGTCATTATGTTAGTCATCGCTGCATGGATTACGACCCTGTCGATGAATCTCGTATATAGCCTGAAAGAGTGCGGCAAGCTGCTTAGGGTTCGCCAGGAAATGGCTTTACAGCTCGATTCCTCTTCCGGCGACGGCCTTTCATCTCTTGAAGGAAGTATGCGACGAGACGTTGCGAGAGTTGGCCGGAGAGCGCTCGGCTGCGACCTGTAGTCGCGTCGGTATTCCTGCCGATTCTATCGGATACAGGGGTCGTCGAAATTCTGGCCGGCGACCTCCCCTTGACAGCTGCACCTCCCAAGGCCAGACTCGGTTTAGCCGCTTCCTCAAAATCTGGCTATGCCCGGATCCCCCCAATCCGACGACCGAGCCCTGTCTGAGCGTCATAGGCTCACGGCTCTCGACGATCCAAACGCCCAATCCGGTGGCCGAGCCGATCCTCCCGCGAATCTGGGAGAACGAGAGCTGGAAGCTGCGCTCCAGCTGCTTGTCGAACGCGCGCAGTACATCACCGGCGCAACTGGAACCGCGCTCGCCCTGCCCCAGGGCGACGAAATGGTCTGCCGCGCCAGTGCCGGAGCCTGCGCCCCCGCGGTCGGCGCGCGCTTGCAGGTCCGTTCCGGACTGACCGGCGAGAGCATTGCCCGCCGCCAACTCCTGCGCTGCGACAACGCGGAGACCGATCCCCGCGTCAACCTCGAAACCTGCCACGCCCTCGGCATCGCCTCGATCGTCGTCTTGCCCCTCCTCCGCCGCTCGGGCGAGGTCCGCGGCCTCTTCGAATTGTTCTCCGACCATCCCTACGCCTTCGAAGAGCGCGACCTGGTCGCCCTGGAGCGCATGGCTGCGCTTACCCTGACTGCGCTCGATCTGGCCGAGCAGCAGCACGATTCTGTGGCTCCGGCGCCAACCACGAAACAACCGCGGGTCGTCGCCACGGCCGCCAAGCCCACCGCCGACACCGCGCATTCCTCCATTGAGCCTCCAACTTCGCAGCCGCCTCATCTCGCTGCTCAGGCCAATGCCGGAGCCGTCCCCACTCCCGTTGACCCGGCATCTGCCGCTCCTTCATCCCAACCAACAGAACCGCTAGTGATTCCTTCGGCAATGCCGGAAGCTGCGCCGCGCGCTACAACATCGCCGATCGTGCCCAGGATCGAAAATGCAGCTCCGATTGCACCCGCCGCCATCGCCGCGCCTGCCCCCACCGCTCCTCTCGTCTCCACACCTGCCTCCACTGCACCCATCTTTTCTGCGGCAGATATTGAAACCTCGCCGGAACCGGCTCCCGTTCCCGAAGCCATGCGCCGCGTTCAAAAATGTGTGTCGTGCGGGTTCCCAGTATCGGAAGGCAGAACCCTCTGTCTCGATTGCGAGGGCCTGGAACGGATGAAGATCGAATCCGAAAAGAAGGCCCGCGAAAAGGCGATGCGAGAAGCCGGCCAGCGGGAAGTAAGCCCGGTCGCCGCAGAAGCTGAGAAAACAAAAAACGACGAGCCAAGCGTGCTGAACCCAGAAGGAGCCGGGGAGGATCAACCGGCGGAATTGCCTGCCCAGGGCGAGATCCTGCCCCGCTTCTTAACTGACAGCCAGCTGGTGGAAGAGTCTTGGCTGGCGAGCCATGTCAACTTATTAGCGTTCCTCGTGTTGATAGCCGCCGTGCTGGTCGCGGCCGTGGTCTTCTTTCGTTAGTCCTTGAAAGCTCGGTTCGGCGCACCCCGATATTCCGCCCCAGGCCTGACTCATGGCCTGGTGCTACGTGCCGCCCTTGTCAGTACCGTTTTCCTTGACAAATAGCGGTTAAAACTCATACTCTGCGCTTAACTGCTCGCACGACAAAAGGGTGCCCAAGAATGAAAAATGTGTACGAAGTTCTCCGTCAGAAAGAACTCGAACTGACCAGGCTGGAAAAGGAAGTAGAAGCCTTGCGTGTTGCCGCCCCGCTGCTCTCGGAAGAGAAGGAACCCATGGCTGAGGCGCCGAAGCCCACGCTCACGTCCACGCAGCAGCCCATTCGCATTCCGGCGCCCGTCGCCGCACAGGCTGTAAATCCCCCAGCTCGCGCCGCAGGCTGGGAAGACGCCGCCAAGCGCTGGCCATAACTCCGCGCGACCGATCCATTCGCCCGCCTCGATCCCAATCAGGATTGCTGGCGGGCTTTTGTTTTTACTTCTGCAATCTGCCCTCTGACGTCTGCAAATCGCGGTCAGCCCTGTGTCGTAAACGCCAACGCCAGGATCGTCTTTTGCTCCACCTCATGCGCTTTTGCCGACCCGGTCGCCGGACTCGCGCTGCCCGACCGTTTCACCGACAGCACCGGCTTGTCCTCCGCAATCCGCTTCAGGCGTGGCAGCATGTAGAACAGCGCGCCCATATTCGACGGTTCTTCCTGGACCCAAACAATATCGCGAGCTCCGCTATGCCGCTCGAATTCCGCAGCGATCTCCGCTTCCGGAAACGGATACATCTGTTCCAGGAAGACAATCGCCGTGCTCATGTCTTTACGCCGTTCCCGCTCGGCGCGCAGCTCGTGCCCGATCTTTCCAGTGCAGATCAGAATTCGCTTGACGTCCTGCGCCTCATCATCCGGCAGCACCGGCAGGAATCGCTGATGCGTCAGCTCTTCCAGGGGCGACAACGCATCCGGATTCCGCAACATGCTCTTCGGTGTGAATACGACCAGCGGCTTCCTCCAATTGCGCAGCGCCTGCCGCCGCAGCAGGTGGAAATACTGCGCCGCATTCGAGGGCTGGCAAATCTGAAAATTATCCCGCGCTGCCAGCTGCAAAAATCGTTCGATGCGCGCGGAGGAATGCTCCGGACCCTGCCCTTCATATCCATGCGGCAACAGCAGCACCAGGCCCGAGAGCAGCCCCCATTTATCTTCGCCGGCACTCACAAACTGATCGATCACTGCCTGCGCGACGTTCGCAAAATCTCCAAACTGTGCCTCCCATAACACCAGCGCCTCGGGATAATCGCGGCTATAGCCATATTCAAATCCCATCACCCCCGCTTCCGAGAGCGGGGAGTTATAGATTTGGCATGGCGCCTGTCCATCGGCGATATGGCTCAGCGGAACGTATTCACTCTCGTTCTCGGTATCGACCAGTACCGAATGCCGCTGATTAAACGTGGCGCGTCTCGAATCCTGCCCGCTCAGCCGCACCGGAATTCCCTGCTTCACAAGGCTCGCAAATGCCAGCGCCTCGGCCATCCCGTAGTCCAGGGGCTTCTTGCCTGCGCCCATCTCGGCGCGCTGCTCCAGCAACTTCTTCACCTTCGGGTGGATATGGAATCCCCCCGGATAGGTCGTCAGCCGCGCAGTCAGCGCTCCCAGTTCCTCGCGCTCCACCCCCGTCGGCCGCTCATAATCCGCCTTGTATCTGCCGCCGAAATAACTGCCCCAGTAACCCGGTAACTCGCGCAGCAGAGGCTTCTTGGTGACTTGCGCCGCGGCTTTTTGTGCAGCTTCGAACTCGCTCTTGATGACTGCCGCCTCCTCGGTAACGTTCTCCGCTCCAATCTCCTTTGCATAAATCTCAAACAGCGGACGATGCTCTTTGATCGCTTTGTACATGAGCGGCTGCGTCACCGTGGGATCGTCGACTTCGCTGTGCCCATGCCGGCGGTATCCGATCAGATCCACCACCACGTCGCTGCCGAATTTGTAGCGATACTCCGCCGCCAGGCGCGCCATCCGCATTACCGCATCTACATCTTCGCCATTCACATGGAAAATCGGCACCCCCTGCCGCCGCGCTAGCTGCGCGGAAAAACGGGAAGAATGCTCCTCACGGGCGTTCGTCGTGAACCCCAGCAGATTATTCACGATCACGTGAATCGTTCCGCCCACCGTGTAACCGGCCAGGTCCGCATAATTCAGCGTCTCCGCCGTAATTCCCTGCCCCGCGAATGCGGCATCGCCGTGCACCAGTAGCGGCAAATATTTCGCCCGCCCCCCTTCTCCCGAACGATCCTGTTTAGCGCGCGTTCGTCCCACCGTCACCGGATCGACCGCCTCCAGGTGACTCGGATTGGACGCCAGATGAATATGGATTTTTTTTCCGCTCTTGGTTACGTACTCGCCGGTCGCCCCAATGTGATACTTCACGTCGCCCGAGCCCAGCACGCTCCGCGGGTCCACGTCCTCAAACTCGGCAAATACCTGCTCTGCGGGCCGCTTCGCCACGTGAATGATCACATTCAGCCGCCCGCGATGGCTCATGCCCATCACCAGTTCAAGCGCGCCATGCTCACCCGCAACATCCAGAATCTCATCGACTGCAGGCAAGAGAGAGGTGTTGCCTTCCAGTGAAAATCGCTTGTTGCCGAGATACCGCTGTTGCAGTGTTTGTTCGAACAAGTCCGCGCGGATCAGCAAATCGAGCGCCCGCTCGCGGTCGATCGCCCCGGGATCGCCCTCCATGCGCTCCTGAATCCAGCGCCGGCGCTCGGGATCGGCAATGTGCATGAACTCCGCTCCCACGCTGCCGCAGTAGATCCGCCGCGCCTCGCGCGCAGACTCGCTGTCGATTTGCAGGTCCGGATGAGGCTGCGGAGGCAGAAGACCGAGGGGATTCAGTTCCGCCTCCAGGTAGCCGAACTGCCGGAAAAGCCCGAACACCCGTTCCCGTTCAAAATCCTCGATAGGTTCGGGAGTCACGACTCCCCGAGACCCGGCCGCATTGCGAGTCGATGTCGCCATAATGATCTTTATAGGATAACGGATGAGGCGGCTTCCGATGCGGATTCAAGTCCCCGCCGAACTTTCAAGCGCGGCCCGGTTACACAGCCTCGATCACGCGAAGCTCCCCGGTGATCTCCGCGGCGAACTCCTCCGCCTCCCGTGGAAACTGTTCCCACGTGGCCACGGGAAACGTCTTTAC
>Ga0335078_10015156_pt1 | contig 11439 bp, 8 predicted proteins | sample Lox_Sample_32_FD_206711 | JGI IMG/M metagenome (GOLD analysis project Ga0335078, IMG submission 206711) | Soil microbial communities from Loxahatchee National Wildlife Refuge, Florida, United States - Lox_Sample_3.2 | ecosystem: Environmental > Terrestrial > Soil > Wetlands | place: USA: Florida...
AAGACCGCGATCGCCGCCGGCAGGAAGCCGATGCCCTGGTTGATCACGGCCAGGATCGGGATCATGAAGCCGAAGAGCGCGATCGAGGGGATCGTCATGATGCCGCCGGCGAGGTTGAGCGCGAAGCCGGCGAGGCGGCGGCTCTGGGCGATCAGGATGCCGAGGGGAACGCCGGTGAGGATCGCCGCCGCCACCGCGACGCCGACGATCGACACGTGCTGGCCGGTGAGCCGCAGGATGAGCGGATAGTTCTTCGCGATATAGGCGACGACGTCCACGCAGCCCGCATCCCCTGCAAGAAGCTTCGGCCTTTGCGGCCGGTCTTTCGATCGAGTGTAGTCCAGCGCCTTCGGTTTTGTTACGGGATCGCGCGCGCCTCTGCCGCCGCGTCGCATCCGGAACAGGCGCTGTCGCAAAAAGGATGATCGGCGGCGGCCGAGCGGCTAGCATCGGCCATGGCCCCGGGGACTGAGGCACCGCGATGAGTTTCGGCACGCCCGCGCAAGCGCCCACGGAGATCGGCTTCTTCCTGGTGCCGAAATTCTCCATGATGGCCTTCGCCGCGGCGCTGGAGCCGTTGCGCTCGGCGAACCGCCTCGCCGGCCGCAGCCTCTACCGCTGGCGGCTGGTCTCGCGCGACGGCAAGCCGGTGACCGCGAGCAACGACATCGCCGTGCCGGTCGACGCCTCGATCCGCGATCCGCTGCCGATCTCCATGCTGGTGGTGTGTGCCGGCATCAACGCCGAGCGCTACCACGATCGCGGCGTGCTGGCCTGGCTCCGGCGGCTCGACGCGCGCGGCTGCGACCTCGGCGCCATCAGCACCGGCGCCTACCTCCTCGCCCATGCGGGGCTGCTCGACGGCCGGACCTGCGCGCTGCACTGGGAGAACCTCGCGAGCTTCGGCGAGGCTTTCCCGGCGGTGGCGGCGACCGACGAGATCTTCGTCGTCGATGGTGACCGCTTCACCTGCTCCGGCGGCACTGCGGCCCTCGACATGATGCTGCATCTGATGCAGCTGCAGCACGGCCGCGAGCTCGCCACCGCGGTCGCCGAGCAGTTCATCCACGGCCCGATCCGCGACCGCCACGAGCCGCAGCGCATGGACCTGCGCCACCGCATCGGCGCGACGCATCCGGGATTGCTGGCGGCGATCCGGCTGATGGAGGCGCATCTGGAGGCGCCGCTGTCCCAGGAGGCGATCGCCCGCAAGGCCGGCTTGTCGCGCCGGCAGCTCGAGCGCCTGTTCCAGCGCTCGCTGGCGCGGACGCCCAACCGCCACTATCTCGACATGCGGCTGGCCCGCGCGCGGCATCTGCTGGAGCAGACCAGCCGCTCGGTGCTCGACATCGCGGTCGCCTGCGGCTTCATCTCGGCGTCGCATTTCACCCGGCGCTTCCGCGAGCGCTTCGGCACCACGCCGCGCGCGCTCCGGCGACCGGCGGCCGCTCCGGCCGCCGATCGCCTTAACTAGAGTCTCTCAGAGCCGCTTGGCGTAGGCACGATTGACCTTCGCCACCAGCTTGTGCGTGCCGAGGAAGGCGTGCTTCGACATGTCAGGCGAATAGCGGCTCGCCGGCGGATGGCGGCCGAGCGCCTCGGCGACGCCGCGGATGTGGTGCGGGCCGGCGCCGCAGCAGACGCCGAGATAGCGGATGCCGAGCGCATAGGCCTCGCGCGCGAACTCGCCGAGCTCGTAGCGGTTGCAGGCGAAGGGGTCGAGGGCGGTGGGGAAGGGGCGGTCGCCGGGGATGCAGTCGCAATGGCTGTCGCGCAGCGACTGGAAAGAGGGCTGGCTCTTCGAGGTGCGATAGGGCACCGGCAGCGCCGCCATCTGGCACTTGATCGCCTTCCGCATCCGCTTCAGCAGCGGCATCATCGTCTTTGGGCCGCGGATGCAGTTGAGGCCGACCACATCGGCGCCGTTCGACTCCAGGCGCCGCGCCGCCTCGACGACGCTCCAGCCTTCCCGCGTCAGATCCTCCTGATGCATCGCCATGGTGATCACCGCCGGCTTCCGCGCCGCCTTGATCACCTCGAGGGCGAGCAGCGCCTCCTCCGCATAGGAGAAGGTCTCGCCGATGATGAAATCGACGCCGGCCTCGACCGCCCAGCCCACCTGCTCCTCGAACATGGCGCGGACGGTGCGCTGCGACTTCGCGTCGGTGGGGTCATAGATGTTGGTGTTGCAGATGTTGCCGGCGAACAGCGTCCCGGTGTCGCGCGCCACCTTCTTCGCGATCTTGAGCGCGCTGCGGTTCATCGGCTCGAGATCCTTCTCGCGGCCGACGATGCGCAGCTTCTGGCGGTGGGCGTAGTAGGTGAAGGCCTCCACCACGTCGGAGCCGGCATGGACGAACTCGCGATGGAGCTGCTCCACCAGCTCCGGATGCTCCAGCACCACCTCCGGCACATAGGCGCCTGCCTGCAGATAGCCGCGTCGCTCGAACTCGAAGAGATAGCCCTCGGCGCAGATCACCGGCCCCTCGGCGAGCCGGCTCATCAGCGATTTCCCCTTGCCGGATTTCCGCGCGGCCATGGCATCCCCCCTTGATTTTGCCGCCGCATCATAGCGCCCGGCCCGTGGGCACGAGGCGCCTGAATGCGACGCGCCCTGACGCGTCCGCGACATCCTCAGTCGGATGTCGCGAGCGCTTTCCATCCCTGGATATCGATCCAGTCCTGCTCCAGCCCGTCGAAGCGGTCGAGCCGGAAGCTGGAGATGTCGGCGAAGCCGCAGCGCCCGTCCACCACCAGGTCGCGGATCGCGTGGCCGCTCGCAGGCGAGAGGCCGAAGCCGATGCTGGAGAGCGTCGCCACGGTGACGTTGTCGGGCGAGGCCAGGCGGTCGATGACCGGCCGGCCGTCCGGCGTGTTCTCGATGATGCCGGCCCAGCTGCGGATCACCCGCGCATGGGCGGCCTTTGGAAAGAGCCGCGCGAGGCGCCCAGCGATGTTGCCCATCAGCGGCGTGCTCGGCCGCTCCGCCGCGCCTTCGGCGAGCCACTCATGCGGGCCGCCGCCATAGGCGAGATTGCCGCGCAGCGTCTGGCGGCCGTAGAGGCCGTTGCCGTCGACGCCGCCGATCGGCATCAGCGGCAGCGGCTCGGTGACGATCATCTCGGCGCGCGCCGCCACCATGGGAACCTCGACGCCGAGCATCCGCGCCAGGCGCCCGGTCTGCGGCCCCGCCGCCAGCACGAGGTGATCGCAGCCGACCGTGCCGCTCGACGTGCGTATCCCGGTGACGCGGCTGCCCCGGCGCTCGAAGCCCTCGACGGCAGTGTGCTGCAGCACGCGGCCGCCATGGTCCTGCATCGCCCAGGCATAGGCCTGCACGGTCCGGTGCGGATTGGCATGGCCGCCGAAGCGATAGTAATAGCCGCCGACCGTCGCCTCGCCGGCGAGCGGCACCAGCTCGCGCACCTGGCGCGCGTCCAGCAGGTCGGTGGCGAAGCCCTGGCGCTCGGCGTTGCGCTTCGCCTCGCCATAGAGCGCGAGCTGCGCCGGGTCGAAGGCGAGGCGGATGCGGTGCGGGCGGAACTCGGTGGGATAGCCCAGCAGCTCATCCATCTGCGGCCAGAGCCGCTGCTCCTCGCGGAAGAGCGGGCTGAAATGATGGCTGCAGCCGCCGCCGTTGCGGCCCGATGCTTCCCAGCCGACGATCCCCTTGTCGATGACCGTCACCTCGACGCCGTCGCGCGCCAGCCACCAGCCGGCGGAGAGGCCGGTGGCGCCGCCGCCGACGATGACGACCGCGGCTCCTTTCGCCGCGCTCATTCCGATGGCGCCTTGCCGCGGATGGGGCGGGTCGCGGCGCGGTAGTGGCGCGGCGCGTCCCAGAACGGCACGTACTGCGCCGCCATGCCGAACCAAGTGTCCCAATGGGCGGCCATCTCGGGCGATTCCGGCCGCGCCGCCACCTCGAGCGGCAATGGCCGCACGGGCGCGCGGTGCGTTGCGAGCGGCACCTCGGCCAAGCCTGTGCCGGCGCCGAGCGCCAGCAGCGCCGCCACCTGCTCGCGGCAGCGCCGGCCCTGGCAGACGCCCATGCCGGCGCGGGTCAGCCGCTTCACCTGATCGGGGTTGGGCGCGCCCTCGCCGAGCAGGCTCGCGAGGTCGCGGCGGTTGCGCCGCTCGGTCTGCCAGTTGAGATAGCGCGGCGGCCGCACTTCCAGGATCTCGCGCGCGGTCACCTCCTCGCAGCGGCAGACATGCGGCTCGCCGGCGGCCTCGACGACGGTGGCGCGCACCCAGTCGAGCCGATAGGCGGCGAGGTCCGGCCCCTCGGGCGGCAACGGCGCGGCGAGCACTTCCGGAGCCGCGCGGCCAAGCGCGACGGCCACTGCACGCGCGGCGCGCCGGCCTTCCTCGCACGCCACAGCGGGATCGCGGCTCTTCGCCGGCCAAATGCCGGCGCAATCGCCGGCGGCGAGGAGGTGTGGCAGCGTGCTGCGCTGATCCGCGTCCACCACGGGCACATGGCCGCCGCGCTCCGGCAGGAAGGCGAGGCGGCAGCCGGCGGCGTCCAGCAGCTCCACCACCGGCACCGCGCCGATCGCGGTGATCACCGTGTCGCAGGCGATCGCGCGCTCGGCGCCGGGATCGCCGCGCGGCGCGATCACGATTGTCTCGACACCCTCGCGACCCTCGACGCGGCGCACCACATGGCCGGTGATGAGCTCGATGCCGCAATCGGCGGCGGCGGGATCGAGCGGTGCCGGCGCCAGCTCGATCATCGCGGCGATCTCGATGCCGGCGTCGCGCAGCTTCTGCGCGCCCAGCGCCGCCTCCGTCGTGCTGCCCAGCACCACCGCGCGCCGCGTGTCGAGCGCGCCATAGCGCGTCGCCAGCTGCTCCGCCGCCGTCATCCCCATGACGCCCGGCAGCTCCCAGCCCGGGAAGGCGAGACCCATGTCGCGGCGTCCGGCGCAGACGATGACGTGCGCCGCGCCGAGCATGCGGGAGCCGTCAGCGTCGGCGAGGCCGGCGACCGGACTGGGCAGCCAGCTCACCGCCGGCCCGTTGGCGTAGACGCCCCAGCAGATGGTGCCGAGGCGCAGGTCGACGCCGAGCTCGAAGGCTTCCTCGATCGCGGGATCGCTGGCGACGAAGGCGTCGGTCATGGCGGACCGGTTGCGGGCGGCGCCGCTCGCGCGGCCGCCGAACAGCAGCGGGATGTCCTCGCCCATGACCTCGGCTGGCACCGGGTTCTCGTCGACCAGAACGGTCTTGATGCCGAGCCGCGCCGCCTCGCTCGCGGCCGCAAGCCCGGCAGGGCCGCCGCCGACGACCAGCAGCTCCGTCTGCTCGTCGACCGCCAGGGTCTTGCCGGCGGTCGAGGCCGGGTCGCGCACGCTCAGGGACGCCTCCTCGATCAGGGGACCGCGCTCGGATCCTCTCGTCGAATAGCATGAGCCTCGCGCCGATTGCCAGCGCCGGGCGCGGCGGAGGTTTGCGTCGGCAGGCTTGACGCGGCGGCGGCGACGGCGATGAACTTTACGGCATGAACTTTACGGCGCCGTCGCGGATTGTTTCAAACGCGGCCCCGACACGGTAGTCCTCAATCCGACAGTCGCTGCTATAGTGATGGTGTCCGTGTTTGGAGCGGTGCGCCGCCGGCGCGTTCCAGGCGACGAGACCGTTGCCGGCGTGAAAAGCCGCGACGGCTCGCCAGGGTGATCGGGAGGCATCGTTGAAGAACTCCGTCCCGCTGCGTCTGCATGTCCCCGAGCCGCCCGCCCGCCCGGGACAGGCGCCCGATTTCAGCTGGGTCAAGGTGCCGGCGGCGGGATCGGTCAGCCGCCCCGATATCGGCACCGACCCGCATGACATGCGCGAGCACGCCTACACGATGATCCGCGTGCTCGACGGCGACGGCAAGGCGGTCGGCCCCTGGAATCCCAGGCTCGACGCGGAGACGCTGCGGCGCGGTCTGCGGATCATGGCGCTGACCCGCGCCTATGACGATCGGCTGTTCCGCGCCCAGCGCCAGGGCAAGACATCCTTCTACATGCGCTGCACCGGCGAGGAGGCGATCGGCGTCGCCCAGGCCATGGCGCTCGACAACCGGGACATGACCTTCCCGACCTATCGCCAGCAGGGGCTGCTGATCGCCCGCGGCTGGCCGCTGGTGGACATGATGAACCAGGTGTTCTCGAACACACGCGACCGGCTGAAAGGGCGGCAGATGCCGGTGATGTATTCCAGCAAGGCCGCCGGCTTCTTCTCGATCTCCGGCAATCTCGCGACGCAGTTTCCCCAGGCGGTCGGCTGGGCGATGGCCTCCGCCATCAAGCGCGACACGCGCATCGCCGCCGGATGGATCGGCGAGGGCGCCACCGCCGAGGGCGATTTCCACCACGCCTGCACTTTCGCCAGCGTCTATCGCGCGCCCGTCATCCTCAACATCGTCAACAACCAGTACGCCATCTCGTCGTTCCAGGGCATCGCCGGCGGCGAGCACACGACCTTCGCCGCCCGCGCGCGCGGCTACGGGCTCCCGGCGCTGCGCGTCGACGGCAACGACTTCCTGGCCGTGCACGCGGCAACCGGCTGGGCCGCCGACCGCGCGCGCGCCAATCTCGGCGCCACGCTCATCGAGCTGTTCTCCTATCGCGCGTCGGCGCATTCCACCAGCGACGATCCCAGCAAGTACCGCCCCGAGGACGAGGCCGCCCACTGGCCGCTCGGCGACCCGATCGCGCGGCTGAAGGCGCATCTGATCGCGCTCGGCGAGTGGTCGGAGGAGCGCCAGCGCCAGATGGAGGCGGAGGTCAAGGAGGAGGTGCGCGCCGCCATGCGCGAGGCAGAGAGCTACGGCACCCTCGGCACCGGCGAGCATCACAGCCCGGCGACGATGTTCGACGACGTCTTCAAGGAGATGCCCTGGCATCTCCGGCGCCAGCGCCAGGAGCTGGGGTTCTGACCATGCCGAAGATGAACATGGTGCAGGCGCTCAATTCCGCCATGGACGTGATGATGGCGCGCGACGACAACGTCGTCGTCTTCGGCGAGGACGTCGGCTATTTCGGCGGCGTCTTCCGCTGCACCGAGGGGCTGCAGCGCAAGTATGGGCCGGACCGCGCCTTCGACACGCCGATCGCCGAGGCCGGCATTCTCGCCACCGCGGTGGGCATGGGCGCCTACGGCCTCCGGCCGGTGGTCGAGATCCAGTTCGCCGACTACATCTATCCCGCGACCGACCAGCTGATCTCCGAGGCGGCGCGCTTGCGCTACCGTTCGGCGGGCGAGTTCACCGCGCCGATCACCGTGCGCGCGCCCTGCGGCGGCGGCATCTTCGGCGGCCAGACCCACAGCCAGAGCCCGGAGGCGATCTTCACTCATGTCTGCGGGCTCAAGACGGTGATGCCCTCCAACCCCTACGACGCCAAGGGCCTGCTGATCAGCGCGATCGAGGACGACGATCCCGTCATCTTCCTGGAGCCGAAGCGCCTCTATAACGGCCCCTTCGACGGCCACCATGACCGGCCGGTGACGCCCTGGACCGAGCATCCCGCGGGCGACGTGCCCGAGGGCCACTACAGGGTGCCGCTCGGCAAGGCCGCGGTGGCGCGCGCCGGCGAGAGCGTCACGGTGCTCGCCTATGGGACGATGGTCTATGTCGCGCTCGCCGCGGTGGCGGAGAGCGGCATCGATGCCGAGGTGATCGACCTGCGCACCCTGCTGCCGCTCGACATCGACACCATCTTGGACTCCGTCAAGAAGACCGGGCGCTGCGTCATCGTGCACGAGGCGACGCGCACCAGCGGCTTCGGCGCCGAGCTTTCCGCGCTGGTGCAGGAGAACTGCTTCTACAGCCTCGAGGCGCCGATCGTCCGCGTCACCGGCTGGGACACGCCCTATCCGCACTCGCTCGAATGGGACTATTTTCCCGGCCCCAAGCGGGTGGCGGACGGGCTCCGCCGCGCGGTGGACGGCACATGAGCCAGTACGTCTTCAAGCTTCCCGACGTGGGCGAGGGCATCGCCGAGGCGGAGCTGGTCGCCTGGCACGTCCAGGTCGGCGCCACCATCGCCGAGGACGACCCCCTCGTCGACGTCATGACCGACAAGGCGACGGTGGAGATCCCGGCGCCGCGGGGCGGCAAGGTGCTCTCGATCACGGGCTCTCCCGGCGACAAGGTGCGGGTGGGCTCGGAGCTGGTGGTGCTGGAAGTCGAGGGCGAGGGGACGGCAGCGCCGCAGAAGCCGGCGAGCCCGCCGCCGAAGCCTGCCGCGGCCAAGCCAGCCGCCGCCAGCGAGCCGCGGCCCGCGGCGCCGATTGCGCCGCCGCGGCCGGCGCCGCCCAACGGCTCGGAGGCTTCGGCGGTCACCCGTGCGGCGGGCGCCAAGCCGCTGGCGTCGCCCGCCGTGCGCCGGCGCGCGCATGAGCTCGGCGTCGAGCTGCAATACGTCTCCGGCAGCGGACCGGGCGGCCGCATCAGCCATGCCGATCTCGACGGCTATCTCGCGCGGGGCCGCGGCGCGGCCGTTGCGCGTCCGCAAGGCGCCGGCCGGCGGGAGGGCGTTGAGGAAGAGAAGATCATCGGCCTCCGGCGCCGCATCGCCGAGCGGATGCATGAATCGAAGCGCCGCATTCCGCACTACACCTACGTCGAGGAGCTCGACGTCAGCGCGCTCGAGGATCTCCGCGCCCAGCTGAACGATCGGCACGCGGCGGACCGGCCGCGCCTCACCGTGCTGCCGTTCCTGATCCGCGCGCTCGCGCGCGCCATCCCGCGCTTCCCGCAGGTGAACGCGCAGTTCGACGACGAGGGCGGCGTGCTCCGCCGCCATGCCGCACTCCATGCCGGCATCGCCACCCAGACGCCGCAGGGGCTGCTGGTGCCGGTGCTGCGTCATGCGGAGGCGATGGATCTCTGGGAGATCGCGACCGAGATCGCGCGGCTTGCGGCGGCGGCGCGCGACGGCAAGGCCAGCCGCGACGAGCTCACGGGCTCCACCCTCACCATCACCAGCCTCGGGCCATTGGGCGGCATCGTCACCACGCCGGTCATCAACCATCCCGAGGTGGCGATCATCGGCGTCAACCGCATCGTCGAGCGGCCGGTGGTGCGGGGTGGGCAGATCGCCATCCGCAAGATGATGAACCTCTCGGGCTCCTTCGATCACCGCATCGTCGACGGCTGGGACGCGGCGCGCTTCGTGCAGGAGCTGAAGGCGTTGCTCGAGCAGCCGGCCCTGCTCTTCGTCGAGTAGGGCGGCAGGCGGATGATCCACGCCAAGGTCCTGGTGGTCGGCGGCGGTCCCGGCGGCTATGTGGCGGCGATCCGCGCCGGCCAGCTCGGCCTCGACACCGTTCTCGTCGAGGCGGACCGGCTCGGCGGCACCTGCCTGATCAGGGGCTGCATCCCGTCGAAGGCGATCATCCACGCGGCGGCGCGCTTCGACGAGGCGAAGCGGGCAGTGGGCGGCGATGCGCTCGGCATCACCCTCCGCGAGGCGCCGACCCTCGATCTCGCGCGGACGATGCGCTGGAAGGACCAGGTGGTCGACCGGCTCAACGGCGGCGTGCGCTCGCTGCTGCGCGGCGCCAAGGTGCGCGTGCTGGAGGGCTGGGCGACCTTCTCCGACGCCAAGACCTGCACGGTCCTGACGCGCGCGGGCGCCGAGACGGTGCGGGCCGAGCACGTCATCCTCGCCACCGGCTCCGAGCCCGGCTCCTTGCCCGGCCTCGAGCCCGGCGGGCCGGTGATCTCCTCGACCGAGGCGCTGTCGCTCGACCGGCTGCCGGCGCGGCTGCTGGTGATCGGCGCCGGCTACATCGGCCTCGAGCTCGGCACCGCCTTCCGCAAGCTCGGCTCGGAGGTGACCGTCGTCGAGGCGCGCGAGCGCATCCTGCCGAACTGGGACGCGGCGCTGACGACGCCGGTCGCCCGCTGGCTGCAGCGCGCCGCCGTCGCCGTGCATCTGAGCGCCCGCGTCGAAGGCGTCGAGCGCGGGGATGCCGAGGCGCGGGTGACGGTGCGGACGCAGGACGGCAAGACGCTCGCCCTCACCGCCGACACGGTGCTGGTGACGGTGGGCCGCAAGCCGCGCACCGAGGGCTGGGGTCTCGAGGCGATGGCGGTCGACCGAAGCGGGCCGTTCATCCGCGTCGACGACCGCTGTCGCACCTCGATGCGCGACGTCTGGGCGATCGGCGATCTCGTCGGCGAGCCGATGCTGGCGCACAAGGCCTCGGCCCAGGGCGAGATGGTGGCGGAGCTGATCGCCGGCACCCGCCGGCGCTTCGATCCCGTCGCCATCCCGGCGGTCTGCTTCACCGAGCCCGAGATCGTGGCGGTGGGATTGACGCCGCCCGAGGCCGCCGCGCAAGGCATCGAGACTGTCGTCGGCCAGTTCCCGTTCTCCGCCAACGGCCGCGCGCTCACCATGGAGGCCGGCGAGGATGGCGGCTTCGTCCGCCTGGTGGCGCGGCGCGACGACCATCGGGTGCTGGGGGTTCAGGCGGTTGGCGCGCATGTCTCCGAGCTGGTCGGCGAGTTCACCCTCGCGATCGAGATGGGCGCGCTCCTCGAGGATGTCGCCGGCACCATCCACGCGCACCCGACCCTGACCGAGGCCTTCCACGAGAGCGCCCTCGCCGGCTTGCGACACGTCGCCCATTGATCACGACAGCGGAGATCCCCGATGCCTCTCGACGACAGCGCGCAGACCGTTCTCGACATCGCCCAGACCGCCGGGCGGCCGCCCTATGAGACGCTGGAGCCGGAGGAGGCGCGCCGGGTCTATCGGGCCGGACGGTCGGCGCTGCAGCCGGCGCCGCAGCCGGTCGCCGCCACCCGCGACCTGATGGCGCCGGGTCCCGGCGGGCCGATCCCGCTTCGCCTCTACCGGCCGCTCGGCAGCGCGGCGGCGACGCGGCTGCCGCTCCTCGTCTACTATCACGGCGGCGGCTGGGTGCTGGGCGACATCGAGACCCATGACGTGGTCTGCCGCCATCTCGCCAACGCGTCCGCCGCCGCGGTGCTCTCGGTCGACTACCGCATGGGGCCGGAGCACAAGTTTCCGGCCGCGGTCGATGACAGCTGGGCCGCGCTCGCCTGGGCGGTCGCGCAGGCCGACAGCCTCGCGATCGATCCCGCGCGCATCGCCGTCGGCGGTGACAGCGCCGGCGGCAATCTCTCGGCGGTGATGAGCCTCGTCGCCCGCGACCGCGGCGCGCCGCGCCTCGCGCTCCAGCTGCTGATCTATCCGGCGACGGATTTTACCGGCTCCTACGCCTCGCGTGAGCGCCTCGGCGAGGGCTATCTCCTCACCACGGCGGCGCAGGCGTGGTTCCATCGGCATTATCTCCGCAGCGAGGCCGACCGCGGGGATTGGCGCGTCTCGCCGATCCGCGCGCCCAGCCTCAAGGGCGTGGCGCCGGCCTGGGTCCTCACTGCCGGCTACGATCCGCTCTGCGACGAGGGCG
>Ga0335078_10015157_pt1 | contig 11438 bp, 8 predicted proteins | sample Lox_Sample_32_FD_206711 | JGI IMG/M metagenome (GOLD analysis project Ga0335078, IMG submission 206711) | Soil microbial communities from Loxahatchee National Wildlife Refuge, Florida, United States - Lox_Sample_3.2 | ecosystem: Environmental > Terrestrial > Soil > Wetlands | place: USA: Florida...
CGACCTTGCCCGCGCAGCCAATCCAGGCGTTCCGCGCCGCCCTCGCCCCGCACCCAAGCGCATCCGCCCGGTCGTGCAGCGCATCCTCGACGCGCTCGACACGCCCGCCATGGTCCGCAACGGGCGCTTTGACCAGCTGGCGGCGAACCGGCTGGGACGCGCCCTGTACGCGCCGGTTTTCGAGAGCCGCGAACAGCCGGTCAACACTGCCCGCTTCCTGTTCCTCGACCCGGCCGGAGCTGAGTTCTTCCCCGACTGGGAGCGCGCAGCCGACGACGTCGTGGCCTTCCTGCGTTCCGAGGCCGGCCGCAACCCTTACGATCGCGAGCTCTCCAACCTCATCGGCGAGCTCTCCACCCGCGCAGACGAGTTCCGTGTGCGCTGGGGCGCCCACAACGTCCGCTTCCACCGCACCGGCGTCAAGCGCCTGCACCACCCGCTCGTCGGCGAGTTGGAGCTCAACTTCGAGGCGATGGAGCTCACCGCCGACCCCGGCCTGGTCATGAACATCTACAGCGCCGAGCCAGGCAGCAAGACCGAGGAGTCGCTACGCATCCTCGGCAGCTGGAGCGCCACCGCAAACGCGACGGCTGACGCTAAGGCCCGCTGAGCCAGGTAGGGCGGTTCGGCTCGTACGGGCTGGTGCCGGGTAATGCCTGCAGATCCAGGGAATTTGTCTTATGCAACGATTACCAGGCTCTTCTTGAATAGCGGGGGCGGAATTCGAACCCGCGACCTTCGGGTTGTGAGTCGCATTTGGGCCGTTCGGCTGGTACGGCCTGATGCCGTAGAATGCCAGCATATGCAGGCGTTTTGCGGTTCCGCGGGCTTAGTCGTGACGTTTTGGAATCGGGCTGTTCGGTGGAGTTCGTTTGGCAAATGTTTGACACGAGCCGCTATTCGAGAGCGGCCACGGCAGCGCGGGCCAGTTCGACGAAGTCCTGCCAATACTCTGCACCAGGACGTCGGTCCAACGGAACTCGTACACCGGCGTACCGGAGTTGGGGCACGATCTCGTCGGCGACGGTGCGTGCCTCGCTCGCGAGCATGTAGTCCGAAAGCTTGTCGTGCTGCTCATCCTCGAGCCATCGGACGAGCACCCGCAATGCGTGGAAGAGTTGCGGCCAGTCCCGCTCGCTCGGGAGGTCGCGCTCTGTTACTCCGAGCAGCGTCGCCCATCTCTCGCGATCGATGCGATAACGCTGCTCGTTGCCCACCGCCACTGCGTCGATTACCCCAGCGGAATGGAGAGCAGTGAGCGCCTCGTGGACGTTGCGCTTGGCATACGCAGCGGATCCAGTGACGACCTGTGCGGTAACGCTCGGTGCGTGAACAGTGAGCAAGAACCTGGCTACCTCGGCACGACCGCCAATTCCAAGGATCTGACGGAGCCGAAACGCGATGTTGATGGGCGCCAGCAGGTTGGGCGGCTGCGACTTGCCGCTGCGCTCGGTGGGCGGCTTCAGCCATCCGTACGCCCGAAATGTCCTGTCCGCTCGTCGCGCGTCAGCTTTCAGTTTCCGAAACAGCTGGACCGCATGTGACGAGTCACCCCCTCGGCGGCGAAGAGAGCTGCGCCTCGGATCCTTCGATTGGGCGACCCACGCAAGTGCAGCTTCGGCCAGCGCTCGGTCGGTGTCGTCGCGACACAGATTGCGGAGCCGCTGCACACTCACCAGGCGCTCGTTCAGGGCCAGCCAGTCGAGCACCTCGTCGAACAGACGGGCGTCTGCACGCGCGACCTCCAAGGTGAAGAGAAGCAGCGCCTCGGGATCGGCGGCCCATCGTTCTGTACGTTGCGGTATTCCAGACACCCCCATCTGGGTCCACTGGTCCCAAGCGAAGGCAAGGAGGCGATCCCGTACTTCCCGCCTAAGCTCCGAGATCTGCATCCTCGACTCCGAGATATCGCAAGCCTCTCCCCAGCATCTGCCGGAATCCCTCGGAGGGATCGTGCGTTCGCGTCCACCGCGCGGCCTGAATGAGCTCCTCTGCGGTCGGCGCCAACGCACGAAGATCTTGCTCGTGCTTTCCGGCTCCCTGATCTACGAACGCGTAGAGCTTGAAGTGGATCTGGTCTAAACGGGACGCGAAATGGACTGTCAGGCCATCGCCGAAACTCTGCGTCTGGACGCGATCTAGGAACCCCTTCGGCAGTCCGAGGTCCATCAGGTCCGACGGTCCGGGATTGAGCCAATTCTCTGGGAGGCCAAAGTCGCGGGCGACTCGATTGCGCGCTTCGATGAGCTCTTGCGGCAGCGGCTTCGCCTTGCGCAACGATCCAGTGTCCCAGAGCGCGACCACATCAACATCCCTTGTTGGCCGATCCGTGAAGCCCAGAGCCAGTAGCCCCGAGCCACCGACGACCACCAACTCATAGTGGTGGCCGCGGGCAACGAGTTGCTCTGAGAGAGCGGCGAGCAGCTCGTGCGCGCGCTCAGAGGTCGTGATGTCATTCATCCTAAGTCGAGATGATAAACATCACGTTTGAGGCCCCGTGTCTTGAAAGCGATCTCGCAGTGACGCTCCGCACCAGCTTCGCGCGGATGGCGCCGACTCACGATGACCGATCGGCTGGACTTAATCGCGAGGGGCGCGTCTCCGAGACCCCGGACGCGGGCGACGGCGCAATCGCCTTCGCCCGCGTATGGGGTGAGCTTTTCCTCTCAGCGCGGCTGACGTCCGTCCGACACGGATGCCAATCTCCGGCGCGCATGACCTCGTTTGCCGTTGGCCACAACGACGATCCCTGGGGTAGTGAGCCAACGGTCGCGCGGCTCGTGGCGGCGTACGCCGAGTACGTGCGGGAGGAGCAACCAGCTCAGGGGCATGAGGCTGCTGCGCCGAACCGGCGGCAGACTCCTGATCACTGCCCGCGGTCGCGCCCTGCTCGCCGATCCGTCGAGGCTGCTGCTGGCCATCGCGAACGATCTCCTTGCTGGCGACGACTTCCGGGCAGGCTGTGCGGAGCTCGTCGTCCCGCTCCTGCTAACCGGGTTTGAAGCCGATTCGGCCGAGCCCTTCGCGAAGAAGGTTTGCCCGGCGATCGTGGCCGAAGGCTGGCAGAGCAACGGCGAATCTCCCGGCCTGCGCGACGTTTCCTGGGCGATTGCCGACTTCATCCGGCCGGCAACGGCATGCGGGCTCATCGAGACCCAAGCCGACTTCCCGTTTCACCGGGAGCCACTCGTCCTCACCCAAACCGGGCGCCCGGCCCTAATCGCAGCACTCCGCGACCGCGCACACGCGCCCAGAACCGGACCGTACTGATCGCCCCGCCAACGGACGATCCGGCGCTCGATAGGTTGCGTCACATGAGCGAAGACTGGCAAGACGACGGTGACGAACTCGACTTCAGCGACGAGCTCGAGGATCAGTGGATCTCCGAATGGGATCAGGCCGAGCGCGAAGCGCTCGAAGTGCTACGCAATGCGCTGCGGAACCACCACGGGGAGCCGCCGCCCGGCGACCAGCTGACAGAAGCCGCAGCCACGGTCCGGAGGCGGCTCGGTGACGGCAGTCATCCACTCGGCTGGGTCGCGCACGCCGCAGCGATCAGCAAGGATCCGGCACCCGACGATGACGCCCAGCTGCTGATCCGACTCGCCGCGGCGACTATCTCGCCTCGGGAAGAGACCGGCCTGAATGTCGAGGAGGAGTCGCTGCTGCTCTCGCTCGAGCTCGCTGATTGGCTCGGCGCCATCATCAGCACGGTGCGCCATGGTCCCGGCGCCGACGCCTCGCCGGACGCTCTGGTCGACGGAATCCGCAACTGCCCCGAGGTGGTGAGCGAGTCCCCCCTTGATCTCGACGAAGAGTCCCATCTCGAGGCGGCGTTCTGGATCATCGCCCTGCCCTGGCAGGTGCTCGGACTAACCGATACCGACCAGCGCCTGACCCAGCTCGGACAGTGGATCCTTCCCCGCGCCCTCGCAAAGGCGTCGGGCGGCAACTTCGACCAAAAGCCCGAAGCCGACCACACGTGAGCTGGCTTATGAGGCGCCTTCTGGGGGTGAGCCACATGTAAGCGTTCAGCCGTCGGGGCCAACGGCAGGGATTCCTTGTTGGTGCAGCGAATCTTGCGTGTGTGGATCGCGCGGAGGCGGAGGCGATTTATGACTCGGGGCGTGAGGTGTGTGTCGAGTTCATCGTTGGTCTCGCGAACCGGTTTGCGCAGCACGAGGATCGTCTGAAGCGACTGGAGGAACGGGTACGCCGGGACTCGCGCACGAGCTCGCGGCCGCCGTCGATGGATCCGCTCAAGACGCGGGCGCAGCGGCGGGCGGAGGCGCGCGCGAAGGCCAAGGAACTGATGCGTCGCGAACGTGAGCAGCGCACGGCTGGCGGGCAGCCGGGACATCGGGGCGCCGGTCGCGAGCTCAAGCCCTCCGATCAGGTCGATGAGATCGTCGATCACTATCCGGAGCGGTGCGGCAACTGTGGAGCACGGTTCGATGATGGGCAGCGTCGGTCGCGCGGTCGGAGCGGTCGGTTCGGTCGTCGCCAGGTTCGTTGAGCTGCCGCCGATCGGCGTGACTTGGACCGAGCATCGCACCCACCAGCTGCGCTGCCGGTCCTGTCGGTCGCGGACCAGCGCCCGGCTACCCGACCCGAACGTTGGCTGGGCGTTCGGGCCGCGGTTGCAGGCCGCGATCGTGACGCTGACCGCCGGCTACCGTGTCTCCCGGCGCGGGATCTGCGAGCTCGCCCGGGACCTGTTCGGGGTGGAGCTGTCGACCGGCGCGGTTGACGCGATCTGCCAGCGCACCTCTGAGGCGCTCGCCGGCCCGCATCTGCACTTGCAGGACTGGGTCTTGGACCAGGCGGCGGTGCACGTCGAGGAGACCGGCTGGCGCACCCGCGGTGAAGGACGTGCGTTGTGGACCGCGACCACCCCGGGCGCCGTGTTCCTGGAGATCGCCGAGCACCGCAACCGCGAGCGGTTCAACGCGCTGGTGGGCAGCAGCTACCCGGGGATCGTGATCTCGGACCGTTGGAACGGCTACAGCCATCTCGACCCGCAACGGCGCCAGGCATGCTGGTCGCACATCAAGCGCGACTTCCGCCGCCACGCCGACGGCCTGGCAGAGCAGAAGACCTTCGGCGAACACGGCAGCGAACTCGCCCGACGCGTGTTCAACGCGTGGCGCGCCTACCAACACGAACACCACGATCGCCGGCGGCTCAAGTCCGAGATCGAACCGATCCAGACCGAGCTACGCACGCTGCTCGAGCAAGCGTCACCGAACAAGGCACGCAATCGCTGGCACCGCCAGTTCGCCAACAACCTGCTCAAGATCTGGCCCGCGCTCTGGACCTTCGTGGCCGTCGACGAGATCGAACCCACGAACAACCCCGCCGAACGCGCGCTGCGCGCCCCGGTGATTCACCGGAAACTGTCGCTCGGCAGCCAAAGCAACACGGGAGAGCGATTCGCCGAACGCGCGCTATCGGCCGCCGGCACCTGCCGCGCGCAAAGCCGCTCGCTGTTCACCTACCTCAGCGAACTACTCCTCGCCCACAACCGCGGCGACCCATTCCCCGCCCTCGCCGCCTGAGGCCCCGGGAACTGAACGCTTACAGCCACATACCCATTTGCAGGGACTTTATGATCTTGCGTCAGGTTAGATCCGGTCAGATTTGCTTATCTCGTTACATGGTTCGTTACACGGTTTCGATTCGAACCGACTGCGGCATCGCCCGTCTATTCGGCGAGCGGATTCGCGCTGACGCCCCTGGTGCGGGGCGCGCGTGACGATTGGCGTCGATACCTCGATGTCGATCTTCTCCGCCGTGTCCAAGTCGTAGACGCCGTCGGGCGCGTAGCCGTCGAGCACCGAGTCGCCAAGGAACTCGAACGCTTCCTCCTCTGTGTCACATAACGTGATCGTCGCGCCACGCGCTGCAAGTCGAAGAACTCCTCTGACACAGCCGCAAATCGTGGCATCGGCGAAGTGGCGTGAGAGTAGGTGTGCGCCTCGAAGTGCGCGATCAGCTCTCTGTAGTTGCGCTCTCTCGTTTGTTCCACCTTCGTCCGCCTGCGAGCCGTCGTCACGCCGTCCTGCCGGGTTGTGAGGCACGATCGTAGAGAGCTCGGACGACAGCGAGCCGCGAACGACCTCGACACGGAAGAGCGATTGGGCCGAGGCCCGAACTGCTAGGCCGCGGCGACGCTGCGGGCGACCTCGAAGAGCTCCTCCGGCATCGGAACCGGCAGGCGCCAGGTGAACGCGACCGGCCGCTCCCCCCGATGGTCGACGTACGTGACCGGTCCAAGGAAGGTGAACGGCTGCGTCCCAAGCTCGGACCGTTTCTTGTCCCGGACGCAGAGCAAGATGTTGCCACCGCGCTGCTGGTGCTCGATCCATCTCCGCACACGCGGCTGCTGTGGACTCTGGGTCGACTGCGACTCCCAGTGAAACAGCTCACGGTTGATCGCGTAGTCCCGATACATCGTCGTCGGCGAGTAATCCCGCTCGGCCTTTTGAAGATCGACGAAGAACGCGTCGTAACGCTGATCGGGCGTCGACGTCACTCCCTCCCGCGAGGGCGGGGGTTTCGTGCCGTCACCGAGAGCGAGCGCGGCGAGCACGTCGCTTCGCGTGTAGCGGGCATGAGGGACTAGAGGCACCTCGGGCGGAAGAGCCGACAGGAGACTGCGGGTGGTCGATTGCTCGTCGAGTAGCTCGAGCAGCTCGAGGAGCTCTTGACGTGGCGCCTCCTCAAGCCACAGCGCGAGGTAGTAGTCGTCGAGCGATGAGTACGGGGAGCTCCCCGACCCTAGGTTCCAGGCGAGCATTGTCAAAAGTCGCCGCTGGCGCTCGTTCACCGAGTCTCCCGTTGGAGGATCCGAGTTGAGCAGAACGCTACGGTAGAAGTCGATCCGCTCGGGGTCATCGATATGGGTCAGTCGACCCATGGCCCGCAGGGACTGACGCTCGAACTCGGCATCCGATGGAGCCGGCACGGAGTGATCGGCGTCGCGCTTGAGGTTCGTCCAGGACCGGTTGCTCTTGTAGACGTCTTCGAGCCGGTGGTCGTGTTTGTTGAGGAACTCGGCGACACGGATCCCTTCATCCTCCGCCCGCAGGTCGGTGACCAGGGTCGCCCATCGAGACCGCCGGACTGCCGACTGGAGATTCTCGAGGATGATCTGCTGGCTCTGGCGGTCCAGGTCGATTGTGCAACCGGCCGGGAGAAACGGGAACTCCTGCTCGACTTGGTCGACGATCTTGCCGCGCCGCGCGTCCAGGATCGCCCTCAGCCGATCTTCGAACCGGAAAGCCCGGTGCTGCTGGCCGATCAGATCGATGACGGTTAGGCTGCTCTTGTCTCTCGCTCGCCGCAGCCCGCGCCCGAGTTGCTGGGTGAACAGCGTGGCGGACTCGGTCGGGCGGAGCAGGAGCACGCAATCGACGTCGGGTACGTCGACGCCCTCGCCGAGCACCTCGACTGAGAAAACGCACCGCACTCGTCCGGCCTTCAGATCGGTGAGGGCCCGGTCTCGAACATCAGGGGAGTCGTCACCAGTCAAGGCGATGCTGTGAAGCCCAGCCTCGGTGAACTTGCGCGCCATATAGCGCGCGTGCTCCTTTGACACGCAGAAGCCCAGCGCCCTCATCTGGCCCGGATCGAGCACGATCCGCTGAATCGCATCGATCAGCTTGCCGACGCGGAGGTCGTTGCCCGTGAAGACATTGTCGAGCGCCTCGGGCGCGTAACGACCCCGACGCCACTCCAATTGGCTTAGATCGGTGCCGTCGGCTACGCCGAAATATTGGAAAGGGACGAGGAAGCCCTGATCGATCGCCTCCCACAGTCGCAGCTCGACGGCGATCCGGTGATCGAACCAGTCGGTGACGTCGCGGCCATCGAGCCGTTCCGGTGTCGCGGTGAGCCCGAGCAGCTCGGTGGGCATGAGGTGGGTGAGCAGACGGTCGTAGCTATCGGCCGCCGCATGATGGAATTCGTCGACCACCACGACATCGAACGCATCGGGCTGGATGTCGTCGATCCGCCCTTGAAGCGACTGGATCATCGCGAATAGATGGCGGCCCGTCGCGGTCCGGCCACCCGCCAGAAGCTCACCGAAGTCGCCTCTCCGCAGAACGGCCCGGTACGTGGCCAAGGACTGCCGCAGGATCTCCTCGCGATGCGCAACGAACAGCAGCGACAGTCCGCCGTCGTGCCGTTCGACGAGCTGACGGTAGTCGAGCGCAGCGACAACGGTCTTGCCCGTCCCGGTCGCGGCCACCACGAGGTTCCGGTGGCGATCATGCCGCTGACGTTCGATCATCAAGGCATCGAGCATCCGCTGCTGATGCGGATAGGGCCGCACATCGAGGCCAGCGAACGAGATGGTCGTCGAGGACTCGCCCAACGAACGCCGGTCATGCTCGGCGAGCGCGAACTCGAGCGCGTCGCCATTTATCGCCGGGTCATACGGATCGAAGTGCTCGGACGCCCAGTGGCTCTCGAACATCATCCGCACCCGCTCGATCACATGCGCGACATCCATCGAGGAGAGCCGGACGTTCCACTCCAACCCGTCGAACAACGCCGTGTGCGACAGATTCGAGGAACCGACGAACGCCGTCGTGAGACCGCTTGCCCGCTCCAGGAGCCAAGCTTTGGCATGAAGCTTCGTCGTGCGGGCGTCCAGGGCGACGCGGACCTCTGCGCCGAGCGCGAACAGCTCGTCGACGGCTCGCTTCTCCGTCGCACCCATGTACGTCGTCGTGATCACCCGGACCTTGCCGCCACGCTCGACGACCTCAGCCAGCGAATCCCGGAGATGGCGCACGCCTGTCCAGATCACGAAAGCGCAGATCAGATCGACTGAGTCGGCGGTCGCCAGCTCCGCCCTCAGCTCCGATCCGATGTTCGGCTGGCCCTCAGCGTTGACGAGCAGGTCGCTCTGACTGAACGGAATGGCCGGAAGCGTCGGTAGCGGCAGCGGATCACCAAGTGGCGAGCGCTTCTTGATGCCAGACAGGACCCGCGGCGGTACGACCAACTCAGCAGCCGCCAAGTCATTCTCGGCAGACACGATTCCCCGCAGGACGGCATTCAGCCGTTGGGCCTGAGCCTCCGCAGTCTCGTCGCCGGCCAGTTCCCGCGCGATTTCCTGCATCGCGTGCCGAGCAAGCCGCTCCGGCGCTTCAGCGGGATCCAACGCGACCTCCGCGCGCAGTTCCGAATCAAGCGTCTGGAGTAACTGCTCCAGCGCTCGCGTGATCAAGTGATCGCGAGGTCCCGGCCGAAGCCAATCCGAGTCGTCCACGCCGGCACCCTACTGCGCGGCACCGGATGGACGTTTGACACGGCCCGAGCGATTGACACTCGCACCTCTCAGCGGTCGTCTATCGCCGGGGCTCGATGAGACGTGTACGGGGGTGGGCCACCTCTTGAGACCCGGTTACCGACCCGCAGGCGCTTCGTAAGGAACGCAAGCTATCCTTACAAAGCTCATCGAGCTCCGAAAGGTTCCGATCACCAAGTCAGCCCCCTCCACATCCTCCGGCGGCGGCCCCCTCGGGCGGCTCGAGGAGCGGCTCTGGCCGGCAAACCCTGGCGCCTACGGCGGTCGCAAGGCACGACGCGCAGGACGGTACGCGGTCTTCATTCCAAATGAGATCGCTCGGGCGAACTTCGCGTTGGACGGCACGGCAGTCGCCGCCGTTGCCGAAGCGACCAAAGCGTTGCAACACCTGAACGGATCTCCTCCACGCGTCGCCGCGTTGGGCGCGTTGGCCCAAAACCTGCTCCGCTCGGAGAGCGTCGCCTCGTCCCGGATCGAGGGCGTTCACCTGTCCCACAAGCGACTCGCTCGAGCCGCCTACCAAGCGGAGACCGGCCTCCGCGACCAGCGAGCCGCCGAGGTGCTCGGGAACGTCGAGGCGATGAAACGCGCGATCGAGGTCGGATCGGCTGATCGCCCCTTCGAGGTCGCCGACCTCCTGGACATCCACGGGACGCTGCTGCGGTTCACTATCGACGCCGAAATCGCTGGCGTCATCCGCACGAGCCAGAACTGGATCGGCGGCAACGACCACAACCCCGTCGGCGCGAGCTACGTGCCCCCGCCAGCCGGCCTCGTGAGCTCGCTGCTGGAGGACCTGTGCGCGTTCGCGAACCGGGTCGACCTCGCGCCCGTGGCCGTCGCGGCGCTCGCGCACGCCCACTTCGAGACGATCCACCCGTTCGCCGACGGCAACGGTCGTGCCGGTCGCGCCCTCATCTACACAATCCTCCGCCGGCGAGGCGAGATCACCAACTACCTCCCGCCGATCAGCCTGATCCTGGCGGCGCAGCCCAAGGGCTATGTCGTCGGGCTGACCAACTATCGAAAGGGCGCAGTCAGCGCATGGGTCGAGCAGTTCGCCGAGGCGACTGCGGAGGCCTGCGCCGCTGCCGAGCATCTGGCGGACGCGATCGCGCGACAACAAGAGCGCTGGCTCGACGCGCTCGGTCAGCCACGCCGCGATGCCGCCGTCCGGCAGCTCGTGAGCGCCCTTCCTCAGCAGCCGGTCATCGACGTCGCCGTTGCACAACACCTCACCGGAAAGTCCCATGTCGCGATCGGGCGAGCGCTGCAGCAACTTGAGGACGCCAAGATCATCGTGCGGCTCAACGAGCGCAAGTGGGGGCGCGTGTGGGAGTGCGAATCGCTGCTGACGCTCGTGGACAGCTTCGAGAGGAACGTCCGGACGAGCGCCTCAGCCAGCGGGGTCAACTGAACGAAAGCCGTACCGAGCAGCTACGGCCGACCGTAACTCAGAGCACCCACTGCCTGCTCAAGCTGAGAGCGGATGAAGCGCCGGTGCCGGCCGACCGTGACGCTCGGAAGAACACCACGCCTCGCATAGTCCTCGATCGTCGACACCTTCAGCTGCATCACAGCAGCGACCTCACGGGCAGTCATGAGCTCGTCCAGGAGAGAATGGCCGGCGGCGGGGGCCGGGTGGGCTCCGCCCGGGGCGTCGTCCGTGATCCGCCTCGTCGTCGGTCGATCAGCAGCGAGCGACATCTGAACGGGCGAGATCCGCCCGGAGGTCCGGACGCCCGAAGCGGCTTCGGCTGCATGCTCCGGCCGGCGACGTCGAGGTGAGGAAATGGCTCATCTCTACAGCGATCTTTACGCCTAATATATACTGATTGCGACATCGTACCGCAAACAAAGCTAGGAGCAAAGTCGATGACGACGCCCCGTGATTCCTCGAGCGATCCCTTGCTCACGCTGGCGGAGATCGCGGAAGAACTGCGCGTCAACCCCGCCACGGTGAGGCAATGGGTGTCGCGCGGGCAGCTGAAGGCATTGCGCGCCGGCCAGCGGAAGTGGGTCGTGCGCCGGTCCGAACTGGAGCGCATGCTCAGCGCTGCCAACCCCCCAGCCGACAGTGCAGCATCTCAGGCGACCGAGCCAGCAACTCCGCCTC
>Ga0335078_10015158_pt1 | contig 11438 bp, 13 predicted proteins | sample Lox_Sample_32_FD_206711 | JGI IMG/M metagenome (GOLD analysis project Ga0335078, IMG submission 206711) | Soil microbial communities from Loxahatchee National Wildlife Refuge, Florida, United States - Lox_Sample_3.2 | ecosystem: Environmental > Terrestrial > Soil > Wetlands | place: USA...
CGGTCGGTCGCCCGGTTCGACCGGCGACCCGGCCGCAGCGCGTGAGAGGGACGAGGTCGATGCCGGACCGAGACACCGGTCACCCTCCCGCGGACCAAAGCCCGCCGCACTCGACTCCATCATCATCGGCGCCTCGGCGCTCGAAAACCCGAACGGGGTTTAACTTCGCCGAAGAGGCGGGCCTCGCGTCGCGATGAGGTCCCTCATCCGTACGGCCGGAATCACTCGAGTAGCTCGACGTCGAACGAGCGGTAGATCTCTTTCAGCGCAGAGGGCGGCGGGGGGGTGGGCCCGTGCAGGGCCGCCAAAAGACCAGCGGTCTTCGGACCGACGACCAGCACGTACCGAACCGCCCGGTCGGTCGGATTCCAGAAGGTGTGAGGAGTGCCTCGCGGCAAAAGGACGCCCGCCCCTTGCGCGACGTCAAACTCCTCGGCCCCGAACTGGAATCGGAGCGTACCTTCGACCACGTACCACGCCTCGTCTTCCGTCCGGTGGAGGTGGAGGGGGACACCTCGCGGAGAGGCTCCCGGGATCTGTCCGGGGTCCTTGCTCTCCAGCAGGACGAACTCGTTCTGCGGGGTGCCGAGGGTATGGTGCAAGAGGGGCGCCTGGACGACTTTCGGTGGTGGCATGGGTCGTGGAGCTGGATGTTCTTCCCACTAGCTGTAGTTTCCCTGCGGGGGCCGGCCCGGCATGCTCCCGAAGCCTCCTCGACCATCGAGCTCTCCCCTCGAGGCGCGGAACTCGGCCGCCGGCGGTTCGGACTCCGCACGGGCCGGTCTTCTTGGCCATGTGGTCTTCTCCGACGGGGAGCAATGTTCTTGTTTCACCCGCGTTCGACCGACCGAGAGTGAGTCTGAGTGTCCCCGGATGATCCGGCCGGCCCCGGTCCGACGGCTTCGATCGCTCCCTTCGCGCGGACCGCGTTGACCCTGACGGTCGTGCTCGTCGGGGTCTACGTCGTTCTCGACATCGTCGCCCAACTGCTGCCGCCCCACTACAACGCGGTCTCGCAAGCGGAGAGCGACCTCGCGGTGGGACCCTACGGGTACATCATGACCGCGAACTTCGTCGTGCGGGGAACCTTATCGCTGAGCTTCCTCGTCGGCCTCCTCGGGTCGACCCGCCTCGGGTCCCGGAGCCGCGCCGGCACGGCACTGTTCGGCATCTGGGCGGTCGGGGCGTTCCTGCTGGCGGTGTTCCCGACGGACGTCGGCACCACGGAAACGACGCTCCACGGCCAGTTGCATCTCGGGATCGCCTTTCTCGCGTTCCTCGGAGCGGCGGTCGGGGTCGTGCTCCTCGCCGGGCGGTTCCGAGAGGAGGACCGTTTGCGAGGATTCGCATCCCCGGCGTACACGCTCGCGGTCCTGACCCTCGTCGCGTTCGTCGTGTTCCTGCTCGCGACACCGATACCGTTCGCTGCGAAGCACCTCTACGGGCTCCTCGAACGGGTCTTCATCGGCCTCGTCCTTCTCTGGATCCTCGTCGTATCCCTCGTCCTCCTCCGGTCGGCTCCGCGCGGGTCCCGCTCGGTTCCAGCGGTCGCCTCGCGGGCCCCGGAGGCGCCGTGACGACTCCTCCGCCTCCACCGGACCGTCGGGTCGCTCGGAGTCTCGCGCGGGAGAGCATCGCGCGCGGTGACCCAACGGGATGGTTCGAGGAACTCTATGCCCGTGCGGAAACGGAGCCGGGCGTGGTCCCCTGGGCGTCGCTCGCGCCGAACCCACTTCTCGTGACGTGGACCCCCCGCAGATTCGTCCCCGGGCCCGGCGCGCGAGCGCTCGTTGTCGGCTGCGGGTACGGGGACGACGCGGAGTGGCTCACCTCCCGCGGATTGGACGTCACGGCGTTCGACATCTCTGCGACCGCGGTCGCGATGGCTCGTCGCCGCTTCCCGCATTCGACGGTGTCGTATGCCGTGGGCGACGCGCTCCGGCCCCCCCGCGCGTGGCGAGAAGCGTTCGACCTCGTGGTCGAATCCTACACACTTCAGGTGCTCCCTCCGACCGCGCGCGCGGAGGCCGCCCGAGGGATCGCATCCTGCGCGCGGGGGACGCTGTTGATGATCGCACGGGGGCGCGAGGAGGACGACGACCCGGGGATGCTTCCCTGGCCGCTCACCCGAGCCGAGATCGAGGCGATCGCCCGGGAGTTTCCACGGTTGCAGATCGTCCAGTTCGAAGACCTGATGGACGACGAAGACCCGCCGGTCCGGAGATTTCGGGTCGAATTGGGAAACGTGCCGGCACCGACGTACCCCGTCCGCTCCCCGGAGGAAGGGGACCGAACTGACCGGGATGGGACCGGGCCGTCTCCTAAATAGCGCCCGACGAACCTGACCGGTCCCGGTGGCTCCGATCATGGAGGGATCTCGCGCTCCGTACACCCAGCGATATCGGGTGGGCTGGGGCGATGTGGACGGAAACCGGCACATGGCGAACACGGCGTTTCTCGACCGCGCGGCCGATACGCGGGTCCTGTTCTTCGCGGACCACGGCTACCCGGCCGCTCGATTCGCGAGCGACCACATCGGACCGGTGATCGTCCGGGACACCCTGGTGTATCGCAAAGAACTGCGGATGCTCGACGAGTTCACGGTCGACCTCGAGTCCCTCGGGGTCTCTTCGGACGGAACCCGTTTCGAGATCTGCAACACGTTCCGCAACCAGGCCGGGGAAGTGGCCGCCGTGGTCACGTCCGAGGGGGTCTGGCTCGACCTCGACGCTCGTCGTCCACGCGCTCCTCCTCCGGATCTCGACCGAGTGCAACGGGAGGCCCCCCGGCACCCCGAGTTCAAGGAGATCCCGGCGCGGACCCGCTGACGCTTCCGTGCCCTGAGCCATCGGGTCGCGTCGGGGTAGGGGTCGCGGAGCGGCGAACGCCAACGGGCTCCGCATCGACCAGTTAATTACCCACCCCTCTGCTCTCTGGCCGGGCACGCCCGTGGACTGGTCCTCGTACCTCCCCACGATCCTCCCGTTGGTCGCGGCGGCCGTGCTGGCGGTCGGAGGCTACTTTCTGTCGAGCGCCGCGGCGGGGTGGATCCGCCGACGAGGAGCGCTACCGGCCGCCGTCCGATGGATCCGCTTCTCGGTCTCCATCATCGGACTCCTTCTTGCGGGCGCGGTGCTGTTCGTGGCGTACGGCCCGCTGACCGTAGCGTATGGGCTCACGTTCTCTGCGATCCTCGGACTCGCAGCGACGCTGGCGCTCCAGACGCTGATCGGGAACGTCATCGCCGGATTCTTGCTGCTGCGCGACCGGGTGCTCCGGCTCGACGATCGGATCCAAATGGGAGGAGTGACCGGTACGGTGGCCCGGATCGGCCTCGTCACGACGTGGATACGTCTCGATGACGGGAGCCTCGCGACCGTCAGCAACTCGAACCTCCTGAGCGGCCCTTCGGTGAACAAGACGGCCGGGGACCGGCTCAAGGGAGAGTTCTAGCGCCGCCGATCGGACCGGGTCCGAGGCGCGGCGGCTTCGGATCACGCGGGCGCGACACCCAGGTGGCGGAGGAGGCGCAGATGGTCGGCCCGGGAGACCCAGGTCACCCGCAGGTACTCCCGGAGGTAGCGGTCGGGAACCCCAAGCCGCCGAGCCTCCGCGATGGAGAAGGCGTAGGCTTCGACCTCGGTGGGGCGGTCCACGTACGGGACCTTTCGACCGAGCCAGAGCTTCCGCCCCTGGCGGCGCTGCAAGATATGCAGGAACTCATGGAGGATGTCGAGATACAGGTCCATCGTCGGGCTGTTCACCAGGTGCGACCGCGCGATCACGATCTCGTCGTCCGCGCTCTCCACCATCCGAAACCCCGCGGCCCGGACCTCGGGTGGGGTCTTTGCCGGGGCCACATACATCCACCCCAACCCGTCGACGACGTGGGCCCACGTGCGGCGAGCAGTGCGCAGGATCTCGCGGTCGTCCCCGGGGTATTTGCGGAACGGGACCGTCTTCTCGAGCCCGCCGAACACGCGGAGGAGCGGATAGCGTCCGGGCGGGGTGTCCCGGACCGGTCGGAACACGCGGGGCACCGGATACCGCTCGCGCGCGCGATGCGGGCGAACCTCTCGAAGGACCGCTCGAGGTCGGGGCGGTCGGGCCGTGTCTACCACGCTCCCTCGTTGTCCCGTGGAACGTCCTTGAATCTCATCGGACCTTTCGCCACCGGCGCGGATGGGCCGCCCACATTCGACCGGGTCTTAATCCTACGGTGAGCACCACGCCGGCTCCCGGACGTCGTTCGGAGTGAACGGCTCACTCGGCCGGGGGCAGCAGCGGGCGGATCCGAGATGCGATGTCCCCGGGCACGTAGAAGACGGTCGAGACTCGGCCACCGAAGAGCGCCACCGAATGCCATCCGGCGGCGACCGGCTCGCTCGAGACGCGGACCCGCTCGAGCGGCAGGTCGAATGTTCGGCCGTCCCCGAGCTCGAGTCGAAGGCGGCCGTCGGATACCGACAGCCGACGAACCCGCACCGGACCGCCCCTCATCACCATCCAAGGAATGTACCAGCGCTGGAACACGAACGTGGCGGCCCCGATGGGGAGACCGATGACCAGGAACACCTCGACACGGTAGCCGAACGACGCCCCGGTGACCCCGGGCCAGAGCAGCACCCCGGCAACTCCCGCGACCGAACCGATGACCACCCCCGCGATCGTTGCGGCCCAGGGGACGACCTTCCTCAGCCGAGCCAAGCGTCTCTCGGTCACCGCCACCGGTGGCTCTCCGACCTCCATCCACGGAAGATCGGTACCCGAGCCGTCCGACGGGACTCTCCGCACCTCGGCCATGACCGCTCGGGCCGATGCCGACCCGCCGATTAACCATGCCCCGCCAGCGTGCTCCCCCCGGGACTCGGAGGGACCGCGGAAAAGTGCCGCCCCCGTTCGCCGAGGAGCCAAGCTTTTACTCGCGTCCGGTACGGGCCCCGCGAACCCGGGGTCAGTCGATGACGGAGAGTCCACCTTCGGCCGGAGCGGCGACCCCCGCGACGCGCAACTCCGCGCTGCGCATACGCGCGATCCCGGTCCTCGTACTGCTGTTCGCGGAGATCCTCGTCGGCAACCAGTTGGCCGAGGTCGGCACTCCGTACCCGTGGGGATACCTGGCCGCGCACATCGCGCTCTCCCTCGTGTTGATCGCCCTCACCGCCCACGCGTTCGTCCTTTCCCTGCATCTTCCGAGCGGGGCCGCACGGGCGACCGCGGGGATCACGTTCCTGACCACCCTGGGAGCGACGGTCAGCGGCACCGTGTTCCTCGTTGCCGGACAAAATCCGTCCGCGCTCTACGGCATGGAGGGACTGGGCGGAGTGGCGCTGCTCGGAGCGATCCTTCTGCTCGTCGTCGGCTCCGTCTCGATCCCGAACTCGCCCTCGAAGACGGCGTAGCCGAGGTACCCGTCCCCCGGCTCGGACCGCAGAGGCGCGCGCCCCACCCGTACGGTCGTCGGCGGAGCTACCACCGCCGGTTCCGCGACAACCGCACCGGCCCGCGCGGAGATTCGCTAGTGGGCGGCGAGCTGGAACTCTCCGACACGGTACACTTCGCGAAACCCGAGGCGCCGGTAGACCGGTTCTCCCATCGTCGTAGCGACCAGCACCCCGACCCCGTAGCCGAGCGCCTGTCCGTCCCGGAGCGCCGTGAGGGTCATCCAGCTCCCGAATCCCCGTCCCCGCGCGTCCGGCACGGTCGCTACACCGTAGATGCCCACGACTCCGTGACTGAGAAATCGTAGCGAGGTCGCGACCGGAACATCGTGGTGGTAGCCCACGAAGCATCGCAGTTCGGGCTCCCTGCCGGACGGGGAGAGCGAGGGCCGCAGGAGATCCGGAATAGCGTCTCGAACCTCCGGGGGAGCCCGGAAATCCCCGGCATTCAACGTCCGTGCGAAGGTCGTGAGTTCCTCCGGGGTCTCCACCGGTCGGATTTCGAGGGGCTGGGAGGCCGGGAGATTCGGAAGGCTCTCGAGCTCGACGGCCATGGCCGGTGACGACCCTTCCTCGAACCCGGCCGCCCGGAGCTTCGCGGGCAGTTCCGCGGGCGTATCGTCGGGACCGACCCCCCAATAGAAAGGGAGTTCGAGCTGCCGGTAGTGTCGGAGGGTCGACTCGATGTAGCCCTCGAGCTCCGGCGCCGTGCATCGCGTCCGGAGCACCCAGTTGAAGATTGGAAAGCGTACCCCGGACGACATCCGGACTCCCAGCGGTCCTGCTTCGAGGACCCCACCCCGTGCCGGGGCCATGCGCGAGAAGAACAGGATCCGGTTCCCTTCGAGGGCGGCGATGAGGCTCGGGTCGGAGGCGCGACGCAGCGGGGGCACGCGAACGTGCAGGGGTTGTCGGCAGAAAAGAAGGATAGGTCGGTACGCGCGCCCCGGTCCGCTGCCCTCGGATTACGCGGCCGGTCGAGGTCAGGAGACCCCGACCTCCTCGAGCACCCCGCGCCCCAACTCGCTGACGAACAGGTGGCCCGTCGCGGGGTCGACCGCGATGCCGCCCGGGTCGGAGCCGACGGGGAACGGGATGCTGGCCACCACGCTGTCGGTCACCGTGTCGATGACCGTGACGTTGTTCGAAGCTTCACAATCGACATAGAGAAGGTCTCGGGCGGAGTCGAACGCGTAGAGGTTCGGCCAACTGCCCACGGTCAGGTCACCCACGAGGCCTCCGGTCGCGGGGTTGACGATGACCACCTGGTTGCCGGGGTCGTCAAGCAGGCCTCCCAGCATCGCGTAGACGAACCCATTACTGGCGTCGAAGAAGGTCGTGGTCGGTCCGAACGGCGACTCGGTGGGGATCTCCGGCAAGGGCTCTCCCGTCTGCTGCTGGATCGGCTCGATGGCGAGGGACCCCCGGGCCGGGAAGTAGAGGATGTGGGAGGTCGGATCGATGCCGGAAAGGGCGCCCCCGGGATTGGGGTCGACCGGGATGACCTGGGTGACCGAGAGCGTGCCCGGGTCGATCGCGAGGAGGTCCGGGTTGTTGTTCGCGAGCACGTACAGCTCACCGGTCGAGGGATCGAATTGGTCCTGGAGGGTGAAACTGTACTCCGGGAACCCGAGGGTGGCGGCCAGCGAGTTGTTCTGGGTGGCGATCACCGAGACGTTGCTCGAGAAGTCGTTCGCAACGAACAACCGGCCGTTGAGGGGGTCGAGGGCGCCCGCCCGCGCCTCGAGCCCGGTGGGTATCGTCGTGTCGATCCGAAGCGAGCTGGAGTTCACGACCGAGACATTCTCGGAGTACATGTTCGTGACGTAGAGCTCTCCGTTCGTCGGATCGAAAGTGATGCTCGAAGGATAGGACCCGACGGTCACGTTTCCGAGCACGGTGAACGAAAGACCCTGGGACGACGAGTTCGGAGTCGACGACTGGGTGACGACCAGAACACCGACCCCGGCAAGAACCGCGACCACCGCGACCGAGATCACGAACCAAGGCTGGCGGGGGTCGAGCTTCACGTTCCCTCGGCCGGGCCCCGGGGGCGGGCCCTTGCCGGTAGGTACGCGGGCGCCCTAGATGGGACTTTTGCACCACATCGCGCCGAGGAGGGGCCCCGCGCAAGGGGGCCATTAGGCCCTCGTCCCGGTCAAAGGACCACGAACCGAGACCACCGTGGGGGACGATCGGTCCTTTTCTTGACCGTGGTCATGCCAGAACCGGCAGCGGCGGGTCCGCGATCTTCAGCAGCTGCTTTCCGAAGTTCGACCCCGCGTACAATCGAGCGAGCGCCGCGGGAGCCCGCTCCAGACCGAGCTCGACATCCTCCTTCGATCGGAGCTGTCCGGATCGGAGCCAGCCCGAGAGCGCCGCACGGGCCTCCGGAAACTGCTCGGCGTAGTCGCGGGCGAGCACGCCTTCCATCCGGCCGTTGCACATCACGAGCGCGAGATAATTCTCCGGCCCCGGACGAGACTGGGTAGCGTAGCGGGACGTTCCTCCGCACAGCACGACCCGGCCCCGCTGCCGCAGTCGAGGAAGGACTTCGTCGAGGATCGGTCCGCCCACGTTATCGAAATAGATGTCGATCCCGTCCGGGCAGAGCGCCGAGAGCCGGGCCGCGACGTCCTCGGTCCGATGGTCGATCGCACCGTCGAAGCCGGCTTCGTCGAGCAGCCACCGGCACTTTTCGGCCCCTCCGGCGATCCCGAAGACGTGTAGGCCATGGATCTTGGCGACCTGACCCGCGACCGAACCCACCCCACCGGCAGCCGCCGAGACGAGGAACGTTTCTCCCTTCTGGGGCCGCCCCACCGCGAGCACTCCGAAATACGCCGCGAGTCCGGTGAGTCCCAGGGTCCCGATCGCCAGGTTGAGCGGGACACCGGGCGGGACCTTGCTCATCGGCAAGAACCCGGAGCCGTCCGTCACCGTGTAGTCCTCCCATCCGAAGAACCCCTGGACCATCTCTCCCGGACGGTAGTCGGAACGCCGGGACTCGACCACCTGACCCGCCATTTGGGCCGTGAGCACGTTCCCGACGATGCTGGGCTCCGACTTTCCCTTCTCGGGCAACATGAAGAGAAGTTGGGTAGGGTCGAGCGAGAGCCAGAGATTTCGGACGAGCACCTGACCGGGGGCCGGTGACGGCCGCGGCTCCTCCGCCCAGCGGAAGTTGTGCTCGCTGACGAGCCCGTCGGGTGCCGAGGCGACGAGCCACCGTCGATTCCGCGTTACGCTCGTGGTACCTCACCCCGACCGGGCGCCGGCGGCCCGCGATGCGGCTCCTCCCGGAGCTCGAGGGTCCTATATCAACTCCAGAACCCCGACCGAGCGCCTCGGTCGCCGACGCTCGCTGCGGCCCATTGGGACGCATCGTTCGGCGGCCGGTGGCCCGAATGTCGCCGCCGGCGGCGCGGCCCTACCGCTAGAATCCGACCCGTTCCCGGACCATCTGCCAGCGGGCGGGAGGGACACTTCCCTCGGCGATCTTCGAGAAGCCTTGGAACACCGGCGGCGGCATCGTTCGCTTGGCTCCGCCGACCATGCCGGTCAACTCAGCCATGTTGAGGGCCGGCAGCATCCATCGGAGGATCGCGGCCAACCGTTCGGGAGGCATTCGTCCCATGATGGTCCCCCGCATCGTCCGGAGCTGGTCGTCCGTGAATTGCTGCTGCATCATCGGGACGAGCTTCTCCTCTTCCCGGTTCATGTGCACGAGGTACGCCGCGAAGAAGTCGTTCACCTCTCGGTTCAGCACGACGCCCGTCCGGACCCGATTCTCAGGACTGGGGTCCGCCTGGAGCTCCCGCGACATGCGGGTGATCGCCGCGAGCTGTCGTGTGAACTTGTGATGGTCCTCGATCAACTGCCGGACGAGCTCCACGTCGTGGGTTTCGACGGCCGGGAACACGGTCGACTCCTCGTCCCCCGCGTGGGCGTGAAGTATACAGAGGATGCAGCCGGCGGAGATCGCCGCCGAGAACTCATGCTCGAGGTCCGACAGGACCGATGCCGAAGCCGCGAGGTCGGAGAAGTCGTTGCTCTGAAGGCGCCCGCCGACGTCGTAGATCATGGAACGAATGGCTTTGTGCACCGGCGTGAAGAGGTCCTCCGTAGCGGGCACCTGAGTCTCCCTTCCCTCGCGCGCGAGGTTGCTCGCGGCTAGCCTTCCTTCATTAACAATGTTCCGACCCGGGATCCCGGAGACCCGACGGGCGCCGAGCCGATGGCAAACGCGACCTGCGCCCGGCGAGCGAGCTGTCCCCCGCCGGAGCCTCCGGGGTACCGTCCCTTGGACGAACCGCTACGGTCCGGGAATCCGCCCCTCGAGGATCGCGGCCAATTTCGTGGGGTCGATATTGCCTCCCGAAACGAACGCCACAGCAGGACCATCGGAGTCCGACGACGCTAGGGCCGCCGCAACCGCTGCCCCGGAAGCCCCTTCCACGACGATGTGATGGTATTCGAAACACTGCCGAACGGCGAGAGCGATCGCTTCGAGGCTCGCCACGTGGGACTTCCGGACCAATCCCGAGAGCCGATCCCACATCTCCGGCAGGACGTTGCGCGCCCCGATGCCGTCGACAAAGCTGGGAGAGCGATCCACTTCGCTCGCGTGTCCCGCGCGCAGGGACGCCGTGAACGGGGCAGCCGCTTCGGACTCGCAGGCCACCACCTCGACCCGGGGTCCGAGGTCGCGGAGGGCGGACGCGATCCCGCCGATCAATCCCCCACCACCGATGGGAACGAACACCTTTGTTACCGACGGGAGGTCCTCGAAGATCTCCAACCCGGCGGTGCCGTTGCCGGCGATCATGGGGTCGCTGTTGAACGGAGGAACGTAGAGGAACTCACGGAGGGGCTCGTAGACTCCCTGGGTCATGACATCCCAAACGCCCTCCCACGGCAATTGGATGACCTTCGCCCCGTGGCGACGAATACCGGCGAGCTTGACCTCCGGCGCGGTGTCGGGCACGATCGCCGTGCACGGGATCCCCAATCGATGGGCGTGCCAGGCCAGGGCCTGCGCCATGTTGCCGGCGCTCGTGGTGTATACGCCCGAGAGCGTTCCGCGCTCCGCCGCGACGGCGAGAGAGTTCCCCGCCCCTCGGACCTTGAACGAGCCCGTAGGCTGGAGGTTATCGAGCTTCAGGTAGAGCTTGGATGGGCCCGAGGGCCCCTGCCAGGGCACGAGGGGTGTCCGAATGACGGTCGACGCGATCCGCCGGCGAGCGTCTCGGATCTCGGCGAGCGTGATCGGACGGGTCATTCGGTGAGCGGGGGTTCAAGGTGGGGAGGGTTAATACCGCGCCGGAACTCGATCGGGACGGTCGCCCAGCGGAGCGACACTCGCTGCGGCTCGTTCCCTCACGACCGCGAAGAACGGCGCGGGGCATGCCAAAGGAATTTGAAGGACGCACGGAGTCGCTCCGTGGCGTCCCATGACCCCGAAGGCGACCTTTCCTCGCCTCGCGGCCAAGGTCCGACATCCCTCGCTCATCGAGCCCCGTCAGTTCGCCCGTCAGTATCTTGCCGGAGTGCACGCCCCGACGAGATTCTTCGTCGTCTGGCAGCGGGGCCTTGCTCCGCAACTCGCCCGGCGATTTCGCGGCCGCCGGTTCCACCCGTTCAGCGAAACGTACGCCTTCCCGGGCGCGCCTCCGTCGGTGGGGATCACCTACCCGAGGGGCGTAGGCGGGCCGGCCACGGTCATCCGGTCGGAAGAGCTCGCGGCCGTGGGGGCCCGGGAGTTCATCGGAGTCGGGTACGCCGGTGCGATCTCACCGGACCTCGCGCCCGGGGACGTCGTGGTCTGCGACTCGGCGGTGCGCGACGAGGGGACCTCCCATCACTACGCGCACCCGGACGTTCTCGCCCGACCGTCCGATTCGCTGACCCGGTGGATCGAGCAATCCCTCGCGGCGGCCAACATCCCCTTCCGAAAGGGCGAGAGCTGGACCACCGACGCCCCGTATCGGGAAACTC
>Ga0335078_10015159_pt1 | contig 11438 bp, 8 predicted proteins | sample Lox_Sample_32_FD_206711 | JGI IMG/M metagenome (GOLD analysis project Ga0335078, IMG submission 206711) | Soil microbial communities from Loxahatchee National Wildlife Refuge, Florida, United States - Lox_Sample_3.2 | ecosystem: Environmental > Terrestrial > Soil > Wetlands | place: USA: Florida...
TCTGGCGCCCGTCATCGTTCATGAAGGCCGGCTGCGGGAGCACTTCGTACTGGTAAAAGTGGAGCTGGCCCCGTTGTCCAAGGCACCGCGCGGAAATTGGCGGGAGACCTGGCAGCAGGCGCTGGAAACGCTGCGCCGCTGCGTCTACGTGGATAAGGATCTGGTCCTGCCGCCGATGGGCGGCTCGGCCGCGGGCCAAACCTTTTTCGTGGCCGCATCCACTGACCTCGAGCGCTCCGGAATCATGATGGCCCGAATTCGCGGCCAACTCGAGCGCGACCAGGAACTGAAGGCCAGTGCCACGCTGGTAATTTCCGCCGTACCCGTGGACTATGCCGCGCCGCCAGCCGATGCTTCATTGGATCAACAAGTCCAGACCGTCGCCAGCCGCATCACCGAAATCATCATGGCCAGCATGCTGCCGGAGCCGGCCAAACCCGGCGACGGCCGGGCAGCTTCGAATTCTATCCGGCAAGTTCAGACCACCGATAAGGAGAGTTGCAAATGACCAAACCCAAAATCTTGATTATCGACGATGATCCCGATCTGCGGCGCGCCCTCCGGCTGCGCCTGCGTGCTAATAACTACGACACCGTTCATGCCCCCGATGGTTACAGCGCCATCGCGGTGGCGCAAAAAGAGCACCCTGACCTCATCGTGCTCGATCTCGGCCTGCCTGCGGGGGACGGCTTCGTGGTGCTGGACCGCCTGCAGAATATTGATAGCCTGGCTGACATTCCGGTGGTGGTATTGACGGCGCGGGATCCGCAAAACAATGAAGAACGCGCTTTAAAAGGCGGCGCCGCCGCCTTTTTTCAGAAGCCGGTCGACAACGCCGAATTGCTGGACGTGATCCGCGCCAGCCTGACCGATTCGCGCGCCCCGGGAATGCGACCCTCCTGATGCGAAGGGATTCGCCAACCCACGAAGAGAGTTGTGACTCTAGGAGCGGAACGAGCCCCCACTGTGCCCACTCGTGAGCGCTCGTTTCCGCACCGAGCTGCAGCTTCGGCCTCGGCGAGGCGGGAAAAGCGACGACTTTCCGCCGAACTCAGACCAGGTCGTAGCGATCGAGGTTCATTACTTTTTCCCACGCCGCCGCGAAGTCTTTCACAAACGTCGCTTTCGCGTCATCGGACGCGTAGACTTCGGCGAGGGCACGGAGCTGGGAGTTCGAACCGAACACGAGGTCAACTCGGGTTCCGGTCCACTTGACTCTGCCCGTTTTCCGATCGCGTCCTTCATACACGCCTTCGAACGTAGTGGACGGTTCCCACTTCGTATCCATGTCGAGCAGGTTGACGAAGAAATCGTTCGTCAGCGCCTCGGGCCGCTTGGTGAAGACGCCGTGTTTGGTCTGCCCGAAATTCGCATTCAAGGCGCGCATGCCGCCGACCAGAACCGTCATCTCGGGGGCAGTCAGGGTCAGCAACTGCGCCCGATCCACCAGCAACTCCTCGGCCGACAGTTTCTGCCCGCTGCGGAGATAGTTGCGGAAACCGTCAGCGACCGGTTCCATTACGGCGAACGAGTGCACGTCGGTCTGCTTCTGCGAAGCATCCGTGCGCCCTGGCGAGAAGGGAACCTTCACTTTGTGTCCCGCCCTTTTCGCGGCTTCCTCGACGGCTGCGCAGCCGCCCAGAACGATCAGATCCGCGAGCGATACCTTCTTGCCTTTGTTCCCGTTGGAGTGCGACCCGCTAAATTCCCGTTGGATCGCCTCCAGCTTTTTGAGAACCTTCGCCAACGCGGCTGGTTGATTCACTTCCCAGTCCTTTTGTGGCGCCAGGCGAATGCGCGCCCCGTTCGCTCCACCGCGCTTGTCGGAGCCACGGAACGATGCCGCTGATGCCCAGGCAGTGGTGACTAGTTGGGAGATCGATAGTCCGGATTTGAGGATCTTTGCCTTTAGAGCAGCAATCTCTTTTTCTCCGATCAACTTATGATCCACGGCGGGAACCGGGTCTTGCCACAACTGAGGCTCCTTCGGAACCAGCGGGCCAAGGTACCGCGAGATCGGCCCCATGTCGCGATGCGTGAGCTTGAACCACGCCCGCGCAAACGCGTCTGCCAGTTGGTCCGGATGCTCGTAGAAGCGCCGGGAAATCTTTTCGTAAGCCGGATCGAACCGTAAGGAGAGATCCGTGGTCAGCATGGAAGGCGCGTGATGCTTTGAAGGATTATGCGCATCCGGTACCGTACCCTTGCCTGCGCCATTTTTCGGCGTCCACTGATGCGCACCAGCCGGGCTCTTGGTCAGTTCCCATTCGTAATTGAACAGGTTTGCGAAGAAGTTGTTGCTCCACTTCGTCGGGGTCTGGGTCCAAATGACTTCCAGGCCGCTGCCGATGGTGTCAGCCCCACAACCTCGGCCAAGTTTATTTTTCCATCCCAGGCCTTGCTCCTCAATGTCAGCCGCTTCCGGGTCGGGGCCTACATATTGAGCGGGAACCCCGGCGCCGTGAGTTTTGCCGAAGGTGTGGCCGCCGGCAATGAGGGCAACGGTCTCCTCGTCATTCATTGCCATGCGCGCGAAAGTTTCCCGGATATCCCGTGCCGCAGCGATGGGATCCGGCTTGCCATTCGGTCCTTCCGGATTCACATAGATCAGGCCCATTTGTACGGCAGCCAGCGGATTCGCAAGATCGCGGTCGCCGCTGTAGCGCTCGTCCGCCAGCCACTTGCCTTCGGGCCCCCAGAAAATGTCCTCTTCCGGCTCCCAGACGTCCTCACGACCGCCGCCAAAACCGAAGGTCTTGAAGCCCATGGACTCGAGGGCGACGTTGCCGGCGAGAATCATGAGATCGGCCCAGGAGATTTTCCGTCCGTACTTCTGCTTGATCGGCCACAGCAGTCGGCGTGCCTTGTCCAGGTTCACGTTGTCCGGCCAGCTGTTGAGCGGCGCGAAGCGCTGCTGCCCGGCTCCGGCTCCGCCGCGGCCGTCGCCGATGCGGTAGGTGCCGGCGCTGTGCCACGCCATACGAATGAAAAGCGGCCCATAGTGGCCAAAGTCGGCCGGCCACCATTCTTGCGAATCCGTCATCAAGGCGTTCAGGTCCTTGATCACAGCCTTCAAGTCGAGGCTCTTGAATTCTTTGGCGTAGTTGAACTTCTTGTCCATCGGATCGGACAGGGGGGAGTGCTGGTGCAGGATGTTCACGTTCACCTGATTCGGCCACCAATCCACATTCGTGTAGGATTTGCGAACACCGTGTGCTACCGGGCACTTCGATTCGGTTGCGATGTTTTTCTGCTTAACTTCGGGGACAACGGTTCCCGACGAACTTGCGAGTGTATTTTCCATAATGTTTTCTTCCTTCGAATTGTGATTGCATATTGCGTGAAACAAACTATTTCTTAGCGCTGCAGCGGCGACAGAGGCCAAAGACCTCGATCAACGGCTGCGTCACATCAAAACCGTCCGGCAGTAGCCGGGACAGTCGTTTGAAATCGATGAACTCTCCTTCGATGTCCTGTACCGATTTGCAGCGGGAGCAGACCAGGTGGTGATGAGGTTTGAGATTGCCATCCACGCGCAACGTGGTGGCATGAGGACTGACCTCTCGCAGCATCCCACACCCGATGAAAAGCCGCAGATTGTTGTAGACCGTGGCCAGAGAAATCGAGGGAATGCGGCGCCGGACCGTGGCGTAAACGTCTTCCGGGGAATAGTGCCCATGGGAAGCAATGACGGCCTCATAGACGACCTGACGCTGGTGCGTGACTGCCAAACCGTGCTTCGCGGCCAGCTCACGGAACTGTGCATGGAGGAGACGCATGATTATCGGATAAGAATGATTATAAAACGATCCAGAGCCGTGTCAACTGAAATTCTTGCTGGTTTCAATGCACTCGGAGCTACAGGCTGGCAGCGGGCTTGAGGTGGGCGGGCTGTTCTGAGGATATCCCGGAGTGCACTCGCGCAATGGTCGAACGTCTTATTGCAAGTGCTTGAAAAGATGGCGGGGACGACGGGACTCGAACCCGCGGCCTCTGCCGTGACAGGGCAGCGTTCTAACCAACTGAACTACGTCCCCACTTTGTTTTCACCGGGTTAGCGGTAAACCCTTGATTTTCCTGTCTTTTCTTACTGTCAATAGAGTCGCCTGTTTCCACCACTTCCACCCCATAGAACCGAATTCCGGGGTTTTATCGACAGGAAACCGTAAGGAAGTACATCCCGACGAGTCCTGACGCAAGCTCTACGACCCGGAGCATCTGTCCATGCCCCGTGAATGAATTGTAGCAGACCGAATTCAGATCAGTACAGACTGGGAGAAAAGCAAGGGCTGAGTTGAGAGCAAACGCAAACTCAACTCCGTCATCATTTACCAGCGGAACGGGTCCTTGAGCCACTCCATCGCTTTATAATTGTAAGATAAGAAAAGATGCACGGTGAAGGAGTTCACCGCAAACCGCTGTTCCAGTTCTTGATCGGGACAGATGATGACTCCTGACAGGGAAACCTGTTGCAGAGCCATGTCTGTCGCGGATTCCCTGCTGAAATTTTGCTGTAGTCGGTTTTGCAAGCCCGAGCGGCAACCTCGTGCAGGGGCAGGAGCAGAACGGAGTCTGAAATCATGGACTTGAAAACATACGAACAAATCAAATTCGAACTGGCCGAACTGATCCGTTCCGGGCAACTCATCGCTTCCGAAGGGGAGCAAGATCCGAATAAGCGATACGACACAGAACGACCCTGGCGTGCACTGCTGACTCGTTTGGCGGAAGACCGATTCACGGTCGTCGTTGCCGGGCGGTTTAGTCGGGGAAAGTCTTCGTTGATGAATGCGGTTCTCGGCATGGATCGTCTTCCGACAGGTGTCGTGCCGCTCACATCCGTCATCACATATGTGCGTTACGGCACGAGCGAAAAGGTCCTGCTGAACTACGAGGGCACCCGGTTGCGGGGAGAAGCCACGCTTCAAGAACTGCCGGAGTACATCACGGAAAAGGGGAATCCGGGGAACGTAAAGCGGATTCACTCGGCTGAGATCCAGTTGCCGGCAGAGATTCTTCGGCGAGGATTCTTTTTCGTCGACACCCCAGGCCTCGGCTCCGCAATCTTCGAAAACACGAAGACGACGGAAAGATTCATTCCAGAAATCGACGTGCTGATCCTTGTCACCAGCTACGAGAGCCCACTCTCGGAAGACGAAATGCGATTTCTCAGTTATGCACTGGCCTCAGTGGGCGCCGTGTTTATCGTCATCAACAAGCAGGACACCGTGCCTCCGCAGTCGCGCGAAGAAATAATTCAGTACGTGCAGAAGACGGCTCACAATGTGCTTGGCGACAAGGCAGTCGCACCGTTTTCGGTCTCAGCTAGAGACGGATTGGCTGCGAAACAGGCGAGCGATACAGAAAAACTGCGCGACAGCGGTCTGCTGGATTTTGAGAACGCGCTAGTGGAATTCTTGGCTAACAACCGAGCACAAATGTTTTTGTCTTCGATGTGTGATCGCACGCTAGGCGAAGTGCAAGCCCTGCTGGGACAGGAGGCTGACAGCTTAATTCCCAAACTTCATGCGTTGCGGCAACAAATCGACCCAAATGTCTCCGGAGCGCTGCATGAGACGTCGTTTGAGTCTCGGGCGGTTGCTGTAGTCGGGCTCGAAAATGTTGGCAGCTGCGAAGTTTGCAGAGCGGTCATGGGAAAGACCATGAAGTTTCTTGCTCGATACCAATACGATCTCAGTACCCGGCCCCGAAGTCAGGAACAACACGCCGAAGACGGAGGGTTTTGCCCATTACACACGTGGCACTACGAGCAGGTCGCCTCCCCCCGCGGTGTTTGCACGGCATACCCGGCGCTGCTGAACCAAATGGCCGAAAAGCTGCGTCATCTGGCAACAAATGGTACTCAAGAAACTAATGATTTCTCGTCTCCCCTGCTTGAATCGCGCTGTCCTGCCTGCCAGGTTCGCTGGGCGACAGAAGATCTGGCAGTAGCCTCAATTGTCAGCAGAACCAGCGAAAGCCCGGAACCAGATAGGCTCTCCCTATCAGCCCTGTGTCTCCCCCACTTGCAGTTGGTGCTACGCCGCACGAAAAGCGAGTCAGTTCGCAAGCTCCTCTTATATCGTGAGGCGGCCCTCATGGAGCGAATTGCAGAGGACATGCGGCGCTACGCCATTAAGCACGACGCCCTGCGGCGGGATCTGGCAAGCTCAGAGGAACATAATTCCTATCTTCAGGCGCTTCAGCTCCTCGTCGGTCACCGTAGTGTCAACGCGGTCTTTACGGTACGGGACATCATGTAGGCGCAGCCCTGGGGAAGGAATCCAACGTTCTACTTAACCCACTCCAGCCATGCCCATCCCACGATCAACGTCATCACGGTAATCGGCAGCCCAACGCGGAAATATTCCCAGAACCCGATCTTCGTCTCCGGCTTGGCGCTCTCGACCACAATAATGTTCGCTACGCTTCCCGTGATAGTCAGATTCCCTGCCAGTGTCGAGGCCATCGCCAGTACCAGCCACGCCGTATGCGGATTCGCAAATTTCGGTGCCAGCGACTTCAAGAGCATCGCTGCTGGTACATTGCTCACAATATTGCTCAGCAACGACACGGCAACTGTGAAGACCCCGAGATTGTGGAGATTCCAATGCTCTGCGATCCCCAGAAACTTCTGTATGATTCCGGCATTTTGCGCCCCGCCCACAATCAAGAACAGCCCGACAAAGAACACCAAAAGACCCCAGTCCACTTCCTCGTACAGCTTTCGCGGCTCCAGCGTTCTTGTAATTAGCAACACCGCCGCGCCTAAAGCCGCTGCCATCGCCGGAGGCACACCTGCCAGAAACGCGATCACAACTGCGGTTACTACAATCACTGGTTTCGTGAGCCGCGAAAGATCGAGGGGCGGCAGTGGAATCCCGTCGTTCACCAAATCCGCATGCTTCACCTTCCGCATGTGTATCCAGTGCAGCACCATCCAATCTAGGAACAAACCCACCAGCGCCACGGGGCCAAGATGTAGGAGGAAGTCACGATAGGCAATGCCGGAAAAAGACCCGATCAGCATGTTCTGCGGATTCCCCGTGATACTCGCCACGCTGCCAATATTCGATGCGGTTGCCACCGCCAACAGGTATGGCAATGGTTCCAGCCGCAGCCTGCGCGTAATGCTCAGCACAAACGGCACCATCACGAGGCAAACAATATCGTTCACGAAAAATGCGGAAAGCACTCCCGACGTAAAGACTACGGCAGGCAACAGCCGCGACGGCTTCAGCCGCCGCAGCACCATCTCTGCATTCCACTCGAAGAATCCCACCAGATGAAGATTGCCAACAATCAGCATCATCGAGAACAACAGCACCAGCGTGGGGAAGTCGATGAACCGCAGCGTGTCGGCTGGCTGCACAACCCGGAATGCCACCATGCCCACAGCGCCGATAATCGCCGCGCCCGGACGGTCAATTTTTAGCCCGGGGAATTTTCCCAGTGCAAAGACCAGATAGCTCGCGAGAAAGATGACGTACGCGGCCAGAGTTTGAACGTCGAAAACTGTTGTCGGCGAGGGATGAACCATTTTTCTTTGTAGCCGCAGGCGCAATTCATGGTAGCAAAACGGTTCGGCGTGTTTTTGCGTAAGCAAGCGATGGCGCTCAAAACTCCTCGCTTACTCCACCCGCAGGTTATGGCAGTTTTGCCGTCCTCTAGTAGCTCTACCGGGCTTGACAAGAGCCAGCATCTGCTCAAGACTGAAAGAGTCGTTACCGGTGAAGGAGTTCCACCGCTAACCGCCATCCTTGGTATCGCGATGGATGGCTGATGACTCCTGACGAGGATTCCGTGTCAGGAGTTCCCCAAAAAACAAGGACCGCTACCGCTCCCCGGCGACTGCCTCAACGTGAAGGCATAAGCGCGAGGCAATTCCTGCCATCCGGTGCGGCAACTGTCGAAAGCAGCGAATTTGTTTTCGGGCGCGACAAGGTGATCGCGGAACTAGGGGAGCGGCTTTCGGCCCGCGAATCTTTCGTGCTACACGGACCTAGCGGCTCCGGGAAGACCTTTTTGCTCCACCGCGTAATGCAGGCTTTCCCCGAAGTGTTGTATTGTCCGGACGCAACCTCTCCCCAGCTGGTTTTTCAAAGTCTTGCTCTAGCTCTCCTGGCTTCTCGGGATCGCTCTGTCCGTCGTTGGTTACGCAACCCGCAAGCGGTCAAGAGCAAATCAGCAGTTTCCCTGCGCGGGATTGTGCTTCAGGCCGTACGACACGGAAACTACTTTGTGGTGCTCGACCACTTGTGCGGACCCGCCTCGGCACTCTCAGCAGATACACGCGACCTCATGTTCTACGGAGGCACCCCTGTGGTAGCAGTCGCACGCTCTGCCCACATGGAGGATCTGGGCTTTCTGGCACCGTTCTTCGCGTTGCGCGCCGAGCGTATGACGCTAAGGAATCTTACGCACTCAGAGGCCATCCAGTTTGCTGAGGAAGTTGCTCGACGAACCCACCTTCGGGCAACGAATCTCCCGGAATTTATCGAACGCGCGGTGGATCTGGGCCAAGGTTCGCCCGGTGCAATCGTGAGAATGATGCAAATGGCAGTCCATCCGAAATATCGTCTCGGCGAATACGTCAAAACCTCGCCTCTTTACATCGATTTTCGGCTCGCTTGGCACGCAGAGAATGCGTTGTAGAAAGGAGATAAGAGAGGCGATGGCGTTCCACAGCATTCTGTTCGATGAGCTGGAGGTCAGCAGAAATCTCGACACCCAGGGAGCACCTGAATTCTTCAAAGACCTCAATCTCGACCAGGTCGTCCAGGCAATTACAGAAGGCTGCAAGGATTATAATCTCGCACCTTTCTTTTATTTCCGACTGAAAGACCTAGATGCGATCTCCTATCGCCAGGAGGTCATGCGGGATTTCGAAGATGTTCGCCTGATGGACGCCGTCAAATCGTTTTCGGCGCAAATGCGCACGATGCGCGAGCGTCTTAAGCAAGCAAAGGATCTTTACTTTAAGTACGCAATTGAGCGCGGCTTCCTCGGGGCAGTCGAGATCTACTGCCAAGCAGTCGAGCGCTTCTTGCCGCAACTAGATGAGCTCAATTTGAGGTCGTGCGGCCTGCAGGCCTTCCGTGAATATCTCACCGACTACGCAAGATGTGCCTCATTCAGGAATCTTTTTACGGAGACCGAAAAGTTGCGGTTGGACCTGTCTAGCATTACGTACTGCCTCCTGTTGAAGGACGATTCCATCTCGGTTCGTCACTACGACGGAGAGAGCGACTACAGCGCCACCGTAGAGGAAATATTTAGCAAATTTAGGCACGAAACGGCGACTGATTACCAACTCAAGGTTCCGATCCGCGATGGCATGAATCACATCCAGGCCGAGATTTTGGATGGTGTAGCACTGTTATATCCAGACGTATTTCGCACACTCGATGAATTCAGTGCAGCGCATGCAGATTATCTCGACGAAACGATCTCGCGCTTTGATCGCGAGATCCAGTTCTACGTTGCCTACCTTACGTACATCGACAAGTTTCGGCCAGCGGGCCTGACCTTCTGTTTGCCAGAACTCTCACGAACCCCAAAGGAAATACGAAACCGCGACACTTTCGATATCGCACTGGCCGGCAAGCTGATCCGGGAAAACGCTACGGTCGTGCTAAATGATTTCTTTCTAGATGGCCCGGAGCGTGTCTTCGTCGTCTCCGGTCCGAACCAAGGCGGAAAAACAACCTTCGCCCGCATGTTTGGGCAATTGCATTATCTGGCCTGTCTGGGTTGCCCAGTTCCAGGCAAGGAGGCTCGGCTATTTCTCTACGACCGCCTCTTCGCGCATTTCGAACGCGAAGAGGACATCACGAATCTCCGCGGGAAGCTGCACGACGACCTCGTTCGGATTCGCCAAATCCTCGACCATGCGACCCCGAACAGTATGGTCATCATGAACGAGATCTTCTCCTCTACGACGCTGCAAGACGCTGTGTATCTGAGTAAGAAAGTCATGGCTCAGATTACCGATCTGGACCTATTGGGTGTCTGGGTGACATTTCTTGATGAATTGGCATCGTTCAACGAAAAGACAGTCAGCGTCGTTAGCACTGTCGATTCGCAGAACCCGGCAATCCGGACCTACAAATTAGTACGACGACCAGCCGACGGACTAGCTTACGCGCACGCCATCGCCGAGAAGTACCGGGTCACGTACAGCTGGCTCAAGGAGAGGATTGAGGTATGAAAGTACTGCTAATGCACCGGGACAAGGATTTCGAGCTGTACCGGCCTGCGTCAGAGAATAGATACGCTCGGCGACAGGACGTGGACCGGGACACCCTTTTGCGAGCCCTGTTGTGGAATGCACCTGCTTTGACGCAGGACTTGGAACTGAATACGTTGCTGCGCGCCATGGCCGATAGCGATGAATTCGTGTTTGAGGTAGCGCAGCAAGCGCTTCTCTCAGGGCTGCGAAACGACTTGGACACCATCTTTTACAGGCAAGCGATCTTGAGAGACTGCTTGAAGAACGCTGTTGTGGTGAGGGGACTCTACGACCTCGTGACAGCCGTGGCGGAGGAAACGAGGAGACAGTGGTGGAGCCTGTCCGGTAGCTATCCCAGTTCAATGCTCTACGGCTCTGTGGACTTGATGGAAACCTTCCTGCATGTGCTCCGGAAGCTTAGGGGCGTCGCCGAAGAGAACGAGAGCAACTTTGAGTCCGAGGGTTTCAGGTCACTTTTTGCAATGCTCAAGAAAGAGTTGACCGAGCAATACATCGGAACGATAAAGAGCCATTTGAAGGAATTGAAATTCCGCAAGGGCGCCCTCTTAAGCGCAGAACTTGGCAACAGCAACGAAGGCACTCACTACGTGCTGCGCAAGGCCCACGGTAAGGAGCAGACCTGGCTCGACCGCCTTCTTGGCAAAGGACCTGTTTCCTACAGCTTCCGTCTCGACCCCCGCGACGAGGCTGGTGCGCGGATCTTATCGGATATGCGGAACCGAGGGATCTCCCGCGTTGCCCTTGCTCTGACTCAATCCTCCGATCATGTGCTCAGCTTTTTCAAGGCGCTGCGGACAGAGTTGGCGTTTTATGTCGGATGCCTCAATCTACATAGCGAACTGGTATCGCGCGGAATGCCTGTTGCGTTTCCAACCCCGATGCCGGCAGGAGAACGCTGCCATGAGTTCGACGGATTGTACGATGTCAGCCTCTGCCTCACCGTGAATCGCGGCGTCGTCGGGAATACACTTCATGCGGTGCACAAGAACTTAGTGATTATCACCGGCGCGAACCAGGGTGGGAAAACGACTTTCCTACGGAGCATCGGCCTTGCCCAGTTGATGATGCAATCCGGATTATTTGTTGGCGCCGACGACTTCAAGGCTGAACTCTGCTCTGCCTTGTTTACTCACTACAAGCGGGAAGAAGATACGACCATGAAGAGCGGGAAATTCGATGAGGAACT
>Ga0335078_10015160_pt1 | contig 11438 bp, 8 predicted proteins | sample Lox_Sample_32_FD_206711 | JGI IMG/M metagenome (GOLD analysis project Ga0335078, IMG submission 206711) | Soil microbial communities from Loxahatchee National Wildlife Refuge, Florida, United States - Lox_Sample_3.2 | ecosystem: Environmental > Terrestrial > Soil > Wetlands | place: USA: Florida...
GGGCGTAGAACTTCGTCATGGACCTGAGAACAATGAGAGAGGGGTTTTCTTTGACAGCCGACACGACAGACTCGCCCGGGCAGAAGTCGAGGAAGGCCTCGTCCACCACGAGGTAGCAGCCGTGCTGCCGGGCAGTCTCGGCTATGGCGAGTACATCATTCCCTGAAATGAGCCGCCCCGTGGGATTGTTCGGGTTGCAGAGAAAAGCCATGACCCCGGGCTTTGCGCGCCGCCCGGCACTGCGGGTGGACCTACGGCCGGATGCGCATGCCTCGACGATCTTCCCGGCAAACGCCTCGGGGGATACGTCGAAGTCATCCTCTCGTTTGAGCCGGTAGCCAAGCACTTTCTTGGCACCGGCAATCCTGCAGGCCCTCTCATACTCACTGAAGGTCGGCTCAGGGATAACGGCGCATGCCGGCTTCAGAGCCCTAGGGACTAGGTAGATCAGCTCGGCGCTTCCATTTCCGCATATGATCGAGTCGGCGCCCACGTCCAAAAGGTGCCCCAGGTGCTCGGAAAGGCCCTCCGCATAAGGCTCCGGGTAGTGGCAGAGCCGGTCGATGCCTGCCCGTATGGCCTCTGCCGCCTTCATCGGGAGGCCGAGCGGGTTTATGGAGGCGCTGAAATCGAGGATCTCGTCCTCAGGGATGCCTGTTGCGCGGGAGGCGGCCCAAATGTTCCCTCCATGGCTGTTCATAGGCGCCTCCCCAGGAGAAGGGCTGCTGAAGCAACAGCCACTGCCAGGGACGATGCGACGACGGCGATCACTATGGCGCAATCGGCGCAAGCCCGGTAGTCGCTTGCCACGGCGTCGCCGATGTAGGGCTTGACCACCACCGAGCCGCCATATGTTGACGGGCCTCCGAGCCTCACTCCCAGCGCCCCGGCCATGGCCGCCTCGGGCACGCCGCTGTTCGGGCTCGTATGTTTTCTGCCGTCGCGGGCCATGATCGCGAAGGATCGCCGCATGGCGATCCACCCGGCCGCGCATCTGGAGGCGGAAGAAAGAACGAAGAGAGTGGGCAGGGCGGCCAGCGCGATGAAGACGCCGGTTATTCTGGCGGGAACGTAGTTCGCCACGTCGTCGATCCGGGCGGCTGCCCGGCCGAACCTCATGTACTGGGGGTTCTTGTAGCCCACCATGGAATCGAGCGTATTGACCGCCTTGTAAGCCATGGCAAGAGGCAGGCCCCCGAGGGCGAGGTAGAACAGGGGTGCAATGAACCCGTCGGAGAGATTCTCGGCAACGGTCTCTATGGTTGCCTGAAGGACGGTCCTTTCACCGAGGGCGTCCGTATCCCTGCCGACTATCATCGAGAGCTTCTCTCTGGCATTTGCGATATCGCCCTTTCTTAGGGCCTTGATCACGAGGCGTGACGAGGAGATGAGTCCGCGAAGCGCGAGCGTCGTCGACACGAGGTAAATGAAGAGTATGGTTCCTGCTATCATGGGAAGGCGTGATGTAAAAGAGAGAAGGAACTTACCCAAGGCATAGGCGATTGCCGCACTTGGAAGGACGATGGATACGACGAGGACGATCCCTCCCACACGCTCTCGCTCGCCGAGGAAATGGCTTCTCAGCAGGCGCTCTGCCGTGGTTACACCTCTGCCCATGAGCTGGACCGGGTGAGGCAGCCACCGTGGGTCGCCCATGAAGAGATCGAGGATAAACGCAAGGACCAGGACAGATGGAGCTATCACAAGGCCAGGAGCCTCCGGACATAGGTCATGTCGATGTTTTCGCGGACCATGGCTGCGAGCCGATCGAGGGCCTCCTCCTGGAGCTGCCCGTAGGAAGGGGAAGCAGAGAGGGGTGTGAGTCCCTTCCCCACACGCAGCCGGTTCAGGACTTCCCGTCTGAACGCGTCATTCTCGAAGATACCGTGGAGATAGGTGCCCCAGCAATTGCGCCGGGTCGATCCGTCGAGCACGTCGCAGTCTCCCGGCCCATTCCCCTGGCTCACGCGGGCGAGACGTCTCACCCTGAAGAGGCCGATGTCTCCGAAGCTCCTCCCCATGTGGATCTCGTACCCTTTCAATTTCTGCCCGCCCCCTTCGGCCGTGCCATGGAAGAGCGAGCCCGGCACGGCTTCCGCCTCTACGTGACACGTGGTTTTCGTCTCGTCGAAGACCGTCTCGATATCGAGAAGGCCGATTCCGTCGACCTCAGGAAAGGTGCTCTCCACGGTCCTGGGGTCGCGTATCTTCTTCCCCATCATCTGATAGCCCCCGCAAATGGCCACAATCTGAACGCCCTTTTCGAAGGCCCTCACGATACTCCGGTCGAGGCCATGCTCCTTGAGCAGGAAGAGGTCTTTCACCGTATTCTTGGAGCCGGGCAGTATCACCATGTCCGCATTCTCCAGGTCGGATGGATTCGTGGAGAAGAGAAGGTGGACATCGGGCTCGCACAGGAAGGGGTCGAAATCGGTGAAATTGGCAATGTACTTGAGCCTCACCACCACTACCTTCAGGGTGCCGTCACCCCTGCCTGCCGAGCCATTCTTGAGGGCGAGGCCGTCCTCCTCGGGAAGTCCCATATCCGAGACGTACGGCAGAACGCCGATAACCGGCCTGCCCGTCATTCTCTCCATCATATCGAGGCCGGGCCTGAGTATCTCGATGTCACCCCTGAACTTGTTGATGATGTAGCCTTTGATGCGTCTTCCATCCCTTCCCAGAAGCTTGGTCGTGCCGTAGAGGGATGCGAAGACTCCGCCCTTGTCGATATCGCCCACCAGGAGGACCGGCGCGCGGGCGAGCTTTGCCGCGGACATATTGACGATGTCCACGTCCATAAGGTTGATCTCCGCGGGACTTCCTGCCCCTTCCATCATGACGAGATCGTACTCTCTCGATAGGCGGGTGTACGATGCCTCCACCGCTTCCCATGCCTTTTCCCTGAAGGCGTAATATTCCTTCGCAGGCATGTGCCTCAAAGGGCGGCCATGGATGATGACCTGCGATCCCATGTCTCCCGATGCCTTGAGAAGAACGGGGTTCATGTCGATGGTGGGAGCAATGCGCGCGGCCTGCGCCTGGAGCACCTGGGCCCGGCCGATCTCGCCGCCCTCGGTTGTTATGCAGGAGTTGAGGGCCATGTTCTGCGCCTTGAAGGGCGCCACCTTCAGGCCCTCATCACTCAATATCCTGCACAGGGCGGCCACGATGAGGCTCTTGCCCGCTCCCGAGCCGGTGCCCTGTATCATCAGCGCTCGCGCCAACCCTAACGCCCCCTCTATGCTACTTGATCTTCAGAGGTATGCCGGCCGCCACGAGAAAGCACTCGTCCGCCACCCCGGCTACCCTCTGGTTGAGCCTTCCTGCCATGTCCCTGAATTGTCTCGCCATCTCGTTCTCCGGTACTATACCCATGCCGACCTCATTGGAGACGATAAAGAGGCGCGTCGAGCCGGTGAGGCTGCGCAGGGATTCCACAAAGTCCTCCTGCGTCTCCTCGACAGAAAGGCCGGCGCCCAGAATATTCGAAAGCCACAAAGTCAGGCAGTCTATGATGGCCACGTCATGGGTTTGCCCGAGGCCCCTCACGGCGCGACCGAGGTGCAAGGGCTCTTCGAGGGTTTCCCAATCGCTGCCGCGCTCTCGCCTGTGCCTGGCGATCCTCTCTTCCATCTCCTGATCGAGGGCCTGGGCCGTGGCGACGTAGATCTTTTTCCCCTGCATGGCCGAGGCCTGGGTAAGGGCAAAAGCGCTCTTCCCGCTCCTCGTTCCCCCAAAGACAAATACGACGCTTCCCATGCCGCAGACTCTCCATGAGTGAAGCTCTCCGCCCACAGGGCGGGGCTGCTTAAGCACTCCCGGTCAAAAAAAATCCCCAAAGATCTCCGTCTTTGGGGATTGCACCCTTTTTTACTTCATCCCCGCCTCCTTCCGACGAGAAGGCATTCTCCGTTGTCGCGCATCAGGCAGGTCTTCTGGCTCTCCCGACCTTCAGCCGGCCTTCCCATCCCTCACACGTTGGGGCAGTGGCCCTCTTCGGCTAAGGCACCTATTCCGGCCAAGAGAAGTCCGGAATCGGGATAACAGCGGCGGGACCGCTCCTGGTTTTCACAGGATTCCCTATTAAGCTTCGCTGCACCTGAAAGCGCTCTATGTATGGCTCACCTATATTTACAACATCAGAGAGCCCTTTGTCAATCTCGACCGCCCCATGGAACAAGGCAGGGGCATTTCGGTTTTCCGGGTTATTTCAGGCTTCGTCAGGAGCGGAAGCACCATCAACGAGCCTTCCCGAAGGCACGAGAAAGGCCAGCGGGATGCCGCAGGCAAGGAGAAGGCCGTAGAAGAGAAAGGTAATCGTGAAGCCCTGTGCGGCGCTGGCGCTCAGATGAAGGATGGAGGTGATGAGGCAGATGCTCACGACGCCCCCCACGCTCCTGAACATGCCGCGAAGGCCGACGATAGTGGCCACTCTTTTCGGCATCAGCTCGATGCAGGCATTGTTTGCAGCTGGATTCGTGATCCCGATGCCCATTCCCAATATAAGCACGAGGAAGGCGAGCGTTTCGGTTGCGCCGGAGCGGCCGTTTACGATATGCCATATGGGGAGGCCCGGTATGAGGAGGATTGTCGCAAGGGAGACACTGGTGAGACCGAGCACCAGGGGCCTCCTATACCCCGATCTCTTCAGGGCAAAGCTCGTGATGATGGAGGTGAAAATCACCCCGAGGGACCGGGGTGTGAGCACTATCCCGCTCATCAGTGTGGAGAGTCCGTGCACAGATACGGCGTACAGGGGCACGAACGACAGGAGCCCGAAGAATCCGGCCCCCAACATCATGTTGAGCAGATTCGCGGCGAGGAAAGGCCTTGATCTGAGGAGCGCCAGATCCAGGATCGGGTCAACCTCATTCTTCTCGTGACGCAAGAAGAGGACGGCAAGGAAGACGCCGGAGAGCAGGAGCACCGCGAAGAGCAGGAACGGTACCCTTCCTGCGTCGTTCACGATGACATTCAGGCCGAACATGAGAAGAAGGATAGAGCCGCTCAAGAGGAACGAGCCTGAAAAGTCTATCCGCCGGCGCGAGACCGTCGCTGAGCCTTTGAGAAGTCCGAGGACCAATGCGATGAGAACGAGGCCTATGGGCAGATTGATGTAGAAAATATAGCGCCAGGAAAACCGGCTTACTATCCAGGCCCCGACGTTTGGGCCGATGATGCCTCCAATGGGAAAGATGCTGGTGAAAAGGCCTATGGCGCTCTGCCGGTTCTCCGGGAAGTGGTCGCTCACTATCCCCGAGGCAGTCGGAAGAAAGCTTGCTCCGCCCACGCCCTGGAAGAACCTGCACGCGACGAGGATGTATATGTTCGGAGCAAGTCCGCATGCCAAAGAGCTGCCCACGAAGAGCACGAGGGAGGCGAGGAAGACTCCCTTGCGTCCGAAGGTGTCGCTCAGCTTGCCGGCCAGGGGCATCATGGTGGTGACCCCGACGAAGAATATCGACATGGTCCACCCAGCCCATAGAACGTTCGTGTGAAGGTCCCTTATTAAATCGTGGAAAGCCACGGCCACGGCCGTGCTGTCAATGGAGTACATGAGGAGGCCTATGCCTGCGGTGACGAAGATAAGGTAGCGGCGCATTTCCTATCCGGGGAAGGTAATATCCTCCCCGCTTTTTTCGCTCCCATAGGGCGATCTTTCTTCCCGGCGCCCTTCTTTAGTGCTTATTGTACCACGACTGGCAAATGGACGGGGCTATGTCGGGAGGGGCTCACGCGTTCTCGCTCTCTTCTCTTATGATGCCGTGGGCCACGTATATGGGTCTCGTCATGGCGCGCATAGCCGGGAGCCTTTGACGGAAGATAAATGAGGCTACGATGCAGCACGAGGAGCTGACAAAAACCGTCCAAGGCGCGCCAATGTGGGCGGCGAGAGCCCCCGCCATAAGACTCCCGAACGGCACGGTGCCTATGGTAGACATGGCGTGAAAGCTCATGACCCTTCCACGCTTGTCTTCATCCACGACGGTCTGGATGATGGTGTTACAGGAGATGAGGACGGCCATCATGCCAATGCCCGAAACTACCATGAGGGCGAAGGAAAGCCCCACGTTACGTGAGAAAGAGAAGGCGACGGCGCCGCAGCCGAAAATGGCCAGGCCCCGATATGCTATTTTTTCTAGCCCGAGCACACTCTTTCTGGATGCGAGGAAGACGGCGCTCATGAGGGCGCCGACGCCTGAGGCTGCCACGAGAAACCCTTGCGTTTGCGCCCCGCCGTGGAGGATGTCTCTGGCGAAAACGGGCATGAGGGGCGCATACTGCATGCCCAGGAAGTTCATCACCACGAGCATCAGGAGCTGGTAACGGATGGGAGGGAAGCCGAAGGCGTAGCGATACCCCTCCTTGAGCCCTTCAAAGGCCCGGCCATGAGACGGCCTCGATGCCCTGGGACGGATCCTCATGGACGACAGGGAGATGATGATAGCCAGGAAGCTGAGGGCGTTGAGAACGAAACAGACACCTTCACCGAAGGCAGCCACCGTGAGGCCGGCCAGCGAAGGTCCCACCAGCCGGGCCCCGTTGAACATAGCTGAGTTGAGCGCTATGGCGTTGCTCAGGTCCTCCCTGTTCTCCACCATGTCAATGACGAACGACTGTCGCGTGGGCATGTCGAACGCGTTGATGATGCCCAGGCATGCACTGAGCACGAAGAGGTGCCACACCGCGACGAGGTGCGTGAGGGTGAGGAAGGCGAGAACGGATGCCTGGGCCATGGCCAGTATCTGGGTGGCAAGGAGCAGACTGTGCCGATTCCAGCGGTCGACGAGGACACCCGCGAAGGATGCGAAGAGAAACATGGGAATCATGGCGGTGAAACTGACGAGTCCCAGGAGAAAGGGGGAGTTGGTGAGCCGGTATACGAGCCAGCTCATGGCGATCGACTGCATCCACGTGCCGATCAGAGAGGTGCCCTGGCCGACGAAGAAAAGCCGGTAATTGCGGTGTTGGAAAGCCCTTCCCAGGAACTTGAGCGTGCTATCTTCGGAAGGCATCGATTCCCTGCCGGTCGTGTCGGGGCCGTGGTTTTCGCGAGGGCCGGTTGATCTTGCCCGTTAGCGTCCCGCCGGACCCGGTCCCTTCCCGGCCGTCACCCAGTGTACCATCTCTTCTACCATGGCCTCGATGGTCGCCTCACGGGGCATGATCGCCACGGCCAGGCCCGCGTCCTCTATCGATTTCTTCGTGACCGGTCCTATTGCCGCCACCGTGACATCGCGAAGAAAGGGGAGGGCATCGCCGCCCACTATTTCTACAAAATTCGTGAAAGTCGCGCTGCTCGTAAAGGTGGCAATCGATATCCTGCCCTCGAAGAGAAAACGTTTCAGCCTTTTGCCGTGCTTTTCCGGCTTGACCGCACGATAGGCTGCTGGCGTGTCCACGAAGCCGCCCCTGGTCCGGACGCTCTCCGGGAAAAGCTCACGGGCATTCTCGGCACGGGGAAGCAGGATGCGGATGCCCTCGAGGCTGCCCTTCGGCGACAATCCGGAGAAGACCTCCGCGAGCCCTTCTGCGCGAAACGCGTCCGGCACCACGTCCACGTTCATGCCGAAGCCTCTGATCGCCTCGGCTGTCTTGCTCCCTATGGCGCAGAGGCGGACTCCTTTTAGGTCCCGGACATCCTTCCCCTTTTTGCGGTACCTGTCCATGAAGAACCGGAGACCATTCGTGCTCGTGAAGACGAGCCAATGGTAGGTGTCGATCCTGTCGATCGCTCCGTCAAGGTCTTCGTAGCTTGCAGGCGGATCGATCCTTATCGTCGGGAATTCGAAGATCTCGGCCCCGAGATCTTCGAGCACGCCGTACTCGGGTGAATAATCCCTGGTGATGAGGATCCTATGGCCGAACAGGGGCTTCTTCTCATACCACTGAAGGCGCTCCCTGAGGGAGACGACGTTACCCACCACCATGACAGCCGGGGGTCGTATCCCTCTTTCCTCAACGGCGCGAGCGATGTCGGCAAGGGTGGCCACCACCGTCTCCTGGTCCGGACGCGCGCCCCACCTGATTACCGCTGCAAGTGTGTTTGGCGCCTTCCCCGCCTCGATAAGATAATCCGTGATGAGGGCGATGTTCTTCACGCCCATGAGAAAGACCATAGTTTCGTAGCTTTCGGCGAGATGTTTCCACGGGATGGAGCTGCCGTTCTTGGTCGTGGCCTCGCTGCCCGTTACCACGGCGAAGGACGATGAATACCCCCGGTGCGTCAGCGGTATGCCGGCGCTGGCAGGCGCGGCGATGACCGAGCTCACCCCCGGTACTACCTCGAAGTCTATGCCCTCCGCCGCGAGGGCCTCGGCCTCCTCGCCGCCCCTGCCGAAGACAAAGGGGTCCCCTCCCTTGAGCCGGCAGACGATTTTGCCTTCCTTTGCCCTCTTGACGAGGGCCCGGTTTATCTCGTCCTGGCTCATGTCGTGGTGACCGCCGCGTTTGCCCGCATAGACGAACTCCGCTCTTTGACTCACGTAGTTGAGCACCTGCGCATTCACGTGATAGTCGTAGACCACTACGTCTGCCCTCTGCAGACAGCGGAGCCCCTTTACTGTGAGCAGGCCGATGTCTCCGGGCCCGGCGCCCACGAGAAAAACCTTGCCATTCTTCATATTGCCCTTGATTTTAATGGAGTCAATGGGAAAATGCAATAGAACGGAGAGAGGCCACCTTCTTGGATGGCGCGGCGGAATGGAACCCCTCACGCCATGTCCCGGCCCCCACCTTCAGCAAGGAAGGCGGCTCTGGCTCTGGCGTCCTAATAATCCCCGATTTACGCCCCGGCTGCGATGGAATGCTGCTCCAGCACAGACAAAATCGACTGCGTGATATCGCCCCACAGGGCGACCGGATCATGGGACGACGAGTAGGCGAGCTGAGGATAGTTCTGGAGCGTCTGGGCCGCGAGGGATCCCGCCATCTTCATCTTCTTCTCGGTCGAGGAAGTCCCTGCCTGCTGTAGGACTTCCAGGGGGATCGATATCTTGATGTGGACGGAGCCTATGTCCGTCTCCCACGATTCCTCCTTCGGCTCCGGACGGTTGCGCTGCTCCGCAGGACCGCCATGAATATGGCTCACGTTCGATTCGACCTCTGCCTCCTCCGCGCCTTCTTCTTCGGCCTTCCTCCTGGCGGGCCGCTCTCTTTCCGGAAGCGGCTGAACAGATGCCGCGGCCTTTGCCCGGCTCTTAGAAGGCTCGGCCTTCGCTTTCCACGGGCTTATCCGTTTCGCAAAGCGCTCTCCTATGAGCTTGACGACCTCATCTTCTATCCTCGGGAACTCGTTGGTTTCTCCGGCCTTGAGGCAGAGCTTACATATCTTGTTGACGAGACGAGGAGTTCCATGCTCGGAATACTCCCACAACTGCTCGATGGCGCCGTCGGTGAAGACCATCTGCTTCGCCCCCGCCAGCTCGAGGCGGGTCTTCACGTAATCCTTCAGTTTTTCTACTGATTCTATCTTGGTTATCCGGTTGTAGGTTCCGATCCTTTGATAGAGATTGGCCCTGCGCGGATGCTCCAGGCGCTTTGCAAGCTCCATCTGGCCGGCCAGGACCATGGTAAAGAGGTTCGAGCTGTCATCCTGCATATTGGTAAGAAGCCTGAGACTTTCGAGGACGGGGGGTGCAAGGGCGTTGGCTTCGTCAATGAATATGAGGACTTTCCTCCCCTCGTCAACGGTCTTGAAGAGAAGCTTATTGAAGATCTCCATGAGCTCGACTTTGGACGCGGCATCGCACTCCTTGCTCGTTATCTGGCCGATGATCTCCTGGAGAAGCTGAACGAAGGTCATGTCTGGGTTCGTGATGAAGGCAATGCGATACTTCTCGTGCTCGAGCGAATCGAGAATGAGCCTCAGGGAGAGCGTTTTCCCTGATCCCACATCTCCCACTATGACCGCGATGCATTCGTTTCCCTCTTCGATGGCGAAGAGGGTCTCTGCAACGGCATTCTCCACAGCGGTATGGGACTCGACATACATGGAGGGATCGGGTACGTTGTCAAATGGCGCCTTCTTCAATCCCCAGTATTCGTAGTACATGGCCTTCTCCTTTATATCGGCGAGTTCTCAAGCTCTCCGGCCTGCGTCTGGCTGATGTCCACGTGAATTGCGTCCAGTCTGTCGAGCCCGAAGCTTCCGGCGAGGTAGTCCATTATGTCCTCGGCAGCAAACCGCCTGAGACGGCCAATCTTGTAGCTTTTTACTGCTCCGTCTCTGAGAAGCTTGCCGAGGGTATTCTTGCTTACCTGAAGTATCTCGCAAATCTCGCTCATTTTGAGCATTCTTTGGGGGGGTCCGTCGTTGAAATGGAGGTTGAGATAGATGGGAGCCGCCTTAGCGTTGTATAGGCGCTGGAAATGCTCGTTGGACCTCATGGTCTCCGCTTGGGCGGGCGTCAGCTGGATTGAGACCAGGGGAGAGCGATCAGGGCGCTCCTCTTCCACGGGAGGAGAATAGGTGCCCTCATTGTCCGGTTTCCTCCGTTTTACGATACATATCTTTTCCATATTCCCCCTTTCCCCGGTTAATACCGAGCTAATCGGCTCACCAGTCGGCCGCGGACGCGGGAAATCTTTCCCCGGGCCCCTCCTCTGCACATTATCGTTATCGGTTTTGAAGGGTAAATTATTAAGACCGAAACAGTACCCATCCGTCTTCCTCATGGAGGCCACGCGAAGACAGCCCATGGAGGGTACTGTTTTTCGCCTGGCAACCCTGCCGCCATATTGCACGTCCGTTTCCGCAACTTAGGCCAGTGGCTTTGCGCCCCACCCTTTCGGATGGTTTGCCCTTAACAGTCGTTTACAATGTTATACTAGAAGGACCGTTCTGTCAAGTACTTTGTGCGGGTCCCCTCTATGTCCAGAATGGGGACTCCAGAAGCTCTTTGGTCCTCTGCCCCGCGGTCTCGTCGATCCGCTTCCCGCACTGGTCGGCTTTCCCTAAAGCGGAGGGGCGGTGACCGGGAGCGCTTAAGCAAGCCCCGCCCTGCGGGCGGGGAGCTTCACATCAGGTCGAGCTTTCAGCTCGGTGACATTGGTCCCGGTTCTTTTCTGATCCGTGCAGGCTGAGAAGCCTCGCCTTACACTAGGGGACAGAGATTCTCGAAGAGGAAGGGGGAGGTACTGAATGTTCGCACCCAAGACGATCATGGTTCCCACTGATTTTTCCCAGCTTTCCGACAACGCGTTGCGATACGCCTGCGACATAGCAAGGGAGCACGGCTCTTCTGTCCACCTCTTCCATGTCGTTGAAATTATTCAACAATGCGCGGGCGACTACTGCCTTGACGGCGCCATGGTGGCCGGCATACAGGCGAAGATCATTGAATCGGCCCAGCAGTTGATCGATAAACAGATCAAAAGGGTCGCGAATGCGGGAGACGTCGCTATCGTCGCCACGGTGAAGCAGGGCATCCCTT
>Ga0335078_10015161_pt1 | contig 11438 bp, 8 predicted proteins | sample Lox_Sample_32_FD_206711 | JGI IMG/M metagenome (GOLD analysis project Ga0335078, IMG submission 206711) | Soil microbial communities from Loxahatchee National Wildlife Refuge, Florida, United States - Lox_Sample_3.2 | ecosystem: Environmental > Terrestrial > Soil > Wetlands | place: USA: Florida...
TGCGCATGTTGTGGCGAATTGAATTATCGACAGCTGTAGGCTTATTGCTCGGCCGGAATGTTCAAGATTGGTTCGCTATGCTACCGCAAACTTCGCAGGTCGGCTCCAAGCGGCGTCACGAATGGTACTGTCGGTCAGATAACGTCGATGATGAAGTGAAGCCGGAGTAACGAATGCAGCAGTTGCCAGAATGCGAGGCTTGGTCTTAGCGATGCCCCCACGATGAAAGCCAGCAGTATCGCAGAAAATCAGTGTTCCCGGTGGGCCTTCCAGGATCACGCGTCGGGAATCCGGAATCTGGCGCTCCACCTCACCATCCGGTGGATAAGGAATGCCGAGGGGATCCTGCCACGGATAGACATTTTCGTACGGTCCACCGCACTGGCTCCCTGAAAGATATTCCATCGCTCCCGCTTCGGTGTCGACGTCGCTGAAATAGAGAAAAGTACGAATTTTCCTGCGGTCCTCAGGATCTCGATGCCAACGCTGCGACAAGAAGCGTGTGTCCGTGTTGAGCGGCAGCGTATGCCACATGTCAAAGTAGATCAATTTGGACCACAAACCGAGGTACGAATTCACTACATCGAGGATCGCCGGATGGAGGCTTACTTTCAGCAAAACATTATTGGCGTCAATCAGCGGCTTACGGTCCTGTGCATATTTTGTAATGATGTAGTGCTCGACAGTTCGAACATCTTTCTTCTCTTCAAAGTCCTTCTGTCGCTTCCGAACGACGGATTGCACGTCCTCACTCGAACTGAATTCTGAAATGTATGCGGACAGCGATTGCCACAGCTCTCCGCCATCTTCCACGAGATCGTTGAAATGGCAGCTCGCTACTCCAGTGGCATTGAGCTCCGAGACCAGTCGCCCTTGTAGCGAATTCAACTTGGGGCCGGCTTTTTGGAAGGACCGGCGACTCGAAGGATTTCTTCCCCATCGCCAATTAACGTCGTACTTCAGTCTAAGGAAGTGATCGTATTCCCGGCGAATCAAGTTTCCACAGGCTGGTAAATCTGACATCTTCGTGAGAAGTTTGGAACGTTCAATTCCCCATTTCATCTTGGACGTCCTCTTCAGGGAAATAGAAAACACCCGAGCGCCGGCACTGGGGAGAGCGAGAGCCCATTTCTACGTACCAACCGAACTTGTCGTGAGATCATATCAAAAGATCCCAGCCCCCACGATGTCAAAATTCGTAAAGACATGCAAAACTCATCCAGCGCGAAGCCCTTTAAGGTACTAATGGATCTTATAGTTGCGAAAGAACATAGGCGTAGTAGTTGGTATTACCCGCCCGTTGCCAACCCACTGCTTGTGTCGGATCAGGCGGTATTTCGTCAGAAACCGCTATCAGCGCTCCACTCCGCTTGAGTGCGGTCAGGACACGTCTCTGGTCTGCCTCGCTTAGGTGCCAGAAGTCCACGTCCCAATCTGTTTCGGCCACAATGTGGACTCTTGCCAGACGTGCCCAAAGAACATTGTTCCGGTTTGAATAGCACACTGATGCGACTTTGTCGTCCTCGTGCAGGCCCAGCCCCTCTAAGGCCTGGGCCGTATGCCAGGAAGAGGGTCCTTGGGTTTTGTACAAGGGCATGTAGCGCGCTCCGGCAGTAGGCTTCGGAGCAAGTATGATTGCCCACAGCAGCGCGACCGCCACAACGCCCGCCGCAAGCCACGTCCCCCTGGCGCAGACGGCGCTGTAGCCAGTTAATAGCAACGCCACCATGAACGCACCGATGTACCTCGATTCAATGTGTACCGCGCAGTAAAGCAGAATCCCAGTTAAGCTCGCGGCCCAGACTGGCCACAGCTCGACAAGATCGTCGAAGATTCGTGCCTTGTTCTTATAGAGCAGGAAACAAACTCCCCACCCCAGAAGAAAACCGCCTCCCAGCCGCCCGATCAGCTTTAAGGTCCATTTCAGATTGGTCCACAAGACAGTCACCTGTCTGTGCGGATCCACCCATACATGGATCCCTTCATACCAATAAGAAAAGTCGTACCAGATGGGATAGGTGGCTTTTGGAAAGACTCCCCCAAATTCGTAGACTCGCGGTGAATTGAGCATTATCCGTGGGGGATGGATAGGATTGCCAGAGCGAGCTGGCCCTCCCTGCCACCATCTAAAGGCAACTCCGTTGACGTACCATGCATAGTTGACTCGCCCCGTGTCGCCAACCGTCAAGTGGCCTGTTGCTCGAGAGATTCCTACAATTAACGGAGCTGTGAGCAATACGAACACGAATGCTACGATCACGGTCTTACGCCATGGAAGCAGAATTCCCGTAATCGACAACACGACGAGGCTGATTGGGAACATCACTGCCTTGCTGTAGTATCCGACCGTTAGAATAATACCCAAGGTCAGACATAGAACCGGTCCGACAGTCTTTGCCTTGCGGAGGCGCACCAAAATTCCGAAGGCAGCGTAGACGCAAGCCGCGACCAACATATCCGCGTTGACTGTCCACACGCCGATCAGAATCAACGAAGACCATAAGAAAAGCCCGTAGGCGATGACACGGATTGCCGTCTCGTTCGGGTCTCTCACGGTCAGCAATCCACGCAGGAAATACTCGAATGCGACCACCGTCAGGGTATAAATCAAGAAGTTGAGCAACTGAACCACTGGATATTCCCAATACGGGGACGGGTGAAAAATAGAAAAAGCTATGCCGACCAACCATGAATACAGCGGATTCCACGAACCATTTGGAACTGTGTGCCAGCCTCCTCGCAAGTAAGCATCAGCACTGTCAATGTAGGATACGCCATCGTTTCCCATGTAGAAGCGGTTTGCCCAACTCTGAATCAGACCTAATGTCAGGGCGATGACCCAACACAAGGCGGACGGATCCCAATTTCTCCAATCAACAACCTGTGCGTCAATTTTTCTCACGGAGGCCATAACTATGAAGAGTCCTTCAGAACGACTGGGGAGGGTAGGCTGCGGGTTGCCGGTCTGCACTACGGACAGAGTTCGGTGTCTTAAAGTCAATCGTTTTAGCATCCGTAAATCTCGCCACTGTCGTCACCCTCAGAAGCTATCGCTCATGTGCAGGAGTACTCAACTAGACCGAGTTGGCGTAAGCGGTCGATGACGGAGCGGGTTGTCTCGATAGAAGCTGCAGCGGCACGAGCGATCTCGGCTATCGATTTTGTACCATCGATCAGAAATAAGATGTCAAACAAAGCGCGGTTGCCCTCGCGATTAGCGTAGGCATCGATACTTAAGCCATACCGAGAACAGAAGATCTCTCCCTTGAACAAGTTCACCGGGACTTGGTTGTTCTCTATCGAGTCGATCATCTGCAAGACAAGAATCTTGGACTCAGCAAGGCGAGCAGGAGAACACAACTCCGGGTTATCACGGCTGGAGTGATATTCGGGGTAATACGGCCACCCCTCCAATGTGCCTCGCATTACACGGGACAAGGACAACATTGGCACCCGGACCCCCGGCGCGTTAAACTGCCGTTCGTCATTACCCACTACCGTCCGAAAAGCCCCTATCCAAGCCTCAGAGTCAGTCTTCCGAAGTACTTCGGTCAGGCAACGGTCCACCTCAGTGTCGCCCTTGAAAGAGAGCTGTAGAGCGTGGGGATTTCCCAAACCGAGCATCTCAAGGAATATTCCGCCGACCATTTTGGGGATGAGGTGTTCGTGGTGGCTCAGATAGGCTACCGACCCAATGGTCTCCGGAAGAATGAGAAAGCGGTATGTGTAGTGCAGATTTTGGCGTTCTTGCAGCTCGCGCATTACTTCCATCCCAACAACCACCCCGGACAGGTCATCGTTGACCGTCGCCGGATGACAGAGATGCGCACAAAGGACAAATGTCTCGTCGGACTTGCCTGAAACAACCACCTCTCCAACCTTCAGAGCACCATAGCTGAAATCGGAATTGATCACCACCCTGTAGCGATCATCGCGTAGGGAGTCTTTCAGGTTCTTGCTGCAACACAACCCCCAGTCCCGTTCGTAGTATTTGAAAATGAACGGAATGGCGTCTGGCAGTCGAGGATGCACGTGCAGGTGCTGAAAGAGCTCTTCCCGCGTAACTTCCCGGTTCATCGGTAGCGAATAGGAGACAACATGGAGTGGATTGTCTTCGTAAGAAAAAAGACGTTGCCCATCCAGCCCTTCCAGATAGGCTTCATGGCACGTCCATTTCTCTGGTACGAGCCAGGTCCAGCATTCGGCTCCGGTCGGATATTCGTGGATTTCCATTTCCACTTGCTTCGACAACGCTCGCAACGCGGCGTCATACCCGTCTGAAACAATGTCCCTCGGTAGACGCCAAAGCGCGGAAATCATTTCCCCCATTGATGCATTTTCAGGAAGATGAACCTGTGCAATCCCGCCCTTGGTCCGCGCGGCTTCAAGTTCCACCGCGCTCCCAGCCGGTCCCCGAGCCGTCACCCAGGGATCTCTTTCAATTTCGCGACTGATCAGCTCGTAAAAAGCGGCACAATCGACGGCGATGACGCTGCCGCGCCCAACTTCGGCAACTTGACACAGGCCCTCAGAGCGTGCCAGTTCTTCGATACGAGTCCCGTCCGCCAGACCATTCGCGGCTTGGATAGGAACGGTCACTATCCATCCATGCTTATGTAAGTCTCCGCCTCGCCGACTCCGACCAGTGAAGAGCTTCTTATATCGGAAAGGCACGCTCTTTACTTCTTCAACATAATGGAGAAATGTTGCCTCACCGATTCCCACACCGATGCCACAGATCTTGCCTGCAGATTTCAGAAGACGCTCATAGAGGCAATCTCTGCCAAAGCTGGTGTTTGGCAGATCATTGAGCAACTCAGCCGCTTTGGGGCCCGTCCCGGCGACCGAAAAGAGTGGATCCACAGACCGCACGACCCCTGGGCGATTGCGGAAGTACTCGAGAAACTCAACAGAAGAACTCCACTGACCTTGCATGGCCGGAGTCGATATGGAATCGAAATCCTCATTCCGGTAAAAAGAAAAAGAGAACGTCGGCACGAGCATGGTGCCGTCTGGTCCGATTACCTCCTGCATTGCTGAATACAAAAGGTCGCAGAGTTCCGACCCGTTAGATCCGCTCTCTGCCCTGCCCAGGGTTTCGTGGGAGATATGGAAAAACGCAATATCCCCTCTGCGAAGACCAACCGTTCTCAAGCCCTCGATTAGATCAGACCGGCTATAGTCGGTTGTTTTCTGAGTCATGGTCGGTTTCGAAACAATCCCGGAGGACGGCAGTTTACCGAGCGGGAATGAGTATCGCTTGCGGAGGCATTTGCTTTCGTGCGATGAAAAGCTGCGTGTTTGTCGGTGCCACTACACTTCTCACATCCCAATCCTCTGATCGTAGGGTCCCGACAATCAACTGCTCCTCGGCTAGATCACTCGGCTGTTGCAGATGCGAGAAGACCAGCCATGTCCGTTCCTTCTTAAGATCGATGGAATCCAGTAGTTCAGGGATATACTCTTGTGGATTCTTGTGATAACGGCCATAGATAAATCGGGAGTCCTTTCCTTGCAGGTAGAAGTCAACCGCTTCCACCGCATCGTGATTGACCCACACTTGATCATTTGGACCAGCGGATACAGCCAGCTTCTCAAGAATAGTCCTCGTATCTTCATACTCTGCATATGGCCAGCGGTTACCAAGCATCCCCCGATAGCCCGAGACTACAATCAAGATCATAAAGACACTGGCCACCGCCGGCTGAATGGATCCTTTCGTCCATTTCAAGACCTCAGCAAACACAACTCCAGCGAAGAGGATCAACCCAGGAGTAAGAAATAAACACTGGCGGATTCCTCCGAAGGGATAAAGCCTTAGCGCGGCCGCGCTGATCGTAATGGTCAATGACAACAACACAAGCAGCGTTATGGAAGTAATTCTTCGTCTGGCTAACTGCCAAACGCAGAAGATAATCGCTGCTACGCCAAAGCTCCTGGCAATCAAGTGTCCGGGAATAGCGAACGTCAAGAACGCTTTAGAATTCGTCCCTACAAAATGCAGAAGACTCGCGGAGCTGGGGTCGTAGTAATTATCCAACAGGTACCAGACAGCCGTACTGGGATGAAACTGGTACCGAAGCGTGATCGCATAGGATAAGAGTCCTCCCACACCAAGCAATAGAGATCCGACCATCAAATGGGCCCATCTGAACCGAACATCTTCAGCAAAGATGATACGCAGTGTTATCGTGCCTAAAATAGCTGATGCCAGGAAAACTAAGCCATATTGGACGAGAGGTGCCATGAACAAAAGGAGATACAGCAGTACCGGGTGACGACTCCGAGTACCCACGGCCTCCCATCGAAGCAGACAATAGATCAAGAGAGTGGCTAGCAAAACAGATAGAGAATATTCTCGGACTTCTTGTGCATACCGGATCTGCGAAGCGGAGATGGCAAGAATTGCCGCCGCAAATAGCGCTGCGTAAGGGTCCACTTTTGCTCGAACTGTCCCCAGTATGACCATGATTGCAAGAAGACTTGCAAGCACGGACGGCGCGCGAACGACTACTGCACTCTTACTGACTCTCTCGACCAGGTACAGGATGAAAGGATGCACGACTGGGGCGCTACCCCGTATACGTGTGGCCTCCAGCATGTGCGTTAATGTAGTACGTGAGGTATTCGCAGTTAGAGCTTCGTCAAACCACAAGCTGCGCTCGCCTAGATGATGAACGCGCAACGCTGTAGCAACCACAAGAATGAGTAGCGCTGAGATTAAAAAGAACCAGCCGCATGAGAATACGGTTGAACTCTTGCTGGGTACCGTTAGGCTGGGTTGGATCGGTTCAGACATTTACTTTTTCATGTAGCTCGAATATTTTGTGCCGAGTCCTACCTCAGGCAATGTGCCACGCAAGTTCTCGGGTCATGTCCGTGATTCCACCAACGCATTTATCACTCTCTCTTGGTCACGTTCATTCAGACCAACCGAGCACGGCAAGCTCAATGCCTGTTCTGCAAGCGCTTCCGCCACAGGCATCTCGCGATCGTTATTGGTGGCATGAGCAGGAGACAGGTGAATCGGTTGCCAGAGTGGCCGGCTTTGAATTTTCTGCTCGTCGAGCGCTCGCATTAAGCGTCGGGAATCCATGCCGAACTTTTTCGCGTCCACCAACACTGTGTACATCCAAAATGTACAGTCAGCCCATGTTGCAGTCGCCATCGGTTGAATACCCGGTATTTTTCGCAAAGCTTTGCCGTACCTAGCAGCAATCTTACGTTTAGCTGCAACAAACGGTCCCAATTGCTCCATCTGCGCACAGCCAAGTGCGGCCAAGACGTTGGTTAGACGATAGTTGTAACCCACCTCGCCATGAACGTACTCGATGGGATCGTCCTTGGCTTGAGTGGTGAGGTACCTGGCCTTGCGGGCCCACTCTTCATTGTTGGTAACGAGCATGCCTCCGCCGCCAGTGGTGATGATCTTGTTACCGTTGAAACTGAAACAACCAATATCCCCAAGGCAACCCACGCTTCGTCCTTTATAAGTCGCACCTAGACCCTCGGTAGCATCCTCAATTACTTTCAGCCGAAATTTCCTTGCCACCTCCAGGATGGGATCCATGTCAACCGGATGACCCAGTATATGGACTGGAAGCACGGCTGTGACGGGACGTCCAGTTATCCGGTTGTACAACTTGCCATCCTTCCACTGGCAGCCATGCTCCAAGAAATCGACCACTCGCCCAGGATCCATCTGCCAATAGTCCGGCTCAGCATCAATGAAAACAGGCCAAGCCCCTACGTATCGGATGGCATTAACGGGGGCGATGAACGTCAAAGTGGACACTAGGACCTCGTCGTCGGGCCGAACTCCTGCTACGAGAAGTGCCACATGTAAGGCAGCAGTACCGTTCACCGTCGCCACCGCAAAGCGTGTCGTGGATTGCTCTGCCACCATCTTCTCAAAACTCTCCACATAGGAACCTACTGAAGAAACCCAATTGGTATCGAGGCAATCTTTCACATACACCCATTCATTGCCGCGGATTTCTGGCACCGCTAGTGGGATGACTTCGTCGGTCATGGGGTGTCCGAAAGAAAGTGTTTTATTGGGCTTCATTCAATTGCCTTAACGTGGTTTAACGTCAAGACGACATACCAAACTGCTGTTCCCACTCACCGACTGACGCTTCGATGATCTGTCTCCGTCTTGGCGGAAGCAGTGATTGCGGTTTGGGAACCGCTTGGCGTCTCCGTCCGGGTCAATACCGACCAAAGAGCAGGTTGCGCCTGAAGTTTTCTGTAAAAATTGTCGGCGAGAAGCTGATGGCCAGCAATATTTGGATGAACGTCTGACCAGTAGAGCCGCATCGACTCAATGTCCGAAACATGATCAAAGGTGTCGCGAATATCGATGGTTGGGACACCGGTGTTCTCAATGAATTCAGGTATGCCTTCGAAGCGCGTTTTTGTCACTCTCGGAACTTCTGTGCCCGGTAAGAGCAGCACTCCGAACGCCGCTCCCTGTGCTGCTGCCTGAGCTTTTAGGTGAACAAGAACATCGCGTAAAAGTGCCAGCCTGTATGGAGCGACCTTAAGAAGGGCTTCCCCGTACGAGTCACTGCGGGTCACTCGAGCGGCCTTCAGGGTCTCTCGCATAAAGTCATATCGTGGGTCGATCCCTTGTGTCCCAAGTGTGCCCAAGTGGGCCCCTGCGCTGGGGGCGAGACCCAATGGTGTCACCGACATAAGATACATATCAGGCTGAAATTTCGGTGCTATCTCAGTGGCGACATAATACATCTGGGTTGGCCGATAACCGGAAACGGAAAAGTTAAGTATCTCCACGTGTTTTATCTGATCGCTGGGCAGGTTGTCGTTAAGCCGCTTTTCCAGCAGTGCTTCGAAGCGCTCCTCATTGGGGTTCGGTAGGCCACGGCCGCGGACGATGGAATCCCCGAGCAAAGCAATTCTAAAGGTACCCTTAGGTTTGATCTCTGAATATTCACGGTCGATCATGCCATGGCTATTGGTCTCAAAATTTCCGTCCTCTATCGTCGCCTGATTGATTGAGGGCTTTGGACGATAAACCAAGAAACCTCCTCGAATGTATGGATCAAACGGTGGTACGTATTTCCCCTTCAAGACTCGCTCCAGCAGAGATCGGTCTCTACCTTCATGGGAACCGCTAAGCAATCGCTCATAATAACCGCCGTTCTCAGCACGACTATAGCGGTCGGGGGCTATATCTCTACCGCGGCATACCTCAATGGCTTCATGCAGCCATCCCGCCAAGCCCTGAGACGGCAAATGCGGAGAAATCACCTTGAGTGCAAGCAGACCTAGCAGCAACGCGGTGGAAAGAGACGCAGTAGCGGCAAAGGTATGCCGCGAAGTTGTGACATTTATCATGTCTTAGGTCCCCAGCGAGGCCCCTTCGCAAAAACGACGCACCAGGGCCTGATAATCGGTCTTGTCCGTGGAAGTTCGCGGCAACGAGTCGGCAAAGGTGAACACGTCAGGACTCATGTAAGCTGGCAGATATCGTCCGCAGAACATCTTCATCTCAATGATTCCCGGCCGCGGTTCTCCCTGTGCCTCAAGAAAAGCAATGATCTTCAAGTCGGCCCCGGCTGTCTCGACAGCGATCACTGCCGCTTTTCGGATGCCATCGTGGCGATACAAAGCGCGCTCGATGTCATCTAACTCAATGCGATAGCCGCGGCGCTTCACCATGCGGTCACGACGCCCACGATAGACGTATCCATCTTCCGGTTTCTCACGAACGAGATCCCCGGTGCAATACCACCTCACTCCGTTGCGCTCGCGGAATGCGGCGCCGTTTTCCCTCGGTCGGTTCCAATAGCCCTGAAAAACCGACTCTCCGGCAATGTACAGGATGCCTTCTTCCCCTTGAGCAACCTCGCCGCCGTGCTCGTCGAGGACCTTTGCTGAGCAGTGGCTGCAGGGCCGACCGATTGGATACGGCTCGCGACGGTCCTCCGGTGTTACTGAAGGCACCCAAGCATAAGTACAGACATTGGTTTCTGTGGGGCCGTACAGATTGCAATATCGCGGATGTGGCAACATCTTTGTAAGTTCACGTAAGTGCTTAATAGGAAATACTTCTCCCGCGAACAGCACCAGGCGCAGGCTGGAACAATCCACTTGTTGAAGGTTTCCGAACGATGTCATGAGATGCAGAATAGAGGGCGTCGAATACCATACTGTGAGACGACGCTCTGCAACAAAGTTCGTCAATTGCTTAGGATTTTTCCCCGTCGCGTCGTCAATGAGGTGCACCGATGCACCATGTTTCAGCGAAACATACAGGTCAAGCACAGACAAATCGAAGTGGAATGGTGCATGACTGCTGAAGCGATCTTCCTCCGTCGGTTCAAATACGGAAGAACACCAATCGACAAAACTCAGAGCGTTACCATGGCTAAGCATCACACCCTTTGGCACCCCAGTCGAGCCGGATGTATACAGGATGTACGCCAAATCGTCCCTGCTGCGCCCATTAGACGACACGGGAGGGAGCTTCTGTGCCTGCACTTCCTCCCAAGTGGTGACTCCTCGTACAGTAGAGGTTACCGTTCCATCGGAAGCGCCTGCGACGACTAGGGTTGTGGGAAGTTCGTCGGCCCCGTCGAGTACGGCGGCTAGGGAAGCAGTCGTAAACAAAGCCTTCGTCTTGCAATCACCCAGGATGGTTCGAACGCGGTCAGCAGGCGCCGTCCAGTCAATAGGAACGTATGCTGCTCGAGCTTTTAGAATCCCGAATATGGCTGTTATCGCGACTGAGCTCTTAGGTAGGAGCACCGCTACGCGATCACCGGATCCGACGCCATGTGCAGCAAGGAAGGCAGCCACGCGTCCGGAACATGCGTTAAGTTCCTGGTAGGAGGTCTCTTTGCCGCTGGGGTCGACTACAGCCGCGCGACTAGGGAACCGCTCGGCGGAAGACTCCAGACAATCAGCTAGACTAAGTGGTTGCTTCTCCGTCGTGGTAGCCACGTCTAGGACCCTTTACCCGCCTTCTTCTGTTCGATGAAATTGGCCATGTCGCTTATACGGTCAAAATTCTCGACGCCTGCCTCGTGCGCCTCGACCTCGATTCCGAAGGATTTCTCGACAAACTCCACCAGCGTCAGCGTATCCATAGAACTCAGCACACCGCTGGTGCGCAACGGCGTGTCGTCTCTAAGATTTGCAGCAGATTCCCCTGGCAGAAATTCACTTAAGATGTAGTCGCGCAGCTTCTGTTTGATTTCGGTCATTCCGTCCATCGATTTCTCCTGAAAATATTGGCTACTTTACAGTCGTCGGGCGCCACCAGCCGACCAGATCCAACCAGGCTCCGATCGTAGGAGAGTTCCACAACGACCAAATCGTAATAATGAAGAGCGCAGTGCCCACCACTGAAGCCAAATGCCGAAGCCAACCCCGCCACCCATGAATCGAGATATCACTTTTTCGATCCTCTC
>Ga0335078_10015163_pt1 | contig 11436 bp, 7 predicted proteins | sample Lox_Sample_32_FD_206711 | JGI IMG/M metagenome (GOLD analysis project Ga0335078, IMG submission 206711) | Soil microbial communities from Loxahatchee National Wildlife Refuge, Florida, United States - Lox_Sample_3.2 | ecosystem: Environmental > Terrestrial > Soil > Wetlands | place: USA: Florida...
GGCCGACCATGGTAATTGGGACGCCGGAGTCGAAAACGATGCGAGCGGCCTCCGGGTCCACGTAAAAATTGAACTCCGCGGCAGGCGTGATGTTCCCCCCGCTGAGGCTGCCGCCCATCAGCACAAAGGACTTGATCATGGGAGCGATGCCGGGGTCCGCTTTCAGAACCGTGGCGACATTCGTGAGCGGCCCGATGGCGACGATGGTGATCTCGCCGGGATTCGCGCGGACGACGCGGCGAATGAGGTCGCTGGCATTTTCCGCGACCGGCTTGATTTTTGGCTCCGGGAATTCCACGCCGCCCAGGCCGTTATTCCCGTGAACATACGCGGCGGTGACGAGGCGGCGCATCAGCGGCACTGCGGCGCCCGCGGCCACCGGAATCTCCGGCCGGCCGGCGATTTCAATCAGCCGTAGCGCATTGGGAAGCGTGAAGGCCAGCGGCACGTTGCCGGAAACCGGTGTGATGGCCTCCACTTGAAGCTCCGGCGAGCGCAACGCCAGAAAGAAAGCGATGGCGTCGTCGACCCCGGGATCGGTGTCGAGAATGATGCGTTGCGGCTTGGAGGGAGTCCCGGATATTCCGTGGACGGAGGTCTCTGGCGCCGCGAATGCCGACGTTGGGACTGCGGGCAGAGCACTCGCCGCTAGGGACGCCGCAGCAGCGCGAAGGAACTCTCTTCGGTTCTGAGACCACGATGGGGAGCGCATAAAGTCCTCGATCAAACATAAAGTTGGGAAAAAGTGCAGCCGAGGATGTTAGCGCAAAGCGAGCCGCCTCAGAAGAAAAACCGCATCGCAGGATGAACGAAGTGCGATTGACACTTGAGCAGGAGAACTCTACAGTGGCCGTTCACGCCGAAAACAGAGGGGACCGAGTTGCTCGAGCGCCTTTTCAAGCTGAAAGAGAACTGCACCACCATAGAGCGCGAGATGCTGGGCGGCCTGACGACGTTCATCACCATGGCGTACATCATCGTGGTGAACCCGCAGGTATTGTCGCAGACGGGGATGTCGGTGGACGGCGTGGTGTTTGCGACGTGCGTCGCGGCGGCAGTGGCCACACTGGTGATGGGCGTTTATGCCAACTATCCGATCGCACTAGCGCCGGGGATGTCGCTGAATGCGTATTTCACCTACACGGTGGTGCTGGGGATGCACGTGCCTTGGCAGACAGCGCTCGGCGCGGTGTTTTTTTCCGGCGTGTTGTTTGTGCTGCTGACGGTGACGCGGGTGCGGGAGCAGATCGTCAACGGCATTCCACTGGGGCTGAAACATGCCACGGCGGGCGGGATCGGAATGTTCATCGCGTTTGTGGGTTTGCGCAGCGCAAAATTGGTGGTAGCGAATCCGGCGACGTTTGTCAGCCTGGGGAGCTTTGGCGATCCGAGTGTGCAGGCCGCGTGCGTTGGGATTTTGCTGACACTGGCGCTGATGGTGCGGCGGGTAAACGGGGCGATTCTGCTGGGAATTTTGGGGACGACCGTGTTTGGGATTTTTCGCGGGCTGACCCACCTGCCGCAGCGCTGGGTGGCGTGGCCGCATGCTTCGGCCACATTCTTGAAACTGGATCTGCGCGGAGCGATGCACCTGGGATTGTTGGAGATTATCTTCATTTTTCTTTTTGTGGATTTGTTCGACAACGTGGGCACGATGGTCGGCGTGTGCGAGCAAGGCGGCTTCGTGAAGGATGGGAAGATTCCTCGCGTGGGGAAGATGCTGATGGCCGACGGTATCGGCACGATGTTTGGCGCGTTGTCGGGGACGTCCACGGTGACGAGTTATATCGAAAGCGCGGCGGGGGTGGCCGCGGGCGCGCGGACGGGCTTGAGCAACGTGATGGTGGCCGCGCTGTTTCTGGCGGCGATGTTTTTCTCCCCGGTGGCCGCGTCGATTCCTGTGTTTGCCACCGCGCCCGCGCTGGTGCTGGTGGGTGCGCTGATGACGGAATCGATCGCACTGGTGGACTGGCGGGAATTTACGGAGGCCTTTCCGGCTTTTGTGACTTTAGTGGCGATGCCGTTGACTTTCAGCATCGCGACGGGCTTGAGCATGGGAGTGATCACGTATACGGCGGCGAAGGTTGCGGCGGGGAAGTGGAAAGAAGTCAGCGTGCTGCTGTGGATTTTGACGGTGTTGTTTATCGTGCGTTACGCGGTGCTGGCAGCGGAGTGAAAAAGACGTCCGGCGTTCAGCGGCCGTGGCCACCTGAAGGTGGACGCTACAAGATACTGGCGCTAGTCACTGATCACTATTCACTGCTCCGCGTCGACCACGCAGCGGAAACCGATGGTGCCGGCGCGGTCACGGCTGGGTGCCATCAGCAATAGCTTTTCGTGTTCGTCGAGGCGGTAAGTCTGCGGGAAATACCAGACAGAACCTAACGGTTGGTAGGCGGCAGCGCCGCGGAGGATGGCGGCGCGTGTGTGCGGATCGCGGAATTCGTCCGTCCACTGTGAAACGCTGCCGATCATGTCCAGGACGCCGAACGGGCTGGCGCCTTGCGGACGCGCTTCGACATCGGAGAGCGCACCGCGCGTACGGCCGCGGTCGGCGACGGGAACGTTCGCGGAGCTCCATTCATTGCCCCAGGGGTAGACTCGGCCGTCCGCAGATTGCGCGGCATATTGCCATTCCCATTCGTGCGGCAGGCGTTTGCCAGCCCACGCCGCATAGGCGCGCGCGTCCTCCAGCGAAACCCAGGTGACCGGTTTGTTTTCCCAACCCGGGGGGAATGCGCCCTTGGACCAGTCGCGGAGGAAATTGTGGTCGTCGGCGGGACGGTAGTGCGCGGTGTCGAGGAATTTTTTGAATTCCGCGTTGGTAACGGGCGTGCGATCGATGTAGTACGCGTGCAGATGCAAGCGGTGAAGGTGGGAGCGGCGAGGAGTGTCTTCCCAGGGATATTGGACGTCGACGCCCGGATCGTTTCCGCCCTCGATTTCGATGCCGCGAACCGAAAAGTCGAAGTCGCCTTCGGGAATTTTAATCATCCCGGGAGGAGCGGAGGCGGCGGGTTTCGTCGAGGGAATCTCGACGATGGTTTGTGGGACGGCGGTCCAGACTCGGGAGAAATCACGGAGCGGCTTGCGGGAACGCTCGGCCATGAAGGGAAGCAAACCACGGAGCGCTTCTACGGAAGAAGATTCTTCCGTGGCAAGGACCGCACCGTAGCCGAGACCTTCGAGCGAAAAGCTGAGGATCGCTTCCTGGCCATTAATGCGGGGCTGAAGTTCGACGCCGTGCCAGAGATCGTAGTAGTGGATGCCGGCGTGATAAGGAACGCGAAGCTGCTCGCCGTTCACATCGAATTCGTTGCGATTAACGATGGTCCAGAGCGTGCGTTGCGGCAGGGGAAATTTGCTGGCGAAGACGCCGGATTGCAGCGCGGGCGTGTGCGGCTGCCAGTCCGGGCTGACGAAATTTGCCGCGAATGCGCGCTCAATGCGGGTGAAGCGAAGAACCGCTTCGGCGTCGTGCGGCGACATCGGGTACCAGAAGCCCCAAAGATTTTCGAGGATGGCGTAGCCGGAACCGTTAAAGAAGGCGTGCTGCAGGCTGTCGGTCTTGTCGCGTGTGAAGCGGTCGGTCACATTGATCATGTGGCGGGGTTCGAGCCAGCGGGTTTTGCTGACCATGGGCGTGAAGGGGTACGGCACGTCTTCCCAGGTGACCCAGTCGTTCCAGCCGAGGGTGCTCCAGGCGAGCGATTCGTCGCGAATTTCAAATTGTGGTTCGAAGGCGATGCGATGGCCAGCGGCGATGGAAGCCGCGCGAAAATCGGGAGGAACCGATTCGAGCGTGTCGAAGTTGATGCCGTCCGCGCCGATTTCTTTCAGGAGTTGCGTGAGCGCGATGGATGGCGGCGCGCCTTCTTCGCGGGTGCCGGAATCCCAGGCAAGGACAGGAAAGAGCACCTTGATGTTGTGGCGATGAAAATCGTCCACGAGTCTTTTTAGCGCGGGCAAACCGCCGGGAAGATCGCGCAGAAGATCGAACTGATTGCGGTCGTCCACGCCAAGGTTGGGATAGACGTGCCAGAGAAGGACGGCATCGATGGGGCCGATTCGGCTTTCGGTTTCGGCGAGAAATTTTTCGGGCGTATACTGGCGGGTTTCCGGATTGTAGATGGAGCGGTCCCAGACGAGCAACTGGACCTGCGAGAACGTGCGCTGGGTCCACGCGAGATCGGGATTGGAGTAGTCGACGAGATCCATGCGCAATTGCGTGCGGCGCTCCTTGCGCCACGCTTCCATGCCGGGGAGCCACGTGGGATCGGAGGGATCGGCGGGGCCGGCGAAAAACACTTCAGATGGGGAAGGCGGGATGGTCAGCGTCATGGTCCCGTTGGGGGCGACCAGGGCGTGGCGGGCTTTCCATTCGTCGGAGTGAAGGCTCACGGCGCAGACGAGAAGAAAGGCCGCGAAGAAGGCGGCAGACCACAAACGGGAACGGCGCGCGGACGAAGTCATAGAACAAAAGAATACGCGAAGGACGAACAGAATTCAGCGGGGTGATGCAAAGCGTAAGTGAAGGGGAATCAGAAATGGTGCCCGGAAGAGGACTCGAACCTCCACGACCGTGAGGCCACTAGCTCCTGAAGCTAGCGCGTCTGCCAGTTCCGCCATCCGGGCACAGCCAGTGCAAACAGGCAAATCTTATTTTGGGGTGGGAGTTGGCGTTTGTCAACGAAACGCGGAGCGCGCCGGAATAGATTCCGCGCGAGAATCACGGGAGAACGCGACTCGGCCTAGTAGGCGCCGGCACCGGCAGGACCGGGCTGCTTGTGGTGCCAACCAACCGAGCGCGGACCTGGAGTGGTCACAACGCCGCCATTATCCGCGGCTTTCGCGGCCTTTTCATGGTGGTGTTTAGCTTTCTTGGCCTTGGGGGGCTTTGGCGCCTTTGCTGGTTTGGACTTCGAAGACTTAGCGCTGGGTGCGGGTGTAGAAGTGGCGCCGCTGCCGGAATTTTTGCTGTGGCGGTGCCAAGGCCACCAACCAGCCGAAGCGCTGGGAACCGGGCCGAACGCGCTGAGCAGCAGCGCGCCGCAGAAGACCAGAAGTAGTCTCTTCATCGCACACCCCTTTCCTCTTTTCTAGCACGCGCCTCGAGAGGGGCAATACTGTACGGAAGTACATGTATGCGAAATCAGGTACGGGGGGCCAAGCGGCAGGCGCGGGGGGCGCGGAAGGAGGGGCTCTGCCTGCGGGAGAAAGCGTGTCGGGCGAGCTTACCGCCGTCGAATCTGCGGGATACGGGGAACTCGAGAATCTTGTGAAGCAAGCATTCAAACGATGGTTTGTTCCTATCGGGAATACTGGTTTTTTGAGTGCGGAGTGCTATACTCCGCGTGGAATGCACTGCCTGCTGTCGAGGGCAGGCACTGGACGGTTCCAACGGAGGTTGCCATGGATGCCATGGAATCGGCGTTTTCGGGGCCACTGCTGTATCTCTTGATTGTCTGGGGAGTCGTCACCGCCATCTTTCTGATTCTTATCGCGTGGCGCAGCGTACTCTCCAGCCATGAAGACGATCAGATCTTCATTGATTCCGCGCAGGAACATATGGCGCAGGACCAGCGCGAATTGATCAAAAAAATCGAGTCGCTGGGGAGGCCGCTGATGATGAGCGGCATTACCTCGGGTGTGCTGCTGCTGGTGATCGCCGGGATGTTCGTCTATCACGGGCTGAAGAATTTTTGATTAGCCGCGTGGCTGCCCGGGTTGAGCTCGCCAGGGCTCAGGGTTTGGCAGGTGTAGGCGTTGCCGCCGGCGGCGTCTGCGGCGCGGATGCCTGCGAAGCCTGGATCAGGGAAGTGTGGTTGTGCACGATTAACCAGACATCGTTGCGTTTCTCAAAGACCAGCGTCGTTTGTCCAAAAGCCGAAGTTGGAGTTCCATCCACCACCGCGGAAAATTCCCACTGATAACAGGCCCAGGCGGTGTTGCCGCCGGGAGCAATGCGAATCAGCGTATTGCTGCGGTCCAGGCGCACCTGCTGCGAGCGGGCGCGCTGCGATTGGTAGCTGATGAGGTAGCTGGGCCAGCCGATCACCGGCGGCGCCCACATGCCGTTGACCACGTCCACGTCGTCGGCATAGTGCGCGTGAAGTTTTTCAATGTCGCCGAGTTGCCAGGCGCCGAGCATTTCGCCGATGGAGTTGTCGATTTTCTGCTCGTCGGGAGCCTGCATGGTGGGGGCGGGCGTGGAAGACGTATCGTCCTTTTTCTTTTTCTTCTGCGCGGAGGCGGTGGAGGCCAGGGTCAAGCCGAGAAGAATGGACAAGCCCACAAATAGCATGCGGTACGGAAAGGCAAGCTGGCGAGAAGGCTGGTGCGAAACGTTCATTTTCGATTCACTCCCAAAAATTTAAGCGCGCTTCGATGCTTTTGGTCGAGGGAAGCGCGGCGATCGGCGTTGTGCTGGACAGAGAGAGCATAACGCAGGGCAAAGGCGTGCGCGGGCGCATGTGCCTAGTTGGTTTACCGGCGAATATTGGCAGCCCCGCCATCTCGTTTCCCCTGAAGTTCAGACGGGGCGACAAGCGGATAGAAGCAGGCGCTATCGTTGCGAAGCGCTGAGGAGATTCACAAAAAGGCGGTAGGCCCCGGGGACGCCTTCAGGGAGCTGGCGGAAAAAGGCGAGGCCGGTGTAGATGTAGACGCCCTTTCCGTAGGGCGTGTAGACGAGGCCGCCGTTGAGATCTCTTTCGCCGGGGTCGTGCATGGCCAGCAGGGGCGTGTATTTGGAGTCGAACTCGCTCCAGTAGTAGAGGCCGCGTTCCTGGATCCAGTTCTGGAAATCGGCGGAGGTAATTTTGTTGGGCCAGTTGAGCAGGCGATCCTCGGGCTTGAGGAATTTTACTTCGGCGTTTTCGTCGGTGGTGCGCGGCGTGGGATTGCCGATGGTCGCTGGGTAGGGAGCGGGAAGGAATTTGTTCCAGATGAAATCGCGGTTGTATTGCACCACGAGCGTCCCGCCATTGGAGACGTACTCGAGCAAGCGCTTGTTGGCGCTGGCGAGCTCCGGGCGCAATTCGTAAGCGCGCACGCCGACGACAATGGCGGAATATTTCGAGAGGTCGCCGAAGTTTAGCGCGTTGGCGTCGAGCATTTCGACGCCGATGCCGAGGCGCTGGAGGGCCTCGGGGATCATCTCGCCCTCGGCGGAGATGTAGCCGACGCGGAGGTTCGCGGGCACGTTGATATCGAAGGCATGCACGACGGTTTGCGCGGGCTCGCCCCAGAGGATGGTGGGCATGGTGGGAAGCGGTTCGAGCGACGTGGAGAATTTTTCGTCGCCGCGCTTGGCATAAGCGGTGATGGTGTAGTTGCCAGCGGCAAGCTGCGCCGGCGGGGTAACGGTCAGCTTCGCGTATTGATCCCCGATGCCGTCAAAGGAAACCTCTACGGGCGCGCTGGCGGTGAAGCCGTCGGGCGTGTCGAGGCCCACGGAGACCTTTGCCGTTTTTATCGAGTACGAATGAACGTGAACAAAAATATCAAAGGTCTTATGCGACTCTCTCAATACTTCGACTGACTGTGACGGATCTACGGAGAGCGCGTAGGCAGGAGCGAGTCTCACGGCGACACGAGAGACATTGGTCGAGCTAGCGTAAGTGTGCACAACGGGAATTGTGATTGGCTGCGAGTGTTGTGGGTCAATGTGTTGCGTGAGTGATGCGATGAGGATAGCGGGCGGATCTGGTCGCAGCCATTCATCCGGGCCGGATTGTGTCGGCGGAGAGTCGAGTGTCACCGCGAATTGCAAGCTGTGTTCTGCGTCACTCTCCGAGGAAGAAAATTCTTTCGTAGAGCCCCAGACGGTTGCCGGGCCCTGAAACGGGCACTCCACGCCAATTCGGCATCGGAAAGCTACGGTCACCTTCAGCGGATCGTGCAGCACTAGCTCCCCTCGCTCGGCCTCTGCTTCAAAAGTAAAGCCCGAGGTCTTCTCAAGAGCGCCAAGCACCCTACCTAGTTGCGTGTAAAGCAGTGTCGACGTTTCGCGTCCCGGCGCTCCATATGAGGAGATCGCATCTGAGGGAAGGATTTTTGCAATGTCTTGCTGGGCGTGCAGCACCAATCCTGTTGCCTTCGCAAAGTCCAATTTCAAGACTTCGCTGCGCGCCTGATCTAACTCCTCGTCGGCTTGCTTTAATTGGACGCACCATTCGCGATGTTCCTTGCAGACCTTGCCGTCCTCTTCCCCTAGGAGTCGTGGCAATGGCTCAGAGAGGCTCGCGGGATCGAGCTTGCTACCGTCTTCGGGGATGAGGCCGATGGGGCGGCGGAGAAACGGGGAGTTGAGAAAGCCGGCAATGCCCTGGGTGCGATGGTTGACGAAGGCGTCGAGGCCGATTTCGCGCCAGGTTTTTCCGTAGAGCGGGGAAACGTCATCGAGGGGCAATATGTAGGCGTTCGGATTGTCGGAGGAGCCGCGCACCATATCGAGAATCTGCACGCCCTGGCCATTGTTGTCCCAAGCGGGAAAATTCCAGGGTTTTAGGACCATGAGATATTTTGGATCGGCGGCGTGCTTCACCGCTTCCGGCGTCCAGATGCCGGAAACCTGGTGATGCCCGTGGCCGCCATGAACGCCGCCCCAGTTGTTGATGACGATATTGGGGCGAAACTCGCGAATGACGCGAACCATATCTTCCATCACGGGCTGCCCCCAAACTTTTTCCGTTTCCTCAGGAGTTTTGGAGAAGCCAAAGTCGGCGGCGCGGGTGAAGTAGAGCTTCACGCCGTAGCCGCGCGTGGCGGCGAGAAGTTCCTGCGTGCGAATCAGGCCGAGTTGCGGAGCTTGTTCGGGACCGAGAGCGTTTTGCCCGCCTTCACCGCGGGTAATCGAAAGCAAAGCAACATCGGCGTGGAGACCACGCGCGAGATAGGTAAGGGTGGCGGCGGATTCATCGTCGGGATGCGCGGTGATGTAGAGGATGCGCGTGGTGACGCGGGCAGCGTCAATGGCTTCAATGGTTTCGGGAAGCCCCGGCCCGGTGCCCGGAGCGGGAGGAAATTGTGCGCGAGAGGCGAGAGAGAGAAGCGCCGCGAAGAGAAGTGTTGTGGCTAGGCGGATGCGATTCAAAAGGCCTCCAGGGTCAACGTGGTTGCCCGCTCCGGTCAGCCCCGGAGGGGCGGAATAAGCTAGCCCAGGACGTGAGTCCTGGGATTGTATGTGATGCGCGTCGAGCGCCGTAGGTGCGACAGATTGCGCGTCGAGAGTCGTTCTGTCGCCCCTCCGGGGCTCGGCGTTTCCTTGTCTCTCCTCCCAGCGCTCACGCGCCGGGCTACCTTGTGCGGCGTCTACGCCGCTATGCCGCCGTCCGCTCCTCGACGGCCGGGGCGAACGGCCATTGTCGCAGATCGCGGGCGCGAATTAGAAATGCCAGGGCGCCGAATGCAATTTCGAGCAGACCCCACTTGCGCGCCGGGCCCGTCTGCCAGAAAAGCCAGGCCCAGCCCATCATCGTCAGCACCGCGGGCGCCGGGTACAGCCACATTTTGAACGGCAACTTTTCGGCGCCCAAGCGCCGGCGCAGAAGAATTACGCCGACGGCCTGCCCAATGAACTGGACGATCAGGCGCATGGCGAGGATTCCGGCGATGGCGGTTTCCAGCTTGAGGATGATGCTGAAAAGGAATGCGAGCGCGCCGAGAATGAGCAGCGAAACGTGGGGAAAATGTTTTGTCGGATGGACTTTGGCGAAGACGGGGAAGAAGTTGCCGTCGAGCGCGGCGGAATAAGGCACGCGCGAATACCCGAGCAGGAGAGAGAAAACCGACGCGAGCGCGATCCACAGCACCATCCAGGTGACGAAGTGGGCGGCGTTCGCGCCGTAGAGGCGCTCGACGAACAGGCTGGCGATGAACGGCGTGTTTTGCGCCTCGCGCCAAGGCACCACGCCGAGGAGGCTGGTCTGCATGGCGAGATAAAGGACGGTGATGCCAAGGATGGAAAGAAAAATGCCGCGGGGAATATTTTTTTCCGGCTCGCGAATTTCGCCGCCCAGGTGGCAGATGTTGTAGTAGCCCCAATAGCTATAGACCGTGTTGATCATCGCGGCGCCCAGGCCGGCAAACCAAAGGGAATTGAGATGGAACGCGCCGGGAGGGAAGTCGAAGGCGAGCTTGGGATCGAAATGGCGAAGTCCGCCCCAGATGAGCCAGAGCATGGTGCCGACGACGCCGAGCCAGAGGAGAACGGAGATTTTGCCGATGGTGGTGATTTTGCGATAGAGCAGGATCACCAGAAAAATCACCAGGCCGCCAGAGATGGCCTTCGCTTGCAAGCGCGTCAGGGGATGCAAATAACCCGCGTAGCGCGCAAAGCCAATGGAAGCGGAGGCGACCGAGAGCGGGGCCTGCACGAAAGTCTGCCAGACGAAAAGAAACGACATGAAGCGGCCCCAGCGGCCGGGCCCATATGCTTCGCGCAAGAAAACGTAGGTGCCGCCCGCTTTGGGCATGGCGGCGCCGAGTTCGGACCACACAAAGCCATCCAGCGTGGCCAGCAGCGCGCCGGCGAGCCACGCGATCAACGCCTGCGGGCCGCCCATGGCTTTGATGACCAGCGAGCTGACAACAAACGGCCCGATCCCGACGATTTCAATCATGTTGAGGGCCACGGCTTCTTTAAGACCGAGGCCGCGCTCGAGTGCGGGTTGGGATTGGCCGAGCGGCAGCTCTGAAGGAGAGGAGGACATGCGCTGCGAGGATAACAAAAGGGTGGAAATCCTCCTATCGTGACGCTTCGAAGGAAATTATGGGATGTGCATGAGGGTATAAACGGCAAATCACTTTGCGGGGCGGCAGGCGCGGCTTACACTCGGAGCGTGGACAGCCCAGGCCGCCCGCTCCACCAAAAAGCATGAACCGATTCGGCAAATTTCTGGCGCTAGGCGTGTGCGCCATGCTCTTCGCGGCGCTGGCGTCGGCCGGAGGAAACCTCCCCCTGCCGCCGAACACCCAGACGATCCTGGACCACATTTATTCCGGCCGCAGCGATCTGGCGATTCCCGAGGCGCAAGCGCTGCAACACGGCCAAGCGTCGCACCCGCTGGGATATCTGCTGGAAGCCGAAGCCCGCTGGTGGGAGATCTGGTGCGAGGCCGCGGAGTACAAATACGGAATCATCATGCCACGGCATAAAGAGAAACAACCGTCGGACCAGGCGTATCTGAATTTAGCGATGAAAGCGGAGTCGCTCGCGCTGGCGAGCCTCGCACAGCGTGAAACCGCGGAGATGCACTTCTACGCGGGCATGGCGGAGGCGCAGGTTTCGCGGTTGTACAGTTTGCGGGGAGAAAATCGCGCGACGGCGCGCGAGGGCGTGCGCGGGCGGGAACATCTGCTGCGCGCGCTGGCCCTGGATCCCGCTTTGTACGACGCCGACCTGGGCCTGGGGCTCTACAACTACTACGTGGA